>Ga0210059_1003046_pt1 | contig 26621 bp, 22 predicted proteins | sample Ectturendosymbi2_FD_188042 | JGI IMG/M metagenome (GOLD analysis project Ga0210059, IMG submission 188042) | Ecteinascidia turbinata endosymbiont from Florida, USA - Sample 2 (SPAdes) (version 2) | ecosystem: Host-associated > Tunicates > Ascidians > Unclassified | place: Key West, Florida... | reverse complement strand
GCTCCGACTGCAGGCATCTACATTTTTGGCTCCGGCTCGAACCTCTGAAAGTTTTTGGCCCCAGATCCAGGACGGTTTGATCCATTAAAAGCTAAAAACAAGTGTATTATTTGTACAACTCGCTTGCCCCACAAACTATGTCTGTTGAACGGGAACCCAAATTTCAGGCTCCGGCTCCACCATCTAAAATTTTTGGCTCCGGCTCCACAACCCTGGTCAACAAAACCTCATTTCGATGGCCAAAGTATGGACAGACCGCACGTCTTCGTGCGTTACGCAGTTCTCCAAGTTCTGCACCGCATTAGGCAAGCGACTTCACACGGTATCTCGACACAGCACGCAGCAAGTCGCTAAATACTTTTAACTCGGACCAGGCTCATGAGCGTGCAAGCGCCATGTGGATAGATCTAAACACGAGTCTGCTACTCGGCAACGGCACATTTCAGCAAGAAGCAAATGGAGGGAAACTCGTCGCAAGAAAGTTCAAAAAACAGGGATCGTGGTTCAGAACAGTTTGCTTCTGAAAACCGTTCTGAATCACGAGCCAATGAAAACGCAACTGATAGGTGGAAAAACGCAAGTGGAATGAACCGTAGAATGCAATTTCGGAAAAACGCTAAGAATGGAGCGATTGCTTAAAAAATTTCCGGCAGTTCACACTCAACCAGCGTACACTTCAGATCCTTTTCCGGTTTCAGATGCCTGATAACCAGACGCTTCTCAGTGTTTGTTTTGTGCTTGAATATTCGATTTATTATCATCGCGGCAGGCGTAAATCCTTACTAGTGATGTTTAGAAAAGTTGTGTGTGGTTGAAGACACCGTCAACGCCACGAGACTTCTGAATTCTAATTTTGTTAAATCAGTTTACCGGCCTCATCCAGCACCTTTTTGCTGATCGCATCCGTCAGCAAACAGAGCATTCCGTCTACACCTTTGCAGTGCTGAAGCAAGTAAGACTCCGGCACGACGTCATCACTGTTCCATTGAATTATCTCACATCTGACAACAAACATGCAACGCAGTTAAAATAAATGGACGAGATGTCTTCGGCGTATCTCGAACTTTTGGTTTAACTCTGCAGTCAGGAACTTTACACTGACGCTCTTAACAGTAAAATAAATAAAGAACTTAAGAAACCAATTGGCTCGTTTTGCCCATACAGCAAAGGTCCATAACTTCAATAAACACGTTTAATGGGAAAAAATAGCTGAACAACTTTCGACTGTGGGCAAACAAAAAAAACGTATGCATTTTACTGAGCGTAGACATTGCAACCAAATAAAAAACACATTCCTGTTCGCGTTCTAAATAATAGCAGGAATGTTGCACCTAAAGACCTATGATCTTTACATGTTTTCGAATCGCACTTCAGTTTAACTTTGGACTTAATGCCTTGCTTTTCCATACCTTTCACGAAGAACGTCAAGCGCAACAGTGGGAAGCCGTCGTGTTACAAGGACTTTGAACTGTGAAGCCATCTCGGTTCGCTATATTCCCCCAAGCAGCTTTTAAGGTTCCATCTTAATTGTTACAAACTACACTCTGCAAACAGACATAAGACCAAACTCAACGGTGAAATAAATCTATTATATAATCAACAATTTCATCGCGCTTCACCCTACCGATCAACGCTACACGCAACAGTTAAACGTCATTACATCAGTCACTGACGGAATTCATCGGTGCTGACGTCAGTCGTGACGTAGGCAATTACGTTTCACACAAAAAAAACGAAAACTCCGACTCTGCGGGAGAAAAAACGTTAGAAAGTCACCTGGAGATCGCCAGGTACGAGACAGGAAGTTCACTCAACGCGAATTTGACGAATGCTAACTGAAGACGCACACAAACGATTTGCGCAAACTGCCCGGAAATTCTTATTGCCGAGCAAAGTGGCAAAGAACAATTTTCGTACAATTGCTTGATAAAACTTTTGTGCTATGCGCTTCTGAGATAACAAATAATATTTACTGTTGGAACAAACCGATCCACAGAGCGCAAGTCGAAGATTATCACATGGACATTTTTACTCAATCGATCTGTTACACAGCAAAGTACAGTACATGTCCAGAATTTTCATCTGTAAAATCGCATAAACCACAAAAATCTAATAAAAATAAAACGTAAAAATGTCAACAGTTTGCTTATACATAACAGAAAATTTGTTAATGCTTCACACCGACCAAAAAGTAAGAAACCCTTTCAAACTGGAACCAGTGATCGGTTGCTAGGTTAGACATTGGGAACGACGAGCGTCAAGTGCACGTCAGCAACTGCTACGTTGTGCAACCGCAACGTCACTGAACATGGAAACAACCCTCGTACACTGCACAAGTGCGACTGGAAAAATAACATGCTGGCGTACATTGAAAGCTGTGAATTTTTTTTCGGTAAATTACCCTCATGTCAACCTTCCGGCAGGCTTTTTCAATTTAAGTTCAATTACTATTTTGATATATCGTTTTATTGAACCTGACCCGACGTCACTGCTTAATATAATTTTAGATTAACAAGGTTGCGCAACCATCAAATCCGCACTAAAACACATAACTCGATTCTAAGATGTAAAGTTGAAGTCAGCTCAAGTGCTGCTCTACCTTTTCAAAAGCATTCCGGCTTCTGAATCAAGAAATTCACAATAAAGATGAAGCTTACATGAAGGCTTGCACGAAAGTATCGTAAAAATGACTGGAAGGAGATAAAATTGTCGTGAAGATCAGGAAAAACAGCTTTTGCAAAAAAGTTAAATCGGTGTTACAGTGACATCCATCACAGTTGTCAAAGTATTTTAATACATTCTATCGAAGTGACTGTATACTATCTTTTCAAACAGAAAATTTGGAACTAATAATCGTGACCTGCTGCGTAGGCTTCCTGTTGCCTTTCTCAAGGTATGTACATGTTGTTAAATAAGCCGATGTGTGTTTCAACAAAGAAGGGTTACGTTGTGTAAGACAATAAATGGATGAAATATGGGGCAATCCCTGGTCCATGTTCTCAAGTTGTCTCGTGAAGTCCGTAAAAAAGGATTATGGACAAATCGATGGAGTCAAGTGATCATACTGTAGAACTGTTGGTGATACTGCGTCTATATTTGCAGTCAAATTCAAGACATTTAGATAAATTAAATTGTGCAAAACAAAGCAGCTGAATTGATTTCAAAAACAGTTAGCGCACGGTCCATGCGGATTGAAAGATATCCCTTTCACCAGCGACTGGGGCGCATGCGACAAGCGGTTTATCCTTTAAGCGAGACAGCTCATCAACGCGTATACAAGAAAACAACAGCCGAGGAAAAAGGCTTCAATAGTTATTATTGCACGCACTCGAGCTGATTTGCATAAACTCGCCCATCACGCACACGCTTTTTTCCAACACATTTTCAAATATACAAATATCAAGCGAAAGAACTATGCGCATGACGAGTAACAGATCGACGCCCAATCAGTCATGCATAACGTTACCTGGCGATGGCATTGACGTCACAGGCAAGAAGTGAATTTTTCACATAACCAAAGGTTTGCTTCAATAAACTATATATTCGATATATGACATATTCGGGTAAAAGTAAAACGAAAAAAACAACTTACAGCATATCACTGCTAAACCACTACCATAAATAACAACCACTATACCACGTGTGCCTCGATGCATTCATACAAACAAATAAATTTCCAGTTCGACACGGGATTGTTGCAACGCCAACGTAGCGCACCGTTGTTATTTACGTGCGACAGAAGGAACAGGTAAATAAACTGTCAGTTTCGCACTTACGAGTCGCATTCCGTAGAAAACGATGAAAGGCAACAGCGACTCAGTTTAAGTCGAATTCTAATCGAGACGTTGGTGTCATCGATTATACCCGGGATCGGTCATCGCTCCGAAGTTCCAGCGATTACCCACTTTTGACTTTTACTGACGCTTCGTTCCAACTGAGGTGATAACTCTCAGGTAAACCCAACCCCAGCGAACCAGCTGAAACATGTGGTCTACTACACGAAAAACATGGAAAAGTCAGTGGTCACAGCAACAAAATCAGTTGAAAAACAGAAAAGACGCCCACGCCCTCGTGGCAAACGACTGCCAGTATCCAGGGGCGTAACGAGGGGGCCCAAAGGGGGCACAATTCCCCGGACGACGAATCACTGCGGGGGTCCCGAAGTCCCAACAATACCACGAGTACTTTCTTCAATACAGTACATTTGCTTCGAAAAGACCAATTTCGAATACGGGGTCGCCAAACGTGCCTCTTGCCCTGGGCGCCATCTAACCTCGTTACATCCCTGCCAGTATCGCACTTTCATCAGCTTCCAATGATGTTAGTACACGACCGACAGGCTGCCGACTGATTCACTTTATTCGCAGAATGCATCAGTTGTTGCAGCAGGGTGCTCATTGAGATGACTCAAATTTCTCCAGGAAACGAAGTTCGAGGAAAAGTTTTGCGTTTTCCTTAGCTACGACCTGACCAGTGATCCACTGCCAGCGTCAACCGTGTCGCAAAAACCTTCGCTACAAAACTAGAAACAAAAGTGCTAAAAATTTTGTAACAGAAACAACGACGGAAATAAGCAAAGTAAACGACACAACACGGACTTTTAGATAGTAGCAACATCAGGGTTGTAGAAAACATTCAATAGCCAACTTTTTGCATGTTGTAGAAAGAACAGGACAGCAAAAGAAATGAAACGCAAAAGTTTTGACTCGGCTGACGTACGGATCTGAAAGCCTTCTTACAAAAAATGTGAAACGGTTAAGCAGCGGCAAGTAAATACATTTGGCGAAACAAAAGGAATTACCAATTGTAACACGTCGTTTTGAAATGTAAATTTTTGCTGCGCTATTTTCTGGACGTTGTTGCTCATGTGGCGCCTCACATCGAACAAACATAACGCAACATTTTATCGTTCGAATAGAAATACACCACACATCCCACTGCTCTGCAATTTGCCGACAATTACAGAAAAACCTCAATCACCGGGTTGTTTTTCAGAAACTGGAGATCCATGGTGGGGAAAAGAATTCGAGGCGATGAAGATTTTTAAATCTATCTTCGTTGAATGAACAGCAAAATCCAGAACTTAGCAAACAGCTGTGTCAAACCTCTGCAGTTTCAAGCTACAGAACAGCTGTTCCTGCTAGCCGTGACGTAACCACGCGTTTGCAACCGGTAGGATTTTTCCCAGGCACGTGACTGATAAGGACTTCACATCCGTACGTCAGCGCAGTGACAACTTTTTGCGTTTCTTTCTCTTCTGCAACGTCATTCTCTCCACAGCGTACAAAAGCGTGCATTGAGTTTGCAGCTGCCTATTTATTGTGACACTGATGATGTTAATAGCCGACTAGGAATCATCTGCATTACTTTTTATTATTCCCCTAACCGGAACATCAATCTTGCAACTTCAGTATGTTAAAACAATCCTAACGATAGCGAAGTTGTTGCACCAAATGCATGTCATCAACTGTGGTATTTATCAAATTGCCAGCTGCGAAGGGCTATCGGTTCGTTGTTTTCATCATGAATTGACCTTTACCGAGATTATTATGTAAAATGACAGTCTGCTTTTTCAATAAAAGCTGTTTAACAAAGATTTGATTTAAGCAAGACATTCGTGAAGTGGGTCAAATCGCACGAATAAAAAATCGACAATATTTGATAATCGGAACAGTGGCTATCACTCGATCACGAGTGAAGCTTGCCAGTTAGGATCAAATAAAAGTACTTAAATCCACTTCAAGTATTCCGTCTACAATAAGCTGAATGCAAGCTGTGCGTTCCAACCACGAAATTGTCCAGTACAACGTGTTTTTTCCATAACCAACAAACATTTTTCAGCTTTTTGCGATAAGATTGAAGAACTCTTAAGTAACCGATTCCTTTCTCCAGAGTCGTCTTAAATAAAAACATCTTTGTTCCCAGCGTGACATCATCGTCGCGAAACTTCACGCAGCTGTCACGTTCTCTGCATGCTGCTCAAGTCCGGGCAAGCTGCCGGTGTGTCGAACTTAACGGAGTACAAACAGGTTTCTTTTTCCGACACATACTTGATTTGATCTGACGTTCCGCACTTGAAATTAATCTGCAAAAAGTGTCAGTCAAGTTTATTGTTCTTGAAATAGCGAGAAATTACCTGGTTGTTCAATAAAATAGGCTTTGTGTGTCCAGGTTGAATGTTTGACACTGTTAGCCCCAAGCAAAGCCACTGCTGATAGGAACATAGGAATTTGCAAAATCGATGTAAATGTCACTCAGTTACACGTCTGCAGAGCACTGCGCCTCAGAACAGCGATTAAACACACTTGCATAAACTTCATTCCAACAATGTAGCCGGTTGCTTTGACACGGGCCGACCTACCGCATGAGAGATCTACCAGATCCGCGCTTCGCATCAGCAACAGGAATGCCGCGCGACAGATCCAGGTGTGCCACGAAATTTTCGAAACTGAGAAATACTTTGTTGAAGATATTGCAACTGCAGTTGATGCTTATGCTAATGTGGGCTTGCTAGTAACTGTATGGTCGTGTCCGTAACCGTAGTGAATTCGTATTAAGTCCGTAACTATAGAAAGTATTTACTGCGCTTATAGCTTAGTAGTTCTTTTTATTATGCGGCACGTGTCGTAAATGCGATTGGTGCTTCTGCCGCTCAGTTTGCCAGTAACTGTACAGTTGTAGTCCTAGACGTACAGCAGGTCTGTAATTTGCAGTAGACAGGCACAAGCGGCTTTCATAGATGACGTTTCTGTTAGTTACATTTCAATCATAAGCTATGGTGTGCCGCGTGAGGAGCAGAGGTTACCGCGGCCAAAAAAGGTCGGGTACCATTGCAACGATCGGTCGAAAATAGCGATCGCTAATACTTCGTAGGACCAGCCATTCACAACAGAAGCAAGAACACAGACTGCTATCAGAGTAGTGTGAGACATGAGAAACATAATGCAGGGATGATAACTGCATATAGTCACACTGTTCTGTTTGCTGGGCGACGTTAGAATTGCTTTCGTTTTCTTATTACAACATACGTAACTATCACTTGGTAAACGAAGGACAGCAAAATATATTTGCCGTTACACTTACAACTGTCGTCCTTGTTTTGCCTTGTGGACAATGATCTCCTTTGCCATTACCCATCACAAGTTGGTAGCCATCATCTACATTTCCTTTCAGTTCACCGCCAGTTCCAATAAGCCATGCATCCTTACCAGACTGCGACAGAACATAATATACCAGTATAAGCTTTTTGCAACGGAAAAAAGAACAGGAACAGATGAGAGCGAACAAGGCGGCTGCTGCTGCTGCTGCCGTTTGCAGTGCCGTCAAGTTAGCTGCGATAGGTAAGCTTCTGAAAAAACACGTCGTCATGAAAAAATCGCCGAGACAACCTTCGAAGATATCCCTTGGTCAGCAACGGTTGAGATAACTGCAGGTCTTCAAATACGCTATTACCTGAGTAGCATTGGCGTAAGGACATATTTCGTAAACATATCCAGGTGATTTGAACAAGTAGCAATCCTGACTGAGATGGTAGAATTCACCAGCTGGTCCAAAATCCTTAAACAACAAGTTACAGATGAAAGCTGTTCTGCATGCAATTCACTTAAAACAGGTTCCAGCACCAGACTGAGAATCATCGGCCCGCGAACCTTTTCGCAGACAATGTACAAGACATATTCGCATTCGAACGTACCCCTTCACTGGCATGAGAGGCGCCTTTGAGGATGTATTCGGCTTTTGCAGCAGCGCCTTCCATAAGTTTATTAAGCTCTCGAAGCTTGGTGTGTTCGTAATCCATGCAGACGTCTTCGCACGGAGCGCGTCGGGTATCGTCTGAAACTTATAATGAGCATATGCAGGCACATCAGCACCACAACAGGGAGGCAGTTTAGATCACTGCAGCAAGCAAAGTACGCAGTTTACCAGTCAGTTTACCCGGGCATAAACCTATGTCTACATCAGGATTCCTCGTTTCATTTTACGAACAGCCCACATGAGCAATCCTAGAACATGGATAAATTTTCATAGACTTGCAGAAAAACACATGTTTTCAACTTCAGTCACACTGCTGGACTCACAACGACTACTTTCAGGCAGGTCTTCAATTCCTTAGATCAAAACTTTTATTGTGTACATGTACCCTAGAAGCTGAAAGCCGACTCATCGCAGAGGCAGCACTGGCCCTTGTTGTTGCATATTAAGTCGAGACACAAAGCCTGGGTCGAATGGAAATGCTTCTTTTTCTTGGGTCGTAGTATGAAACATCCCCCAAAATGTTATATTCAAAACACACATCTTTTCAACGAAACAAACACCATATATAATATGATCAGTTTATGTAAGTCTAAGGAGCAGGGAAAGGGATATAGTATAGAGAGACAGCCAAAATATCCGAACAAGCCATAGGCGTAAGGGGCCAAAAAGTATGTGCATGCCCAAAAACTCGATATTCAAAAAATGTACGATTCTACTTCTCTGAGTAATAAAAAGGCTTATCTTGCACAATTTTCACCCCATTATTACTGGAAAAGAGTTAAATAGACACAACACATTTTTTTGAAATAATATTATAATGTCAATAATTACGTTTTTTATGTTTGGAATAATTTTTGCACAAAAGCAAAATACTTGGGGCCCCAAATGCGGGCACAGGCCCCCTGCACTCCCGCCTTCTACGTTTATGAAGCGAGCCATGAGTTTTTGGTTGGTCTCGTATAAATTAGTTTGACCGACCGTTTAACCTCATACATGTTTACAGTGCACAAATACTGTACCAACTGAATGGAACCTGCTTCTCAACGACCATTGAATGAAGCAGGAAATTCACACAATTATGCAAACTAAATATCCTCAAGCACAAGCCACAATAGAAGTGTTCTTTGTAAAGAGTTTATAAACCAAATAACCACTTATCAGGAAAGAGGGAAAAACTGCTTTTTAGCAGTCTAGTCAATCTTTGAAATGAATACTAACCGCAACACAGTACTTTACTAAAAAATTAAAAACTGACCATACCGGGCAGTTCAAGATCCGGGGCAACCGTCACCCCTTTCCACTCATCACTTCCATCACAACAGTCACATATTCCATCGTTTACACGAGAAGATGGCAAATAACGAAGTTCCGGTTGGCAATAGAATCTGAAACGAATGAAAAAAAAAGGTTAAAGAAATGATTCACAAAGAGCTTGTGAAAAACGATTTACAACTCAAATACACATCAATGGGCAATTATTAAAATGCATATGAGAGCAATATCGGTACAAATGTTAGGTCTTTTTTTAACAAAGATCTGCACCAGTACCTGACGCAAAAACATGTGAATATAAGACACCACATCACATTTTGCAAACTCTAGCAGCATATAACTGGAATGTTTCAAACAGCTTCAAGCAGCCTTGGATCAAAACTTCGGCTACTTTCTGGCTCAAGAATTTTAAAATCATTTTGCCAAATAACAGACGAAGATGTGTCATTAAAAATACCATTTTTCTTGATGCGGTTGTATGATTAAACAATAAAAATATGCAAGTTTTCCTTGAAAAAATGGTTTGCGGAAAAGAGATCCAGCTAAAAACCGACTAAAAACATTTATCAGATTTAACAAAAAACATTCATTGCAACCAGCGACATTGCAGCAATAAATGATGGACAATCCACGACTCGGAACATTTTGATAAAATTTTTCTTGGGGAAAAACTATAGAATAACTGCGTTCAATACTAACATTCAAACCTATTTAATACAAGTCCATAGCTATATGCAAAGTACTGCAGTGTAGTCGAACACGTGTACAAACAAATGCTCTTTCGAAGTGCAATACACTGTCAATAATCGTATAACTAAACTTGCCGGCGCCTAAAAAACTGCTCGAAAGGCCAGAAACAGATGCAGAAATCTTTATGCAGTAGTCGATCGATATTTGGTCACTGTCAAAACCATCAGACAAGTTTGTAACGGCACAATCGTGGCAAAGAATTTGTGCACAATCGTGGCAAAGAATGTGTGCGATGCAATATTTGCTAATCAAACAAACACCAACCAACTACAAGTTCATCACTAGAAAAATCTGCTTATGATACCGGTGCCAATACAACGGGCCAGAACTCTTTAACTTATAAGTAAAAGTCCTTGCTTGAGTACTTTCCCGCTTAATGCATACACTTCGAGAAACGAACGCGACATACCTTCCATTGGCGCAAGCGGATGTGCCGGGTTCGTCGGAGCCATCGGCACAGTCACAGTAGTCGTTGTTAACTGATGACCATGGAACGGTTTGGTTGCCCGACAAGCACGTAAATATTCCCAGCTTTGATGGAACGTAAAATTTTCTGCATTTTATATATTTTTAGAAGTTTGCACTGGTAGCTTATGGAACGCGATATGCTAGACAAGCCTTGAAGATAGTACAACATGAATTGGAATATTACAAGGTCAATCGACTCTATCAAACAAACTGTAGACATCGTTGTCCCATGAAAGTTACAAGCATTTGGTCGGTCTGCAGTCAGCGTTTCTCAACCTGTGTATGGTAGCACACTAGTGTGCCGCGAGCATTTTTCTTGAGTTGCGGCCATGTTTTGAAAAACAGGACGCTTTTGTTGGAAACAACAATTGCTTCGAGGCCTAAAATAAAGTTAAATGTGTGGAAAGTCGACTTTTCTAAACTTGTAAAGCGATGAATTCGGAATACGAATGTTTGTTGTATCATACGGAGGTTCGTTGGCTTTCGAAAGGAGAAGTGTTAAGGTGCATGTGCTTATTGATACCTAAAATTACTTTCGTAGAAATTCAAAAAAGACTTTGGATCTTGTTCATGATTAACTTTGGTGGTTGAATGTTTCTTTCAGATTTTTTCGACAAACTGAATAGTTTAAATTTGAGTTTATAAGGGCCATCGGAAAATATAATTACAACAACTTGAAAATTAACATCATTTGACAAAAAAAATTACATTGTGGAAAAGTAGAATTCCAAACGAAATTCCCACTGTCGATGACACTCCGATGAAAATGATAATTATTTTAGAAATATTGAACACACTGACTGATCTATACTTACCACTTCGATATTACTTCCCAGAATTCGGCATAAATGACTACAAATTGGTAATTAACACATTCGAAAAAAAACGAAAACTCCACCATCTACCGAAGAACGGCTTCCCCATTTACGAAACAACATTTTCCATCAATGAACAGTTATTCAAATGAGCGTAGGTGAGTTTTGGGTGTCCACAAGAAATCTTACCAAGTGATCAGTTCGAAAGCATTCAAAATTAACTTACTATTCGCATCTTTATGGTTTTGCGAGTATGAGTTTTAAGCACTGACTGAAATTAGAAGTAGCACTGACTGAAATTAGAAGTAAAGAGAAAGACTTCTTGGTATTGACGATGAAATGCGAGTCTGCTTGACGTCATCTGAGCCTCGCATCAGTTTGATTTGCTCTCGAAAGCAGGAACAGCCATCGCATTTAAAAATTTAATTCTTAAGCGTATTAACTGTATTAATTGCGTGCGGTGAAAATTGTGCCGTGAAAAAATAATAAAAAAAGAATTGTGGCATGAAAACGTTTAGACTCTTTTAGCGTGCCGAAGCGTTAAAATGGTTGAGAATCACTGCTACATGATGTCAACTGATATGCAAAAAAACTGGCCCCATTGAGAAACAAGAAAACAGCGAAAAGTAACGATGGAATTGCACCGTGAAGAGATTTTTGTTTCTATCCTATATTCTTTAAATTCCTTCTATAGCTGAGCTCATCATACACATTTTGACAATTAATCACACGGAAAACTGGCGATTGCACTCACAAACTCACTGCCAGTAATCTTGCAAGTAAAACCAAAACGTGAACAGTAAAATGCCAGCATGGGTGATGCCGTACTAAGGAAATCTTGGCTACACACTTTCAGTAGACTTGTGCAGTCTATGCAGCAAAGGTGCATAATTCACATGAAACTCAAGGTGAAACCATGTTTTAAACAAACCTGTGTTCGATTTTGACTCCTCGCAAAAGTGTTCCATTGACCTTCATCCCAATTTCTTTCATGAACTTTTGGGCAAATTTTGGATGCACTGACCTTGCGATTTGTGGTGGTCCCTAGGAGCAAAGTATCTCAAAACAAACAGCCAATGACAATATAAAATTGCAGCCTTTCAGTTTAGATCAGTGGTTTTCAACCTGGGCGTCGTGACCCCGTGGGGGTCGTTTGCCGTTTTTCTAGGAGTCACAAGAGCTTCTGATAAAAATATTGATAATTACTTCAAAATTTTATATTTCGTATATCGAACCACTTTTTCATTCAAATTGTTTTTAAGTGTGATTATAACCATTGCAAAGTTTTAAGTGTGATTATGAGTTTATGACCTTTACAGTGCTGTTTCGTTTGGCAACGCATGAAAAACTTTGTGCCGTAAAAATGTGTATGGAAATTAGATACCTAAATGCGGTAGATAACTTGGGAATTTTTCTAGTTTTCAATGAGTTGTGCTGTTATACGGAGTGATTTGCATACAGCCCGGGTCTCTCTCACTGATGCTGCCATGAGCATGACTTTACGTTCAAAATAGTGATATCGTACGTTATTTTTCAGGCATTTTAATTTTCTATTGTGCAAACACAACTGCATTTCATATGCTTGACTGAAGATTTTCGGAAGGGGGTCGTTAGGTTAAATTGAGTGGCGCAATGGATCGCAGCATGAAAAAGGTTGAAAACCACTGGTTTAGATCAGAGGTCTCCAAACTTTTTTGTCAGAGGGCCACATAAACTATTACACAACAGTCCAAGGGCCGAGCATCTCACATAAAGTGTTTGTTTCAGGATATGTTACATTTCTAAACATTGTACCAAATCAACGAATTTTTTATAAACATATTATTGTTTCATTATTGACGAAATGACCTCATGGGCCAGATTAAACGGCTTCATGGCCGGATTTGGCTGGCGGGCTGTAGTTTGGAGACCTCTGGTTTAGATCACTGCAACTAGAGTATCGTACCGCTAACATCTCTCAAGCAACACACCTCTCAAGCGCTACTTAAGATTAAAGACTAGCTATGGCATGCCTCTCATCAGTTAAGCTTACAGTTAAAAGCACTAGGTTTTCTGTATGCTTGAGAAATCAGCCGACTCTTTTTGCAAAGATTCAAACTTACTATATTTAAGCACATACTCTCAACAATGGGGGTAAGCAAAAAATATATTGGGAAATTTTTGTCTATATTTAAGCACGTACTCTCAACATTCGGGGTAAGCAAAAAATCTATTGGGAAATTTTTAATAGAAATCGATTTCGTGTAAAATTACACATCCTCAGTCCTGAAATTTGAAAGCAAAGCTTATGGGTGAAAAGTTGAAAGGCTGAAGTAACAGCAGCGAAAGCTAACAAACTCAAGAATAAAATGAATAAATCAGAACACAAGCTCACAAATCACAACAGATTAACTAAACTTACTGACGTCAAGAACACATGCTGCAACAAATATAAACATGGACCAATAAAATTAGAAAAAACGTTCACTCAAACAAATGATTTCACTGAAACTATAAAACCAACTGGTTGACGCCAATGGTTAAAACTCCTTAGGCTTTGTAAAACAACGTGTTCAAATGACTAAGAGCATAGGAAGAACACTTGAGTGATTTTGCAATCCACTTGCAACAAATCTCTAGAGTACACGTTAAACAAACTGGGGAGTAAACACACTGGGAGTGAAGTTAAGTGTAAAATATATTTCCTAACAGCTGCTGTTGCATTGCCCTATATATAGGGAAACCAACTGAAAAAAGAGGATAACATGCCTAGAAAAAATGTGGAATGCCTGTTGATTAATAATATGTATATAACTTAGTAAGATAATTGTGAAAAATGTGATATAACTAATTTTAACACGTGAATTTATGTTTGCAGACACATTCACTATTTTCCATTGACACAAAATGTTCAATTTACAATAAACACACGAGTTTATTGAGAAAATATAGCCATGATACATCCATACAAAATAAACTTTGTAATTAAATAAATTACCAAACAAAAAAGACACCCCAGTTGCAGCAGTAGAAAACACAATATTAATATAGACTCAAGTAACCATCCAAGTACGAGCTAGCATTGACATTTGGACATAAGAGATACTTTGCTTTTGAAATAATCATCTGAACATGACAACCTGGCCAAAATCTCATACCAAAACAAGCAACACAAACAATGTGTCAATCAAAAATTAGTAATAACTAAAAAACATAAACATTGCAGCTTATCACTTGATGAAGGAATGCACACATTAAATTGAAAACGAAAAAAGTTAAAGAGTGTATGCTCTGAAACTGATGACACAAACTTACCACTGCTACGTGGTTGTGAGAATACTTTCCTTTGTTATGCTGTTCACTTCCAGAGTTTAAGAGCATTTGCTGTTGACGTTGCAGGTTCTTTAAAATACTTGCCTGACAAAGTTAAACAAGTGATATTCTTAACATTTAGTTGAGCACATGTGAAATATAATCAGCAGTTACTAAACTCACATGCATATAAATAACTGTCTTGCTCATAGATGTTGAGAAAAATACTTTTAAACAATTGTCACTACATACATCAACTTCAATCTTCTGCTACAGTCATACAGTTAATTATATCTCATTATAGAGAAGAGCAAATTTTGAAGGAATTCATAAGCAGAAGTATTGCTTATAAAAGACATTCCCTGAAGCAAGAAGTGTTCCAAGGCTTTACATGCTAGAAAATAAACATTTACCAATTGTTAGCATCTTGTACTGTTCAAAATGTCAAGTGGGTAGTATCAGAAAGAATTTTGATTTGTAGTTCAAACAACTCTGATACTCCGTAACTGGCTGCACAGCAAGATTGGTGGTTTTCAAGGTCTTTCAGTGCATTTTGCATATGAGTGTCATTATTGCTTTAAACAACAACAAAGGTGTGTTATGAACAATTTGATGTGATACAAACATAAACTGAGGGATTCTTTATGTTTCCATTCATATAAATCTTTACATAATTTTTTTTGTCTTTAAGTAAACACTGCTATTGATTAGATTACTAAAATTTTGATACAAGCCAAAACATGTTTTGAAACATACGCTTCATAAAACTGTCACTTGCTGCCAGCAATACAAAATAGCAAGAGAACTAATTCAGTAAAAATACCAGATGATTTATTATAGTTATGCATATAAAAACCGATCACGAGTATTTTGTAAAAAAACATCTGATGGCCAACCAGATTCAGGCCTGACGTGGGTGATAAATAAAGCATGATCAATTTTTAGTGTGAAAGAACTGGCAAGTGGCATGCTGACTGCCTGGGGTGTAGTGGCTGACTGTGAAAAGCCTTCGGAATTATGGCATTGGGAATTTCCCAGAATTTCAAGTAAAAATGGTTTGAATACCCTCATGCGCTTAAGCAGAAAAGCCTGCATCAATCCACATTAATTTGAACCAATATGTTTAGATTAGTGATGAGCAAGAGCAAGCTATGGTCTGTGAAACCAAAGTGATGGTCATTTAGAATTTCTTGGATATTGCCTACATATAATAAAAATGGGCCCAAGAAACCCAATACAATGGCCATCATTTTAACAACGTTATGGTAAAAACAATAGAAATGGTTTTCAATAATAATCAAACACTTCCAAGGGCATTTGAACCTTTATAATTTGAAGTAAGTTGTCTGATATATTAGGTAGTGGCACAGGTCTTTCAATTGTTTCTAAGCAAAAAAGGTCAAAAACATAAGGAAAGAAATGGGAAGAACCCTCTTCCATTGCATAAGCATAACATGAGCGAACAAAAGGCCCAACTCATTGCCTGCAAGCCAAATAAGGTTTAAAAAGAGGATGGAAGTATACCACCGTCTTGGCTAAACTGTAGTCTGCAGGCCATATCCAGCCTGTTAACACTTTGAGAGCCGGCGTATGATATATTCGCACTTTGATTTCAGCCTAAAAAACAGCAGTTTTTGGTTGCCTTACCAACGCCCTAGCTCCTCCGCCGATTGCGCTAGAGAGCTGTTCAAGGGCTCAAACGGATCGGCCAGTCTAGTAGATTGCACTCAAAAAAAATTTTTTGGTTTCGGGGTGCAGATTTCTTGTGAGTGACGTCATAAGCAACTAGTTTTGGGGTTATTTTGGCTCATGTTTCTTGGCCTAGGGCACAACCACTAGGCCAAAGTGTTTTGCTGAAGTTTTCATTGGAAACTAGGCTCGAGTCCAAGTCTTTAGAGCCTTTGATCGACTTTCTAGCGTTTCTGGATCAAAAGTCATGATCTAAAATAAACAAACTAATTAATTATCTAATTAGTCAAATATTTTTACTAGTTTTGATCATAACTTTTAAACCCGAAACCCCAGCAGGTCATCCAGAGTATCAAAAGACTCGGATTGTAGCCCAGTTTCCAGTAAAAACTTCAGCGAAATACTACCACCTTCCATCCTCTTTTTAAAGCCTTTTTTTATTCTGACTGAAATGGTTTGTCAAGTATTTTGGCACCCATCAATGAACTCCGCCTATAACGAAAGGCTAATGAAATTACGCTCAGGGGGATTTTTATAAATTGATGACTGTAATACTCTGCAGTATGCTATTTGCACACTTTTCACATGCAGCAACATCTGCCTTTTGTACATTTGGACTCATAAAAGGTATCTGAGAGTACATGGAGGCTACGTGATTTGTCAAAATGATATACCCAGTAACAGTTCTGTGGGCGGGCACATTCTTTATTTTCACTACTATGATGTTGTAAGGTTGTTCGCTTTGAACAGTTACACACAAGAGTTTATGATAGGCCTACAAAAATAGCTGAGTTTATGTCTACCATACGCAGGGGATCCCAAATTGATTTCTTAGCAGTTCTAACAATTTTATGTAGTATTGAATATTCTAGGTTATGCATACAACAAATCAACTATTTCAGAAGTCTTTACAGAAGGTCTGTTTGAATATCGATTTATTTAGCTCTGATCAACATTACTACATAAAAAAGTTACTGTATATCTAATGTTTGACCATTACCTCTGCTGCATTAATTAAGATTATACAGGAACAGCAACGTGGCTGAATTGCAGCATAACGTTTTGGCCAAAAAAAAAACAATTCCTGAACATGGCAGATGGCGTTTACGCAATGTTAAAAAACATGTTGAACTTTACAACATTTATCAAAGTTTATCAAGATAAATCGCGCATGGAGGCGAGTTTTTTTTTATAGAACCTTATAACAATTTTGATATAACCTAAAATTAAATTAGGCTATTTGTAAGAAAAATTTTTTTCTAACACTTTAGATTCTACATCACGCATGAGCACTAAAAATATAAGCCAATTGAAGATTTTCACCTTAAGCAAGGAAACAACAAAGGTTTTTTGGTAGTTAGGATCACTGTCTAAACCTGACAAACACTTTGAAATTAATTTTTGGAATTTTTTACAACTTTGCATGCAGATGTTAAGAAATATTTTAAGTACATGTGTAGGTGACTGGGCGTTAGCCATTAATTACGTAGTAGTTGTTTTTGTTCTCATGGCATAGCTAGTGGGTTGGGAATGTTTGTTGCTTAGGCTCTTTCATAGTGCTAACCAACACACTTTTACCTCAGTGATATTTCAGACATTACGCTACAAACCATTTTCAGACTTTGGACGCAGGATTTAGCTGCTAGCTGCGAAACCAATCTGAGGAAAAAGAGACAAACTAAGTAAAATTCCTTTGTTGTTTGAAAATCGCTTTTATACTCTGTTATGGAAATCTGTCAAATGATATTTCAGTGCAGTCATAAACATTCATGGATTGCAAATCGACTATTATGAAAAGCAGTTTGATGTCAGACCTTACCACTCTTTGTTCAAGTCTCTACGCCTTATTGATGTTAGTTTAAAATCTTTCAAGTATGAAATCGTACTCTTCTTTGAAGATCAGCAAGCATTTATTAGCGTCGAATCAAGCTGTAGAAGGGGGACAATATTCTGGTTTCAGAGTTTTGGTTGCGATTGTGACAACTTTTGCAGCCAACAGTGCTGGAGCTGAGGGAGACTTCTCTTTGATGAACATCATTAAAACCAAACAGAGGAATGTAAATATTATGCAGGACAGCTAGACGCTTCGCACTTCCACAGTCGACTAAATACATTAAATTCTGTTTTCGTTTAAGAACCGATAAAACGTGGAAACTGAATAAATTGATGCACTGTAGCAGCACAAAACAGCTGGTTGAAAATCTGACAAGATTATGGAGCTTTATAATCAAAGTAACGGCTAAAGAAAACAATATAAACGACATGCAGCTTTCGTATAAACACTGGGTTTCTTCCAAGAACCATCGCACATTGGACTTCAAATGCATGTCAGCTGCAAATGAAGATTTTGACCCAGAAGAACATTATATTTCATCATTGTTTATTACATGTGATTCATGATGTTTTAGTTTCAGACGAGTCTGTATACACGTCTAGTGCCGTGTCGATTCCGTGATTGCCATAGTGATTTGTGCCAAATCTTTTTTGTTTGAAATAAAACTTTCTTTAATCGGTTCAGTGCCGGGCATTGCAGCTTATCATGGGCCCACAGTGCAGTTGGTGGATTTGGGCTGGGGAGGGGTGGAATGACCCTTTCACCATCATTATTGTCAGAACCACTCTGGAATGGTACAGCACCTGACAGGTTTCCAAATTTGGGTTGAATAATTTGTCAATATTTCGGGTATTGACTTTTCGGTCTGGAGACATATCGGTCGTGACATTTCTGTACTTAAAAAAACGATAGCATTTGTTTATATAAATTATTATACAGGCAGGCGAAATGTCACACTAGCTGGTATTATACAAACTCCCTTTGATATTGCAGCGAAGTGACAAAACAGTTTGGCATGTGAAATTTAACACTAGTTGGTGTTATACCAACTTGATTTAAGTATGTTTGCATCAAACTTAACATAAAAATCATGTGTTGATGCTGATTAACTGTTGAATCTTATATCATGTTTGTATTTTTTTTAAATAAAACTTTTCATTGAATCAAGTACGTTTGCAATAAAAAGCATGTAAGATTTCTGTAAGATTTAAAACGTTAGTCTTACCAAAATGTCTTGAGACCAAAACAACCAAGATCGAAAGTCCCGTAACCGAAACGGCTCAGACTGAATCAGCCAGGATGAAAATTTCTGTTTTGATTTCTGAGTTACTACATTTTGACAAAGCTTTAAGTAAAGAAATTGCGCGGTATCATCACCTTGATTCAATTGTACTGTATTGTTGGTTTAGTGCAGTGATTTTCAACCTGGGGCTCATAAACCATTTTCCGAGGGGTCAGCAGTAGATATTTTATGAACACAGCTGTATTACATTTGCTTTATTCGAGTTTTAGATGGGAGTTGTTGGGTTAGAGTGGGTTGCTGTAATGGGTTGCGGTACAAAAAAGGTTGAAAACAACTGGTTTAGTGTGACAGTAAGCAATGCACAGCAAAGATAAGAACAGTTATTCAGGACCGTATGTATATGCAGGGCAACCCTTGTCTGAGAGAAAAGGTTCACATTTGGCTAGGAAGTTTGCCTGTAGCTATTTCATTTATTGTCTTTGTGATGACTTTCATTTGTTCATTTATCAAAAATGTTGCGTGTGTACGTGTTGGAAAAAGTGAAGACCATTTTTTTTTTGGTCATTCGCCAAAACTGGTTGATAAAAAGTTTTTCGGTAAAAATGGACACATTTTAGGAAAATTTACAAAGGGCGCCTAAGGTTCTTTTGATCTTGACGGCACTTTTTGGACACCAGCTGACTTACAAAAATCTTAGAGGGAACACTGTCCGTAACCCATACAGGAGCAGAGATATTCTCACGCAAAGCCATGTGCCTTCCGGCGTTTTTTTTCTGAAAATCCCCGAAAGCAGCCGGACGCCAAAGTGTTAAATCAAATTTAAGCATTATCCACCTTTAAACTGCCAAGATCAGGCAATGTTAAGTTGCAAAAATTTGCAACAAAAGGTCAAAATCCTTAAATGTTGAACTTTTGGATCGGTATCAAACCAATTGGCTTGAGACTTTGAATACTGCAACAATACGGCTTAGTGAAACTTCTTTAATTTAATGTACTTTTTGTCTGTTGTATCTGGATGTTTGAAATAACATAAGCAAATATGAAAAATGCTGATATAATTCACAAAATTTCAACTTCGAAGTGGTGATGACACTTTGTTGAAAAGTTGTTGAAACATTTCAGCATAATCTGCAAATTTTCGAGTCTCGGACTTTTTAAAGGAGTCTCGGTCTCAAAGTTTTAACCAGGCCTCGGTCTCGAAGTTAAGGTCTTGACTATATATCTGCTGTCTAGTCAGTGATTGGTGAGGTATACAGGGTTCTTGCAAATCGTAGAAGCAATTAACGTATGCGTTACACATAGCAGCATCAAGCGTGAAACCAAATATCACAATTATCATGCAACAAAAGAAGTCACATTGCAAACATGTTACCAAACACAGAAAAAATGCAATGTACAAACGTGTCTAAAGTTATGCGTGTGAATTTTTGTTTTGTTTTTTTCAATGCACAAAGCAGTCCAGCAGGTGGACATTGATAAGGTTGCGAATTTGGCAGAGCATCCAAAAAGTTTGGGGACCGCTGAATTATCTAATTAGTCAAATATTTTTACTACTTTAGATCATAACTTTTGAAGTGGAAACCCCAGCATGCCATCCAAAGTATCAAAAGACTCGGATAGTAGCCTAGTTTCCAGTAAAAACTTCAGCGAAATACCACCACCTAACAGTTGGCACCCAGGGCCAGGTAAAGTGGGCCAAGGTGACCTAAAAGTCCTCCACTTATGATGCCACTCACAAAAAAAACGCACTCCCCAAGCAAAAAAAATTTTTTGAAGTGCAGACTAGAAGACTTGCCGCATCTTTTGACGCTTCAACCAGGTCCCTAACCCGTACAGGAATGGAGAAATTCCCACGCAAAGCCACGTGCGTTTCGGTGTTTTTTTCAAAAATCTTCAAAAGCAGCCGGACGCCAAAGTGTTAAGCTCTTTGACCTAACTAATTAAACTTGTTCCAATTGTATTAACAATTTTTTTTTCATTTATTCTATTTTAAAAAACAAACAATTCACATAATTTTGATCTGAACTGATGTAAAATTTAGATTCCACTATTGTTTGCAAAGCAACAAGTTTTGTCACCTGCCTCACCCATGGCCTAGAATTCATAGGCCCTCATTATTTCATAGTCCATGGCCATTCTATTAAGATCCTTAACACCTGTGTTCCCTTGCATGTTAATAAAAACATATATTTTGCTTTCATGCATTCATATTTTTGTTGTAAAAACTTCAAGAGTTTGTCTTAACAATCTTATCTTCACTTGTGAAGAAAAATTTCAAAAAATCCCTGGCTTTCTAGCATTTTTGGTTCACAAGTTATGGCTAAGAAAGACAAAAAAATTAGGGAAATCCCCAGTAAGCCCTTTGGGGATAATTTATCAAATGAGCAATGAGGATATTTTGAGACTACAATCTCCTCAATGAGAGCTTTCAGATGATGTGTTGCACATGCCAATATCAGGTGTGCTTGTCGAGTTATTACCATTCAAAATTTATGTCACACATGAGTGATTTTGATGACTACGCATTTTCTTTACCTAAAAATTAGGGTAAGCACATGGATTTTTTTTTATTTTTTCTCACAAGTGAAGATAAGATACTTAAGACAAACTTTTGTCAAATTTTTACAATTAATTGATTACAGTGAGAATTAGTTAGTTGTGAAGTTAGTTGATAATTTTCTTGCTAGTCGTTACGCTTTGTTGACCACAAAAAGTAAGTCATTTTGTATGGTCCATAACTTTGCGAAACCTTAACTGATTTCAAAAAAATTAGCTTTTTGGAATCAGCATGAAATGTTCTAGCTGCTGATTAAATTTGAGGAAAATTTGAGATGGCGGTTGACTGGCTGGGACAGATGACATGAAATGACCCTGGTAATGGTTCTGGTCCTAACTCCCTAGCAAAATCCTCATGGCCTCCATGGTGCCACCAGTTCCCAGTTGAGAAACACTGGCCTAGATCAATCAACACACGAAAAGTTATTTTGTACACTGCTGAGGCCTATAAGGATCGTGCTCACATTTATATAAACTTCATGAATACAGTACAAAAATGTTTCAATTTGTTAAAACAAATTTACCTGGAACATCATAAAAAATAGTGCTGTCACAAAGAGTGCCATTAAAGTCTGAAATGGATTACTTCTGCCTCCCATTAGTCGAAGCTGACGTTGTGTAGGTTCCATCACAGAAAAACTTTTCACTTGTACTATTCAGGTCTAAAGTCTAACACTCTATTATTTAACTTAATAGTCTTCTGCTTACTATACCTGCAGCAAGAACTAGAAAAATACAATAATCCTATGAAACTTTAAACAACTTATTGCTTTCATACAACAGTTGCCTAGATAATATTTTTATTTAATATTGAATACTTGTTGGTGGAAATCTCACAATTTACAATGTATGTAAGGAAAAATTAAGAGATTTCAGAATATAGCCTACAGTAGATTTGACTAGACAAGTAAATGCTTGCCCTGCACAAGCTTTAGTCTCATACAAAAATATTTCTAGTGGTAGTTGATTTTAAGTACAACTTAAAGAACGGATGTCTGTCAGCGCAGATATCGCTAACGGATGTGTGATAACCAGGGTTGATAAAAATCATGATTTTTTTTCTAAATCAAAAATATCCACTTTTTTTATTTAAATCGGACTGTTTTGATTTAAATTAGATTTTCGTGATTTTTTTATTTGCTGTGTAAAGGGTGGCCACCAATCAAGTAATAATTTTTAGTTTTAATTAAAGAGTGTTTTGATATAAGTTTTTGTGCTGTGTTTATTCTAGTACAGCAACAGTTCCTATGATTGGTAAAACTTTAATTGCTTTTATATCTTGCGTTGTCATAAGAAGACGCTGCCTTCTTTAATAATAAGTTAAACCAATTAAAATACTAATTAAATGTGTCATAGAATTCCACAAAGCTTTAAAACTGTGTATGATTTTTTGCTTGCTTTTGTTGATTTTATCACTGATTTAAATCAATCAACCCTGACCAAAAATAGCTGAACTTTCATTCAAACTTTTTTGCTCTTATGCAAAATCCTTTAATGCAAATAAGTTCATAACACCAGTACCGGTGAACAAAATGAAATATTTATTGAAATGCCAATACTGAAACTGCCAGTTTAGTAATTCCATTGACACTCATAACACACATGCATAAAATGTTAAAGACCTATAATAATAATATATATGTTTCACGAATTAAATATATGTTCTACAACTATGTTTACAGTCAACATCCTTCATATTTGATGGAATGAAATGTAATTTTCACTTTATACCAATCTACACTCTCAAATTTATGGCATTCTAACAGTTATGACTTTTGAATCTGCAAGGGTTAGTGATTTTAGTCCACATGTCATTTTTGCAGTTAAACAACATAGAATGTGTGACCTCGGGTACACGACTTTTCGGTCTGGACTATTCAGTCTGAGCCGTTTCGGTCTGGGGACATTTTGGTCAGACTATGAAATCTTGCAGAAATCTTACATGTTTACATTTTAATGCAAACATATTCAAATCAAAGAGAAGTTTTATTTTATAAAAATACAAACATGATCCAAGATCCAACAATTAATCAGCATCAACACGTCATATATACTATCATCAGCAAGCACATTAAATCATTATCGACATTTTGCAATTAAATACAAATTCTTCAAAGTCACAATTACAATTCAGATTTAATCACAACCATGACTCCACAAAGGGTGTTGGTAGAACACCAGCTAGAGTGACATTTCACATGCCTATAATCACTTAATTAAAGGAATGTAAAGTTGTTTATGTACAGAAATGTCGTGACCGAAATGTCACCAGACTGAAATGTCCCGTGACCGAAACGGCCAGACTGGAAAAGTCCTGTTTCGTGTAACCTCACAGTTGCTATGATTGATAAAACTTCAAATGGCTTCAACTTGTGTTGTCATAAGAACTTTTGGCCTTCTGGTTATACTCTATAACAGAGGTTCCCAACCTGGGGTACATGTAACCCCAGTGGTACATTTGCATATCTCCATGGTACATTTATTTTACATTTACAACAAATTAAATTTGAGACATGAAAATGGAGTATACCTTTATAGTTTCAAGATACTAAAAGTTCTATTAAAAATTCAGTAGAATTTTAGCATTTTACTCAGGATTTTTGTCACAGGAAATTTTAGAGGTACATCCTCATCTATCAAAATGCTAAAGGGGTACAAGTTCAGAGAAAGGTTGGGAACTCCTGCTTTACAGGCTATGTGAAAACCTATTAGAATGCTAATGAAATGTGTCATAGGCATCACACAAAGCTCCAAAATGACATGCTTTTTTATTTCTGATGTTTGATTTAAATCATGATTTTTATCGCTTGATTTAAATCATGATTTCAATCACTGATTTAAATCAATCAACCCTGGTGATAACATCACCGGAGTGGAAAAAAATGTACGTCACACAATAAACAAAAGCAAAAATGGGCCTATAGAATGAAGGGAAAATTTAACTTTTTCAATGCATTTGAATATATATAACCTTTTCCGAAATACGCAATGCCAAGAAGTCAGGATGTTTTTAAATTTTTCTATTTTCACAATTCATGAATCATATTTTTGGCTCCCACTGGAGGTTGTTACCAAGAATGAAATAACCTTGGCATGAAAATGATGGTGGCTGAAATTTGGCATGGGCTAGAAAGAAATATTATTTTCACTACCGTTATGCTGTCATTGCTCACCATGAAAAATCAGTTTTCACGACTTTGGTTATGTCCTTTCATATCCACAACCAAAAACCGCTAACGGACAGATATTTGTCTGTAACAAGGCACCGATTTTTATCACTTCTGTGGTGTATAGCTGTCAAAAAATAATAAATTGTAGATCATGTGACACATTGATGTTGCCTTATTTCAGAAAAAGTTTTAGCAAGGCCTAATCACTTAAACCTCTAACGACTACGCACGCCAACATATTGGCACGCCCTTTTTTGGCCATAAATCGCCAGCCGCTAGAGTTAGAGAGCTATTCAAACCCTCTACGGATTCAGAAAGTCTTCTAGTTGAAAAATAAAACGTTTTTCGTTTTGGGTTTGAGGTTTTCTGGGGGAACGTCACAAGTAGGGGTGTTTTGTATCATTTTGACCCGCACCCCCCAGGCAAAAAATTTTTTTGAGTGCAATCTACTAGACTGGCCGATCCATTTGAGCCGTTGAACAGCTCTCTAGCGCAATCAGCGGAGGAGCTAGGGCGTTGGTAAGGCAACCGAAAATTGCTGTTTTTTAGGCCGAAATCAAAGTACGAATATACCGTAGGCCGGCTCTATACGTGTTAAAATAAATTAGGGAAATCCCCCAAAAGTATTGAGAAAAGCCCCTTGCCAATTAGCTGTTTTTCGGCCTAACTTTTGAACCAGAAATGCTAGAAACTCAATCAAGGACTCTAAAAACGCGTATTCTCACCTAGAATCCAAAAATACTGCAAACCAAAATATCGGCGCGTGGGATCGGATGATGACGTCATATAATTAACCAATAAACATGCCCCTGTCATGATCCCATTGGCCCAAAACCCTCAAACCAAACTAAAAATTTTTTTATTAATCTAAACTACACGACGCCACTAGTCATTACAGGGTTTGAACAGCTCTCTAGCACAATCTGCTGTTGAGTTATGGCTGGCCAAAATTTGCCCTGAAAGGGCAAATGGTGCCTTTTCTGAAAAATTTTGAATTAGGCCAAAAACTGAGTTTTTGACCCATCATTTTGGCTACAGATATGCTAGCAAGTCAATCAAAGGCTCTATAGAGACAGATTTTGACCAAGTTTTCAACAAAACTTTGAGCCAACAGAATGGGTCAATGGGTTGGGGCCCAAGGCTGGCCAAAGGTGACCAAAATTTCCAAAACATGCCCTCATTGTGACGTCACATCCAGAAAATCCCCACCGAAAACAAAAAATACTTTTTTTTCGACGTCAACTAAAAGACTTGCTTAATCCGTAGAGGGTTTGAACAGCTCTCTAGCTCTAGCGGCTGGCGATTTATGGCCAAAAAAGGGCCAGCCAATCGCGGTTGTTCAAGGGATAAGGCAGCAACTACATGTCATTTTGTGAAATTACTATAGGAAAGTGCTTTATTGGAATCATCACACAGCAACAGGTACTGCATGTGATGAGATGGTATGTGATGCGGAAAAACAATTATATACTGGTTCTTTTTTTCCTCTTAGGCATGGTGGGCTAAGTTTGAAAAATCCTCAGACAAAAGCCAAAAAAATTCCCCAGACAAATGCCAAAAAAAAAGTTTGAAAAATCCTCAGACAAATTGTCATCCTTTGCCTGCCAGGGCCTCGTCAACAGGTTGCTTCCCTCTCTCACATTGCCTCATGGGGAAGTAATCAATGCAACTGATGCCTGGTCCGCATTTCATGATTCATCCCCATGACAAAAGGAAACACAATCGGCTTGGGATGACCTCGCTTGCAAAGATGCACTCGCCGCACTGCTTGACACCCC
>Ga0210059_1003045_pt1 | contig 26622 bp, 18 predicted proteins | sample Ectturendosymbi2_FD_188042 | JGI IMG/M metagenome (GOLD analysis project Ga0210059, IMG submission 188042) | Ecteinascidia turbinata endosymbiont from Florida, USA - Sample 2 (SPAdes) (version 2) | ecosystem: Host-associated > Tunicates > Ascidians > Unclassified | place: Key West, Florida... | reverse complement strand
AGCCAGCTGCCCGTGGCATTTGATCATGGAAATATAATTTATAATTTTCAAAATTAAAAAAGTAAAACAGTAAAAGTATTGCAACTGAGGCGGGGCCCCCTAGACATGGCTGGGGCCCCCCCGGCCGGGGGGTGCGGGGGGCGGTTCCCACGGCGCTGCTCTGATAGCACACTAAGAATTTCTGATCTTCTGTCAGAGACAAACTTCCCTGTCCGGAAACACAAAGTCGTTTCCAAGTTTGTTAAATCTTTTCAGAAATTTTACTTCAAAGTCTTAATCATCAGGTCCCCTTAGCACCAATTCTACAACCATTTTGAAATTTCCATCATTGGAATAAACATTTACAATGCAGTAACAACCTGCCTCAATCATTTGGTCCAAGGATCCGCTCAACACCAACCAATTTCCGGCTCTGTTACGGAATAACGTGTCACTGTCTTATTGTACCGATTTTATAACATCGCTCGTTACGGATAGCTAACGCTTCACGATTTTATACGCATCTTTGGCTTGTATTCGACTGTGAGTGAAAACTTCCGCTCAGATGCTCCATATTACCGTGCTTAGATGATTGCTTCGGATTTACTACGCTAAGATGCTTCGTACAACTTGGGAAGTGGATAGCGAATATCAGCAAAAGTCTATTTATACGCTTAGCAACGCACCTTTCTAGAAGCCATCAAATGTTTTCTCACAGAACCACGACATTACTTTGTGGGTTTTTGGACCTATATCCACGTACGATACTCAGTCAATATTATTATATTCGGAAAATTTTCGCAGAATAATTTGATGCTCCATTACAGCGCTCAACGCCTTATTGAGGCCTTCTTGATGAAAAAATCATATTTGGTTTTTGTAATTTTGAAAGTAGGCATGTCTATGCTGAAGACATTAACAATATGCTTATCAAGGGTCCTTTGAACCCCCGGGTCATTGGTCCTGTTCTCGCATGGTTCAAAGGTCCCTTCTGACGACATTTTTGCATCACGTGTCATAACAAAAGAAGTGTACAGTATCAGTTTTCAACCTCTTGCAGTTTCAAAACTCTTTCCTTGAGCATATAACATTTGCAAAATATATTTCGGAACAAGCTGCCTGTCATTTGCAAAAACAAAGGCACCGAAATTTTACTTTCTTCCTTCAAAATTAAAATTAGGCCATAAAAATTGATTTAACAGTTATTAATCCTCTAAAAGACACACGGGTGCCTAAAAAGCAATCTCAGCTTCACTACCAAAACCACAAGAACACACGTTCACTAGGTGGCGAGAAATAGCCTATGGTCAGTGAGCCTACCCTGGTCAAAATTCCCACATCTCCCTTATTTGTAATGCGTACGTTGGTGTCAGACTTAACATTTCTAATCATTTTTCTGGAGCGCTGTCGTTATTTAGATCAGCTATGTTTCATTCAGGATGAAAGCAACAAACCCAGTACATGTGCACTGCACAAGTGTAATTTTTAGTGCACAATCACGGATGAAACGTGTATGCCTTGCGTCATAGACCGATACTACGATAAAGCAAAAGCAATAATTTACGATGTAGGAAAAACCAGATCAGTCGCGCAGTCAAAAATCTTGTTCAGGAAGGGCCAGTCAATGACGTCGTCAGTTACTGACATCGCCTTGAGTCCGACTGTTCCAAGTGTTTATTTTCAAACAGTTGAAAATTGATCTAAAGCGCCAGTAAAAATCTTAGCACGTGTGTCGGGGGGCGGGGCGGCGATGACCTCATTCTAGCTGCGCCACCAAACCAGATGGAAAGGAAGTGACACCGATTTGCTGCTGCGTTTCTTAAATGAGTCGATGACTTTTTTGAGAAATAGGTGATCACGATTTAGGGAGTTAAATACTCTAGACCTGGTATTTTCCGAATCTTCTAACAGAGCGTGGTTCAATTAAAAGGCCAGGGAATTTTTAAGACCCGCGAGCTTTCTCAGTATTGATTGTTGCGTGTACGTTACAATGGGCACTGGTTAAGCATTCAAGAAACTGTAATATATGAACTGTTAAAAAATCAGCGTGGCCTGCGAATGCAGTTCAATGCAAAATGGCACAGGACACATCTAGGTAGTGGCTTCGTTAGAATTCTGAATCAACGGTACTTCCATGCTAACACAAACCTTCCGTCAGGTGTCATATAACAGCGCTAAACATCCTATATAGACGTACTGCAATCTGTGTTTGTCATTTTACGTGCAGGCCTACACGGGGTGGGGTAGGCAACGAGCAACTCGGGGCCAAACATGTAACACTGCAAACATGTTTTTTGTATTATTTGGGTGACGGCAGACCAGGCCTTCTACTGGGCAATTTCCCCCCCTGAAATTTTCAAAAACATTCTGAAAGCGCTAACAACTTGCATGGGCGTCCCCCTGGATTTTTACATTTTTAGCAAAAACGGTTGTTTTCTTAGTTTCCAGTGGGAAAAAACAAATTTCATTACTTTTGTCCTCCCCCTGGAAAAATTCTTCCGACGACCATGACAACTTGTTTAGTTCTTACAGGTAAAAGAGCAAGTTGCAATCATGTTGCATCCCCCCGGAATAATCAGCCGGTTGCACCCCTGCATTTTACCAGGGCGGCGGTTTAATGTGCAAGTTCTTGCCCAGCTTTGCGGCGATTCATGAAGTGGCCGTGGATCGAACATACAACCATCGGATTCACAGGCGCACCCTCTAGCACTGAGCCATCGTCGCAAGCGTGTTTAACACTCACACCAAGCAACGCGCTGATTCGCACTGTGGCTTGTCGCAATTCATGTCCTCACGCACACGTCATCAAACGAGGTCCAGACGCAATCCTTGCTTAGAACGAAAAAGCACAATCGAAGTCGTCCAGAAAAGCAGAGCGAACACAACTTCGCAAAATTTCGCTAAAGAATGAAATAACCGCGGCCGTACTCTACAAATTGGACGAAAAAGAATTTTTACGCATCAGGACAGGAGCCCAACAAAGCAAGCTGCGCTTAAATATGCTCGACCAGTAAAAACATTTAGGAAATCGTTATTTGTTTCTGCAGATGGATTCTGGCGAAGGTTTTATAAGAAGCTTAATTTCGAGGCAGCCATGCCCGAACTCAGTAGCTTGTCTTCCGTGACGCGCGGCACGAGGCGGCTCGTCGCAAAACTAATGTGCAACGTGTAACGATCTCGGATTCGGTAAGACAGTATGTTGTTGGGACGCCGCAGCAGCGTTTCACACAGTTTCCAACATAAGCTTGTGAGCAAAACAATGCGCTTAATAGCTTGAGATCGCCAACAGCTGTACAACGGGACGTCAAGCACGGGCCAACAACAGCTACTGCTCCTATTTGACAGGTCGTACGAGACCCCTGGAACTACAGTCCGAGACAACGACACGGACAAACAGATTAAACATAGTTTCGAGCAGGAGACTACTGTGTTGTTTGCGTTGCTCGGCGCGTGGACAGATAATGGTCTTCGCCGCCAACGCGGTCGGCCTTGCGATGTGAGAGCGCATTCGTCACAGGCGGCGAAGTCGAAAGCATGCGTCACAATTAACGATATAGCTTTCAACAACAGAAAACATGTACGCACAAACACGAGATAACAGAGAACTAGCCCAAAAAAAGAAGTCAACCAGTGAAAGCGGAGGGCTAGCCATGAAAATAAGTCAACGGTTCTCAACCAATTAGGGTTCTCAACAAGCTTGGGCTTGCTTCTACACAGTGAAAGTCGTAAATTAATTTTTTCGCTGTATTGCCTTAGTCCCTTGGCACTGACACACGTCGGACAACTTGAACCACAGGCCCGAACCTGATACGGCCTTGAATCAGGTTGCCATTTTAAAAGCCATTAACACTGATGCGTCCACATAATTGCAACGGGCGGGTCACGGTGCTTAGCCCTGGACGCTCGTTTTCTCGCCTTCGTAATCGACCAGCGTCTTGCCTATCATGTACCGCTCATTCTTAATGCGATCGCAAAGTCGACCGAACTGCTTCACTTCGTAGTAACAAAACGCCGCGACGGCCGCGCCACATATCATGGTCGGGTACGAGCGCCAGCGAAACAAATACCTGACTGTCACGTCACAATCAAACAAAAGCGGCAAGCCGTGTCCCGCCACGTACGGGATGGCGAGAACCACTAAGAGCCACTTCGCGACCACCAGCAGGTTTTCTCTGATGAACTTCCACACGTCTAACCGCTGGAAGCCTTGATGATAGGCCGCTTCCACGTTACGCTTAACCCAATTGTCCGGGCCCATTAGGACAGTGACCGAAATCATCTTGAAAAGGAAGATGCCCAACGCCCAGTCCTGCCAAATAAAGATCACCGGGGTCTGATGCAAGGGCACACGCAGAGGGACGACGGCGACCAGGTCGAAGAGCAGGCCCAGCTGCAGGGGCAGGATGCCGACGATGAAGACGGCAAGCGCCAGACTCTTCCAGACTGTCGTCAGCATCTCGCTGAGAAAGTTGCGCAACTTGCTCCAGCCGTCGGGCACGAGTCGCGAGACGATCCCGCACAGGCGCAAGCACAACCAGCACAGCCACACGCCGATCGCCAGCGTGTACAGCTCGTACGTGTTCTTCGTCTGCTTTTCTGTGACGAGGGGGAGGGCGCCCTTCGAGCCGAACATCAGAGCGAAGAAAATCCTGCCCATTCGTACGGGAAAATACATCACAATGGCAGCGATAGCCACAACCGACAGAAAACCCAGCGCCAGAAGCAACAGCACCCTGATGACGAAGAAGGTCGGCCTGGTGTACGGCACGTAACGATCGTACCAGTCATCCCGGTCCTGATCAAGGTCGTCCTGGTCGCCGAGCAAATACGATCTTATGCCCAGCAACTTGCTGACAACCTTGCACCAGAGCTGTATGCCGCGCCTGAGGGAGTTCTTCAGGGAGCCTTGCTCTAGCAAGCCGGGCAGGGCGAACTGAAAGACCATCAGCTGCAAAGGGTAATCGCCGGCCGAGTTGGCCAGGTCAGAATCGCCGTGGTAGGGCAAAAATTCCGGGACCAGGTAAAGCAGCAATTGCACAGGCAGCCAGGCGATCAAGATGATGGTCGATCCGAAGATGATGATGGACAAAGCGAATCGTTTGACGTGCTTCGAGATCGGGAGGTGGATGATCTCGCGGACGGGGCTGAAATCCGGATTGCCGAGATTCCGGTAAAACCACATGACGCCCGGCCGGACGCACGAGCGCAGAAGGATTATGAACGTGGCGAAGTAGAATACAAACACGATGCCGATCACGTAATGAAACGTGAGCGAGAAAAAGGGGTGAGTCAGAAAGTTCGCCTTTCTTTCGCTCAAGGTCGCATTGAACATCTTCAACGTGCACACGTCCAGCCACACGCCGCAAGCCAAAGGAAAAACGCCCAAGTCGACGAATATCAACAAGCCTACCTTCAGCACAAGGTAGCAAAGGCCGCAGGCGCGCGCCGCGTAGCACAAGGGCGATACCTTGAAAACGGTGTGACCAGCCAGGAACATCAACGCCAGTAAAAAGTATCCGCAGATCGTTGTAACGATTCCTTCCAGTTTCGTCGCAGCGACGAAATCTCGCACATCCAACCACATGAGGAACAAGTAGCCCAGGTGGAACGGACAGAAGGCAAACAGCAATACAAACAAGGTGTTGAGCGCAACGACCCAAAAAATGTGTTCTACGAACTGAAGCGAGCCATCTAGACCCAATATACGTTCCCACGTCGGCTCGTCGGGTCCCCTTTCCCAGTCGATGGCATTCCAATTGAGCACGTTGTCAAGCGGGTCTTCTTCCATTGCTTCGTTGTTCGCTGCCGGGTCTTCTTCAATTGCTTCGTTGTTCGCTGCCGCGTCTTCCAGATTTTCGTTGTCGATCTCAGCGTTGTCTTCCACAGCAGCAGCTTCGTCGCCGTCGTTCACAACCAGCTCCGCCGCGCCGAGATTATCCTCGTCATTGTTGTTGTTGTCGACGTTCGCGGCGAGTCGCTCGTCGTCATCGTCCTGGGGAGGAAGTCTCAGCAGCAGCAGCCACTCCGGCACGTCGCCGTTCAAGATTTGCATCCGGAGATATATGAGGCACATGAAGAGACAGAAGGTGCACGCCAGCACGCACACGCCGATTGCGATGTCACTCGCGATATTTTTTGTCGAGACCAGGTTCACCGGCAAGGACAGGAAAACTTGAACGGATCCAGAAAAGATGCAGTTAAAGATGCGTGCAGCAGCCAGAGGCACTATCACCAGCCAAGCTACAGCAACAACGGTGTAATGTATCCAGCAGCGGACAGCGGACCACACGCTTCGGGTGAGGCCCATGAACAGATCTCTGAAGGGCAGCCTGCTAGGCATGTCGGGACTGTAGATGGGCTTGAAGCGATAGCGGTGATTGCACAGTTCGCAGTAATCCTTGCGGCTGTGCCGTAGCCACTGGGTAAGGCAATCTTGGTGGACATGACGGATACTGCCAGCGCAGATGCACGGGCGAAACAAAGGTCGATCGGCGGCTCCAGGACCTCTGCAGACGCGGCAAATATCTCCTTCGTCATCGGTCATGTTTGGCCAGCACTTATGTCAATTACCTCAGCAAACCATCTGATCACATGCCTGCAAAGGCAAAAAATAAAGATTTGACAAACTACTTAAGAATTTCACAATGCCCTTTTCTCAAAGGTCTTTTCAATGCTGTTTCAGTTGAAATTGATCTAATATTTGCCAATTTACATGATCACAAGTCGCAAGCCAAATTACTCAACAACTTAACATCGCAGAGTCAATTTTGTGCAGGGGAAAATACACAAACTACAGCATGAACTTCACTGCAGAAGCTAAAACTGCAATGATTCAGGTAAATTCAACCTCTATGTTCCCAATAAAAACATTTAAACCTACAAATTTGACACATTCACTAGTAGATATCTTGCTAAAAACCAGACCAGCATAGCCTGAGTGCACCATGTTGTGTCACAATGCATTTTTATGCACTTCATTGCAAACAAATGATCAATGGGAACCCACCTAGGGAGTTTATGCAAAATTATGGGGAATCACTGAAAGTATACCAAACATACACATGAAACTTGGTGTTATTTGATATTTCTAACTTTACATAAAAAAATTCCTGCATTTACATTTTAAGTGCTCATCACATGTCATGTCACATCCAAAACTTCTTGTTGAACCAGTTCACACAGGGCATAATAACATACTTTTAATGTTACAAGTGAAAATGACTGATAAAACTGTTGCTTCAATGCATGATGAATATGCAATGCTTTAAGGGAGCACTTTTCAAACTTTTCTTTTTCTGTCATTCATGAACTTGTTCCATTATTTTAAAATCTGTATTGAATGCCTGAAAAAATATGCTGATGAAATTTGTTGGGTGTGAAGAAACAAGAACAGACTCATCATGCTGAGGTGACATTGCTTTGTAGTGAGGAAATATTGTTTTGTAGCTGGGGTTCAACCAAACATGTACAAGATCTAAATCCATGAGAGCGCACTTCACGAAAACAAAGTTTATTAAAAAATATGAAGATGAATTTATTTTTGAAAAGATTCCTGGCCAATGCAAGATGTTCCTTGATGGAAGTGTGTCTGTGCACTCCAATTAAAAAATTGAAAATGTCGACTATAGCAACTAGTCTCCGCAATGGTGACACAAGTGAATCAACTGAGCAAATTTTTCAAAATAGAAAATCGATACCATGTAAGGGATCTTTGTAATAAATACTGACACTACTTGAAATTTAAAGGTTTTCTCCAAAACAGTGCATCAGCCAGGTAAGCAAAAGTACTATAGTAAACCTCGGTTAATCTGGATAAAACTGGTGGTATGAATGATTGCTAACTTTTTTCTTTATAAAAATGTTCGGTTTATCTGGATTTTTTAACCCGAATCTTTGTCAATACTGGATAAAATCTGCTCTTTTCACATCTCGTAATCTGGATTTTTTGCATTTCCACGCTGTTGTGTTCTTAAGTGCACTGACTGATCTCTGGGAAATATTCGGCAGCTTTCAGATGCAACACAAACGTTCTCACAATCACCAATGTGCGTGAAGATTTCTGATAATAACAGCCATAACTAAGCGCAACATTCAACTATAGAGACGATTATCACGACACACATGGGCATAGCACATCTCCATGAACATAACGCTCAAGGCACACTGCCGCACCACGGTTTTAGTCTATTGATCAGAGTGTGCATGTGTACAGCATTATTCCTGAGTGTATCGTACTCGGTAAGATGTCTGGAGGGCATTCCAAATAGAGTGACAGTTTATTGACTTGTCACAGAAATCTCTGCGTCAGTCCAAAATACTAAACTTCTTCGCAGCCAAGTAATCTAAAATTATGAACTTAAGGGTGTTCATAACTGCCTGGATATGGTGGTTGCTAGCCTGATGTACCATTGTAAATGCATCAATGAATTCATTTTGCTTAGAACTGCGAAAATCTCCTGTGGATCGTAAATGTGTTAAATTTAAGTGATTTTGCCGATATCTCAGTACTTAGACGACGTCAGGCTAGAAACAACCATCTTTGGTTCATCTGGATCTTTGCCTAAACCTGATAAGATCATAGGTCAAATCGAATCCGGACTAACTGAGGTTTGCTGTACTTTAATCAGGAGGGTTGTCACGGTCCATGATTTTTTGAGCCCAGACTGTGCATAGCCCATGAGCCCACGGACATTTTTTCTTTTCTCAATCCAGCCCTGCCATAGCCTGTTGAACAATTGTATGGTTTACTACAAATTCAAACAAAAACAATTTAACTGCTATAGCAATAGTGATTGGTACATATTAAAAAAACACATCGTTTACTTGATTCCAAGCTGTAGCCTATGTTTTTTTCATCATTTTTTTCTTTATCTAATCAAAAAGTCTATAATGATGCACATTCTATCCTTGGCTACGTTTTGTCAACCACACTCTTTTCGCATTCTCTTTCTTCACTTCAGCATCATGTGCACACTCATGACAGGAGGGATTATGATGAACACAGGGCAGTTGTAGTGGTGACACATCCTTACCAGGGTTACCAATTACGCACAAAACATAGTTGCTTGCAAAAGTATCTTAGAGGCTTAGACCACCTATGTTGAAGTGCAGCTTACATTAAATTTTAATACCATTTTGTCTGACTTTGGTTAATTTTTAAGTAACTACACTTAAAAGCACTAGTGTTTCTGTATGCTTTCGAGGAATCAGTCGACTGCCATCTGCTTTCGTCTTTTTGCAATGATTCAAACTTGCACATATCTCTATTCAACTATGTACTTTCCACGATGGGTGTAAGCAAGGAATCGATCAGCAAATTTTTAATAGGAAATCGATTTCACGTAAAATTACGCATCCTCAGTCCTTATTCAAATAGAATTAGTCTCCAAACAAGCCAGATGGTTTCTCTCACTTTCCACACCACTGCATGATTCTTCCAATTGAAAAAACTTTCTGGAAGTTTTTTCATCATTAGCAGGCAGTAGTGGCCCAGTGAAATATTACTAAAAAGATCGTTAGCATCTGGCTGGTTCAACCTTGGTAGCCTGCCCAAAAACCACCATTAGTGGCCTGTGCCATCTCCAGTTCACATGATGGGTGATTTCTGAAGCGATGCTTATGTTTAAATATGCTGCTGCCAGGAAAAACAGCTGTATAATGATGTGTTTAACTGCGGGAAAACATACAACAGCAACTGCTAGATCACTGTAATTATCAACATGTCTGATGATAATCAGTTTGCTTTTATAGGTGGTGCAGCTGCTGCTTTTTGCCTGGAACAAGTCTATGATTAAATGCGGGTGGCTGTGTTAAAATTGATGACTATTAAGTCGTTCTTTATGATGATGTAATCAAGATATAAGACAAACTGCTCATACTATAGATGTATGAAGACGCTTTGAATATACATTTCAAATTGTTTCCATATTTGTCCTTATACACAGGCCTACACTTCCTTCCTTGTTTCTAGGATTTGTCCTTATTTTGAAGTACCAGACATCTTAGAGATAATTAGTCCTTATTTTTAAGAAATGCGGCTTGCGTCCTTATTTTTTGTTGTGTAACAATTTTAGATAAGCTACATATGATAGGCATACAGACTTTTTCCATCTCATCGTAAACATTATGTCACCAATGTTTTGTGATGTTGTATAAGTAGTGTAATCTTGCAGCACAAAGATGTAACACATTATCAGGCAATGTTAGTGCAACACGCTGTCTGGGCTGGTTACGACTTTTAGGAAGGTTAATTTTGCAGTCAAGGATTAGCATTTAATGTAGTAAAGAAACAAGCAGGTGAAGAAACGTTTTTTCTGTGTCAAGTATGAGAGTGAATTTGAGAGAATCACAAGGTTGTTTCTAAGACTAAGATATTGCTTCACACTTTTGTTACTGCCAGACATAGATCTACATCTGAGGCAGAGTTGGATCAATTACATCATTTCAGTTAATTACAATTATAATTACAATTACGCTTTCAAATCTGTCAATTACATTGCAATTATTCTGTGCTAAAAATATCAAATTACAATTATAATTACAATTACTTTCACATTTGTAATTGATTATAAGTTGAAATTACAAATTCTTTTAATATGAAAATACGGTGGAAACTGCTTAATAGAGCATCGGTTTATAGAGCAAACCGCTTATTCGAGCAGTTTCGGCTGAAAAAAACAATCCTATCTTTTTCTTATAAATTCTTTGCTTATTAGAGCAGGTAGATGTGTAGCAGCACCATGGCTTGCACGCAGTTAGCGTGTGAGAAATCCATAAAATGCAGAAAGTTGACCAAGCAACCAAAAATGAAGTAAAACAATAAAAAATTGACCAGTTCTTTTGTGCTGAAGAAGGGAAGAGTGAACAGTATCCACCACAACAGCTACTGTGCAATACATTATGACAAAAATATTGCAAAAATACAGTAAGTTTTCTTTTTACAATATTGTGTACAGTGCTCACAACGAGAATGAAATAGAGTACCCTGATATTTATATGTGTATCGGTGAACCCCTAGTGTGAATTACACCCTATTTTTATTGCAAAAAGTTCTCATCGGATAAAAGGCAACCGTTTACTAGAGCAGGTTTTGCTTTTCCCGAGGGTGCTCTGTTAAGCGGTTTCCACTGTAATACATGCAGACATGGTGGAATGATTCCAGAAGGGGTGCCAGAACAGGCTTTTTGTGAGCTTCAGAGAACAGCACTCACTAAGTTTTTCACCGCCTATCAAATTATTTTTTGCCTATTTTGACACCTTGCGACTTCCGCGTATCCACAGAGCTGCAGTCCCTGATTTCCTACAGATGTTACTACACAATGGTAGACTATCAGCGTAAACACTTATTGTTACATTTAAAGCAACACCAGTTGATCGTTTGAACAATGATTGGTCTTCGAAAACGGTTTCTGGAATACAACACAAACAAGATTCCACATTCTACTAGCTCAGTCTAAACGTAGCGAACAGACTTCACTGTCAGTTAGCCGAGTGCGCGACAAAGAAGTAAGAATTAGGCAAGTAGGCCTACACAATTATAGCTATTTACAGTAAATTAAACATGCAGCTCAAACGCACGACTGCCATCCAGCTACAACTTCAATGCTGATTGGCGAACTGTAAATTAGCACATTTACGTTTTAATTCTCCAACAACAAAAAATAAAGAGTATGTACGTAAATGATGAAAGTTCCAAAGCTCAGATTTTCGGTCTTTGAGTTTATAAGAAAACTCGCTTTTTCGAATAGCAGCATTTGGGCTATACACTTTAAGAGCCGAAAACGTCATTAGCCAGGAAGAAGACAGAGTGGCAAATTTATGGCAGATTTTGCACGAGGACAAACTTTGGCAAATTTATGGCAGATTTGCACGAGGAGAAATGCATGATCAAATTAAATGTTATGTTAGTTGAAATTTTGAATTTCTTTTTACAGTTGTTGCACCGTGCCTCAGTTCTGGTTAGAGGTTTAAAAATTTGGACAGTGGTGTCAGAAGGGATTCAGCAGTGTTTGCAAGATATTCGTTTTGATCATCCATTTTTTAAATGTTACAATAAGTTTGTGTTTGTGGATGAATAATGATTGAATAAATGAACACACAAAACATTTATTTTAGAGTGCCTAATATTGATCTCACCAGGGCAACTCCAGTTCAACAGCGTTACTTGAGCTCATCACATATTTTGCATATAGTCCATAAATATAATATTTATAAAAATGCAAGAAATGTGATGTACATGGAAAATATATGCCTTTCTGCAATCTTTCTAGTCCCGAATGACTTATTTTTTCATATCTAGCCTTCTTTCATTTCTAATTTAAGAGTGAAAAATAGCAATAAAAAAGCTTTGCAAAGCAAACGGATCTACAAGTCGCAATTATACTGACAGCTGACTGAATGCAACAGTTCGAGGATTAGGTCATGGAAACTTAATTTGCTCTCCATCTGGCTGGCACTATATTTGCTTTGTGACTTAAGACACGTAACAGTGAATGAGAAGTTCTCATGAGAGTTTGTCCATTGCTGCATAATTCACGTCACAGAGGAAAGATAACGCCAGTTAGAATTGCTCTCAAGTGGGAACTGTCCACAGATTGGGAATTTAATCAAATATTCTGTGGTCTATGGTATCCAAATCCATTTCTTCAAAAAACATTCAATCTGACATGAATTATATTGCAAAACATACTTCTTTGCAATTGGCAACTCAGGCTGTAATGAATGAGCAACGGAACTTTGTAGCAACCGCTATCTTGCTCCATACAAGCGTATTGTGGTTTTCCCATATCGCAAGCATTCTAGCTGACTCATGCATTATTAGTACGTCATGTATGAGCATCGTTCCTTATCTTCACTCTGTATGGGCCTGTCTGTCTGCCGTGTGTGTGATCGTGCTGTATACCTGAAAAGCTCTGTGGAGTAGTAGTAGGTAACATAGAAGGTGTAATAATGATTTTGCTTTTCTGCGTTTTCTCAAATTCTGTGTAGTTGCTGGAAACAAAAGTAATTGTAATTTGGTCAATTTTTATTGCAAATTACAATTACACAAGAATAAAAAGTCTCCATTACAGTTACTTGAAAATATGCAATTAATTACACTCAATTACAATTGTAATTGATCCAACTCTGAATTCTGAGGTATGCTGTCCACTGTTCTCGGCAGACATAAATTTGCATTTTTGCCTTCGAAAGTTCCCACCAATGTACATTTACGCTTTTATGAAAATTTTGTTCTTGGAAATGGTCTTAAAATGTGGTTCTAGACTGAGTTCAAGTAACATTAGGTCTTGGAATGAGAATCCAAACTCAGTAGTATAGAGGCTATTTGAAAGCATGGTACTTTGAGTTGGTGCACTTAGACAGGACTAGGAATGTAATTTGTGTGATGGAAGTGCTTTGATATGCTGCTAAAACATGAAAGGTTGTGTTTGAATCATTTCTGTAAGTAAATTTAGGCATGTTCATAAAGTTGAATTGCTTAATGCCAGTGTCAGCTGCTTTTATTGTCTCAAAAAAGTGAAACCTTTGCAAAAAAGGTGGCTGCTGTAGGCCTAGGTTTGTTTCAGTGGCATGTAGCCTAAAACGTTCCGGAAATTATGGCAGTTGATTAGTGTAAACGCAACAAAATGTTTGCCAGCTTTAACGTTTCAGCCTAAGTTGGAAAACACCGAATTTCCTGCCAAAACCATGTGGTAACAGTGGATATCATAGCAAGGAAACCATCCAATAATGAAAGTATTAAGCAGATTGTTACTGGTAATAAATATGCAGATATATGATCTGACATTAGTCACACAAAAAACATACAATTTAACTGTTAAATTGTTCATTTAATGTAGGGAATCTTTTTTCCCCAGTCATCCTTATTTTTGGTTCTAGATCGATGGTAGCCCTGATTAAAATGCAACATATACATTAAGTCAACAGTTTTACACTAATGTTTGGGTCTAGCATGAAAGGAAATTATTTCCTTAAAAAAATTACTACCAAAATATTAGACCTTTCATGGCACAAGAGTGTTCTACAAACTACTTTTAATGAAATATGTTGCTTTTAGGTGTCAGGCTGACAAGTGAAAAGGCCATCAAAAGAAAATTCAGATGCAGATCTTCAACACCTCTGGATCCAGCTGAGTTTTGCTTTCAAACGTATCATTTGCCCCAATGTCTTTGCAACTCCATAACTCACCAAGCAATTGTGGTAGAAAACTGTTTAAACCCTCAAACGACTTGGCGAATCTTTCAGTTTATAATGAAGAAAAAGTTTTATGTTTTGGGTTTCACGTTTTTTGTGGGTGACGTCATTAAGTGGGGTAAGTTTTTGGCCATTTTGGCTCAGGTCACCCGGGCCTAGGCCCAACCGCTAGATAGAAATATTTCGCTCAAGTTTTCATTGGAAACTAGGCTAAAATCCAAGTCTTTTGAGCATCTGATCGGCTTTCTAGCGACAGGTTTCTGGTTCATAAGTTATGACCAAAAATACACAAAATTGATAATTTGAACAAAAATTGGTAATTTTACAAAACATGCCAATTTTATCCTAACTCTCGAACCAGAAACGCTAACTTTTGAACCCAAAAACTTTGCAAGTCATCCAAAGTCTCAAAAGACTCATTTAGCCTAGTTTCCAATAAAAACTTGAGGAAAATACTACCATCTAGCGCAGGGGTTCCCAACCTGGAGTTAATGTACCCCAGGTGGTACATTTGCCTATCTGAAAGGGTACATTTATGGTTAGAAATGGAATGAAAATATTTAATACATTATTTATTTCCAAACATTTATACATGTATCAGTGAATACCACCTTTATACTTCCAAAAATCTGAAAGTTGTCTTAAAAATTTAGTGGATTTCTCTATTTCCTCAGCCTTTTTGTCACAAGAAATTTTAGAGGTTCATGCTCATCTGTTGAAATGCTGAAGGGGTACATGGTAAAAGAAAGGTTGGGAACCCCTGATCTAGTGGATTGATCCCAGGCCCATATGAAGTGGGCCAAAAAGGCCTAAAACTACTTCACTTATGACATTACTCACAAGAAATCTGAATCTCAAAACCAAAATTTTTTCTTTCATTGCAGGCTCGAAGTCTTGCCAAGTCTTTGAAGGGTTTGATCAGCTCTCTAGCACAATTGGCAAAGGAGTTATGCTGTCCCTAAGACAATTGCTCGAATCAGACTAAAACAGGCTGGCAGTGAATGGAAAACAAAGCAATTATCTAATATGGGATTAATTATCTTGTATGTTTATTTTAGATCATAACTTTTCAACCAGAAACCCCAGCAAGTCGATCAAAGTATCAAAAGCCTTGGATTTTAACCTAGTTTCCAATAAAAACTTGAGTGAAATACTACCACCTAGCGCAGTGTTTTTCAAACGTGGATGGAATTGACCCATTGGGGTCAATTTCAATGGGCAAGGGGGTGAAAAAAACAAAGGGGTCAAAACAACACAAAGGGGCAAAAATGCTTAATGACTAATCAATCATTGAGTTAACTTCAGTAGCCTACTATTATGACTTGTTAGTTTCTTGCAAATTTCAATTTATTATGATAATTGTTGGAGGTTGTTGCTAAAGCAAATTTCTGTTGAATGTTAACTCTGGATTGCCTATGTGCCTGGCTACAGTCAGGATGGATTATTTCAGGGTGGCAGAGCTCTCATAAAAGTGACACAGCTCTGGTTCAGTAGTTCTTTTTGTGAACATGGCTCCAGCTCCGGAGCTCTTGGTTTTCATGAGCCTGTCTCTGGCTCCATAGCTCTCTTTTCTCATGGCTCCATTTCAAACTCCGGCTTCTGTTCGTTTTCACACATTAATATTTTAATTGTGTTGGTGTGCCTCAAGTTAAATGGAAAATGAATTAAATCAAATACAGAAAACTAAGAGAATATACCAAACCTTTTTGAGTAATTTAATCTGGTAGTTTTTTACAAGCAGCGCTCTTACCACGAGGAAATCAGCGAAAAAAAGACAATCATATGGTGCAGATGATTCAGAGAAGAGTTACTAGCAGAAACGCAACTCAAGATAACAGTAATATAAACAATTTCTGGAAAGGCAGTCACTGGTTTTGTCATCAATGCCTGAGGACCTTTTGTTATTTCCTACGACCTGAATCAAGAAAATGACTGTTTGGAAAACTACATTTGTGTCCGAGCATTTAAACACACACCTGTTCCAATTGACCAAGTGTTTTGCACTCCTTGTGCTTTGCCTGTTGCAGACTTGACAATTCCAGCTAACAGCGCTGCCCGGACAAACCATGCAAAGAGTGCAAAACACATAGTCGATTACCTCTCTCATGTGTTCTTTCAAACATGCACACATTTGCATTAACACAAATGCGAAGATGTATTTAAAAGCCCTTTGTTTAAAGAAATATTATGACTTGTAGCAAGAAATTCACCTTTGACTTTTGTAAAATACCTGAAAACTTCTGATTCTTATCTTTTGCACTCATAACAAACAGTGATGAGTCGCAAAGTAAAGCACAATTTAACCTGCAAAGCTTAGCAGAAAATAACACTGGTTTCCCTGCTGAAAGCAGTTTTTTTTTCACAGATGAAAACTTCACGAAAAGTCCACATTTATTTACATTGATTCTTATACCCTCCTGATAATGTGCTGCTATGCAAAACAATGCTAGTTCTCTACCAACTATACATAACTTTCATGTTATGCTATTGCTTGTAAATGCAATGTTTCCCAGTGAACTTTGCCAGTAACCTAGTAAACCTTGCTAGTAATTCTAATGGTTTCTAATAAAAATTCCTACTTTACAATGGTGTGCCATACTTTTCACACTTAGATCTACAATGGTATCACATCTTAATCATACTCAATGCTAACAGCATGACTACACAGCCACAAATATTTTATTATATACCTACTCATTATAGCTCAGTTCTTTTTAGATCGCTGCACTACTATAGACCCGGTTTGATCATTCTATGTAGAAAGTAGGATGTTGTGGTAGACTGGTAGTTAACATTTTTCTTACTTCTGCAATAGTGGTTCTCAACCATTTCACTGAAGGTAACCAAATTCAGACCTGCAGTTTTGTCAGAGGGCTGCACAAAAAATTTTACGACTTGTCAACTGACAAGTTTTGTTTTATTGCAATGACAAAGTCTGTTACACAAAATATTAGAGGTGTTACTGAAAGATACTACCTATCGATGGAATCCTTTCCCAGCAAAGAATCAGACATGAAGCTCTTGCAGAGTATGTATTTCGAAAGATTGCTAAAAGCAATACAAGGGATGCTTGGGAGCTGCATGCGGCTCTTAGAACAGTGTTTGAGAACCACTTTTCAACAAGTAACATCACACCTGCCAGCTATGATGTCACAGCCTTGGCGATTATTAAACCAAAGAAACAATAAAAGCTTGCAGAACCATTGTTGCAGTCTGGTGTCGTAACTAATAACAGTTACATTCAGTGTGCTGTAAAGAGTACACTAAATTCCATTTGGCAAAACCGTTAGTATCTATGGAGGGACATGAAGCCAGAGCTACCTTTCAAATGGCCATAGCTCTAGCTCCGATCCTAAATTTTAAACTGAGCTGAACTCTGGCTCCGACACCTTATTTTTAATTTGAGCTCCGGCTCCGAAAAAATGCCCAGCTCTGGCTTCATAGCCCTGGATTATTTTAACAAGAATTCTGAACGTAATATTAGCATCGTAATACAATTGTTTAGTTAAGATTTTTAGTGGCTTGGTTCAGCTATTTAATATTTTCTTTAAATAAAATCCTTTGAATTTACTACCTTGTGTTTGCTTTATCTGGCTTGGGGGGTGAAAACAATGTGTCAAGAGTGAAAAGGGGACGATGGAATAAAAAACATTTGAGAAACACTGATTTAGCGGATTGGGCCAAGGGCCAGATGATGTGGGTCAAAGAGGCTTAAAACAACTCCACTTACGACATCACTCACAAAAAACCTGAAATCCAACACACAAAAAATTTTTTTTAAATTCTTGAACCAGAAACGCTAAAAAGCTGATCAACGGCTCAGAGGACTTGGATTTTAGCCTAGTTTCCAATAAAAACTTGAGTGAAATACTTTCATCCAGTAGTCGGGCCCGGGACCAGGTAACCTGAGCCAAAATGGCCACCAAAGACCTACCCCACTTATGACATCACCCACAAAAAACCCAAAACGACAAAAATATTTCATTGCAAACTAGAAGACTCGCTGAGTCTTTTGATGGTTTGGATAGCTCTTTAGAATATCGACTAGGGAGTTATGGAGATGCAAAATGGCACGAAATTAGCACTCAAGGCGTGATTTCAAAGTACGATGTACTTGTACACTGGCTCCAAACATGTTAAAGTCTAGGCTAAGCTTTCATTTTGGTTTTTACATCATGTGACAAGGATGAAACGCTAATCCAAGCGTATCATCCTTGTCATGTGACCAATTCTCACAGCAAAATATATCTAACCTAGTGTTGCGATCGGAAAGCCTAAGCAGCAAGCGTGCAAAACTTCACACTTAAAAGCACTAGTGTTTCTGTATGCTTTCGAGGAATCAGTCGACTGCCATCTGCTTTTGTCTTTTTGCGATGATTCAAACTTGCACATATCTCTATCCAAGTATGTACTTTCCACTGCGGCAGCAAGCAACAATAAGGATCACATGCCGTGGCCACTCTATTATTGCTTGTTCGCGTCACATATATATGGGTGTTGTTCTTCACGCACATTCCATTCGTGGTGAACCGCGCCTTCAGCGCAACGCCAGTGGAGAGGTTGCAACACTACTAAGAAACTACTTGATTTCACTGTATGAAGGCATGTCACAGCACAGGGAACTAAAAGCTAAATAACATATGTGGTTTTGAAAATGTGCAACCTAGGACAGTGAAGATTAAGCATGTAAAAATACAGTCCTACTTTTACAATTAACATTAGGATGCCAGTAGTTTCATCTAAAGCCATACCAATATTTGGTAAGGCCTGAAACACCTTGTGTTTTTTAAAAACAATAGCATCAAAATCACAGGCCAAGGTGAATACCACCTCAGAGCAGTAATTGGACAGAATAATTTCGGAACATGCATTAAAAACAAGATTGAGAGTTGTGTAAAGGACTTTCAGCTGCTCTCTAATTACACACAAGATGATCCTCAAGCAGCATACTCAGCATTCACCAAAGGACATGCTCCAGATGGACCCATTTTGAAGAACAGTACCAGACACAAGTGATTTATTTGAACCACTAGAAAACGCCATCAGAGATCAGTTGATTACAGCACTTGTAGGATGAGAAGTATGTGATTTGTAGGATGAGAAGTATATGCTGAAACTAGGTCTGAAAAATCCTCAGGAAACTGCCAAGACAGAATATGATAACTCCATTCTGATTACTGCTAAACTAACAGACCAAAAAATATCGATCTCGAATACAACCATTCAGACCAGCAATATACCAGAAACATGAAAAGCAGAGTATAACAAAAGAAAGCAAAATGCTGAAGTAGTCATAATGCACTATTTGAGAAACTGACTCCTGAGTCACAACAACTTATAGAAGGAGCAATGGAAAAAGGCGCATCTTCTTGGCTGTCAGCCTTGCCAGTTAAAGTGATTGGATATGCACCAAACAAACAAGAATTAATGGATGCCATCAGCATATGATAGGGATGGAAGGTAGTGGGCAAACCCACTATGCTTGTGGAGAGACAAACTATGTGGACCACAGCCTCATATGTAAAATGGGCGGTTACCAGTGATGGGATTTCACAAGTTCACAACACAAGAACCTGGTCTTGGAATTTCTTTAATCGCGAGAACTGGTTGTTGGCTAAGTCAGAGGTTCTCAATTTTTCCCCATGAACATCTTTTACTTGTAACTTATTTTGGCAAACGTCTCATAGACCTGTTGCTAACTTTTAATAGTGAAACACAAAACTAAAATCAGGTTTGACTAAAATCTCCTAATTTCGAATGAGAGCGCCATTACAAGGATACACCGACGGCAACTGCTGCCAGCTGGTTTTGTTTACTTTTCCATATATGCAGACACCACTGTAGCCGTTAGGATTTTAACTATGTTTTTTTAAGGCTGTAGCTATTATTTTCTATAGCCACACCTCACAACATAAGGAATTGTGGTTTTGAATATGTCAAGATAACTTTGATAACTGTTTGAATCTACGCATACATATGCCATATGTTGGCATAGGTCAGAGACACAAAGTAATTCCTTAAACTGTACAGAAGGCAAAAAATACTATCAACACTATTGCAGTCAGTTGAGCCGAGGCAGAAATGGGCTTTCAAAGAATGATTATTACATACACAGGTAGAAGCTGCCTTTTAGTGAAAAATGTAGCAAACTTGACAATTGATCTTAGGCCTCAAGAGGTTTCAAGCAATGTGGAACATGGCACCACGATGTAGTCTCATCATAGGCTGTGTGATTGACAAGATGTTTAACCAATGCACAAGGTAACACTGCACAACTAAGGGAACAATGAAACTTACAGAAAGAATGAGGATTCGAAAGGCAATAGCTATACATTAACACAAGGGCAAGTGGCAGGCAGTGATGCTGGTCAGTACATTAAAAGAAACTAAAAAAAGAACTGCATTCAATTTTTACTTTTTCTTTGGATCTGTGACAATGGCTGCATTTTCTACTTGTTCTAGGCATTGTAGAGAGCAGATCCGATTATTCATATTGTGGTTCCTCAACAAACAAATTCATGCAAGATAGCAGAAATTCTGGCATACAGCAAAGATAAAGAGAACTGTCCGTTGCGTTGAATGTGCGATTCACCACGAACTAGATGTAAGCGAAGAACAACACCCATGTGTGCGTGGCGCGAACAAGCAATAATAGAGTGATCATGGCATGTGATCTCTATTGTTGCTTGCTGCCACAGTGTGAAGCTTTGCGCACACGCTGCTCGGGCTTTCCGATCGCAACAAAATGGTGCTGTGACCAGAATGTGAAGATCGTGCCAGTTGCAGACTTCACAAAAAGAATGTGCGATTGGTGCGGTTCATTGTAAAAAAAGGGGGAATGTTGTTGCAACCTCTCCATTGGCATTGAATGTGTGATTCACCACGAACGGGATGTGTGCAAAAAACAACACCCATGTATATGTGGTGCGAACAAGTAATAATAGAATGATCATGGGATGTGATCTCTATTATTTCTTGCTGCCACAGTGTGGGAAGCTTTGCGCACTTGCCGCTGAGGCTTTCAGATCGTAAGAGAACGAATGGATCTAACGTGCCGCACTAACTTATTCAAATAGAATGAAAAAAATTGTTTAAGGGAAAACGCTTCATTGATCTTATTGGAGTCATGGGACACCACTCCTACTGTCAAAAAATGGATGAGGAAAAACTACAGTGCTGATGACAATAGAGTGAAGAAAAAGGCTGAAGACTATGATGACAATCAAGCGTCCATTTGGAAATATTTACAATGAAAGATCATGAATAAATAAAGCACAGTAGCTACAGCATTTTTCCTTATTACATTTTAATAGTCATTATGCATATATTGTCTGCTCAGTACTAATTATGTTTTAAACATTATCTGGACTTTTTTTGAAGTTTGGAAAATAACTAAAATCAATAATCTCCCTTGCTAGACTGTACCACTTAGCAACACCTTTGGAGACTGCAATAATGATAGAACCTATTGTTAGTGACTCCTGGAGTGAGATAACCTGCTCTCAAAAAGTTTGAATCCCACCACTGGCTGTTATACTTCAATGTGACAGTTCAGTGAGAGACTCTGAGGAACAGATAATGAAAAAGGTCTGTAGAGATTTTCAGATAGAACCCACACTTCTGCCAATCAATGAAATTGATTTTGAAAGAAAAGTCAATATTGCTGACAATGCAAGGTTGGTATTTCTGCGAGAGGACTGTGGAATAGCTGTGAGAAAACATTCTTTGACATAAGGACCACACATCCAACCTCACTGTCTTATTCTGGTAAGTCCCTTTCACAGATCTACCAACAACATGAAAAAGAGGATAAGCACAACCAAAGAATGATAGACATAGAAAAGTCTTCATTCAATCCCCTTGTCTTCACAACAAGTGGAAGGATGGCACCAAAATGCAACAGAGTCAACAAAAGATTGGCTGAGAAACACAGGGAGTCATATGTGTATTAGAACAAAGGTCAGATTTGAGGAGCAGCCTTACTGCAATACGAGGCTTTCGAGGTAAATGGAACAATGTTCAGTTCACTTCCAGGATCTCACGGACATTGACTTCAGTTTAATTCCCAGGCCCACAATTCTGTAAAGCTGAACTATGGTGCCAATGACATGACACCAATAACCACTCATACTTTTGTGATAGGTGGATATATCTCATAAAGCATCACGAATGAATGAAATATTGTCTTTTCTAAATCTTAATCAGGGTTCCCACACATCTAAAAAATCATTTTCAATACTTTTTCAATACCTCTTCAATACTAAATTTAAGAAGTTCAGTAAGCAATACCAATATTTCTCTTCTTTTGATGAGACAAGACACATGAGACAAATTTAGCAAATACATACACATTAATGAGAGGAAACAGAAAATATATAATGGAGTATTGAATGGACATGATATAGAAAATAAGATAGGCCTAAAAAAAGCATACCAAAACAAAAGAAATAAAACAAATAACAATATTACTTCCCTTCATTTCTCGAAATTCTTAATCATGAAACTCAATTTTATACATTGCATAACACTGCACAAATAATGGACTGCTTTGTCTTCAGTAAAATTATGCACAGATACTTCTGATTTCTTTTCCATTTAGAATTTCCATACTTTTTCAATACTTAAAATTTTGCCAAATTGAATACTTTTACAAGGTCTTGAAAACCGATTTTGAAATTCCATACTTTTTCAATAGGTAGCGACTGCGGAAATGCCTCGCATGATGCAGTTCGCATAAAACACTTAGTTTGTTACTCAAACGCCACTGACATCATAGCATAGTAGGCCGAGAGACATTTGATGTCTGCGGTGCCCAAGGTTTTTGGGTTAGCTCTTAGCTTGGCAACTTTTATTTTGGTGATAGTGGTTGCACAAGTTTCCAAACTTTTTTCTTCAGATTTACAGTTTCGGTTTATGGTATATGTTTGGGCTTTACCTTCATGGGTTAGGTTCATGGTTTAGAGTTTAGGTTTAACCCTTTGAGTCCCAGGTTTACCCCCTTTTTTGCAGAACTTTGCAGTCTTATAAGTCGCCAGGCGATTGAGCTAGAGAGCTATCCAAACCATCCACGGATTCAGCAAGTCTTGTAGTCAAAATTGAAAACAAACGTTTTTCGTTTTCGTTGGGGGGATTTTTGAAGGTGATGTCACAAAGGCATGTTTTGAAAATTTTGGCCACCTTTGGCCAGCCCTGGGCCCCAACCCATTGACCCATTCTTTTGGCTCAAATTTCTGTTGAAAACTAAGTTAAAATTCACGTCTATAGAGTCCTTGATTGACTTGCTAGCATATTTGTAGCCAAATTATGGGTCAAAAACCCAGTTTTTGGCATAATTCAAAACTTTTCAGAATAGTCATAAACTTTGGCCAGCCATAACTTGGCAGCAGATTGAGCTAGAGAGCTGTTCAAACCCTGTAATGAATAGTGACGTCGTGTAGTTTCAATTAAAATTTTTTTTTTTAAATTTGGTTGGGGATTTTGGGCCAATGGGATCATGACAGGGGCATGTTTTTTGGTTAATTATATGATGTCATCATCCGATCCCATGCGCCAATATTTTGGCTCGCAGTATATGTTTGGATTCTAGGCCAGAATATGCGTTTTTAGAGCCCTTGATGGAGTTTCTAGCGTTTCTGGTTCAAAAGTTGGGCCAAAAAACAGGTAATTGGTAAGGGGCTTTTCTCAATACTTTTGGGGATTTCCCTAATTAATTTTATGTTTTTTTGGCCCTAATCTTGGAATCAGGAACGCTAAAAACCCATTCGGACCCTTCAAAGTCCCGAATACTAACCAAAAAACAGCTAAACTAAAAAAAAATTCATGTCATTTAAATGGCTCTTGCGGGCCTTAAAGGGAGGTTGGGCAAAAATGCTGACGTCACCAAAAAATAGCATAAACATCCTATCATTATACAAGCAGTAAAAAAAACCAGACATCCTAAAGTGAAACGTTTTTTTTTATTGCAAACTACATACCTTCACGAGTCTTTAAAGGGTTTGAACAGCTTTCTAGCTCAATCTGACGGCGATTTATTGCCTGGGGTGAAATGCCACCCAAAGTGGCTTTAGAGGGAGCAAAATTTTGGTCAATTTTTGGTTTATGATCCATAATTTTCGCTCCCGATATGCTAGAAAGTCATTCAAGGGCTCTAAAGACGCGGATTTTGGCCTAGTTTCCAAAAAAATCATGAGCCAAAATAATGGCCCAATGGACTGGGGTCCAGGGCCAGGGAAAGGTGGCCAAAAAAAAGCGAAAACATCCCTACTTGCAACAGTCCCCCCAGCGTACCCTAAACCGAAAATGAAAACTGTTTTTTTTCGATTTCAAGCAGAAGACTTGCTGAATCCAAGGATGGTTTGGAGAGCTCTCTAGCTCAATCGGGTGGCGAGTTATAGCGTTGCAAACTCGCGCCAAGAGCTTGGCGGGTGCGGGACTCAAAGGGTTAAACATTGTAACCCTGTGGGTTACTGGCACTTCTGGGCAAATGACATCTTTGTTTTTGATTACAGTAATTTCATACTGCTTTGTGCTAATGCAAGTACTCACTCACACTGTCACAGAGTGACAGAGTTCAAATAAAACTGATCATTTGATTGTAATAATTTTGGCAGTTAGGTGCAGGAATATTCTGAACCAGTTCAGACCAAATTATTAGCGACGTATATTCACTGAGACTCTTGAGTTACACATCTGCCGTAATGGAATTCATCAATTCATTCTGTATAGCAGGGTTCCCACCAATGTTGACTAGAAATTCCCCAAAGATGAATTCAAAATTCCCAAAATTTCACACAAATTCCCTAGTTTTTGCACAAAGAAGTGTGTAATTCTCACCTAACTTTTAGCACTTAAAAATACATTATATTTTTGTATTATTATACAGTATAAGCCTGTAAGGACATTGGAAAATGGGAAAATGACAGAGGTATTGTCAAGCCTGCCCTTTTAAAAAGGGGGCAACGAGGGTGGAAGTGCCTTTTTCATAACAGTAGATCATGGCAATTTCCTGATTTATCAAAATCGAATTGAATTTTAAGTCCATTACAACTATTTGTGCAACAAGAAAATTCAGAATGGTTATGGTGTGATGATTATGCCACATTTAACGCTGGATTCGTATCAGTAACAATAGAGTGAACCTAGTAAAGTGGGGAATATCTATTGCTGTTATGCCGATGGTTGTCGGTTCAACTCTCTCTCTGGTCGGCTCAGGACAATGCAGCATTGTGGCTGCAACAAATTTCTGTTATTATTTTTGAGGTCGATATTGTAGCTGAACAGAAACAAACATATTGGTCAAAAATTGTTTGTTTTTATAAATTTCCACTGACCTAATTTTTTACTGCTCCCCATGCTGCACCGTTGTCCCGGCATCCTTATAAACCAGCTTCCTAGCTTATTACATTTGCACACTTAGTGTTACTCTTGTTGACTAATGTGCTGACTAAACAAGAGAAAATAATGGCTTGGCCAGAATAAAAGCCTGAAAGGCAAGTTATGTTTTGTTATAAAACTAGCTAACTGCGCGTTATTACCTGTTTCTGTGCTTTATTCGTGTCATCTACAACAAGTGACAGTATTATTGCATACTGAACATCTTGGATTTCTGGCGCTTAGTAAAGGGCTGACCAAACAGTTTGCAATTCAAACGGATGCAACCGCTGCTATAGGAGAGCCCAAACATGCAAACAAAGCTCACAATATGGCAGCAGGTAACAATAGAGACCACACTCATGATCAGATCACTCTATGATTGCGTGTTCACTTCACACCACTTGCATATGCATGCAATTCTTTGCCCACAACCCGCTCGTGATGAACTATGACCATGCATTCAACGTCAAGCCAAGAGGTGGCAACAAAACCATTCACTGCAAATTTTTTGCACAAACCGGATTTTTGCTGGAGAAGGTTCAACTAAAGCTAATAATGTCTCATTCGCAGCAATTATTTACATTACATTGAGGCGACTTAGGCGTAATAATTATTACAGCACATATCAGCATGCGTGTTGTTAGAAGGATTTTTAATTCCAGGGATTAGGGAAATGATGGATTTTTCCATTCTATTTGAATAAGGGTGTAGGCTTGTTATAAATATCGAAACTGTGTGCTCTGATGCTGTTAAGAAGCAAGATGGCAACACCTGCTACAAAGAATGATGTAAAGAACATTTCGGATAAGCTTGACAAGATATCTAAGTCTTTTGTTGATAACAGCACCTCGCTGCTTCAGTTAACTGAAGAAATCAAGGAGCTTAGAAGGAGTCAACAATTCTTGTCTGAACAATATGAGGACATGAAGCAGAGGCTACATTCCAAAGATGAAGTCAAGGTTTTGCAGGCTGAAAACCAGGACCTCAAACTGCATGTCCGCAAACTTGAGGCTGTGACGAGCCAGACTCACGAGGAAGTCAACGACCTTGAACAATATGGCCGTCGCGAATGCCTTG
>Ga0210059_1003044_pt1 | contig 26631 bp, 19 predicted proteins | sample Ectturendosymbi2_FD_188042 | JGI IMG/M metagenome (GOLD analysis project Ga0210059, IMG submission 188042) | Ecteinascidia turbinata endosymbiont from Florida, USA - Sample 2 (SPAdes) (version 2) | ecosystem: Host-associated > Tunicates > Ascidians > Unclassified | place: Key West, Florida... | reverse complement strand
CAAAACTTGCAACACAGGGGTGTCTGAATGTGACCAAAACTTGCGACACAGGGGTGTCTGAATGTGACCAAAACTTGCGACACAGGGGTGTCTGAATGTGACCAAAACTTGCGACACAGGGGTGTCTGAATGTGGCCGGGGTTTCTTTCAGTAGTGCAACGCAAGGGAACTCTTACGTATGTGATAAAAAAGAAAGCATTTGAATAGCAGCTGATTACCTCAGTGATGAGTACTCAATGATGTTTTTCTATCTTCATCGTTTCATGCTGCGTTTCTTTTCTATCGACCCCCCACCTACTGCAGGGTAAGGTGGCGTACGTGCCCCAGCAAGCTTGGATCCAGAACCTGACCGTGAGGGACAACATCACCTTCGGCTCCCCCCTGGACATCTGCAAATACCAGGACGTGATCGAAGCGTGTGAGTTGAAGTCCGACTTCGACATGTTGCCTGCAGGGGATCTGACTGAGATTGGGGAAAGGGTGAGTCCCAATCATACCGTGGTTTCTATGAAGGATTTGAAACAGCGTCGACTCTGTTTGGGATTGCAGAGAAATAAGGCTCAAGTTACTTGATCGATGGTTCAGAACGAAGTTTTTTATCGATTAATTGTCGTTTTTCAGTGCCTGTCTTACAAACCCCCTGCAGGTTAGCCCCCATCTCTGCCGATGCAGTTCGTGTGTTGTTTGCTTCACCAGAACAATCCCAATTCTTGTATTTATCGCAGTTCAATCACGATTTGCAATTTGTCACGTGATTACCTAATCAGATCCTTCTGCTTTTACTTGAATAAGGGCTGAGGATGTGCAAATTTGTCGACAGACTCCTTGCTTAACCCCATTCTGGAGAGTAGTTACTTTGATGCAGATACATGTAAGTTTGAATCATCGCATAAAGATGAAAGCAGAGCCCAGTCGGCTCGTTCCTCAAAAGCTTGCAGAAAACATGGAGCTTTTTACTATTGTCGTGCATTACAGAAAATAAATGAAACTTGTAGCAACTGATGAAGTTTCCGGGCGGTCCGAAAGTTTTAAACCTTTGGTTGAAGGAGAGAGGCGCCATTGAAACCATATCTAACTTTCCGCCACTGCCATCGTCGTAAACACCCTGTCAAATAATATTTGGAAACGGTGTATTACTTCGAATATCTGCAAATGTTTTGTATATTTTTTTTTTGTGAAACAACTTATTTCAGGGGATCAACTTATCCGGAGGTCAGAAGCAAAGAGTGGCCATTGCCCGCGCTGTCTACCAAGATGCCCAGGTAAGCACCCCCGTCTGACTCCCTTGCCCCAGCATGCAACGACCCCAGTCATGTTTTTCCTCCCCATCGCAGGTCTTCCTGTTCGACGACCCCCTCAGCGCAGTAGACTCCCACGTGGGGAAGAATATATTCGAGAATGTTCTCGGACCCAATGGCTGCTTGAAGACCAAGGTGGGTGATGAAAGTGCAGACCACGTGAGATTTGCGTAAGGAGCATTCTTGTTGCGCTAGGAGTTTGATTGTCACGTCAGAGTTGCGTCACGAGTCGTATTGCTACGTGCAGCGACTCGTTTTCAGGCGAAAGTTATTAAATCACTCAGACACACGGGCAAGTTGATTTCTGGAAATATTGTAATTGTTTTTCCAAAGCTGTGATGAAGCACGGAGTATTTTTCAAACTGGGTCTATTGTTCGCGTCACGACTGAACGATTGATGACGTCACGAGACGCGTTGCACGTGATTCGCCTACGTCGGCGAATGCGCCTCGGACATTCTGACGTCACAGTTGCCTTTGTCTGACTTGGCGCGATTTCCTTTATCCAGACGCGCGTCCTCGTCACGCATGGCTTGGCGTTCCTCCCCCAGGTGGACCGGATCTTTGTCATGCTTGACGGAAGAATATCAGAGGTGAGCGCCGATCCATCTTCGAATTTCGCTGTCGAGACAAGAGCGCGTGTTTTTCGCCGCGATTTCGTTCCGCACCACTGCGTCGCAGCAAGGGGGGTCTCAGATGAGGGTTCAGCCGCCGTTAGTTTAAAGAAGCCTTAGAGGGGTTGGGGTGAAGTGTTGTGACTTGAAACTCTGATTTTGAAAGGAAGCATCTTGTTCCCTGCCACTAGGGATGTGCATTATGGAACATCCAGAGGTTCCCGAATCTTTCTTTCGAAGCCAGAAAATCGAATCCTGTTCCGGATTAACTTGTTAAGAGCAAACTGAGCTGATCGCGCAGGGCTTTAGAACGCCTTCCAGCGATCACACAACCTGTTAATTAGCTCGTTACGTCATCATTACGCAGTGCCGTGACCTTGTTGAGTGTTTCTTTCTCCAAGTCAGGAGCGCGTACAATGTCACTGCAAAATTTATTGAGATTATTTGTTTTGCCAACTTCGCAATTTTTCACGTTGATTTAATCCAAATTTAATTCGAATCTAAATATTCGAAAATACTCTGATTTTTGGATTCGAATACTGAACGACTCGAATCCATAGGGTTCGATATTCCATTCTATGCATGCCACCAACAAATATCCGTACCAAGGATGTCGTTCACCAGACCTGCACAACATTATGGCCCGCGGGAACTTTCTCAATTGCGGACAAAATGTTGCAAAAATCCGACTTTCGATAATGTAAAGATTCATAGTAGTTCCAGATTTTCTTCCAAACTAAAACGAAATAGACTTTTGCGTCCCACGGCAATTGGTCATTTTCGGCCTATGACAGCCTTCTGGCTTGTGCAGGGCCAGGTCTGGAAGATGGCAAAGCTTAACAAAGCAGTGCTGTATCAACATGTCTCTGACGTACATTTAATTAACCTGCCTCGCTTCCCTAACTGCTTCTGCATCACACGAATAACAGGTATTGTGACGAAATAAACCCTGTGAAGCACGTGATGCAGCTTTGATTGTTACGCGGCAGGAAGGGACTTACCACGAGTTGCTGGAGAAGAACGGAGCTTTTGCAGAGTTCCTAAGAAACTACGCGCAGACTGATGAAGACGAAGTTGTCGAAGGCGATCCAACAGGTGATTATTATCTGCTCTTGTGAAAAGTAACTGGTATGTCTGTGCTGTTGTCATGGATACGTCGCAAGTCGTGTATAAAAGATATAGATGCGTGCTTTTTGCTTGCTGATGATCAAGTTTGTGTCCTTTTTTTCTCTTACTGCGGGTTCCAGTCCAGCCCTTTACTCGCTATGCAGTAGTTATCGCCGTATCCTGGATCCACGTGTAACTTGTCTTGCTTCACATGCTCTGTGTTTATTGAAAGTATGACATGAAGTTGTATTCGGTTTTTTAAATATTTGCCTAAGAGTTCTTGAAGCGATTGTCATATTTTAGCGTCTTCCATTTGTGAATACGGAAAAGGCTAGAGTTATAGGAGAATTTGTGTTTGAAATGCAAAACAGCAACAAGCAAATTTATCTTTAGTACATCAGCCATATTCCTGCCCTGCTGTGGCAATTCAACTTTTCACTCCATCTCGGCTTCACTTCTGCGACTTATAACTCGTATATCCAGAACACGTGACTTCCTCCCCTAATCGTTCATCGCATTTGAATTGCCACGTTCCTGCTTTACGTCACCACTTGTCATGTAATCGCTGCAGCCCATAGTTTTTGCGTCACCATGTGAAAGTAACGTTCAATGCTCCAATTCCAACGTTGCCAGCAATAATTTTAACTTCTTGACTTTGAAGCAACTGACATTTTCGCCTCTCATCCGTAACTTATGTCAAGAAAAGGAATACTGCCCAGCAAAAAAAAACTCGTTTGACCTTTCATAATGAAAGTTTGGCCTTCTACGATAGTTTGATTGCGAATTGCTCAAGCCCCAAAGGTACTTTTGGTGAATTTGCTGGTCATGGCGATTGCATTGCCTTTTCTAGGTTGTTGTTTTCCGTTCAGACTTCATATGATCGCACATGTCATTCTCTTCATGCTGTTTAAAATAAAGATGAAGGTTTTTCAACCATATTTCAGATCTGTGCAAACCCACGCTCTGCTTAAAATCGATATTTCCCTTGCAGTGCTATCAATAACTTCCGATGTCTTCTCGCTTGATGAGGAGGATGACCATGCTGATGTTGAGGTGGAGAAAAACGTCGTCACCCACGCCAAGAAGAAGTTTGAACGGTACAGTCACTGATCCTGTTTTCTTAGCTTTTCCGGCCAAGTCATTCTGCAGCCTTACTCGCCCTACTCGACGCCTGATACAAAGCCAAGACACGAGTTTCAGGGTTGTTTAAGAGTCAAAACAACAGCACGAACAATAAATCACCTCTGCCACAACAAAGCGATGGGTACTACGTCTTACCCTTGGTATGGGTGACAAAGCCTGTTGTAGTTTTAACTTACAAGTTATCGCCAAGACTTTGAAAAAGTGTTGGATTACTGGACCAGTTCTTTCTGAAAACTTTGGTTCGACATCTTCGATACCACATTGTTGCATAAGACCGTGTAGTTCCGTGCGGCATTGCGTCACTCGCGTGTTGCACCCTGTGCTTTTACATTTTGCCGGGAGGGGTATGTGACGTCACGCTTGTTGCCTTTATCAGACAGCGAAGTCGCTCAACCATGTCGACCCCGGTCTACGGACCCACCTGTCGTTATGTCCCCATCAAGAAGAAGATAGAGGAGGAGAGGGTTTGCAAGCTCCCCGAAAAGAAGGAGGTGGACAGCAAGCTGATCACGACTGAGAAGGCTGAGACCGGAAACGTGAGTTGTGATTGGTTGAGGGGTGCTGCCTTCAGAGTTGTCATTGGTTGAGGAGTGCTTCCTTCAGAGTTTGTGATTGGTTGAGGGGTGCTGCCTTCAGAGTTGTGATTGGTTGAGGAGTGCTGCCTTCAGAGTTTGTGATTGGTTGAGGGGTGCTGCCTTCAGAGTTGTGATTGGTTGAGGAGTCCTGCCTTCACAGTTGTGATTGGTTGAGGAGTGATGCCTTCTCGTCCGGATGGATGAAGTCGTCCGCGCGGAATGTCTTGTGAACAAACTTTCTGCCTTTCGGTTCGCTGTTGACGTGATTGAGCTTCGTAACAATGGCTCGTTGTTAACGTCATTGAGCTTTGTAACAATGGTTCGTTGTTGTATAACACAGGGGACGCCGGAGAGCGGAGACATAAGGGGGCAATTTCCCCGCTGACCTTTCAAAAGCAATTTCCCCGCTGACCTTTCCCGCTGACCTTTCAAAAGCAATTTCCCCGCTGACCTTTCCCGCTGACCTTTCAAAAGCAATTTCCCCGCTGACCTTTCCCGCTGACCTTTCAAAAGGGGGAGGCGGGGCGGAGGCGCCTATTCATAACAGTATCATGGATAATTTCGTGGTTTATGAAAATCGAATTGAGACAAATTTAGTGCAGCGATTCGGGCACCCAGAAAATTTAGAATGATTTTCTATAATTTCTGTTATTATTTTTGAGGTTAAAATTTTTCCTAAATAAAAACAAGCATACCGGTAATTGGTAACAATTTTTTGTTTTTTTATAAGTTTCCATTGCCCTTAGCCTTTTTCCTCCCCCCTACCTCACCGCTTTTCCAGCGCCTCTGTATGACGCAACATGACAATGCTGCATTGTTGTGTGATAGTAGACATTTGAACGAACGGACATTGAGCTTCCGGGCGCTTTTCCAGGTCAAGCTGTCCATCTTCGTCTCATACATGCGAGCCATCGGCTTCTTCTTGTCCTTCGTCGTCTGCCTCTTTTTCATCCTGCAAAACGCCGCCCAAATCTACTCAAGCATTTGGTTGTCGGGTCAGTACACTGCTGGCAGTTTGCTCTGTGCAACTCAGTGTGCTGCTGTGTGTCTTGCTCTGTGCAACTCAGTATGTTGCTGTGTGTCTTGTGCTGTGCAACTCACTGTGTTGCGCGACGATGTAACGTTCTTTTGCAGTAGTTCTTCCGGTTACTTTAACCACGCCCGACTTATGCGCTACAGACTCGTCCATCTTGGTTCTGGTTGAAAACCTGCGTTTATTTATGTGTCTTTACGACCGCTTCGAAGCAAACGTAATTGTTTGGTGCTCTTGCTGGTTCCATTCTGGGCTGTGGAGCCGGACGCAAAAACTTGTAGCTGGTGGAGCCGGGGCCTGAGGAAATTTGGGTTCTCGTTCAAAATGAATAGCTTTTGGCGCAAGCGAGTAGAATCTTGTTTTATTTCAATGCAACAAATCATTCCGGGTCGGAACCAATAAATTTTCGAGGTTGAAGACGGAGCCAAAAAACTTAGATGCCCGGAGTCGGAGGCCGAAAATTGAGTTCCGGCCTCATAGCCCTGGTTCCACCACTCCCTGTTTCACGCCGGATTTTTTCTTTCACTTTTTTATCCTCACATCGCTCTGCATCTTGTATTCTCTTGTTTGATTTCATCAGAGTGGACCAATGACCCTGCCAACCCTGATGGGACCAAAAATGGAACCGAGGTCAGATTGGCCGTGTATGGATCTCTCGGTTTAATGCAGGGTTGGTATCTTCTTTTTATTGTGTACAGCACGAGGCAGATAATAATGCCATCTTCAAACTACCAGACTGATGTTTTGTCTTTTACGATAGATCGTATGTGTGAGTGTGTTGTGTGTTGTGGCGTGTGCAAATGTGTTCATTTGTTCTGCTCATTCGTATCTGCCTTGGTTTGCTTTAGATGCATTTGTTGATCAGATTAATTTTTGTTTTTCATGCAGTGCTTTTATTAGTGTTTTGTTTTTCCACGACGAGCGCGTCCAAAAATGGGCGATTTCTTGTCCAGCGGCCTTTGTCCTGCTGTCCTCCTTCCTGATGACCTACGGCTCAGTGGCGGCGGCCGCCCTGTTGCAGTCGGAAATGCTGGTCTGCGTATTCCGCGCCCCCACCTCCTTCTTTGACGTTACCCCCCTGGGGAGGATTATTAACCGATTCAGGTTCAGTAGCTGTTCGAACAACTAACAAACGAGTAATTTGCTTCACTCTGCTGCTCAGGATTTCGCAATGAACCCTTTGCATGTTCGTTGAGAACTACTCTGTAAGTTTGACATTTGAAACTCGCAACACCGTTTCGGTAATTGTGAAGTCATAGAGTAACTCCTCATGGAGCCAAGGCCAGACTTGGTGCAAATGTGAGTTTGCTTGAAGTTAACAAAGTTTCTGAATTCTGATTTAAACGTTACTTTCTGAAAAGCTAACCTTGAGCTGTTCTGATCATCAACCTATGGTAACTCTGAAAAATTCTTGCCTTGCAACTGGTTTCTTTAATAATTCTCAGGGCAATGCCTTTATTTTCCTGTAACTTGTGCACAGCAACATTTAAACCTTCCGCTTCTTCGAAGATCAAACCTGCTGTAATGCTTGTTTGACAGACTTCCAACTTTCTCATATAAACGCAAACGTTTTTGTAATTTCTTGAACTTTGCTTCTCATAACAATCCTCTGTGTACTTGACCCTTCAACATATGTGTGAAGATGTTGGAAGTACAATATCCGCATCTTTTGATGGGATGCCCAAACGCCAGTAACATTCACTGTGGGGTGATTTTGAAAATAAGTGAAAACCTAAAATAAAGTGGAATATACGGAAGGCGTGTTTCCGGCTTATTTGACATTTAAAATTTTGCTCGTGTTGTTAATTCCGTTCTTTTATCATAATGACCTGTCGCACGAAAGAGCTGATCAATTTCACGGTATTGCATGTAATTTTGGTTTCTTGGTGCAGCGTTTTTGTTGTTGATATGTTTTATGAAATCGCGATTTTCAGCTTGCCATAATTGTCAACCAAAGCAAGCTTATAGACTTTTGAGGGCAATTGATAGCAGTGCTCTTGATTTTCAAATCATGCCATTGTGACGTCACAGCAAGGATGTCTACCTCCTGGACGAGGTCGTCCCAAGGTCGGTGAGCGGCTTCCTGGGGACCTTTTTCAACACCGTTGGAACGGTAGCGGTGATCGTATACAGCACCCCCCTCTTCATCACTGTCTTCGTCCCTGTAGCCATCCTCTATTACTTCGTGCAGGTTAATAGCTTTGTGCCGAAAGACAGAAAATTGTTTCCATCAGCGGGTTTTGTATCCAAAACGCGGGGTACTTTTTATTTGCTCCCAAGAGTCGTTGCTTTACTCCAGACTCACACACGACCGTTCAAATAAGTTTGCGAGTTCGTTTTTGAGGATAAACGCAAAATGAATTAAACCCGTATATCGGAGGTCATGGAATAAGAGGCGAGGATTTAGTTCCAGCATTACCTCCTGTCAGCTCAGCTGGCTGAAGATGTTTGAGGCTAACTGCAGGTTTTCTTGAATTTTTGGTATGCAACAAGGTTGCTGAGTTTTCGTTGAAAGATGGTTCACTAAACTAAGTTGTGTCCCAAACATGCGTCAACGAAATATCTTGCCTGTTTGAAATGGAGGGCCTAGCGTGAGGGATCTGTTGCTGGGATCATCTGTGCAGAGCCATTGTGACTAAGTGTTGAAAGCAGATAATTGTTCATAAAAGTTGTTCTATGGTCGATACTGCATCGACTTGTTATGATTTGAAACCAACAAACACGGTAACATACTAGGTTTTTCAGCTAAACTTTCAGTTAAGCGCATGTTTAAGCCAGGGCTGCGGAGGCGGAGGTAAAGTGTCCGACTCCAAACAAATCTGACCTTTCCAAATTTCCGGCTCCCGACTCCGGCACCCAGTGTTAGAAATGCGTCTCCGATTCCACCCAAAAACCTCCGACTCCGAAACCTCTGGTTTAAACCACCAACAACAACGGCAGGTAAGCTGCAATGTCTTGTTGCTGGAATCAGTTGTGGTCCATTAGGATGTTTATTTGTTGAAAGAAAATCACATAGTCGTCTATTTCAAAAGCATTCCTAGATCAGCTTTAAATAAAAGTCGAACTCATGTAATCACAGATATACTGAAATGTCAATATCCGCCAAATCAAACTCTCAGCCCCGAAACCTATTCTCGTTGCAACAGAGATTTACAGACAGACGTAGACCTGCAGAGCTTGTGATGTAGGTTGGTTGGTGAGTCTGCCAAGTCTACGTGAGCTGGCGATGCTTCAAAGCTTTCAACTGCACCAACCCTGCTGCTTTATTGCAACACCCCCTGAGTTGTTGAGTCGAAGTTTGCTCTAATTCAAGAAAGTCTACTTGCTGTGGTGTTGATGCACTTCGTGATTTTTTGATTGAGAATAATCACTGTTCGGACATTCAATGCACTGCATGGTTTAATGCTTAACTGAAATTATTTTGCTGGTTTATTGTCAATCTACCTTTTCTGCACCATGTGTTTTTTGTCACCGACAAGTTTGAAATACAGTTACGAATTTTTTGAACACGTCATTGTGATATCACAGCAAAGAAATATACCTTATTGATGAGGTCATCCCACGTTCCATCACTCTTTTTCTGAAGACGTTTTTCAAGACCATTGGAACTACAGCGGTGATTGTGTACAGCACCCCTTTGTTCGTCACAGTGGTCATCCCCGTTGCTGTCGTTTATTACTTCATACAGGTTAATTGTTTCGCCATAGACGGAAAATTTTTTCGGAAAACAGTTGCCAAACAAATGGCTATGGAACCTAGGTTTTCGGCAGTAGCAGGAATGGACTTGTGAGCAATGATGATACTTAGCAAGTCGTCTATGCAGGAATAACTTTCTGCCAAGAATTGGAGCCTGCACATGGCAATTTCAAGAGTTGGGCTCCTGCTTCGCCCTCAGTGATCGACGCAGTGTTTAATTTCATGACCTGCAATCACGTCGCAACAGGGTTGCCGATGGGGAAGTTGGCGAACTCATGTCACGTGCAGCTTGCTGTTTCCATGACATCTAATCACGTGCAATTTGCTGTTTCTATGACATCCAATCACGTGCAATTTGCTGTTTCTATGACAGTTTATCACCTGTAGCTTACTGTTTCCATGACAGCATATCACGTGCAGCTTGCTACTTCAATGTTACTTTTTCTTGGAGTGTTGAAAGGCCAAGTGTGGCTTCGTTGCTCTCATCCTCTTTCGAAAGTCTCGCTTGAGCTCATCGTCAAATTGATGAGCGAAACATTCATGTATTGGTGTGCGCTTTCTCTTTTAGATGTGTTGGTGTGCACTTTATCTCCTCCAAAATGTGTTGGTCTGTGTTTTCTCTTCTCAGAAATATGTCGGTCTGCTGTTTTGGTCTGCGATTTATATTCACCAAGACGTGTTGGTGTGCTTTTTTCTTCTCCAAGATGTGTTGATGTGTGGTTTTTCTCCGAAATGTGTTGGTCTGGAATTTGTCTTCTCCGAGTTGGTGTGTTGTCTGCGCTTTATATTCACCAAGACGTGTTGATGTGCTTTTTTTCTTCAAGATCTGTTGATGTGTGCTTTTTCTCCGAAATGTCTTGGTCTGCAATTTCTTTTCTCCGAGGTGTGTTATCTGCGCTTTATATTCTCCAAGACGTGTTGGTATGCGCTTTCTCTTCTGTTGGTGTGCGCTGGTCTACGCTTTTCCCCTAGATGTGTTATTCTGCACTTTCACCTCCCAAAAATGTGTTGATGTGGACTTGGTCTTCTGCAAGATGCGTTGCTCTGCAGTTTCGCTTTCCCATGGTGTGTTGGTGTGTCCTTTACTTTCCATAAGACTTGTTTTGTTGGTGTGCGCTTTCTTTTCTTTGAGATGCATTAGTCTGCGCTTTTTATGCTCCAAGATATTGCGGTATCTTTTTGAAATGTGACTTTGGCAGGCTGTATTCTTCGCCAGCCTTGGTGTTGTACGTTCTCAACGTTTTGTTTCTTTTCCCAAGGTTTGAGACACATTACGTCTCACTTGTTTCCTTTTTCACTTATTTCTTTCTTCTCACACTTGTTTCTTTCTTCTCACTTTTTCACATGTTTCTTCTTCTCACATCTCACTTGTTTCTTCTTCTCACATTCTTTCAAATTGTTGTTGAAAGTTATTTCAACTTGTTCTTTCACATCATTTCAAATGGTTCTTTGTACAAAGTCTGTAACAGTTTAATCTCTTTGATGGTCTCTTAAAACTTTTTTTGTACAATCGCAAAAAGTTCGCGACTAAAAGTTTCTTCAAACCCGCTTCCCGATTTCCATTTCAAAACCTGCTTCAGTTTGGTTTAGTTGGGAAAAGGGGAGCAGTCCGTGCCCAGCACGCTGTGGCCCAAACAGCTAACCCCCCTACGTTCCACCCCTCGCAGGCACGCTAGTACTTGCTGAAGGCATCATGCTGTTCGTGGCTGGTTTGAAAGCGTCGCGGATCCTCCACGAGCGCATGCTCAGGAACATGCTCAGAGCTCCGATGTCGTTCTTTGACCAGACGCCTGTGGGGAGGGTCATCAACAGATGCAGCAAAGATGTCGACGTCATGGACAACATACTGATCAGGTGCTTCTTGAAACGTTTGTGCCGTGATTTACTTGCATTGTACGTAACAATATGAAATCGTCAAGCGCAAGAAATGAAGATCTCCGCGCTGTGCTTCCCCATTACTTTCAGTTGATTTCAAAGCTTTGTTTTTATTTAATGTGGGGCGTAATTGGTAAATTATGCCGGCATCCTAACGGTGCACGTCACATGACCAGCGTATTGTCATGTTTCGACCTCATTCGGCGAATAGCCTTTGCGGCCGTAACACTTCCAGTCGCATCTCCTTCGCAAATGGTTGACATTTCGTTCACGCAGTGAAAAGGCACGTTTATCCTCGCTTGTTGTCTCGCATCGCCGCATCAATATATCTGTTAAACATTACAGAACTGTGAACATGTTTCTCGGATGTCTCTTTCGTGTATTGGGAACGTTGTTTATCATCTCCTATGCAACTCCTCTTTTCCTCATATCACTGTGTCCGATTGTCACTTTGTATTACTTCGTGCAGGTGAGTGAATAATGATAATAGAAAGTAATTTTCTAACGGTTGTAACAAGTTCATTGTTCACAGTAGGCTGATGCAGGTGGCGAGTTAATCCTCGCATCTCGCACGAGTAATATCCGGGGTGTGCATGATTACAGCGAATCTTGCAGTTCAGTGTAGTTGCAATCAAAAACGCTGCTAACAACAGTGTATCTAACATTGTGTGTAGATATACATGCGACTGCACGCAGACAAGAAGACATGTAATTATTACAAGATGACGCCAAATTTTCAAATGCGATTGCATCGGTGCCTGCATATTTTTGACGGTTTTCAGGATAATTTTGGTGGTTGCCAAGGATAATTTTGGCGGTTGTCAGGCTACTTTTACAATTGTTCGTTTTCAGTAGCTCTGTTGTCAGGACAGCTATATAATGAGAACATCAGTGTGTTCTTGAAGGACGATGGAACCCTGCATCCTTTGAATGCGCAGTGCTTTGAAAACTTTGCGGAAAAAGTGTTTTGGAAATAACTCCTAGCTCGCTGCTTTTGGTTGACCGACATGGTAGGCTGCAATGATTTGCCATCCATTGAACTGTCTGCATTCGTGCGTTCAGCTCTCTTTCAGTGTTCGCTCAGTTCTGCAATCTATACAGCAAGATAGTAATTTTGACAGCACCCCGTTTAACGACAGTTTTTTAAGTAAGGTCGTGAGAGGGCGAAGATCAACTTCTGCTTGCTGCTGGTTTTGCGAAACTGGCACTTGTGTAATATAAAAGTTGTGAAGTATATTATTCCCTTTCAAACGTTCACCAAAAATCAAACCCGCAACGCTGTCACGGAGTTGACGCACACATCCACTGATAACACATTGGTAGAGTTGGTGATAGTGGCAGGTAATGAATAGTGGTAGCTGTGGATTTGAAGATCCGTCCGAGTACTGCTGCAAGTGTCTTTGAAACCTGATTCGTGTGAAAGTAACGCTCTGAGATTTTAACGTCGCCATGATGAGCAGGCATGTTTTTGAAAGATGGCCGTGAATTGTCACAATCCAATGTACGTGATGTGAACGCGGAATGGAGTGTGTGAGTGCGAGGTTTGGCGACGTGCAAGCTGACCATGTTGTGTGCTGAAGATGTGTCAATGCACAAGCTGATTTTGTTGTGTGTGCTTCAATTGTGCAAGTTGATTGTGTTGCGGGTGCTTCAAGTGTGCAAGCCGATTGTGTTGTGTGTGCTTTAAGTGTGCTACAATGTACACGTTGAACGTTTTGTGTGTTTGGGAGTTGTGCTACCGTAGGAGCTGACCGTGTTGTGTGTTCGGGAGGTGTGTCAACGTGCGAGTTAACCGTGTTATTTGTTGGGAGTTGTGCCAACGTACAAGCTGACCGTGTTGTGTGTTCGGGAGGTGTGTCAACGTGCGAGTTAACCGTGTTATTTATTGGGAGTTGTGCTAAGGTACAAGCTGACCGTGTTGTGTGTTCGGGAGGTGTGTCAACGTGCGAGTTGACCATGTTGGAGCACAATGCAGTTAATAGTGTTGTTTGGACCTTCTTGTCCTTTTTTGAATGAAATGTTATTTAACTAGATTGGGAATGTTTTTTTGCAAGTTCATGTTTCTTTTCCACAAAATCAAAGCTTCAGTGAGAAAAGTTTCTTGTTGGGGAAAAACCCTGTCGCGATCCATCGTCGGGTCACTGTTACTGTGCGCACCTCTTTACTTGAATTCACTGAAAATTTTAGTGGTTTGTTTTTTCAGTGTCTATTTCTGCTTTTAATTTGCATGCCAGCAATTACCAGCCATGGCTTGATTTTCGTGCATGCTTGCATTTGTATTTTGACCGAGCTCTTACAATTTTGTTCTGGACGCTTTGGACATTGCTTGATCACTTTAACTCCGATTTTCCTTAAAACTATGTTTTATCACAAACTGTTGAAATTGCCGCGGCGTGTATTCAATGTATAACGCACCAACTACGGTTCGCAATCCCGAATAGAAAATCTGTGTTTGTGTGTCCGCGTTTAAGTTGGATTACGTTGAGCTATAAGTCTGAGAGTGGACTTTGAAAAGTCTATCGTTCAGAGACAAACACGTTTCCGAATTATGCATCAATTCGTACTACTACGAGTGATTTGATTAGTTGCGTGACTGTAATGATTTGAATTTATTTTGTTTGATTATGCAAGTGTTTGTGGTAGCGGTCATTCATACATGTTTAAAAGATGTTGTTTGGTATCATCCATATCTGAGGCGTGAGCTTTGAAGCTTCACTGAGAAGATGTGTTTCTGTCTCGCCCATGACTCTCATTCACGTGAAGAGGTGCAAATGCTACAGAATTGTTGATCTTAGCGTAGCCGAGTTGTTGAGAAAAGACTAATCTGTTTGCGTTGTGATAATCCTTGCATTCCGCATGTCGCGATTTCATATAATTGCTTGATTTCATTTTTCACTGAACCTCTCGCTTTGTTTTGTTTCAAGACATTTTCTTGTGATTTTAAAATTTTCTTTGTTTTTTGTTAACTTTGTATTGATATTATTTAAAGCATGCACGGTTTTGTTTTTGAATTTTCGAAACAACTTCCCTGTGAATGTTCGGTTGCTGCCAGCAGGGGCGTTACGAGGCTAGATGGCGCCAGGGTCAAGAAACAATTTTGGCACCCCCCCATGTTCGAAGCTGAGGTCTTTTGGAAGCAAATGTACTGCATTGAAGAAAGTACTTGCGACATCGTTGGGACTTTTCGGCCCCGCGATTCGTCGCCCAGGGTATTGTGCCCCCCCGCCCCCCCTTGTTACGCCCCTGGGTGCAACACACCACCACCAGCAATGCTGTTCTTCTCAACAGGGTTTTGTTGTTCTTTTGCAGATTGCGCTGCAGAGCAAGTCACAACCACTGCACTCAGTTTATTCTTTCCCCGCTTTCGTGTTATCGCTAATAAACGAAATCCCTTGTCGGTCTGTTGCTCTGCTGTGTGAATGATACGAGCCTGAGCTTCCCGCGTTTGCTTATGTTGAACAAGCTTGCTTTTGGGCTTTCAGGGAATTGTTCAGAGGGAGTGACTGAATCGGGGTATCTTGATTCTTTTTCAACCCAGCGAAGTAAAGCGTACCCGGGAATGTAAGGGGGGTGGAGATTAGCAATCAAACAAAAGTGATGCTCCTTTCCAGCAGACATTCTTAGACAACTGGTCAGACGTAACTGACACAACTTGCCTTCGAATTATTTGCACAACACGTGACAACGACTGTTCGGTTGGCATCCTGCTCCACGGTTGTTCAAGTGCTTGCCGTGATTTCTTATGCAACGGTTTCTTTTCGTTTGTTTTTTTCCAAAATGAACAATGCTGTTGGTGACGTCACAAGTATGTTGCACACTGTCGCGTGCGCCGCTGTTTGTTTTGGTTGGTTGCGTTTTGTTTGGCGTGTCCAGGAAACAGTTTAGCTTGATTAAGCGAGCATGCAGTAGGAACATTGTGGTGCTGACGGTTGTAGTTCTTCCTAGTGGTAGAAGTTCTGCGAAAACACATCTTCTCTTCAACAGCTCCGTCATTAAATCATGATACAAGTATCATGTTTTTTACCTGCGTTTAGTTTCAGTTTTACTGGTGAGGAGCGCAGGTAGGGAGTCCAGCAGTAACAGGTTGAAGTGTCATCCACGAGACTTCCTTATCCATGACCTTCAGAGTGACAAATAAAAACTTGATGCCCGGCTTGATTCGAAACAATTTTCTGTTATTTTCTATTTTTGTGTAAACGTGTTTTAACGACTTTGAAGTAGTTGTGAATTGCTTCTGACATTGATTTGTGTTGCCTGATAATGAAATGTTGTGTTACGCAATAATCACGTGTTGTTTTACGCACTAATGATGTGTTATGTTACGCCACAGCGCTTCTACATTCGAACGTCGCGCCAGCTGAAGCGACTGGAATCGATCAGTCGGTCCCCGATCTACTCCCACTTCGGCGAGACAGTCACTGGTATGATCGATGGCGGAGTTTCAAATCTTTTGTTGCTTGGTTTCTAGAAGTTTGTTCGATTTCTTCTCAGAGCGTGGAGTCAAAATGTTTGTTATGCATTTATTGATCAGACAATGCAAAAGAAGTGTCGTGGATTGTTTTTTATCACCTACGTGACAGAATTATTCGTGAAAGAAGTGTTTTTATACATTAACTACTTGCCACGAATGAACTATCAGCGAAGAATGATGTTAGTTTTGGGAAATTTTACGAATTATGTTTTGCACACATTTCGTTTTTTTCACAAATATGTATACGTACATACCGTCATAGGAGGAATTATGTTTCACAGAAGGCAGTTATAGTGATAAGGTATCATTACCAGGATTAAGAATAAACGCGAAACGTGCTAGTACGCGAAAGTATCTCAGAGGCGCAGGTAGCCTCTGCTCAAATGCAGCTTACATTAGTTTTTTAACACAATTTCCTGCGGCTTATTATCAAGAGCGCCTTACAATTCAAGGACGGCTAACAATCGAATGAATACGATAGATATGTTGACATGACTCAGGCAGCACTTAGCCAAAGCTCGATCGTGTCAATAAAAGTAGAGCATATAACTGATTGGACGCAGCACCCCACCTTGTGATGTCATAGAGAGATGTATTCCTGTTAGCAACGCAGCTGATCATTCGTTGAATATTGTTCATGCTGTTTGTTCTGTCTAAGACTTGTGTGAAGAGCACTCCGGCCGGTCAAAGTTTGCTTGACCAAAATCCTGGTCATGTTACAACTGTTGCTGTTCCTAACATTTGCCTTGCTGCAGGCGCAAGCAGCATTCGCGCCTACGGCCTGCAGACGAGCTTCATAAAGCAAAACGAGTCCAGGGTGGACACCAACCAGATGTCCTACTATCCTAACATCGTGTCGAACAGGTGATGGTCATTCGACCACTGCACGCGTTCAACGCTCTTCTCTTTGCGGTCGCTTCTTCCTGTTTTTCCCGCCAATCAACACTGGCTCTGGCTATCCGCAGATGGTTGGCGTTTCGTCTGGAGTTCGTCGGCAACACTTTGATCTTGTTCGCCGCCATATTCGCCGTCGCAGGCAAAGGTTGGATCGATGCGGGGATTGTCGGATTGTCCGTCTCATATGCGATGCAGGTGGCGCTTCACTTCTTTCGTCTTTTCTTTATGTTTGCGATGAATGACGTTCGTGTGGTTATTCGTAACAGAATAAGTCAAAACCAAAGATGACTGCTGCTGTGTTCCGTTTCCCATTTAAAAAATATGAGAAATCCGCAGCTATGAATTAGCAGAGGATTTGCTTGTGTTTGCTTTACATACGGCCATTTTGTTTTTCAGTTGCTTGTTGCATGTAAATTTGATATAAAGTGACAGGAATTACTCCAAGTTTTCTTCAATAAGTACAATTATCTTATCACCTGCCGAGATTCAACGCTTCCACATCATATCTTTGCAATGTTGTTTTTTGCTGTGAGTTCGTTTTTGGCCGCATTAACAGACCTTGGGCCAAGTTCTTATACGATTCGAGCCATTGGTTCTGCGGTATTTCTAGGAAAAACTGTTGTACGTAATAATCACCACTATTTCGTCATAAGCGGTTTTGATTCAGATCACACAAACTCTGAACTGGATGGTCCGGCAATCCAGTGAACTGGAAACAAACATAGTGGCGGTGGAGAGGGTGCAGGAGTACACTGAGATCCAGCAGGAGGTTTGTACATTGTTGTTCGTAAAGTAAGCGCGTCGTATAGTTTTTCTGCTTTTTTGTTGAAATGGATTTGCATTTGGATAAAATAGTAGAGTTGCATTTTTTTTGTACAATTCACGTCCCCTTAACTGAATTTCAAAAGTAGTGCAAAAGTTTAAAATGGTACAAAATTTTTTTGAACAGATTTTACTAACATTTACTTGCAGCAGCCATAAAAATCGTTCATTGCTGTCACACGTGTCCTTCCCGCCACTTCTAGGTAAACCTTTGGCGCAGAAAAACGAATAATACTTAAAGAAATCAGGCAGACATCTATGTCCCTTGGTTCAACCACACTTCGTGTGTTTAAAGCAAGTTCCTGCAAAGAGAATGGCCGGAACAAGCGTTTGCACATCACCTAAACAAATAAGTGCGAGAATAGTGACTGTTGTTACGATGCCAGATGTGGCATGCATGTTATATGACAGGGGCGGGGAATCTGCAGCCCGCGTGAACATTTGATATGGCCCGCATCAGTATTTTCGTTGCCCAAATTAGAGTACAACATCGCGTCAGAACGAAGCTCCATGATAAGCAGGTACTCAGATAGCAACTCAAGAGGTGTCACTCTTCCTCGTATTTAGGTGAAGGTAGAATTTTAGGATAAAATTGATTGATTTTGCTGCCCGGCAGCGATAATGCCCAGTGCATGCGGCCCGCGATGGTAAATACGTTCCCCACCCCTGTTTTATGGGATCTTTTTCAGAAGAGCTCGTTATAATTTTTGAAGTTTCTTTTCAGAAACGCATTTTCCAAAACTTTTAGATCGTAATATTTTGCTTCATCACCAATTTCACGCGTTTGGGTCGTTTACTAAACGTTTTAAAGCGGTTCGATGCAATGTCGCCGACTTGTCTGGTGCATGTAGGCTCCTTTGGTCGTCGACGACCAGCGTCCCCCAGAAGGTTGGCCCACTCATGGGAGGATCATGTTCGAGCAGTACAGCACAAGATACAGAGCCGAACTTGACCTCGTTGTTAATAACATTTCGGTTGATATCAAGGGCGGTGAGAAGGTAGGTCTTGTGTTGCGGCTGTTTTCGATCGTATTTAACTTCCTTTTAAACAATAAATAATCTTTTATTGGAGTGACGTTTACCTTTCATGCGTGATGACGTCTGAATCACGTTTTTCACGATAAGCATTTCCTGTCTTTGCATTGGTGGACGCCGGATCACGTGAAAACAACACTCACGAGACCTCATCACTACAACAGTTGAAACAATTCTGCGCCAGATGCAGCATGATTGTTTGTTGGGATCTTGTGTAATGCGCAAATCTACAAATCGATGCATTTGGAAGTCATCGCAGTACAACATTACAATAATCACGATGGCGTCATCCATGTGTGTGCGCTTTATGCTTGTGTTTCACCAAAGTAAATGCATTAACGGCATCAAACTTATACATACCTACTGCTGCCACGTATATATCTTCATGCTTTTTCATGTCCTTGTGTCCCTTGTTACTGCGATGCATGTTTAAGTCTAGCGCGTTGCGTGTGGGAGCGAAGACGTTACATAATAAATCAATTTGTGTAGATTTAATTTGGATGCATAGGTAGCTTCCATATTTGACTTAATTAATGAACCCTTCATGAAAAGCTATACTTAACCTCAGTAACTAAAGAAAACCTTACGATGCTTGATTCTTCCACACAGCAGCTGAATACCATCTGTTATAGACATCTTGCACATCACACCTGCATGATTACAACTGTTCTCTACGCCATAAGTTCTCAAAGTGCTCCGTAAAGAGCCCCAGGCCTCCGCGAGAGAAACCTCGTTTTACTTATTAAAATATTGACTTGGCTAATTTTGCGACTGTCCAAAGAAGCAATAACGGCGTTAATAACATTTGTTGTGGGGCTCCTTAAATCATGGTCAATCTCTTCATGGGCTCCATAACATCAAACGTTTTAAGAACCCCTGCTCTACGAGGTTCGGCGATTTACTATCAGCCATTTGTGACGCAACAACGGACTATGACGCACGCCTGTGTTGTGAGGTAACAAGCATTTCAACCAATCAAGACGCGCGTTGATCACCACACCCACATTACGCCCAATCACTGGCGACGGGTGGTCAAGCACAAAGGTGGGTCCTGCTGGCACGGCTTAACTCACGACTCCTTGTGCAGGTGGGGATCGTTGGCCGAACTGGGGCCGGGAAGTCGTCCCTGACCCTCGCCCTGTTCCGCATCATTGAAGCTGCGGATGGTTCGATAACCATCGACGGCCAGAACATTTCCAAACTTGGCCTCCAGGACCTCAGGTCGAAGTTGTCCGTCATCCCACAGGTCTGTTGATCTCCAGAACTGCTCCTAAAGCTTGAAACTGGTTTAGACCAGTTGGTGGCAGACACTCCCGGATGAGAATGGATGCTTTGAAATTATTTGCTTTTGGAGGTTTTTTTTATCGCACTTTCAATTTTATGCTTTTGGGCTTTCTTCCATTTTTTTTCAAAATGCATAAAAATATCGTGTGGCATTTTTGTTTCCAGAGTTTTTAGAAAAGGCGTGGTGAAGTGGATTGTGACGCAGTGTCCGATTCACGGGATCAACCAATCAGAGCCCTTGCAATCCGCATGCTTGGTTGTAGTTGTTCTTTAATGGATTGCAAGCTTAAAAACTTCGTGCGTTTGTTACGCAACAAACGACGCGCGGTCAGATCGCGTTACCGAATAATCTTCGCTTCTCCTCCCCAGGATCCGGTTCTCTTCTCCGGATCGCTCCGCATGAACTTGGATCCGTTTGACGCATACAGCGACGACGAACTATGGAATGCTCTCGAGCATTCCCACCTGAGGAACTACGTCATGTCCCTCCCCGCCAAGCTCGAGCATGAAGTATCGGAAGGGGGGGAAAATTTAAGGTATCCGATAATAATAATCTTCCTATAAAAACTTTGAGTGAAATTCGTAAAATTTAAGGTATCCGATAATAATAATCTTCCTATAAAAACTTTTAAGTGAAATTCGTAGTTCATGTTGATTTGAATAGGACTTGGAAAATAACCATCTGGTATCGCTGGTATTATTTCATCCTTGTCAGAACGTGTTTCGAATCAGTTCCTGGACATTGTTATGTTGCTGGCGTCATCAGACGTCATCAAACTACTCAATGTGGTGACGTCAACAAATGGTGCACTGAAAAAGATTAAGCAATCGGTTGATTCGTATTTTAAGCTAGACTTTGCCGTATATCCATAGTTTCATCTGCATTTAACAATGTTACAGCTCGTCGGGGGGATGAAAGTTTGGAAACCAGGTGCGGACATCCATAATCCGGTTTGGTGTTATTTGTGAACAAGTGCTTGACCGCGTGGTTTGCAATTAGCTCCTGAGTTTGCTTTCGCAAGCAATGTTGAAAAACCTTAACTTACTTCCCCGACTATCACGCCAAACATGACGCAATGAACTGTGACGATGTTAATGACGTTTCGATTCCGCAATGCTCCCCCTAACGCCAGCTACAACCTCCCCCCCTCTTTCCACTTCGCAGTGTGGGGCAACGCCAGCTTGTCTGTCTCGCCCGAGCCTTGCTGAGAAACTCAAAGATCCTTGTCCTTGATGAAGCCACAGCAGCGGTCGACCTTGAGACTGACGACCTCATTCAAGTAAGTCGCTGCTTGCACCGAGAAAGTGTTGTTTGCTGCATGGTTATTGAACAGGGGCGTCCTTTCCGTAGTCACGGGCCAAAACAAACTCTGCAAGGTATGACGGGTCGTGCTGATTTTCTACCAATAATTCCGTCCATTTGCTGTTGATGATGTTGACAAAACTTGTGAATTTATGGAATTTCAAGTGGATTAACTCCTAATTTTCACAGTTCATAACCAAAACCCAAAACACGATATACAGAACATTTACAGCAAAGCACGGTTCCTCATAAGTAGTTCGTCATGAGTGTGCAATAGAAAAATTGCAAGGAGGGCAGGTTCATAAAATGTAATGCCACCAGGCAGGCCGTACAGTTACTTGCAGTTTGTGAAGGGACGCGGACCGTGGATTATCAACTCGTGTGATAGGACGGAACCCCAGGTGTTAAAGCACTTCCACAGAATGCTTGCTTAGTTGCTGTTTAGATTTTTGGTTGAGGCTAGTTTTTTTAAGAGACCTCATAGAAAGCTCGAACCAATCAAAAGCTCCGTTTCCCTTTATGACGGAACTTTGCCTTGTTGTTTGTTGCCAGGCAACGATTCGCACCCAGTTTGCCGACTGCACAACCTTCACAATCGCCCATCGCCTCAACACAATCATGGACAGCACCAGGTGGGTGTCTACGTTTTGCCGGATACTGACTCGTGCCTTGCACTTGTATATGCGATGAGTAGATGCGTGCTTGTCAGTGTTTAGCTGAGATTTGTTGAGACTCAGAGGTTTCTGAATGCGTGTTAAGACTTGAATGTGCATGAAACTCACGAAATTGTGACAAATTTTTTTCTTATTCGGAGCATATGTATTATTTGGAGAAAGCTTTTATCACCATCTGGGTCCTGTTCATCCTATTGAGTGGCTCCTGATCACCCTCTGGGTGGGTCCTGATTTCAGCCCCTAGGTTGGTCCTGTTTACCCTCTAGGTGGGTCCTGGTCACCTCCCGGGTTAGTCCTGTTCACCTTCTGGGTGGATGAGGCTCACCCCCTGGTTGGGTCCTGTTCACCCCTTGGAAGGGTCCTGCTCACCCCTGGCTTATCTTTTTATCCGAGACGTTGCAGTCCACGCTTCAAACCATTGACTGCTCTCAGCCTCTCATCTAAATTGGTGTTCATAAAAATACGGATAGATGTCATGTGGACTAATGCCTAGCCCGGCCTAAGCATGGTCGTCTCCCGCTCTACTTTGTGCTGGCATGCGATGTCTGATTGAAAGAAATGTTTGCTGTCAAACAAATATCACGCCGTGAAAGCTCTCATAGCAACTCGTGCATTGTCAAGACTCACCGCGTGCATTGTTTACAGAGTACTCGTTCTGGACGCGGGCAAAGTGGCCGAGTTCGACTCGCCAATCAACTTGCTTAAAGCGAAGGGGATCTTCTATGGGATGGCAAAGGACGCTGGTCTCGCTTGACCGGTTTCATCGTTTATTGCTGACGTCAGTTTTGGTGAAGATAACGTCATGGTGCTAGCGCTCATTCAAGCCGGGGGTAACCCACGTCATTGGAGATGTCACTGTCAATGATGTGTTGTCATTCGTACGTTTGGATCAGGTGTCTTTTTTGTAGGTTGTTTACAGTTCCAGTTATACACATGTGCATGTTGCTGCTTGTAGAGACCTCAACATTTGTCACATTTTTCGATATTCTTGTCATTTGTACATAAGGCTGCTTGTTCGTGTCTTACTTTGCTTGTCAGAGCCGTGATCTAGCCACAAATTAAACTATCGATCAGCAGGTAATGGGTTCGAATCCGGAGCTGAACTCGCTGCGTACGTTTGCAACCGTCTCATCCTCCTGAATTTCAGGGTCTGTCAGTTTAACCAAAAAACGTGACAATTTTAGCACTTTGTAGAAATTTCGGCCTAGTTTTAAGTTCGCTTGTTTGTATCATTGCCAGACACGAAACGAGTTTTTTTAGCGATTTCGAGCCTCCCCATTTCCCATCTATGACGCTGGTTTAATGAATTTTGCCTCTGGTTGGTTCTCGTCGAAAATACTGCATTGTTTGCCAGGTGATGGCGTGAAAGAGCCACGGGCAATCAAGGCGTCTTTGTTAAACCGATTATTACCAAACAATGTGGAGCTTGCAGTGATTGACCAGAATAACTTCTTCCGAATATTTGACTTGCTTTTGAAACTGTGGTGCTGTGTTCATCCCGTTGCCAACTGTACAAAATATCGTCCAGTACTTGTCAACTGCCCACCACTTGTCAACTTAACAGTTCGTTCCCTAGGTTTAGCACACGTTTAGTTTCCGTTTGATCTTTTGAACCTTTTCGTACGCAGTTGTGCTACACGTTGAACGCAGGTTGACGTCATCGCGATGACGTCTGCTTTTTGATACTACTGGTGCGATTCGTTAGAAGAATGTGATTGTGACGTCGGTGGCAAGAGTTATTGACGTCATATATCGAGCCAGTGCGTGGTGCGATTGAGTTGTTGCCATTGACGACGCTGTGCTTTCCAAGGGTTGCTCTTCTTGTCTTGCATCCAAGTTCACTCCACCCTCCATACGGTGTCAGCTTTGCTTCAGTGCTTGCTCCATTGTTTACTTCAACGAGAAAAAAACACTAATAGGAAAAATTTTCATAATCATGTGCAGGAAAATAAAAAAAATTAGATTCTATTATTTTGATCATTAATAGGAAATAATTTCATAATATTGAAAAGATCATTGACAGGAAATAATTTTATAATCATCAACAGGAAAGAATAATAAAATTTAATTCTATTATTTTGATCATTAATTGGAAAGAATTTTAGCATTTCAAAAAGAACATTGATAGGAAATAATTTTATTATTTTTGAATTGTACAAAAATTTGAACTAATTGGCAGCAGGTTTGCAAACGTAAAAATGCCAAAGACAAGTAGACAACAAAAAGTTGTTCCATTATTTTTGGCGTTTTGCTTCTTGTTGAGTCTCTTTGCATCAGTCTACATAGTGGCTGTCCACTAAAAAGAAAATCTCAACTCGAATAATGGACAATGCAGACTCAAGTAAATTGTTTCGATTTGAATTTCAAAAGTTGCTTGGTTCATTGTTGACGGCGGGTGGTGCGTTGTTGCGTCATAATTAATATTGTTTTGATCGCAGCACAAACTGTTATCAGCGTCGATCATCCTCAGATCAGTCGCAAGATTAAGATTTGCCGCCGAAACGGAATATTTTTTGTTTTTTGCCGAATAGTTTGTTCGTGATTTTTAAAATTTCGAACAACTTTACCATCTCATTATTTTGTCGGAAAATCCGTTTCAATCCGAGCTGCAATGGCCGTTGAACGAAACTTGCTCGAGAATATCAGGATTAGTCGCTGAATTTACCCAAAATGGGATTTAACGTTGTTATCTACCGCGTGGTTGCAAAGTGTGGGCAGGTCTTTAGAATGAGTGTTGATGTGCTTCGGATGCCGAACAAGAGAAACCTGTTTCTGTTTGAGAAATAATAATTGTCATCTGTAGATTTTACCAAATCAACGTTTTGGCGTTTTGGTCCTCTTTGAAACTCACTGTCACACACTCTGCTTCTGCTTTGTCCAATCTGGATTGAAAGCTAAAACCAAGAATATTTAAAAAACAACAAACAAAAGCAATTGCAAATTTTCTTTCAATTTGAAGATGTGCGACTGATTTCCTTTCGGCATTTTTATCTTTTATCAGTTGAATCGTTGTTTTGATAATCGGGACCAAGCGTTCGGCATGAATCATTTTAAACTTGTTTGGTTCAAACGTAGCGTCTGGTTTGAAAATCGTTAATTGAAATCATCGCTTCGGTCCGAATTAACCCGATTTTGTCCGAAATAACCCGATCTGGTCAACGGAAACCTTGCCAGTTTTTTGCTCATTGGCTTCGTAGCGTGAAGTTCTCTTTCCTTTAAACTTGTCTCGTGAGTTTGTGTTGCGTCCAGGGCTGTAGTGGGAAGGGTGTTTCCACATCTTTTTCACGTTTTCCTTAAGGATAATTCAAAGCTGTTTGAAAATGGCTGCATTTTTTGATGCGTTTTTCAAAATGTCTACTTTTTTGGGTTCGTTCCCACACCTTTTAAGCACTACATCCCTGGCTGCGTCGTTCAGTTGTGATGTGTTGTTCGTAGTCCACAAAACATCTTAAGTAAATTTTACAGGATCAGCAACTTGAGTTTATTTGAACAGTGCTGTGGTGAAGCAATATTGAAAAAAAAAACTAAATATAATTTTTTGCAATGAAAACTTCAAAAAGTGCGATCCTCAGAAAGCGTTTTTACCGAAATGTTTGTTGTTTTGTATAAAATCTTCCCGCTTTAGGTAATTGTACAATTCATACGCGAAACTTAAAAATAACATCCTCGAATTTTGGTTTCGATTCCAAACAGGCCGAACGAGAAAATTGAAGCATTTATTTGTGTAAAAAAACAACATATCAACCCGTGTATTTCTCACTGGACCACATGTGACGTAATCAAGTTTGTCCAGTGCTTTGCGGGTAAGCGAGAAAGTTGTGTGAATCGGCTGCTTAGTTGTCTTTTTTAGCATGTTGCTGTCTTGCTTGAGTAACCACTGTACATTTGTCGTTGCCGGCTGCTAGTTGCTTGTTTATGTTCAAATAAACCTCACTTTGGTTGCTACGGTAACGCTCTGCACAGCAAAACACCAGCAGGTTAAGGTGGTCGTGTCGGAAGACTCAGCATCATCATCATGGTTGAGTTGTTCTGGCGAATGTGCGAATGTAAAAAAAAAACTTTCTAGAGGTGAACGTCGCCATAGTTACGATTGAGATGTTCAGGAATGACCGTGGCTTGCCTCGTTGAGGCCTGAACTTAATTGCGATGACGCATCAGCATTGACTGGTAGTGACGAAGATGGGATGGCAGGAGTGGGGGGGAACAGTTGCTGCTGAGACTGAAGCTCACTTGGTTCGGAAGGAACCTTAAACAGGGAAGGATTGAAGCATCAAGACAACTGACCACGCCCACAAAAACCGTCGCGTGAAAACTGAGCTTCTTTGGGCACTGCAACCCTCAGAAGCCGGCGTTGCGTCGAGTTATCTAAAAAAGATTTAACTCCGGTTAAAATCGCGTTTCAAGTGTAGGTGACTGAGCGCCACGGACACAACAGTGCTTCGGCTAGATCAGGACGTAGCCAGCCCAAAATTTTGCGGGGGGGCAAATCATTTGACTTTAAGCGAGCAGCAGTACTTTGTGTGGGACGGTGTCCGTTCAAAACAGACCATTCATAACAGACCACTCAAAACAGACCACGTTCATAACAGACCCATTCATAACAGACTACGTTCATAACAGACCAGTACATAATACACCAAATTCATAACAGACTCAGTTCGTACTTAGGGCCGGACGGGGCAAAGGGTGTTAGGCAAAATGCTTTGGACTTTTAGCGTCCACACTGCAATATACATTAAGAAGGGGTCCGTTATCAACGTGGTCTGTTACGAACGGGTCTGTTATGAACATGGTCTGTTATGAAAG
>Ga0210059_1003043_pt1 | contig 26631 bp, 19 predicted proteins | sample Ectturendosymbi2_FD_188042 | JGI IMG/M metagenome (GOLD analysis project Ga0210059, IMG submission 188042) | Ecteinascidia turbinata endosymbiont from Florida, USA - Sample 2 (SPAdes) (version 2) | ecosystem: Host-associated > Tunicates > Ascidians > Unclassified | place: Key West, Florida... | reverse complement strand
CCTCTCTTTCCTGGGCCGTAACCTTAAGCCAGTCAATTCGACTTGGCTGGGGCTCCATCACCTCGTCATCAAATTCAGGAAGGTGGGAGCACTGAATGCTGACTGCCACAGTCCGATGATCAGAAATTATGCACTCGGTTAGCACATCCATATTGAGCATTGCTTGATGCACTGAAAAGGTGAGACAAAATGGTCTATCCAAGAAGTTGTGTTGTGTGCATCACTAATGTATGTGAATGTGTCCTGGGGTAGTAGTGCATAATCAGAAATTAAAAAATCATTTTCCATGCAAAAGTCTTCCAACAAACCACCAAATGTATTTGTGGTTCCAGCGTTGAAGTCCCCCACAAAACAAATATTTGGGCATTGCTGCTCCTCACATAATTGTCTCAAATTACCCAGGTATGCTAAAAACTCATCAGTATTAGCTCTACTGCAGTATGGTAGATACACATTAATTAAACACAACTCTGATTACTTTAAAAACACTCTTAAGCCTATTATCGAGCCATCACAATTTGAAAAAGATGAAGCTATAAGATTTTTAGACCAATATATGGCAGCATATCCTCACATTAAATCAGCATATCCTCACAAATGAAGAAACCAACTGTTGCGCTTATCTTTTATTAAATTATTTGCAGTTGCTTAGGTTTCTGCAGGTACGCCTGGCTCAACCGAACTCCCTGCCATCGAAAGCATCTTTGATCAAACAGAATATTTTTCAAATGTGCTAACAGTGCAGGTTTTTTTGTTAGAAGCAGTGCTCTCCGATGAATGTCCTTACAGTAGATTAAACTAACCAAAGTGAACTACTTATTAATGCACTTGCTTGCATTTATCATACATAAAATCAAGAGATTGCACTCTTTTACCCAAAACAGCTGGTGGCCACAATACGAAACTGCGTGCGGTTACGTTATACTTTGTTTATATTCGTTCTTAATTTCGATGACACAAAAACGGGTTAGGTAAGACTAACCTGAAGACCATATTTAGGCAATGTCAACCGCGCATCTGACATAAAAGAACTGTCACATGAAAACATAAATCCATATTTTTCACTGAAATGCAATTACTTGTTACCACACTCTAGTCTACTATCAGCGTTGCACTTACCGACAAATTTTGGCGCAGAAGTATATCCCAACAATAAGTGTTAATAACGTTACAATGGTCAAACACCCGGCTAATAAGCCAACGTTGGACGTGGAGGAAGTTCCAGACAGGTCTAAACAATACAATTTTCCATATTACATATCACACGTATCAACAAGTTTTCAATCTGCCCTAGCGAGACAAATGTATACTGTAGTCAGGGCGCTTGCTTTGAATCAATTTGCCCAATCCAATGAAATTATTCATTTTTGATCAAGGAAAGAGAGACTACTGATCCAAGGTTAGGAGACGAGCAATTGAAATGCTATACTGTTTAACTTCAAATTGAGTTTGGGATGATGAAAGATTCTTGGACTCAGAATTTCCAATTAAAACCCAGAATTTTATTTGCTGTTGTCTTACCCTCTATCAATCTCTATATTCGCAGCACTTCAACAGTCACTCGACTGTGAAATTTCACAGCCCATATGGCCGTTTTGACTTGGAGGAGAGGCATGACTTAAGCCGGTGCTTTTCGAAACCGGCGACACGTGTTGGCGTCATTGCTGAATGTGCTGAAAAAAAAACGGTGGACGCTCATGGGCGTCAACACCGCGGTTGCTGCTCTGATCACGAAACTCACATCAATCACGATTAACGCAGCATGACGCAGGTGCGACCAACGTGGAGACCCATTTTCAGATTTCGCACCCGCGTATCAGTGCAGCAAAAGACTTTTCCAGAAAGCTTACTGTACCTGGTCGTTGTTTCCGGATTTTCATATTTGCGACTGTAGGCTATTTCAATTTGAAGGCCCTTTCACAAAACTTGTGTTTTGTGTCTACTTATGATAAACTGCTGAAGTATACAAACACAGAAATGTGTTTTTTTATTGATTGACAAGCGTAAAATTGTCTAATATTAGTTTTAAATATTTTCACTTTGAAAAATTTTGAGGTAAGAAGAGGTAAGCGCACGATCTTAATCCATTAAAAAATCTCTTGTTTCAGTCTTAACCTTGGCTCCCGCACTATCTAACTGGGGCTAAGTCATGACGTTGAAATCAACTTATCTGAGAGTTGTGCTCATGGTTCTTCCTCACGTGCAACATGACATAGTTATCGCGTTTTTTTGGTAAAATATCAAGTAACAGCAGGATGAGCCACTATTGACAAGATTTATAAGATGTTCAACGCAGTGAAAAACTTAGATTTCGTTACAAGATGTGCCTGTCAAGCGTTTGACAAGTTTTTGCTTGTAATGCTGAAGGCAACAGTGCGCCACTTTTTTCCCTTGAAACTATGTCGCGCTTGTTTAACTGCCGTTACGCATTGATTTGATGAATAAGAAAAAATGAATGTGAAGCATATACCTGCACCGCCTTTTGCCGTTTTCTCATTTTTTTCCGTGGAAGTCCTCGTTTGCAAACCTTTCGTGGGTAAAGTTACGCTTGTATTGGATTTTCCAGAGTCGTTCGCAACATGATCTGCACAAATATCGCTTATGTACAGTAGATGTGGAGGTGAAACGACTTAAGTCGAGTTAATGTCGTGCTTGACAATAATTCAACATCATTTCAATGTTTTGAAAATATCAGAAAAAATACGTAATTCTACTTGCCACCCATGATGGCTGGATTGAATCAAGTAACCGGCAACGCAGGCTGAGGAGCGACTAGCCACCTATTATAGGCGTTTTTTGACGTAAAGATAGTCGTCAAATTATATTCACAAAAGTACAGTAGACTTCATGAATTGAAACGATGTAACTGTTGGGATCGGACTTTGTTTGACTTCATTTCGAACTATACTGACTCAATAGTCGATATGACTCGGAGGTTTTGCGACACAGAAACTGCATGAATTCACGATTCATACCTGCCTGTATTAACTGCGCATCGCAACCATGGTTATTCAGTTAATTGAGTTTATTGTCACTCAGCAATTGCTTTTCACTCCGAGTTAGATGCTTGACGCATAAACATAAAAGTGACTTTTCACTGAATGCGTGGCAGGCAAGCTTTTGCATGATTTGGTTTTATTTCAAAAGTTGTCGGATTCATATTTATTAAGCATATTTTTTTAAGTAAATGCGTGGAGTCTATAAAACATAAATTGGTTTTATTACCTCGTTTTTCAGATTCAGTTTCCATTAATTATTTCAGTCGTTATTGATTTACTGTAGTTTTTTTGCATTTGTATCTACTTTTGTCATTCTTCTGTGAATCGTCTTTCTTTTCCTTAATTTTGTGTTTCTAGCTCTGCATTTATTCAAATGCTGACTTCTTAGTTTACTTTTCTACTGTTGCTCAATTAATATAGTGTGTTTTCGGTAAGAGAATTGCAAACAAAATCATTGTTTCTTTCTTGCCTTGTTGCTTGTCTTTCATCGCAGTGTAACTTCACTAAATCTATGTATTTAGCAAATATATCATTCAACTGTCGCACCGTTACCGGAAAAACGTCTTCTCCCATGAAGAATTTATAACAATCCCACGTAAACCAGAACACAATCAAAGTTTTAGATTCTGGTTTGCACGGGTGGCGGCAAAAATTTATCTTACGCACTGTCACTCAACACTTTAGTTTTACCAGGGCCGGCCTTACGCCGATGCAACCGATGCAACTGCATTGGGCCCCGCACAACTGGGGGCCCCGCGCCACGGTGTTTGGGTAGATTATTCATTTTGCCAGATACACCTTGGGCTTGAGAGTTCAGTAGAAACGCCATATAAATTTCATTGTTTACAAAGAACGCTCTCGTCAGAACTAGCAAATTTCCTCTAGAACGTTAGCAAACGTGCTCATTTCTCGTGTTAGTGCTGCACTGTATAGTTGCGCTCTACCACGATCGTAACACGGTTGACTGAACATGATGACGTCATCAATTACTGCTCAGACAAGCCCCGCGCTTAGGTCTTGCATTGGGCCCCGCATCTGCTAGGGCCGGCCCTGAGTTTTACCATGTACCTTTTACCACGTGTATTCGGTAGAGTGAGGGGATAAAATAGCAACAGCGTTATACCAGACAAACAAGTATACTTCGCTTTTCTCTTTGGAATGAACATGCTTTGAGCTTGCCATTTGTAAACGGCCAATAATAACGAGACAACCCAAGTTTGATTACAAGCCGTTTAGTTTTCAATCAGTTGTATTGAAATATGTACCTTAAGGTTTCTTCAATAAATTTCTATATCCTTCGGGGCCAGTCTGTTTACGGCCAAATTTTGATGATTCTGTTCTTTGGCCGAGAGCGCCACATGTTACAAATCGACGACAATAAAAATCAACGCCACTAAATTTCGGTTATGTACACGTCAATCCAGTAACCGCCAGTGTCGGACTATGGCCAGCACTTTCATGATTTAACGCTTGCAGAAGATATCCGTTTCTCGACTTCAACTCGATCACCTCATTGACTATTACACATCGCTGGGGGTTTCGTGAAAAACAAGGGATTCATACAAAACTAAAACGATTTAAAAACGATATACATAAAAATTTACACAAGAATTATTGAAGTCTTCTGTGCATTGCACAATCTATATGAGTTGAAAGATTTCCCACAATTCTTACTTGACGTAACTATAGAATGATATCGCACAATAAAGTCTTTCGCCTTTTTCCGTTTTTTGATTAGAAGCGAGAAATTGAGATGAGGCCAGGTTTTGATACTTGTTATAGCAACGTTCCCTGGACACTGACACGCATCACCTCGCGCTGTTGTCCGTGGTCCTATGTACAGTATGCACGTCTCAGTGGGAGGTTGACAAATTGCCACTCCTGCAAAGTAAGCCTAGTTATATGCAACTTGAATAAAATATATAAAAAAGTGCAAACATGTTTAAGTAAGCAATTACTGACAATGGCTTTACCATTAGGGCGAAACTCATTTTTTACAATTGGTACAAATTCAAACAATCCACCTTGGTCTTTAAAACTGTCAGGTTGTACTTTTACAAGTAGCGATTGGTTAATACTGTATTCCCGTGGCAAGCAACAGTATTTATAAGTATAACGGAAATCTTTAGCATCTTCTCAAATGCCCGACAATTTTTTACACAAATTGTTAAACCCAACAGCAAAGCACGAGAAAACTCAAACGTGGGAAATTTCGTAGTTTTTGTCTTTCTTGCTTTTGGATAAAGAAACGTAGTTTTCTTACCATTAGGAAGGGTTAACTCGTCTATGCAGTTTTGTTTTGCTCGGGCAGTGAATTCTTGGAAGTTTAAGCAGAGCCCTTGAAATCCGCTGCCATTCCACGTCATTTGATAAATAGCATTTCTTTTCTCCAGATGGAAACATTCACCGGAAAGCTTGTCTACGCACAGTTTGCCCTCTTGTAATTGAATGGTTCCGTTGTTAGGATCCAATGGCGTGATGCCATTTACGCCTATTATAAGTTCTGCATTAAAACATAACAAACATTTAATCCATTGGGAAACTTTGTCATGGTGACTCAGCTATCATGCGTACAGGTCCCCTAAACCTTCTTCTAGCAGCTCCCCTAAAACTTTTCAACTTTCAAGGGCTTGAATTTTCAACACGGATTTTTCATAACCGCATCCTCAAGTAAACTCATGCACACACCAGCAAATATGGGCAGGCACACGAATTCAAACAAGCTGAAGTAAATATGCTAATATGTCAAAAGACGAAAAAAACGGCTTGCAAGTATACCTGTAACAAGTATTCCCAGGCACAAGAATGATTGCATTACGTTCCCGCAATTGGGTGCTCGATTTCCAGCTTGTGGTCTTGCTGATCAATTTCACGATTTTTCTTTTTCACAAACTTTACTATTTCTTGAGACTCTGTCATTTAAATGCTCTGTGAGTAATTTTCATATACCATCGAAATCACAATCCAAATAGAGTTCCTTGAACCAACACCTAAATCAGCTTTTAACATGAAAATGCTCCAGAAATTCGTAGCGTTCAAATGTGTAAAATTAGTAGTTTCAGAATCAATAATGCTTTGCCAATAAGCTTATACCGAAAATATTTTTTCCAGATTCTTTACAAGCTAACTATATGACAACATTGCTAAGTTAAAAATCTTCCATTGCGAAAATAAGCAAATAAGTTGCAAAATGATTTTAATTGCAGTTGACAGCGCACTTATTTCAGTTATGAGCCGTTGTAAACTTAATTCAAAGGTGAACTGAAATTAAACTGAAAGCATTTCTTTGCGCAATTGTGTTGATTCACTGGTAAAGGCCTACACTTGTGTCAAACGTGTTCATAACCGCATGGCATACTCAGCTTCAGTTCAAACCTAGTTATCAAAACGTAAAACTTCACAAGAAGCTAACAAACTGTCAAGACTGACCAGTTTTGTGACTTTGTGATGAACCTAAGCAGTGTCTTTCAAAGCGTTTTGAGGGACCGAAACGGTCTCTCAATATTTTCCAATGGTCTCTCAAATTACAGAAGAACGCTCTGCATAACCACCCTCAAATATACTTAAACCTCGCTTCATGACTATCTCGGTATTCAGACGAAGTAGTTGTGGTCTCTCAAAATGTCTTAACGGTGGTCAACAAGGTCAAACCTTCAAAAAATGGTCCTTGAGATTTTGAACGTCCTTTTAGTGGTAGCAACGCAACCTTTTGACTTCAGAAAAGTTAATTCACGTACTGAAAACAGATTTCAGGAATATGCACTGTAGCTTATTGATAAATCCTTCACGTTTGCATTACCATCTTCAATTGCGCAGACTTAGTCCGATCGGTCATAGAAATACATTTTCTGTTTACAAACAATTGTAAATGTCTCAAGCAATTGCATAATATAAACTTTGTTTTCTCCTCAAATCCGTGGCAGAGTCTGTCGGATGTTTTCTGTATGATCTCCAACAAAGCACAAGTGTTTCAACAATTGTGGGAAAGAAGCGAGCAATTTTTCATTTGCCTAGTAAGTACTTCATGAGGCCCAGTCTTAACTACAGGACGGTTGTAGCCGTAGCTACACCGTCGAAGTCTCTCAATAAACCATTGCAGGCAACCTTTCTGTTGCGTGGCATGACTTTACCTTGCCCGTATATCATTGGTAGCTTGTTTCAACAGGAAAAACCTGTCATACCGGTTGACTTGTTGCTGCTAAAGTGATACATAGCTTGTTGTGCGAAATCGTGGTCCATGTCATAAAAAGGCGGTAGATTAGAGAAGAAGGTCACGAAAAGGGAGAAACTTTGCACTTTGCGCAGTTTCCTGACGTCGAGTTTGCGTTTGCGTCATCATTTCAAAAGGCCTAAGTTTGGTCAAGCTGTGTTATGAACGTTTATGTAGGTGCAATGGCTAATGCCATATGTTTATCAAGAGTGAATTTCAGGAAAATTTTAAGAAAATCCACCCCATCACCAAAGACGTTATTCATTTTGAATAGCTGCTACGGTTCTAAGCAGCCATGCTCTTCACTCTTGCATGCCTCTGTTACAACGTTTAGTAGTTAGGGCGTTTTCGAAAGCAGCGTTTGCTGGTTGGACCTATGTCAGAAACCCAAAGGTACGTGTTTTCATTTACTCACTAAAAATGTAAAGGGCGTTCCGAAAACTTTTTCATCATCATCCTTTCAATTAACTTGGACATTTCTTAAAGCATCTCAAATCTTGATGTCACGCGTAGAAACAACTCAAAATTTGACAACGCAAATTAATTTATGTTTCAAGAGTTTATTTTTTCAAGAACAGAAATCATAATGTTTGTCTGGCAGAATTTCTACGAGAAGGAAGATGTCTGAAATAAACTATGACAAGCGCTGAGATTTGTGATCGATTTGCTGAAACGTTGTAATAGTCTTTTTCAACTCACATAAATTAAAATTTACAAAGAAAAACACTGCGTACATTGCAATGACCCACTCATTTACTCATTTCATGACAGACAACGTTATACATTAGATAAACGTATTTTTTAATAAACTTTTTCTTTCATTTGATAAAGTTTTCGTGGTATGCCCCTTTGGGTTAAAGCTGTTATTAACAAAGAAGCTAGGAAAGGCAAATAAAAAAATGTGCATGTTTTTTGTCCACAAATTGATCAAATTTCGACCGCTTCTACGTAGATGGTTTAAAGTCAGGCTATTTTACTCTGTCATATCACTTTTCTTAGACGCCAATGTGCAGCAGTTCAAAACATTGATAAATTTTCTTGCTACAGGTAGCGAATAGAGAAGAAAATCTAAGTACACATTTTTCCTTCTTGCATGTGAAGTAGAAAATATTTAAGACTCTGGTTGCTTCTAAACGAAATAACAAATCAACGGAAATGATGAGCCAATATTACGAGAATTCCATATCATCTGTTGAAAACATTGTACAACCAAATTTTCAACTATAAAGAAAGACATTTATAGTCTGTTAGGCAATTAGTCACACAGAAAAATTAATGTACCAAGGTCACTTTCAGCCAAACATCGCACAGTAAGTTTCACAATTATGGAACCTTACGCAAAAATCAGATCAATGTTTGCTTACAACGGAATGTTAATATCACTCAAAAGAGCATCGTCAGTCTCAAATGAAGTAGAATAGTAAAATCTGCAAGACAATGAGTCAACCCGATAATTCACTGAAAAGCTTAATTATCAACAGTCAAGCGCCAGTAAGCAAACTCTCCAAAGCCAGACCTTACTACACGTTGTACAAAGCCATCATCGTAAAGTACGGTAACAACGCCCAAAATGCAACAGTTTTGGTTGACGTCGAACATCTATGTTGAACTATACTCAAGTTTTACAAACACCTTGTAAAAGTTTTAACTGACGCAGTAACTAAAAATCTCTAAATATGGCATATACGTGGTGACTTGCATCCTTTGTACTGGTCATTATATATGACAGTTCTTGTGAGCAACTGCTCACAGTTAATTTTTGCCTCGATCCGAAGAAAAGAAAGGCACGTTTATTTGCATACTTCAGTTATAAAGCGATGTGTGCGAAATGACAGCTGCGGCCGTCACTTCCTGCGCTGCATCTGGTAGTATATTCTGGGTTTGGGATGCTAAATGAACTCTACTGAACTGTCGTAGCTCAAAAAGTACTGTGTATCTTTCAACGAAAATTGGAAAAGAATAGAAACGTGGTAACAGACATGATTGCCCTGTTCGTTGTGGATACAGTGTGCTTCAGTTTAAACATTGTGAAAAGAAATGAGGAGCAAGAGTCAACCAAGTAGTACCACTTTGCTTAGTCTACCTGAATCCAGTGCTAAGATTTGACAGCTAAACTGGAAGAGGTTATGTGCTGATATTTCCGATGGCACGGAGCGAGCGTCAAACGAAATGGAGAGTTTATCAGACAGTATGTTGAGCAACATTAGGAGCTTGGCGTCACTGTAGCTCCTCGTACGGCCTCTGTTGTTGAAACCCTTGTGCTTAGTAAACTCCAAAGATATCGACTTGGTCCACGCAACGCCAAATTGTGCTATAGTTCGATTTCCTTCAGGAAAAGAGTCAACTGTTTCACTTAAAGATATTGCTCCTGCAGGATCCTCGCGCGTGACTAATTCGGGCGATATCGAACACCAGTTGCAAATGGCGGAGGATGTTCACCTGCCGGAGACGGCTTCGGGGGATCCCCCTGATACAGGTGATGTCCCGCAGAGCCGAATAATCGTGATAAGTAGGGCAAGTTTTTGTTGCAGTAAAAAGGTAAGAAAGTTGCATTTATTTTCAACGAAAGTTGCATTTATGCGCAGTAAGTTGCACTTATGCGCACATTTAACTGTGAAATACTTGACACAACCTATTTTCGTTTGCGCGGACTTGGCCAAAAGCCAAGATTTTATGCACTTCCACCTCTAATTGAGTTTGTGCAGATTCTATTTGCATAAGAGCTGATGGTGCCTATATCGTAGACGAAAAGATACTCTGTAAGATCTTAAAGTGTTTCATTCTTTGCTGAGAAAGGGTTTCTTTCCATAGACAGTGAACTCGGGCACTTTCGCACTTGGCTGGGATTGTAAAACTTCTAGCTTGCAAACCAACTGTTTCGTTATAGACAACATTGATACACAGCTCATCCGTCATATAGCTCTTTTTCAGCAATCAAAGAGAATAGAACTAAATTGAAATAGTTTGGTAGGATTTTTTTCAAATTACACTTTTACATTTTGCGCAATGCTTAATAAAATTTGCAGTAAAAAGTTGCACATAAAAATCGTAAAAGTTGCAAAAAGTTGCAATATAAACTTCCTGGAAACAGCTCAAAACATTGAACTACATATATTTTGAGTATTTAGGAAGCTGTCGGAAGCTGTAAAAAAAGTTGCAAAAGTTGCAAAAACTTGCCCTAGTGATAAGATCACGTCAGATGAGGATGGTCAATCGCAAACTGTTGCGAAGGATACTGAACACAACGCTCCGTTGCGCAGGTCGACACGTCTTCGAAAACCAGTCGAGAGATACGGTGCAGTTCTGTATGCGTAGTTGTGTTTTTGTTGTTTATCTTTGGGACCGTGTACTCTTGTCTCTCTTTTTGGGGGAGAAATTGTGATAAAATTCTTGCGCTTAATCGGTTTCTTGTGCTTGCGTTTTATTGATTGATTACTTGGCATTCCGCGGTTGGTGCCTGAGTTACATCGCCGTATTTCATTATTCGTGTTCGGCCTTAACGGCGGGATGGTATACTGTTTCTGTTTTGTACTGCTTTTCGATTCAAGGAGAGGTCAAATGACACAGTTTGAGTTGTTTAGAGGTTGTCGAGAGAGTTGGTTGTTGTCGCTGGTGAAATAGTTGGTGAAAAGCATTTGTCCGCGTAGAGAGCTTATTGCCGTGTGAATTCGTCTCGGCGTTAATTTTTCTATTTTCCATTTCCGCTTGTTCTTTGGCGTGAGTTGTTTTCTTATTAGGGTGGAGATATTCTATTATTTTCCACGAACGTGCTCGAAGTATAGAAGGAGGGTGCGCTTCGCGCCCAGAGATGGACGACGGTGACCTAGACACGTCGGAGTATTATAGGGATGCTCAATCTTTCCGAGCCCTGAGAAAGCGAAAATCGATTCAACTGCTGGCTCCGGTGAAAGTTGCAGGAAACAGAACAAAGCCGTGGATTTGCTCCCGGTTGTTTTACAAAGCAAGACAGGCGGGGAGTTAAAAGCTTATAGCCCTGTGTTTATTCATAACTGCCTTAAAGTGCATAGACTCGTACAAGAGTTGCTCTCCGTTGAGACATGGCAATCTGATGGTGAAATGTTGCAGTGTGCAGCAGATGACTACGCTTCTACAATGCACGAAGCTGACAGATGGTGCCGTCTCGGTCGAGATAGCGGCTATTTCGATGCGACCGCTAGGTCGTTATCTGTAACGTACCTTTTAGATATCTCCACAGACGATCTCGTAGCATGCCTTGCAAGTCAAGGGGTTAAATTTGTGAAACGTTTTCGTTTCAAAAGTAGTGATTTCTTCTGTGTTGAAGGATTCTAAATCTGTTTTTCTGCAGTTTACTACGGCTGACCTCCCTGGTGAGGTGAATTGAATACTTGTTTTTCCACTATGTTCCGAGACCATTACGGTGTTTTAACTGTAACCGCTATGGGCATGTCGCTGGCTATTGCCGAGGTAAACTGCGCTGCTCAATTTGCGGTGGCGAACACAAGTGTAGCGGGTGCAGCGCTGCTGCTCAAATGTCCAAACTGTGGAGGCGGTCACTCCGCGAATGATAAAATCAGCCCGAGATACAAACAGGAAACTGAAATCCTTAAACTAAAAACAGAAGCGAAACTGTCCTATGCTGATGCCTGTAAAGCACATAGAATTGCCAGAAGTCCTCCCGTTCGGAATAGGGTTTCACAATCCGCTTTTCCCCCTCATCCGTAAAAGCCAGTAGGAGTAGATCGTACACAAGCAATATGTATTGTTGGTGCCGCTACATTTCCGCATGCCGCTGGTGTCCCACCGGATCAAGACGAGATGATCATTACTGAACAACTTGATTTTTTTTCAGCCTCTTGTTTGGCAACCCAGTGACCTTCCTCGCCTTTTTAGCGCAAGTCATCAGGCAAACCATGCTGGCAAAAGACAACGAGGGTATTTATGTCAAATTATCATTAAGGCAGTTGGTGACCGCATGGGTCTACCAGTAGATGCCGACCAGTTACAACTTTCTGGTTAACAATGGGTTTTTCAATACTAATGAATTCCCGCTTCCTCTTTAAAAATGGCATGAATTTAAAAACTACCTTTCTGCACTAAGACGACTTACCTGATGTGCTCTGCATCCAAGAATCGCATCTGAAACCGAAATACCAGCCTTCCATCCCCTATTATCAGGTACTTCGTAAAGACCGGCCTCTTTCCAAGGAAAAGGTGGTGGCCTAATGCTTTGTGTCGACGTCTTTAGATTTTTCCAACATTGTCGCTCTTCATGCCAGCCGCAATCTTGAAGTTCTAGGCATTGCTGTACACGGTTTTTCCATCTTTAACATTTACAACCCCTTGACCTCCACCTCGATTTTTTATCCAACTTTTCGAAAGTTATTCTCTGTGGTGATTTTAACGCTCACCACGGGATGTGGGGAAGCGAGTACACACACTGTAGTGGCAGATTTTTGGTAGTCTCTCGACGTACACGATTTAGTTGTCCTAAACACTACTACACCAACGCATTTTTCACTCACTGGACGTCATTGCTCCATCAGACTTGGTTATTGTCTCTTAACTCATACGCTTTCCTCTGCACATGCACAGTAACAAGCGAATTCTTGGGCAGTGACCACTTTTTTGTTCTAACAAATGTCAATGCGAACACCACACCGGAAGATCATGGTGTCTCGAAATGGAACTTCTCCAAAGCACACTGGCAGAAATTTGGCGCCGCCTGCGATCAAACGTTGACTTCTTTCTCTCCATCTCACTGAACTACGCCTATTGCCTCTTCGAAACACTAGTGTTCGCGAAGCTGCTCTGGAAGCTATTCCACAATCGAAGAAGTCTCATAAAATGCTGTTCCATGGTGGAATAAGCAGTGAGACGTTGCAACAGAATGAAACGGACTTGGCTTTTAAGTGATTATTATTTTCAAACGGTGCAGATCTAGGACTAGAAGGGTTATACCAGAGGCAAGGTCGTCCTCTTGGCAACAGTTTTGCACATCGCTCACATCCAACACATCTTAAAAGTTTGGAAGGTAATAAAAAGCTTCTCCGGTCACCGCTCCAGTTATTTCATCCCAACGTTGCATGCCCAAGGTATTTCTCCCAAAAATAAACAACACAAATCCAACATGCTCGCAAACCAGTTCGCTTTATCCGCAGCGATTTGTCAAGGTGACCCTACCAATTCAAACGCGACTATTGCGAAATGCGACCCTACCAATTCAAACGCGACTAGCTTTTTCCATTAATGAACTTCTCTCCGCTATCAATGACACTAAGAACACTACACCCGGACCAGACAACATCTGCTACAAAATGTTTAAACATATGTCCATAAAATCTCGCAGTCATGCTGCAGCTGTATAACAAAATCTGGTTCACCGGCAACATTCCTCCATCCTGGCTACACTCCATTGTTGTCCCCATTCCAAAACAAAACAACTTGCGAACTTACCGTCTTCCTACCGCCCAATATCCCTGACCAGCAATGTTTGTAAGCTTTTCAAAAAAATGATTGTGTGTCGCCTCAACTGGTTTTTAGAGTATCATAATGTCCTTCATATCTCGCAGTCCGGCTTCCGACAGCGCCGCAAACCAACGGCTCATCTTCTCCGTCTCCATGACGCAATCCACAAGTCCATGGCGAACAAACACAACGTTTTGTCTGTCTTTATTGACATAGAAAAGGCCTACGACATGGTGAAAAAAGAGGTTCTTCTATCCAAGCTGCTTAGCTTTGGCATTCCAGGTTTAATGCTTCACTTTATCCTCATTTCTTTCCAATCAAACCTTGCAAGCACGCATTGGCTCTATTTTGTCCATGACTAAACGCCTAGAAAACGGCACTCCGCAAGGCAGCGTACTTAGCCCCTTACTCTTTTCTTTGATCATAAACGATCTCCCAAAGCGAATCACCTCTCATGCTGCCTTGTACGCGGATGACTTTTGCTTCTGGGAATGTGGCTCTGATATAACCCTCTTAAACCAGCTGTGTCAACGTTCTTTAACAGTGCAAATGGTGTGAAGACTGGTTTCAAATTGTCTGGCACCAAACTGCTGCTGTCCTGTTTACAAGGAAACACAATTCCCTTGCTTCTGCAGGACGGTACCCGCCTTCCACTAAAATGAATACAAGTAATAACGTTTCAACGAAACGGTTGAAACGGTTCTTACTCGACGCATATACAGAAAGCTGTGGCAATATGCCGGGCTCGGCTTAATGTCATTAGGATGTTGAAAGGTACGTCCTGGGGTGCAGGCAAATGTCCATTACTTACTGTCTATAGGTCGCTGGTTAGATCTGTAATAGAGTATGGTATGGAGGCCTATTTTTTCGCGTCTCCCAGTCTATTAAAACCATTACAAAAGATCCAAAATGATGCACTGCGCTTGTGTCCTGGAGCCCTGGTCAGCACTCCAGTGATTTGTCTTCATCACGCGTGTAATGAGATGCCTTTGAACATTAAGCACAAGTTCCTGTGCCTGAAGTTTAAAGCCCATCTCGTGTCGTTCAGTGACCATCCAGCCCTGTCGTTAACTGAGGATTGCTGGCAGGAACGTTTTCCCGACTTGCCTGGTTTCTGCTCTTTTAATATGTCCACAAAGACTGACGTTGATCCTTCCGTTTTCGTCGCCGCTCCAGTGCGCATCCCGAATATTCCGCCTTGTTCGATACAAAAACCCGTCATCGACCTCACTCTCTTGCAGTTTGTCCGTCAGACGGCATCTGCATTCGTTGCAACGGTTTTCTCTTTGCATTTGCACAATATAATGATCAGTTTGTTAATCTATGCAGACGGATCAAAAACCTCTGAACGAGCCTGTTGCGGTATATACATATCGGATAGGAACTTACGATATTTTATTACAATAAACAAATTCTCCTCCTCCATCACCTGAACTCTTCGCCATTCTTCACGCATTGTACCTGGTATACTCAAGGTAGTTGTTGTCACAGACAGTCTCAGCTCATTACAATCGATCACTAATTGGAACTGGAAAAAGCATAGTTTCACAAATAAAATTGCCCTCTATTCCACACTCTCAGCATCGGGATACGAAGTCCGTTTCCTTTGGGTTCCGGGCCACCAAAACATCTCAGGAAATGAAATTGCTGATCAATTGGCAAAACTCCCCACTGCCAAACCATCATCCAATCCACCCAAATGTGTTCACTACAAACGGGTAAATACCCGATTGACTTTTACTGATATGCTGCCATATCTGTACCAGCACTCTTTCCACGTGTGGGAAATTCAATACCAGACCGATGCAAGAAGAAAATATCTTTCCTGCCCTGCTGCGGTCCTCTCTGTCGACCCGCTCCCTCTCTACTATAATCTTTTGTTTTGTTTGTGCAGAGGTCACGGTCAACTAAATCATCATATGTCACGCATTGGTCTACATCCTGACGGGCTCTGCGACCAGTGTGAAATACCAGAAACTGTAAACACGTTATTGAAGTTTGTACCAAATTCACAGAGGCGCGACATCGTCTGAAACATGCAGTTGAAGATCTTGGTATAAATTTTTCCACCCCAGAACTAAGTAGCACAGCTGCTGCGAAGCATGTGGAAGCATTTGTGCGAGAGTCTGGCATACGCATATAGATTCTCTTTACTCCTGCCCTGGCACTACAAGACCTCGCAGTCATACAGTGCCATTCCCCTCATACGGTAATGTTAAACATTATTCGTGTTCGGCCTTAAAGGCGGGATGGTGTACTGTTTCTGTTTCGTTCTGCTTTTCAGTTGTGTAGCATTTCTTAGTTTAATAAAACCAATGAGTGGTTGCTGGTGATTGCGTTCAGCACACAGTCTACCTATTTTTAACCGGACTTCTGTACTGTGTGCGTCACCCACCGCGTCACAAAGCGCCAATGGTAAGTCATGCAAATATAGAAGGCGCAGTGCAGCACAAGCAACAAGAGTAAGCCATGTCAAGTGGGGAATCTCTTATTGTTTGTGCTGCCAAAAACCACGGACCCTGCATTCTGATTTCGCGTCTCAAAAGTGATCGTTATAGGTGAGATTTGGACGAGTAAGCTTTCTTACTTAGCAGATATGATATATTTTGCTGTTTGAACGAGTATAATATTTCCCTTGCAGAGGTTGAAAACCAACATTTTATACTGAGAAGCAACGCAGATGCTTTCAAGAAAAAGCAGGCCCACTGTGACAGCCGTCGGCAGATAAAAGACATAGGTATGTTTACTAGTTTGCACGGCTTTTTGACATGCGCTGATATGAATAGGAAAGAGATAATATCATAAGCAGGGTTACACGGTCGTAGGTAAAATATCGAACTCCGACCTTTCCAAATTTCCAACACCGACTTGACTTAAAAGGAATGACGTTGGGCTGTAACAATTTGCAATCAATGGAAATCGTGATGCACAGCAAGAAATCTGTTTCAACAAAAGTTTCAAAAGAAATTGTACCATTCCAACTCAGGAGTGTGATGTAAAAAAGATCCAACTGAACATCCGGAGTCGGACAAAAAATCCGACTCCGACCCCTGGTGTTGTTAGGAATCCGATTCTATCCAAAACCCTGTGATTCTTTGCGCCCCAGCTCCGACTCCACAACCTTAATCATGAGTCAGCGCAGAGGAATTGGTTGAAAACTTCGACCATTATTTTCATAGCATGAAGATCCACGGAAGGAAACTTAGGGATCAACGATCCAAGAAGAAATTGACTGATGCAATCTTGTTTAATTTTTGTTGCCATGCTCCATTTTGCCAAGCGTAAAATGCAGTCACTGCCATTGTTCTTAATCATTTGGAAAAGAATACCCATCTCTTAGTTGAAAAGAATCTGTTCGAGAAGAGATTTCAACACTTCATCTTTAATCTAAATAAAACAGAAATCAAATGGTGCCACTCCAGCTCTTCCTCTCCGTGAAATTATACGTTGCTGCCGCCACCAACTAGCATATTTTCAGTGATGCAGTAGCAAATTTCCCACTGATTTTGAGCTAAATTCAAATTGTGCTAATTGCCCCTTGTCTTTCGTATTTTCACTACTGTTGCATTATCACACATGATTTTGCATCAGTGAGTCTGTTTAATGGGTGAGCAGCTCTAGTGATAAACAAATTTTCGACACTCTGCTATGATGGAGCGCGCGCCACTGAAGCTAGTAGGATGACCTGCCTAGTTCTCGGCGTTAATGGATGGGTTCAAGGGGAAGCTTCACCTGCGGTGCTGCCATTTGTCTGCACCATTGCACCATAATGAAACTTTTTTCTTTGCTTTTCCCTAACTTTCGGTTTCTGTTATGTCGCCCTATGTTAGTGGGGCACAAAGCATATTTTTTAACTTTAACCGGAGGACAAGCTTGTTCAATGTCGACAAAAACTGCCGAATTTTGGCGTTGTTACCGTGCTTTACTTAATCTCTTATGTGGTTTTGTATGGAGTGTGATAAGGTCTAGCTTTGGAGAGTTTTGCGTACCGATACTTTGCTGTTGGTGATATTAACCTTATAGTGATTTATCGGGCTTGCTCACTGTATTGCAGATTTTACTATTTTACTTGAGTGGGAACTGACGATGTTCTTTTGAATCATTTTAACATCCCGTTGTAAGCAAATCGTGATCTGCAAAACTTTATTCAAGCTCTACTGGCGGTAAAACATAAACACATTAAACTTGCAACTATCTTCGACAGGGCGGTAAACGAAATGCTGTGAGCTCCGAGCGCGGAACGTTATAAAATGTGAGCGCTCCAATTGGCACGGTGCTGATAAGAACTCAGAGGAGGCGGGGAACGTTGATTAAAAGATAAGACGGTAAAAACAGCAGTATGACGAATCAAGCGGTGGACAACGCTAAGGAAATTTATAGTAATATAATCCACACTATTTTTAACATCAACCGGTAAATATCGGGGAATAAGTCCGATCTTTTTTCATTGTGTCTTGAGCGTCATGTGAAAAGAATCGATAAATCGGCGTGCATAATAGTCTGTTTCAAAGACAAACTCTTGAATTTCCCCAGTCCATTATGTGATTAAAATCAAACGTATGTTGCATTAACGCGCTTTTGTCGAAACGTTTGTTTTTTAAGTCGGTTTTGTGTTCTATTTGACGGGTTTAAAGGCTTTTGGTTTCTTAAATGTGTCGTTTATTGCAGTCACGGCATGGAATGGAATAAACAACGTCTTGACGAGACTTTATATCCACGAGATCTTTGGAAGTTAGAAAGTTGCTCAGCTTTCTCACCGGTTTTATTGCGACTTGTATTTTGCGGGTTGCCAAGCATCGTTTGATTTTGTCATTAAGTCCCGGGAGATGAGGTATTATGGCTAAACCCCTTTCATTTTATTTGTTCTTTGTTTTGTTCACAGATTTCTTTCGACAGAGCAGTCCGTCTGGGTATCCGTTTTGTTTAAGAGTTAATCTGACGAGGTTGATCTCTTCCTGTCTTTCATTTTCCTGGTTACAGAGTTTGTTGGTGCGTTGCAGCAGCGTGTTGAGTACTGCGCATTTCTGTGCAAGCGGATGCTCTGAGTAAAAATACAGGTGTTTACCAGTGTGTTGGTTTCCGATATCCCTTTGTACTAAACTGGCCATGCTCCAGTCGTGCTACTAACGTATCCAGAAAAGCTATTGCGCTATTATTTTTTCGCCTTGACTACCACTTGATTCGTAATACTGCTGTCTTACCGTCTTACCTTTCAGCCAACCTTCCCCTGAGTTCTAATCAGCACGGTACCACCTGGAGCGCACACTTTTCATAACATTCGTGCTCTAATCTCACAGCATTTCGTTTTTCGCCCTGATGAAGATAGTTACCTCAACTATCCAAACTTTGGCAAGTTTTCAACGTGTTTTTATGTTTATGTTTACCGAATTTCTGGCGTCTCCGAAGCAGAAAGAAACTGATCTGATTTTCGAGAAAGGCTCCATAATTGTCATACTTGTGTGGAATTATATATGAAACATAGTGTAGGAGCATGGATTATTTGGGGGGTGCAAAAGATATTTTGCCCAAATTTCTTCAAATCTGCTTAAGCTTTTTTGCGACAATTTTCCCGGTGCAAATTTTCAGTTGCTGTTAGAACATATTTATCTTTGGCATTAATTTCATGTTGCATTAATTTCGCCATCAGGAAGATACATAATCAAATACGTGAACGTATTAAAGATAAAATACTTAGGATCCAGTTAAGTTCTATGCATGTTAGATTTGTAGTACATGTAAAGCTTATCAGTTCATTTATTCACCCAACCTAGGAGGTGGTATGAGGTACACATGATAAAAAGTATTTTTGCACAATCCAAGAATTACAAGATCCAAAAATACAACTTGATATACTTGCAACTACATGTCTACCTTCGTTAATAAGAACCAAGCAAAAACTTAAAGCTTCCACTAGTTCTACAAACTCAAAGTTTACGAAATTGCATCAAAATATTAGGTATTGATCTGAAAACGTACAACACGAGAAAAAGTAACAATACAATTTTCATAAACATAGACATCACCAAAAGATAACTGCCATGACTTCAAAAAAACGGAACACCAACAATAACACATTAGACTGAAATGTGCAATGTGAGAATTTGTGCAGTATAAAAAATGAAATGTGCAGTATGAAAAAAATAGAGTACTTTAAATTCGGTTCTTAATAGCCCAACTGAGAACAGTATGTTAGGCTGTGAAAAAACAATATCAGAAACCAGAAGGCTCAGGACTATGATCACCTAAACTTGCATAACTTTTGAAATACTTATCAATTCTTTTTATTTTTCAGATTTACCTAGTACAATTAATGTTAGAGTCTACCAAATTTCACCTTCGAGATGCCATGGACTACTGAGCAAAAGATATTTATAGTTAAGGCATATTTTCGGCTGAAGTCTATCCACGCAGCTCAATTGCAATTCAAAGAACGGTTCGGATGTCGTGAATTTCCTGTCCACTCAATGATCTACAGATGGGTCAACAAGTTCAGAATCCATGGGACTGTGCATAACCTCAATCGTAAAGACACACATACAATCACACACTGGACGACCGAAATCATCAAGGACACCACACAACGTAGCTGCTGTCATAGACTCTGTTGTCCACAGCCCAAGCAAGTCTGTGCGTCGGCGAAGTCAGGAGCTTGGAATCAACCGGGAGTCCGTGCGGATAATTTTGATCGCAGATCTCCACATGTATCCTTACAGGATACAGATTAAACAAGCTTACACCTGACGATATGAGGAAGCGAGTGATCATGTGCCAGTGGTTTTGCGACAAGATTGACGCTGTGCCAGACTTTCTCGACAATGTCTGGTTTTCGGACGAGGCACATTTTCTGTTGTCAGGTCACGTGAACTCTAAGAACAACATCTTCTGGAGTAGCACACCCCACTGCCTGGGCTGCCATCTCCAAACATGGCATCATTGGACCATTCTGGTTCGAGGACGACAACGAGCCAAATGTGCCTGCAGCGCCGGCGAGCTCATTTGGAGCACATTTTTTGAGCGCCAGTGAAACAGTTTTTGTAATACAGACTTGAAACTTTGGAGATGTCTGCTACACAGGCTTGACCTAATGTAGCTGAAGTTTTGTGTCAATCTAAATGCAACTGTGGAAGTTATTCGATTTTTGGTGATGACCGTTATTTGTGTCACCCTGTACAACTTTGTATATCGTTTCGCTTATTAAAATGGTTTGTTAATCCTTTTTCTTTATCATAACTTTCTTTATTAACATTATATGGAAAAACAGAAACGCGATTTAAGGCAGCTTTTGAAACAAGCGATATTCCATTGCTTCGTGAAAATCTGTTACAATTTTCTATGATCCAAACACACAAATCTTTCGCTTTTGATATTCTTTCCATACGCGAAGTCCTGGAATTGAAAAAGCAGTGAAATGAAAGTTAAGCTCCATTACAAAGTTTCGAACAGAGTCTGCTCATTTGAAACAAGTGCAGTTAAACGTGAGCGGCTCATGGCGAAGCGTTTTCGTGTAAAAACAGCGCCATCTTATGGCAGAACAAACAACGTGAGATTGCGCCTAACAAGGCAATTTCAAGAATGGTCCTATACCGCAGTTGGAAAGATTGTTTCCAGCTGGACCTTTGGAAAGAACTCCAGTAGTAATAAGAGTTTAACTTAAGCACCCAGTTACTATCTTCACAATCCAACTTTCGGCTTAATCTTCGCAATAGAATGACCTTTTAGCAAGCCTCAAACAACAGGTGGCGATTTTTGGAATTCCTAGTTACGCCAAGATTGGGTGGTTGGACTTACTCGCTAGTCTAAAGTTATACCTACCCCTTACCTAGTCTACTGTACTGGTATATACTCTGTCATTAGTCAGATGAATACGCATTGCACCTATATCCACTGTCGCAGTGAAACACTCGAGCTGACTGAAAAATACGATAAGCACTTTTTGCAAGTTATGGATTTTACCAGCCATTAAACTGCTGCGTAAATAATCTCGCAATTGTCATTTTCCGCACATTTTTTCAACAGAATACACTTAGTTCCGTTGTTTTACTCAAGTTACCACCAAGGTTTATAAAACACCTCAATCCTCTACAATGGTTCCTACACCGAAAACCCTATAAAATCTTGTTTCAACAATGCAATTTTGCTAATGATAAGGCATACACGTGGAGAGACTTGTCATAGGTCGCAGCGAAAAATAATTAGGCTAAACTTAATGACACCTTTTGATTAATATTCCCAACCGCAGCGCATGTCGATGTGATGATTCAGTGGTAGCAATGGTATGATTGTTAGACTTGTTTTAGTATCTTCAAAGAAACTGAAGTTTTTCCTCTGAAAAATGGAGTTCAGCCGATTAAATAGTTTCAATAGTTATATCAGTATTGGTCGCTTTCAACCAATACAAGTATATTAAAAAGAGCAATCGCAGCTTTACCCTTACGACCGGAAACGGCAAAAGGAGCTGGTTGCGACGCCTCAAGAACGACGTCCCACAGGAATTTATCCTGGCACCCCTTCCCTTCAGCATCTACATCTCTGACTTGCCAACCACCGTTTCCAGAAAGTATGCATATGCTGACGACCTAGCAATCATGCATGCTGACGGAGACTGGCAGGCAGTGGAAGGGGTGCTGAGCAAGGACAAGGCTACCGTAGGTGAATAACCCCAGATTTGGAACCTAAATCTCAGCTCTACAAAAACGGTGTCGGCAGCCTTCCGCCTTAACAACAAGGAAGCTAAACGTGAGATGAAACTCAACTTCAACAACGAAATCCTGCCCTTCTGTTCCGAGCCCAAATACCTCGGAGGGTCGTTGGACAGGTTGCTCGCGGATCGCCGACACCTTGAGTCACTTCACAAGAAGCTGACATCATGCGTCGCGTTCCTGAGTGGGCTTGTTGGCTCCGGTTGGGGTTCTGGAGCCACAATCCTGCGAACAGCCACCCTACCTCTGGTGCATTGAACTGCAGAGTACTGCGCGCCTGTCTGGTGCCGCAGTGCTCATACCCGCCTTATCGACCCCGCCATCAACGATGCCTTGCGAATTGTGACTGGATGCCTGCGTTCTACATCAACGGACAACCTTCCTATCCTCGCAGGCATCCAACCTGCTGAGCTTCGTCGCTTCATCTTTCGTATACACAATACAGAGCGAGTAGTCGTCAAAAATCAATGTTCAGGAGATAATTGCAGGGGTTATTTCCTGTTAATGTCGGAGATGTTGCACGGAGGTCTCAGTATAGAGCATTCTTGCAATATGTGTTCTGCGGTCTGGACAGAGCCACACTCACATTGGTTAGATGCTGCCAGGCCCATCTTTACCATGTTCGCTTAAAGCGACTGACTCCAGTACGGAGCCAGTGTAGTTGTACCCAAGCTTTTCTGGGGTACTGATATCCATCTAGTTTTGGTGTCAGTTCGTTGAGTATAGTTTCAGGGGTGAGGGGACCTGTGGCAAAGCAATACTTCCTCTTTCGAGATGCTCCACATATGGCCGCAGCAGCCGCCTTGATTTTAAACGAGTTGGAGTAGGTGGTATATACCACATGTGATGTAATAGATGATCAGCATATTTAGCTTTGGTGTAGAGGCGCAGACAGGGCCGGATTAAGGGGGGGGGAAATGGGGGCAATTGCCCCGGGCAAGGGGGCCCCCGTGATGAAATTTATTTATTTCAAATAAACTACTCGTTTCAAAAATTTTTGTGGCTCAGAAGCTACAGTATATAAGAATACAACTCGTGTATATTCCTATGTATCAGAGCCACCAGCAGCAACTGGTCTCTCTACAAGTTTGATCGTCTGTCAGTTTTAGTAATTGCTACTGAAAAGCCTATAACTATTTTCGGTTTTGTTCAATGCAAATATATTTGATTTTCCTGGTAACTTTTTCCTAATAATCGTTCTTTTGGCATGGGTATGACTCTCTGCTCGTGCATCACGCCTATTTCACAAATGTCACGAAAACGTTGCGTGCTAAAATTAGTGGTTGCTGACTGCTGTTTAGTATCAATCAATGTTGATACAGGGGTCAGTCTCGCAAACATCAGATTTCTGCCTTTTTCAACATCAGATAACATCAAATTTTTACCCTACAGTTTCATCTGAGCTTAATGCTTCTTTTAACAAACCTAACAAAACGCGATTACCCTCGCTGAATCCGAAAGAGAGCGAAATATCGCAATTAGATGGAGAAGTCGTTTATAATATACGTAAAATGTTAGTCTCAACGCAGCGAAGAGAGCTTCTTTGGTTTGAAACGATAACCAAACACACATTAGGGTGGGAAACTGATGAAAGGAACTTAAAAATCATGAATCTAACTTATTTTCGTCCTAAAATGAGAGGAATGTCGAAAACAAAAAAAAAATAACCCAGTCAACATCAAGATTTGTTGACAAAACATCAGAAATCAGAAATTCCGTATTTACTCGAGTATAATGCGCAAAATTTTATACCAAAAACACCAACTCGATTTTATACCAAAAACATCAACTCAAACACCAACTCGTTATACTCGAATAAATACGGTATATGAAAACATCACATCTGATGTCATTTTGTCTGCAGAACACTGCAAGGTTATTTTTAGTGGACAAGAAAACCCCCGCCAGTACCGCCAAGTAAGCATAAACACTTTTTCCACCCAAATTGCTATTATTAAGCTAGATCAAACGATATAGTGGCTGCCACAGGCCCAATGGGTTAAGGACATATCAGCAGTTTTTGCTTAACACTGGAAGGTATAGCTCGTGGAACCCTTCAGATTTGTCTATGGAACCCTAGGGCAGTACTCTTCAACCTTTCTTACTATGGTGCACCCTTAAAGGTGTTTTGACGAACTCATGCACCCTATTTGCTAACACATCCCCCGTGTTCCCCACCTAATTGCACCCATGCCTGTGTGCACCCTGGCCTAAATAAGCAAGTACCCCAATTAAGTAACTCAGCTACATAATTCAATTGATAATGGCTCATTGTCTGTTTACTTATGAATCACAAATAATCAGCTAATTACAACAAATAGCTTGCCATGGTCTGATGCTTACGCATCATACTTTAGAATGCGCAAAGTGTAAGTTAAATCCTGAAAGTCATTGGTTGGTTAATGGTTCATTTTCGCCAAGAGAAATATTTTGTAAAAAGTATCCGTTTAGTCTGACAAGTTTGTGATGCACCCTTGTGAAAACCTTCGTGGTGGTGCACCCCACGCATAATTTGGTGCATCCTAGGGTGCACCGTGCACAAGGGTTGAAGAGCGCTGCCCTAGGGTTACGCGGAACCCACTTTGGGAAGCGCTGTGTTAAAATATCAGAAGTGGCGACACTGGTATCAATGATCCCAAACTTCTGGTGCAGTCTCGAAGTCGCGGCAGCCGAACTGCACCTTTGTTTCGTCATAAAGGGTAACGTGTGGTGGAAACGCACTTTTCTGATGGTTGCTATCGTTGTGTTACATCATAAACATATGAAGCAATTCAAACCATTTATACCACATGTTATTGCATGGTCCGACCGAAAAGGTTTTAATCAGTCGATTCGTAGAACAAAAGAAGAGAAAACGAGATTGCAGTGTTTATATTGAGCGATGCCGAAATCTGTAATGCTAAAACGCCGCATCACAAATTCAGGAGTTACGAAAAGCGCAAAGCTTCAAAGAAAAAGCGCAGGAATCTGGCAGCGTTAGCCAAAACGCCACGACTGAATCGCTTTTTCTAGCAGAACTTTCAAGCAGTGGCGTTAACCAGAGCACCTGAAAATGAAGGTGAAAATCAAGACATTAGCTTGGAAACAACTTTCACACTCAACCTGGCTGGCCATACTGACATGTTCTTTTTCCGATGTTTTTGTTTGTAATCTCTGGTTTCTGCTTATTGTTCGGGTGAATATTGTTTCCTGCCGAGTCATTCTTTAGCCTGTGAAATATTTTTTCTTAGTAAAAATACACTCTTGTATATACTTCTAGCCTCGGGCCTCCCTACCACTTAATCCGGCTCTGGGCTCAGATATGAAGCGTCACGTCTGACTTTTGCAGGACTGATTCCATCCAGAAAGGGTAGATAACTTACCGGGGTACTTTTCAGACATCCGGCAATTGTTCGCATGGCTTCATTCAGCACTACGTCAACGTTGGGCGAGTGTGAGCTGCGACACCAGATTGGTGCGCAGTATTCAGCTAGAGCATATACCAGGGCTAGAGCAGATATTCTTTTAAGCTTCGTCGCAATGAAGCGACACTGTCTCTAGCATGCCGTGCCATGGAGCCTGGACAACTGCTCCACTCAGCGCTCACCGTCCATCGAGTGCAGATGCACGACGCCTCAAATCGAGACACCCATTTTTACCTGCCGCACAACAACTCATCAGTTTATTTAATAACAACAACACACGTGCGGCGCACTGGGCAGATCACCAATGAAATGCGGAGTGGGCAGAGAACCCCACAAGACTCTGCATTTTCAGACCCTTCCAAGAAGAACCTGGGTCTAGTTTTATCCGCCTCGGCACCGGTGTCGGGCGTTTCCGTTCCTGCTTGTACAAATGGGGCATAGCCTCCTCTGCGGCCTGTGAGTGTGGCGCAGAAGAACAAATCGTCGAGCATGTTGTCCTACAATGTCCAATCCATCGAACCCATCATGGACTACACAGCCTGACGGTTCTGGACGATGCGACAATCGAATGGCCGCTCAACATCTGCCCTGCGGCCAAGCAGTGGTTAGAAGAACTGGCTCAAAAGAAGAAGAAGAAGGCTTGCAAATGTTGGTGCTTGATGTTTCTTATTTGACGCTCTTCATGCAAAGACTGAGTAAACAAACTACCAAACTACTTATTGCAGCAAGTTATAATAATAATAATAATAATTCATGCATTTATAAAGCGCCGAAATCCGACATGTCGCTCTAAGGCGCTGAACAATGATGTTACGAAAGTGACATGCAAAGCGAATTCAAATTACGTTAAAATACACTAAGAACATACTGAA
>Ga0210059_1003042_pt1 | contig 26631 bp, 21 predicted proteins | sample Ectturendosymbi2_FD_188042 | JGI IMG/M metagenome (GOLD analysis project Ga0210059, IMG submission 188042) | Ecteinascidia turbinata endosymbiont from Florida, USA - Sample 2 (SPAdes) (version 2) | ecosystem: Host-associated > Tunicates > Ascidians > Unclassified | place: Key West, Florida... | reverse complement strand
TGTGACAGATCAAACTCCCTCGTATGTAATGACAGATTAAACTCCCAGTGGCGACTCATGCACTCGGGAGTTATTGTGAAAGAGTTGAATACAGTTTGACTTATCTAAGTTTTGCTTCATTTAATGCACCTCATAACCCGGTGAGCCTTATGTATGAAAAAAGAACAGCTAGCATTTAATTTTTGATACTGCGGCTTATCATCCGGTGCGCCTTATGGTCCCAGAAATACGGTACCTATTTTATACAACCGTATTTGGTAAAAGTAATTCAGCTCCAGGACATCTCAAAAACAAGTGAGGTCACAACATTCTACTCATCAAAATAAGTCAAAGACATTCTTTGAAGCGTCTCCAGAAAGTCATTGTGGATGGAGGAAAAAACTGATTCCAAAGTAAGAAAAATTCCACTATTAAGCAATATAACTAAACATAGATGTCTTTATATTTCAGAATATTTCTTGAATGAACTTCTTGACAAGCTGAAGAAAGCTTAGTTATTCGGTATTTAGCTCAATGAAATAACAGGCATTTCAGAAAAGGTTCAGTTGAGTTTGTATTTAGGTTTGCTAATCAGTCCGAAGTAAACACCATTGTCAAGTTATGCTGTCTTAACATTGGAGTTTGCTCAACTGCTCAAGCCATCCTCGTTACATTGAATTAGTTCATTGAAAAACATGGTTTTAACTGAATGAAGTATAAGGCAGTTGCTACCAACGGAGCAGCAGCCATGCAGCGCACTACTAGTTGTTGGCAAATTCAAAATCATTTCCCTTGACTGTGTTTCAACCTGTTTTTTGGGTATTTTTCTGTCATAGACCGAAGTTGTTTTGAAATGACCAAAAAAACTTAGGTCAATTTGGTCATAATGCCATTTACAGTCATAAAAATGACCAAAATTTTTTAAGTTATTTTGGAAAAATGACTGAAATATCTCAGTGAAAATAAACCTAGGTTTCAACTCACTGCATGATTGAAAATTTGTGTTTAGAAGATAATTTAAGTATATAACTAGAGGTCAGGTCTGGAGATTATTCTTGAGGATGTCAAAAAATTGAGAAATTCATCCTCTCACATTCAAAGAAGCATCAAAAGTTTACAGAAGTGTGAAAAGACATGATAGCATGCTGAGGCATGCTGATTATCCAGAGGAAAAAGGGTGTGTGTTTCAACTGTGGCAAGAGTTGGGGGGTTTCTTTGCTCAACAAAGATACCCAATATCCACTAATTTTCAAGGTAATTCTTGGCTTAATTAGAATCTGAATTCTCTGTCATGGATCATGCAGCCATTTACATATGAGGAAATTAACTTGGGATTTTCACAGGTAGCTGCAACAATGAAGAAAACAACAGGACACAACACACATGTAACACTAAGATTAATGACAGTCAATCTTCCTGCTCATGAAGTTTATACAACATCCATTGTGAATAAAAAAGAAATCATCTCATTTACTATGATTGCTCCCGCTGAATTTCATCAGCCAGTTGTGAAAAATGTGGTGTCAACCTTGTTTCAAGGGCGTTTTTCATAAGAGGATCAACATCCTTGATTGAGTTAGTTTTTTTCATTGTATTTTGACAAGAGCAGAAAATCTTTGCTCACAAAGATATACACATTGTTGGCATGCAATCAAAAATGTAAATCACTTGTTGGGTGAGATTTTGGTATTCAGGAATGCTGAAAAGTGATATTGCAAAAATCTGCTAGGAACGCGACATTTACAGTGTAAAAATCGCTTACATTTTACACTTTGACAGCACTAAATCTTAGTGCATGGCAGGGGTGTACAGGTTTTCCAGCAAATTTGAAAGTTTGTACCAATGCAAAAAAGGTTGACAATCACTGTGCTAGAGACTGTGGCTCCATTGAAACGAAACTCAGCAGGTTAGATGCCTGTGAGGATTGGAAGGTTGTCTGTTGGTGTAGGATGCAGGCATCTAGTCACAATTCACAAGACGTCGATAGTGAGGTCAATGAGGCAGGTATGATCACTGTGGCAACAGACAGGAGCACAGTGCTCTATGGTTGAATGGACCAGGGCTAGAGTGGCTGTTTGTAGAGTTGTTGCTCCAACACCCCAGTCAGAGCCAGCAAGCCACCTCAGGAGTGCAACGTGTGATGTCAGCATCTTGCGAAGTGACTCAAGGTGTTGTCAATACGTGAGCAACCTGTCCAACATTACTTTGAGGTGTTTGGCGGAAGAGAGCAGAAGGGCAGGGTTTTGTTGTTGAAGTTGACTTTCAACTCATGTTTAGCTTCCTTGTTGTTAAGGTAGAAGGCTGGTGACACAGTTTTTGTAATGCTAAGCTTTAGCTTCCTAGGCTGGAGGTATTCACCTAGTCTTGCCATGTCCTTGCTCAGTGCCCCTTCCACTGCCTGCCAATCTCCATCAGCGTGCATGATTGCTTGATCGTCAGCATATGCATACTTTCTCGAAATGGTGGTTGACAAGTCAGACATGTAGATGTTGAACAGAAGGGTTGCCAGGACAGATCCCTGTGGGAGCCACTCTTGAGGTGTCGAAACCTGCTCCTTTTGCCATTTCCGTTGTTAAGGGTGAAGCTGTGATTGCTAACCATCTCCATCATCATGTGGACCATATGTCTATCAGGCAGCAATCCCAGCAGCTTGCAGTTGAGGCTGCAGTGTCATGCACTATCGTAGGATGCTGTGAAATCGACAAACAAAGCTCCGGCCTTCCTTTTAGCCAAAAAGCTATCCTCGATGTCCTGTATCACCAGGGTGACCTAGTCTATGGCCAACCTCCTGTGTGGAAAGCCCGCTTGCTCTTGCGGGGGCAATGGGTCGATGATTGGTTTGACACATAGATGAGTCTCTCGAGGATTTTAAAGGGGACACACAGCAGAGATATAGGACGATAGCTCTTTGGGTCCCCCAGTGGATTTTCTGGCTTAAGGATTGCAACTATTAGCAAGCTCCTCCTAAAGGCCTTCAGAGATTCTGTGTTCCTCAGGTGTTGGTTTCTTCTATCGATTGGACAGCTGCTTGTTGACAAGCCTGGTGGACTCACGGCTTCCGGTCCTGTGTGCCCTGTTCTTCACAAGTTGTGAGGTGATGGACACAAGGCACAGGTGAGAGGAGCATCCAGACCTGCTAGTAAGTTTGCTGATGGTGCTCCACGCCTTGCAGCCACAGTGCGAGAAGTCGATGGACTTAACAGCTTCCTCCCATCACTCCTGTGTCTTCTGTTCTAGTCAAGATGGTAGGGACAAAGCGGCTTTATCAGAGTCAGTCCCCATTGGAGCTCTGATGAAGGAGCGATAGAGGGTCTCACACTCCTTGTCCCAGCATGGCACATAGTTCTTGAGACAGCTAATACATTGTTTGGCCACGGATAATAGGCTCTTGGAAAAATCCTGGTATTCCCTCTAAGTATTTCATGTGTCCAGATGTGGCAGTCTTTAAACGGATTCACCTGTGAGAAGGCAAAAGCGCTTCCATTAAGTCTTGCAAAAGTTCTAACGCTTTACCAGATAAATGTGGGCAGAAACCTTGAGTCCTGGTGGTGTTATGAGGGAGGGTCAATGTTGTGACCGCATGAACTTTCCTAGAACACATCTTTTCAGCAGTGGACTGTCCTGGCCAAAACTCGCGAAAGCCAGGTCCAGGTTGGTGCAGACGTTTCATTGGTGAGAGAAGAAACTGGCTGTTTTCTTTGAGTCATACAACAGTCCCAGGTTGTTGGATGTTGTACATTAGTCCAGGCTCTGCAAAAAGCAAACAGGTGATCCTGCAGCTTCCAACAGTTACACCCATGTTCATTTGGCTCTGACCATCTATGCAATTCAAATGGACTATGAAGAGGAGTAGTGAAAGCACACACCCTTGTTGAAGTTCAATGCCTACGGTGAATGGCTGTGATGTAACAACACTGACACAGACACAAACTTCTGAGCAGGAATATACTGACTTGATACGCTGCCTGCAAAGATCTTATTTGGTAGGACGTCTTACACTTGAACATTCGTGTAAGCTCTGTTTGTTGTTCTAGACCTAACTTGCAGACAACCAAGTGGTGATCTGTCAAGAATCCCACATCCCTTTTGACACAAAAATCCAACACTGATTAGAATAAGTCAGTGGAAACCGTATAGAAATGCATGAGCGACTGTTGACCCAATGAAACTTTGTATGAGATATACTTGTGTGTTTCTTTGTCTTGCAAGAAAGTGTTCATGATGCACAGTGCATTGTTACAACCAGTGGCACATCTAACCTGGGAAAAAGGGGTCTGTCAGGAAGGGCAGCTTCTGATATCACTTTTCAGCATAAAACCACATTTTCTCTTAAACACTGGAAATCGACCGATGAAATTTGCGATGTTGCCAAAGAATCATATTGGCAAAATTATGCCTACTATGCAGTATATCAGCAATATTTTCTCATAAAAGCCGCTACACTAGTTTTCTGCACAGAGTGTTCGGAAACCCAAGTTGCTGCTTTGTCTTTATAATTAATTAACACAAATTCTCTGTACTCTTCCTTACAACACACAGCCCTCCGACTGTATCAAGTAGTGTGCAATATTCAGACCACTCTGCAATCGTCCCAATAAACCGGTCTATGACATAACATACGCTCACAGGTGTTTGCGTGGTAAGCACATGGCTGCCTGCGAACAAATCAGAGTAGCCACGTGCCATGGTGATTGACTATCTTAGTGACCTAGGTTTGCACAGAGCTTAATGTTATATAACCTACTTCTTCATAACACTGAAGTATTGTCTTTCAACTGTGGTTTGAGTGGTGCAAAATATCAGCATTGAAAAATAAAAACGTTGGTATCAGCCCAAAAAAGCCTTATCGGTTAAGCTCCACCTAAAACCCAAGCAAACTTGGCTAGGAGGGCTACTAACCTAGCGCAACTAACTATTTAGAATATGTAGTGGTATTAATCTCATTGTCAAAACATACAAGGAAAGATTTCTACGTTATCATTACTTTCGGTCACGGCGTATTTATTACATCACAATCGCTGTTTGTTCCTACGAACATAGTTCTGAAAAGATACTTAGCTTGTTGAACATTCAGCAAATGTCAGCCATACAGCAATGACAACTGTTTATCCATATATACATTTATAAAATTGATGCTGACAATCGGCTACACAATGGTGTCTGTGGAGCGCTGTCTATCAAGATGACGGTGTTATAAATATACTTGTGAAATCATTGCGGAGAAGAACAATTGAGGTGCAATTGCTGCGATGATTTTACATTGTAATGTAAAAGTAAATTACTCGCAATCAACATTGGACTTCTTGTGCAGCAAACAGCATCGTCAACTACTCAATTCTAAAAAGGCTATTTTCGAAATACAACATTTGGTGGGTATTTTATTCCCATAATGCAACCACAATTTGAGGCTAGCCGTCGCATCTTTCAATATGAGAAACTCCTTGCAAAGATATAGTTTCAGTGGAAATGAATCCGCATTATTGGCGTGAGCCTCAGTAAGGCACAAACTTATTTAACTTTGGCATAATCCAGTAGGTGTAAACAGCAAATAAAATTTAGGCCGAAATTGCAAAGCAATTGCAATGAGAGACTGTGTTCTCTTGCCATGAAGCAAAATATTACGAAAGAGCTATGTGAGTGTGGCAGTGTATGAGCTTCTGATAGTTTGCTTGCATCGGAGCTGGCACTGCCAGAATAGGTATTTCTGAAACATGTGTATTCGATGCAATATCGATTTAGAGCAGGGGTGGATAATTAGTGTCCCATTGGCCAATGTGCCCCACCACATTGTTTTAAGTGGCCCACGGAAGCATTCAGAAAATTCTTCAAACCTGAATTCCTCCAACTTATCCTAATCTTTCTTCAATTTCATGACAGTAAATGTTAGTGCTAAAGCTAAATTGACACGAGATTTGCTGTTACTAACCCAGACTTGCTTCTATTTCCATTGGAAGTTGTGGCCCTCTGCCAAAAGTGACCTTCTCCAAGTGGCTCCTGAGACAAATAAACTGCCCACGCCCAATTTAGAGTGTTAAAAAACATGGAGCGCTTCATGTCATTGTGCAGGTGCTGTTTAGACAAGGCAGAGACATTGTTGTTTTGTAATAGTACAATGTAACCACGGGCGCATCTAGCCTGGAAAAAAGGGGTCTGTCGTGGAAGGGCAGCTTTTGATATCACTTTTCAGCATAAAATCACATTTTCTCTTACGACTAGAAATCGACCGATGAATTTTTCAATTTGCCCATCTCTGATTAATTATCATAAATTTTCTATACTCTTCCTTAGGATGCGCAGTCCTCCGACTGCATCAAGCAGTACGCAATACTCATACCACTCCACAATTGTCACCATAAACCGCTCTATGACATAACATTCGTTCACAGGTTTTTGCGTGCGCAGTAAGCAGATGATTGCCTGCGAACAATTCAGGGCAACTACCACACTTTTCGGACCGTAAGGCGCACTTAAAATCCGTTAATTATCTCAAAAATCGAAAGTGCGCCTTATAATACGGTGCCCTTAATGTATGAATCTGGTTGTGCTTTCTCATCTAGAACCAGTTTTATGTGGTAAACTGGTACCATTTATTAAATTGCTAGTTACAATTTTTTGTAAACAGATGTAATAAACCATCAGCAATTGCAATGAGCAGCACACGAGAGTAGCTAGCACATGCCACAGGTAGTATAACTCGGCAAGGCTCCTGACTACGTTGGCGCACACCGAATCGCCGTAAACACGCATACAACTTTTATTTTATTCTATTCGTGTCTAGCGGATTAGGCATGTGTGACAGATTAAACTCCCTTGTATGTAATGACAGATTAAACTCCCAGTGGCGACTCAGGCACTCGGGAGTTATTGGCAAAGAGTTGAATGCAGCTTTGACTCTAAGTTTTGCTTCATTTAATGCACCTTATATTCCGGTACGGTTTATGTATGGAAAAAGAACAGCTAGCATCCAATATTTGATACTGCGTCTTATGGTCCAGAAAATACAGTAACTATAGTCAGACCTCGTTTATCCGAACTACTTTGTTTCGTCAAAAAATATCGGTTAAGTGAAGTATCCGGAAAATCGTAATCAGACCTGTAGCCACGGGGAGCATTCGGGGGAAATCCCCCCTAAATTTTTTTTGCCGAGAAAATTATTTATAAAAAACTATAACAAAACAGAAGTCGAGACCCTCGAAAAATGTTTTGTTGGCCTGGCCTAAGCAAACGTTGAAAGGGGAAACAAAAACAAACTGCAGAGTCAGACGAACCGTCAACTTAGACTGCATGTGAAACATGACTAAATTAAACTCTCATAGTTGTTTTTGTTTATTAGCAGATCCGTATACATAAGCAGCTATTCATTCGGAATGAGATTTAAACGCGAAAAACTGTACAGGAGACCTATGACTGCGTCCTGCAGGGTCTGCCACTGTTACTTTCATTGTGCGTAGGAAATTGGCTTTCACCCTTCCATTGTGATTTAATAAACAACCAAGTAACAGTTGGCGTAATCCGGTTTAGCTTTTTTTTTCTATTGATGTGACATATCTGTTCCTCAATTTCCAAGTTGGTGTCGGACAGTGAGGTTTCCGGATTAAAGGGGTGAAATTCGTTGGGAAAAATCTGCTCCTAGCAATTTGTTTCAGATAGTGGGGGTTCTGGTTGATCGGAGTTTGGACAAACAGGTCTGACTGTATTTGGAATAGATAGTGGCATTGATCTCATTGTCAAAACACATAAGAAAAATTTTCAAAGTTATCATTTCTTTCTGGCACAGCGCATTTATTACATCACAATTGCTGTTTGTTCCTACAAATGTGGTGCTGAAAAGATACTTAGCTTGTTGAACATTCAACAAAATGTCAGCCATACAGCAATGAGAGCTGTTTATCCATACGTACATACACTTATGAAATCGATGCCGACAACCAGCTACATTAATGCATCTGTGGAGCACTGTCTATCAAAGATAACGGTGTTACAAATATACTTGCAAAATCACTGTGGAGAAGAACGATTGAATTGCAATTGCTCTGATTACTTTTCATCGTACTGTAGAAGTGAATTACTCAAAATCAATATAGGGCTTCTTGCGCAGCAAACAACGTTGTCAACTGCTTAATTCTAACAAGGCTATTTTCGAAATACGACGCTTGACTGATATTTTGTTAAGATAATGTGGCCACAGTTTTTGAGGGTAACTGTCGCGCCTTTCAATATGAGAAGTTGCTTATAAAAAAAAAGTTTCGGTAAAAAGGAACCCACGTCACTTGGCGTGACGCTGAGGAAAGCCTAAACTTACTTGTCATAACCTAGGTGTAAACAGCAGACAAAATTTAGCCCGAAACTGCAAAACAAAACTATCGTGATTAGAGACTGTCCTCTCGCCATGAAGCGAAATATTACAAAACAGCTCCTGCGTGTGCGCAGCAGTGTACAAGATTCTGACAGCATTAGAGCCGGCACTGCCAGAGGAGGAAAGTCAGAAACACATGCGTTCAACGCAATATTAATTTCGAGTGTTCCAAAATGTGGATTGTTTCATGTCACTGCGTAGGTGCTATTTTCACAAGGCAGTAATGTTGTTTCGTAATAGTACTATGCAACGTTACAAGGGAAATGTAGGCTGTTGCCTGTTCCAAAACAGCCGCATTAGAGACCTGCAGTGACAGCGTGTGATATTTTATCGGCTTTAATGCTGATTACCTACAGGGCGAAGGGGTCTGTCATGACAGCCAAACAGACCCCCTAGATGCGCTCCTGAATGTAATGTTAAAAGGGAAATGCTGTTGCCTGTTTCAAACCATCCACATTAGAGACTTGCAGTGACAGCGTTTGATATTTTATCGGCTTTAATGCTAAGTACCTTCGGTACAAAGGGGCCTGTCATGACAGCCAAACAGACCCCCTGGATGCACCCCTGGTTACAACACAGTTGTAGCAAGAACCTCCTGTTGTCATGCAGATTAGTATCACCATGTTGACCTGTCACAGCCTTCCACATCCCAGCAGCATTGGCAATGTGTGTATTGTAGTTTCCAAAATGATTATGGGTTTTCCTTCAGTAGTTCCCTCAGCAAATTCTAAGTACAATGCACTTGAGTTTGGGCCGTGTACCTATATTAAACACAGGGAGTAGTCCAACAACATCAACATGAACATCCTTTCTTGCAATAGGATCCCTTCATCAACAGTCTGCAAGCTGAGGGTTAGTGAGTATGCCTACTCTAGCCTAGGCAGAACATGTTGGTTCAACACCTGAGTAAAAGAGTATCCACCCATCATCTAGCTCTATGGTGTTGAAACCACGGCGCCTAGATCCCAACATCATCTAAGGAATATTGCTTGCCTACCTCAACCAGCTGATGATCTTTTCCTACAAGTGAGGTAGAGTTCCAGTTTCCAATCACTAGTGTTCGGAAACCCAAGTTCTGCGTGCACAAGGTTTTCCACAACATATCCTGCACTTTGTTAGTTTTCATTTGCCTTGGCAGCGAAGTCTAGTCTTTCACATAAAACTCAAACTGGCATGATCGTCATACGTTTTTTGCTGCCATGCACCAAATTTTTGCCTGTCATACATGAATACTTGTTGAAAAAGACCTTCAATATCAGTCATATCCACTTGACCAGCAAGCAAGTGAATGCTATTTGAAAAAATGAAAGACATGCAGATTTATTAAACCTTTCTCCAGTCATATATCATGTCTAATAAAAATACCGTAATCCAGAGCATTTTGATTGCACAATCTTCTGTGTGGTTTTAATGTAATTATAAAATAAGACAATTTGCATTTGCTGTACTGATAGAAATTTATTGTAACCTAGTCTGCTATGTCTATTGTTCTGCGCACAAGTTTTTACAAGGTGTTATGTTTAGTTGATGAAATAACATGTGTGGCCATGGCAATTAATGCTAATATGGTATGCAGACATTGTGAGCAACACCATGTTATCCAACCGAGAAGCTCTGGACAATATTACTGCAAAGCAAGTTGCACAACGAATGAAAAGTTTATACCACCGTGATTTTTCACACAGGTTTGTGACTAATGCGTATGTTTATGTGATAGACGAATGTATATACTCATGGAGTTCATTCAAATAAGATCTTATTCTATTTCAATAATAGCTGAGGATGCCTACTCAATAATTAAAATTTATACTCTGTTAATCAATGATACTGGTTCTTTGCAAGAAAGTACTCCTTTTAATAGATGTGATTCTATGCATGTTTAATCCAAAGTCTAATTAGTGCTTTAGCTATTACCATTGTAGAACAACTAGCCTAAGTGTGGGTAACATGTAGCACTGGATGGGGCCGGCATGACCATTTCATGTGACCTACATCAAAACTTCCGTTATTCCAACTAGAAAGCAAAACTGTGTCAAAACGAAACTCCCTGTTTACAATAGCAGTTCACTATCCAGATTCTACTAGATAGGCCCAGGCTCAAGTCAAAAGAATTACTTTCTTTATAGTGTATTCACAAAGTTTGTGCCAGAAGTTTCTTTTCTATGAGCATTCCAACTTTTTTGACTGCCATTGTTAATAGAAAATACATGTTGTGAGTGGTAATCTCATGACTGTCAAATTATTACAAATGTGTTGGAACTACTAACTGACAACAGGCAATTTTCATACTCAAATTATTTTACTTTCACAAGTGTCAAATAGGATTTGTTCCATTCTGCAATATCAGGTATTCATTTTTATGTATCCTGGAGTTGTAACAAACAAGGTTACTATAGTAAATTACTTTTAAGCTATTTACTCTGCGAACTCTTCGTATATCTGCATATACTGAAATATTTGTGGGTTGTGATGATTTTTAACACGTTGAGAGCCGGCCTACGGTATATTCGTACTTGGATTTCGGCCTAAAAAACAGCAGTTTTCGGTTGCCTTACCAACGCCCTAGCTCCTCTGCCGATTGCACTAGAGAGCTGTTCAAGGGCTCAAACGGATCGACCAGTCTAGTAGATTGCACTCGAAAAAAATTTTTTGGTTGGGGGGTGCGGATTTTTTGTGACTGATGTCATAAGTGAAGTAGTTTTAGGTTCATTTTGGCTCATGTTACCTGGCCTAGGGCCCAACCGCTAGGCCAAAGTGTTTCGCTGAAGTTTTCATTGGAAACTAGGCTTGAGTCCGAGTCTTTTGAGCCTTTGATCGACATTCTGGTGTTTGCGTCAAAAGTTATGATCTGAAATGAACAAATTAATTAATTAGCTAATTAGTCAAATATTTTTACTAACTTACATCATAACTTTTGAACCCGAAACCCCAGCAGGTCATCCAAAGTATCAAAAGACTAGGATTGTAGCCTAGTTTCCAGTAAAAACTTTTTTCCTTAAAGAATACCCTGATATCATAGTATTCACTTGCCAAACCTTGCAGTATCATAGTATTCACTTGCCAAACCTAGTGTTGCCAACCTTGCGGTTTTCCCGCAAATTTGAGCTTGTTTTTTGTGGAGTTGCGGGTTTTTTTGAAGACTTGCGGGTTGCTTGTTTTTGGGCTTGTTTTTATTGAAATTTGCTTGTTTGTCGCAGATTTCTCTTTTGCGGATTGCTTTTTTCGTATTTTATGGCACTTTTGCTGTTTCAATTTATTGATTACGGCATATTGGGTGTGTTTTTATGAAAATTTGCTCATTTTGCGCTTGTTTTTTCGTATTTGCCTCCCTACTTTTTTATTTGATTTTTCATTTTGGTAAATATTCTTGCCAACGCATGGTAGGCTTGTTTTACGGTTTAATTACCTATTTTTGGCTTGTTTTTCAAATTTACTTGTTTGTTTTTGCAAAATAATCTGGCATCACTGCAAACAACGTTAGGCAAAGCCAAGCATTTAATTGAGTCATTTTGAGTCAAATCATCCGACTGATCCAAGTTAACGAAACATCGCACGACAGTACAGAGTGAGGCTGCTGTAGGAAAGTCTGTGTGAAGCAGGAAGTTATGTGCAAATGTTATTTGCCCTAATGTCTGAAGACACACACACAAAAAACTTAGTGCGTCTGTCTGCAGATTAACAGAGCTGGATAGTAAGGTATTTCTTTGGATTGATAACATGCATCAAGCAAACTGCCCCTTCCACCTTCACTAACCATTTTGAAAGCAAACGAACTTGTTGAACAATTATATCAAATCGCGAACTTTAGCAACATAACGTTTTGTGTTTAACATTTTTTATGACCAGTTGTCACGTTTCATTTGCTGTAAATACCAACAAATTGATGAAAAAGTTGAATCCAGATTTTTTCATAACTTTGTGCGAACTTAAAACGGGTGCAAGCTTAACTTAGATATTACTGTACATGTGTGTTTGTCAACTCAGTCTAAAAAGCTTTTAGCATTTTATTAAAGATGTAAAAAGTTTGTCCATAACCTTACGTTCTAGAATTTTGCTCAAAGCATTATATGAGGTAATAATGTATGACAATCAATGCGCTTCGGTACTCTATGCAATTTAGCTTGATATTTGTTAGGCTAAGGTCAGGTTATTGTAAGTGCTGTTTGTATTGATATGAGTTGAAGACAGTTTTCTAGGTTGTGTTTTTTGTAAGAGCAGAGTAGCAGTACCGTGCTGACAGATACTAACTTATGCGATCATTTTAACAAGTAATGTTCCCTTGTAAATCGTAAGCTGCTGGTTTTGATAGTCATGCTTGTCAGCAAGTTCATAAATGAGATAGAGTCCAGGCTCTGTTAGCGCCCAGACTTTGATAGAGTCCAGGCTCTGTTGGAAGTGGAAGCGAAAGCAATAGGTGCGAAAGCAGTTGACTAAATAGCCGCTTCCACATCCCTGCTAGGGCCTAACCACTAGACGGAAGTATTTCGCTCTAGTTTTCATGAGAAACTAGGCCAGAATCTGAGTCTTATGAGCCTGTGATCAGCTTTCTAGCATTTCTGGTTCAAAAGTTAAGATCTAAAAACAACAAATTGATTATCTAATTAGTGGATTAATAAATAATTTTGTTGTTTTCAGGTCATAACTTTTGAACCTGAATTATCAGCAAGTCATTCAAAGCCTCAAAAGACTCGGATTTTAGCTTAGTTTCCAATAAAAACTTAGCCGAAATACTACCATCTAGCGCAGGGGTTCTCAAACTTTTTCCCGTTAAGTACCCCTGAGTCATAAAACAATCAACCCGAAACCCCAGGTTATCTGGCAAAGCCATGGATTTCACATTGTTTGATCACAACAATGCAAGATGAGGAGTTTTCAATCAGCACACATTTTCCTCTAGTCAAAAAATAGCAATACATGAAAACTCAACTGCCATCTAAGTATCCCTGGAAATCTTCCCGTGAACCCCTGGGGGCTTGTGAATCCCAGGTTGAGAACCACTGATCTAGCGGTTTAGGCCCAGGGCCAGATGAAGTGGACCAAAAAGGTCTAAAACTACTCCACTCATGATGGCACTCACAAAAAAAAACAATTCTTTTTCACTGCAGACTCAAACTTGCTCTTTTAAGGGTTTTAACAGCTCTCTAGCGCAATCAGCAGAGGAGTTAAACTGCTTGATTTGGATGAAGCCATACTGCCTGCAAAGGTGTTGAGGTGGTAGTTTTAAAGGATAGCATTTGTTTCCCATTGTTCAAATCACACTGGGTGCAAACTTGTTCCAGTTGATCATTTTTTATTGATTTAGAGTTGTTTAAAACCCATGGTCGGGAATGACAATGTCTCAGTGTCAAGTCTTTGCTTAGCTCTTCAGTAAGCAAAGTTACACCAGGTTGATCACTTGGACATCAACATTTCCATTTATGTCTCAACCAAAAAGTAGCTAGTCTCAACCAAAAAGTAGTTATTGGATATATCCATCCAAGGGGTTTAACAGTACAGTAGGTAGTTTTTGTCTGTATATCAGTAGAAAATCAGGGCAAATGTAATAGTTTCAAAGCAGTGGATTAGAGTTTTTCACTGTATTTTGTTGAAAACACTGAACTGTTTGCAAGCCATTGCTTTATGGGGCAATTGCTAGGAGATGTACAGCCTATTTTTTAACCTGTGTTTAGCATCATTGGTGTAAATGACGCCTTTGATAAACAGTAGCAATAGAGCGTGTCTTTAAATGAATGATACTTGCAAGAACCACATGCTCAATTTGTGTTATCTTGCATTTTCTGGTTTGAAAAGTACTACTTGTCATTAGTTATGATTGTCTGGCAAATACCCTTGTTTTGTAAGGTGAGTTCATTAATTCAGACAAAAGGGGAAACTGTATGAACAGTTGGGTTGCTAAAAACCTCATATGGTTAGCAGTGTCAAGGATTTTTGTACATTGGTTGGACACTAAACATTTAAGATTTCACTCTGAAAAATGGTATATGTTGCATAATATTTATCCACTGATGCCACCAATTTTGGCACATTGTCTCTACTAGTTGTTCTGTCACTAATGCAATTTCAGCAAAAATTACTTACAGTATTGCTGAAATTGGGTCCCTGCAACAATGATGACTAGTGTTGTTGGTGCTCAACAATATTTATGTGAACAATCTTGAATTGATCTTCTCTTTTGCCTTCAGCAGAAATTATCTTCCCTCTAAATAAGAATCCATCAATTATGCTACATGGCATCTACAGGGTGGTTCAAAAAGATGCATCCATTTCTGATAAAGTAGCATTTTGTATTAAGAGTACATAGCAATTATTTTTCATAGACCTGTATTACAAACGTATGTTTTCTATGGTATAAGTTTTTCCTCTTACACCACCATTTTGCAAGCACAGCTCCATAGTTATAATGTGGCTACTTGCACATTGAAGTTTGTAATGGCCCTGTCCAGCATTTCATGGGGAATTATACGGATCTCCATTCGAATGGTATTACCATATTTATTCGATTGCTTCTAGCCACCCTTAATTGTAATACGCATGAAATCGGGTTAAAAATGAATGTAAGCTGTCATTGATTAAATTATAAGTCGCATTTGAACATAAATTACCTAAGCCTCTGACTCTCTGAGATACTTTTGTGTAATAGCACATTTCGCGTTTAATTGGCAACCCTGATGCTTAACCACTGCAACTACTTTTTATTCATCATAATCCCTTCTGTGATGGATCGTGCACATGAGGCTGAAGATGTGAAAGAGAGTGTGGAAAGAGTGTTTGGTCAACAAAATGTAGCCAAGGAAAGACTGAGCGTCATCTAAACCTTTAGATAAGCTAAAGAAAAGGAATGTGAGCCATCCTTGATTGTAAGCCGCACAAAATGAAAAAAAACATTGTAAGCCGCAGCTTACAATCAAATTAATATGGCATTGCAGGGGTGGCCAACTTGTCCATGACTGAGATTGACTAGAAAATTTCTTGACTACTTGCGATCGACCGGTCAGTAATAAAGTCGCAAGTACAAAATGACAAAGTTTAGTATCGCACGTGCAAATACAGTGTACCATCACCTCAGGCCTGTAACCAGGAGCGCTGCAAAATTTTTGCATACCCCCTTGCAAAAATTTTTTCTCCCCCTGGACAAATATGTTGGATATAGTGTAAAATTATTGAACACAGTTTAAAAAATGTGTGCCACTCTCAGAAAACTCTTCACCCCCCTGGTGTCTCAAGCTGGTTACGGGCCTGCATCACCTTAGTAATTGGTCAATAAATAGAAAGCAAAGTGTCTGTTACACCTAAATCATGATTGTCACGCATAAATAGAAAAACATATTAGGCCTGCAATACCTTTGCAGCATCTTCCATGCTAGCCTATGGTCAGGCATCGCAAGAGGCACCAAAGAATTTAGGTGACCAACCAATTGATGGATAAATAATTTGATATACTTTCTGGAATATATATTTATTTAAAAATGTTCTTTTCAGGTACTTTAGCTTGTCAATTCCATGCAAAAATCAAATGCAATCGACCAACTGACACTCAGCAATCGACCTGTTGGCCACCCCTGTGGTACTGAGCACCTGCTTTTTTAGACATTTTTCAGTCATAGACTGAATTTTTTTTAAATGACCAAAAAAATATGTCATTTCAGTAAGAACATATGAAAATATAGGCTAATGAACACAGTTTCGGCGAGTTTTAATACATCTGTAAGAAAAGTGACCGAAATGACTCATTGCCAATAAACAGGTGCCAGGATGAATTTTCTTTGTATTAGTTCGATGTATCGCTTTGTGTTCACAGTTACCAGACGTCCATCAGCATCCTCTGACCAATATGACCTGGCCCGATAATGCCATTACGACCCAGCCTACACCCAAACAGTCATTTTCTCGGACACTAAGTGGGTTATACTGATGCTCATGAGGCCGAGCCTGAGCCCAAAAGTGCATATTCTGTAAGTCCACATGACCACTAAGGCATTGTAAGGAAGAAATTTGCCTCCACTGAAAAATGCAGTCCAAGAAATCATGGTGCTCTTGGATGTGCTGACTGATGGTTTGCCTGATGGCACGTCTCTCAGCCTTATTTGCACCCCTCTGAAGTTCGAAAATCTGTATTAGGGCTCCACCAATAAGGCTTTTTTGGGTCGATACGGATGTTTTTCATAACCGAAATTTTTGCATTACTCAAACTAAAGTTGGAAAACATTGCAGTGCAATTTTTTTCTTCAGTGTCTGGGCCACGGAGTTACAACTGAAAAAGCAGATTGCGACCGCGCAAAAACCTGCGAGCGAATGTTACGTCATAGAGCACCTTACTGAGACGATTGAGCAGCGATCTGTATATTCAAGGCCACGTAGAGAGAGATCGGTCTGCATATTCAATCAAGGCACCTGTCTCTCTAGTCGACCTTGGTATATTGCGCACTACTTAATGCAGTCAAAGGGCTGCGCGCCATAAAGAACAGGACAGAGAATTTACGTTAATCAGAGATGAAGTAGCAACGTGGGTTTTCGAACACTTCGTGCAGAGTAATGCGTAGCGGCTTTTATGAGCAATTATTGCCGATATATATCAGCGGAATTTTGCCGATATAATACATTGGCAACTTCGCCATACCGGCATACCGATGCATCGGTCGAGCTCTAATCCGTATCTGGTCTTTTCGGTCTGTGACCGAAAAAAAGCAGATCTGTATACAGATTTTACGATACATCTTATAGGGAAACAGGTTAAGATCCTGGTGCTTTATGCGCGTGGCTGAACTACTTGAAAGATCTGTCTCCAGGGACAAACGTCAGGTGAATTTCCTCGGAGACTGCTCCAAACATTGTCTCACAATCACGATGTTATTTTCTGTACTGACTGAGCGTGGCCGGCCACTGCGACGTTTGATGTTATCCTGTACATTTCCCTGTCCCTGAATTTGTCCAAGATGCGCTTTATTATGAGTCCGATGGGAGCGTTTCTGCCTGGAAAGTTTCCGAAATTTTCGGTGAGTTTGGACAACTGATTTCCTCGAGAAATAGGCCTCTGCAATCTTGATCCTCTCCTGAACGAAATATGTTGCTGCTTGAACCATTAAAGTTGGGAAATATTACTTTGGAACTCCAACTATGATTTGCCTAGAAAACAAAAGCTTGGGTTAACTTGATATGAAATAGAGCGATAATAAAATGGATGCATCATTTTGGACCACCCTGTATATATGATATGTTACGTCATAGACATCTATTCGCGAAAACGTGCGTGTGTTGCAGTATTATTGTTGCACACAGTAGGAAAGGTAACGAATTTACGTGATTGTCAAGGCTGTTCATAACTGAATCGCTTTTTGTTTTTTTCTTACATGCAGGAACTTCTCAGCATGTAAATGTGACGGGTGCACTTACCTGGCAAAATAAGTAGGCACAAGCTGAAACTTACAACATTTTTTTTCATCAGGATTAATGAAATTTCTGAAGTCCTTCGATGTGCGAAATCGAAATGCGAACTTTCGTACCCTCAGCTGCAGGAAGTAAGACCTGGACTGCGATCACAAGATCTTGCCACCCTGGAACCTGGCGAATGTTTGAACGACGTAATCATAAACAAATACTTAGAATTGCTTGTCAGGTCAACACCGACTTGTTGCCGAGTGAGCAGTTTCTTTTATGAAGAGCTTCGCCGGAATGTCCGACCAGCATTGCCAGAAAACTGGTTTAGAAAGCATCGTATGCTCATTCCTGTTTGTATTGACAACCACTGGAGTCTTATTTGCGCTTGTGTAGATCAACACGAACTGATTTTGTACAACTCTTTACCCGTCAACGAAGCAGAAGTGGAATGCTCTAGTGTAAGTATTTCCTAAGGAAATGTTGGACTGCAACTTGAAAAAAATGCAAACTATTATTGGAAACCAGGGTTGCGGAGTTGGGGGTTTTGGGTGGAGTCGGATTCCTGACAAAACTATAAGTCGGGATCGTTTTTTTATCCGACTCCGGAAGTCCAATTGGGTCATTTTTTGCATTACACTCCTAAGTTAGGAATTTCTGTTGAAATGGTACAATTTCTATTGCGGGAGTACGGTGTTGACGGCCGCCTGTTACTGTATTCCTGCTCAAAAGTTTGTGTCCGTGTCGGGGAGTTTCACAACCGTTCACCATTGGTGTTGGACTCCGATGAGGGCGTATGCTGACACCACTCCTTTTCATATTCTACATCAGGGGTTCTCAACCTTTTTCCCGTTAAGTACCCCCGAGTCATAAAACAATCAACCCGAACCCACAGGCTAGCTGGCAAAGCCGTAGGTTTCTCATTGTTGCATCACAACAACGCAAGATCAGGCAAAATCTACGCGGAGTTTTCAATCGGCACGCATTTTCCTCTAGTATAGGATACTAAAAAATAGCAATACATGAAAACTCAACTGCCATCCAAGTGCCCTGGAAATCTTCCCGTGAACCCCTGGGGTTCGCGAACCCCATGTTGAGAACCACTGTTCTACATGAATTGGATTGACAGTCGCAGCTAAATCAACGAGGATGTCACAGTTTGGAGCTGTAGGATCAATCGTTCACTTTTCGCGGACGATTTGGTGCTGCTAGCATCTTCTCAAAAGGTTCTTCAGCATGCATTCGAACGGTTTTCTGCTGCGCGCGACCGATCCGGAATGAAAATCAGCACCAAAAAGTCCGAGGTATTACCAGTGCCGGATTAAGGTAGCACGGGGCCTGTAGTATTTCAAGAGCGCACGGCCCTAAGTTTAAAAAACATCTGAACACCTGCTAAATCATAAAGTGTGTGGTCAAGGCCTCCGTGTTACTGTAGCTTTAATTTCTGCGCTGCTCTCTCCAGTTCGCATCGTGACATGGCAGTCTGAGTGTATCGTGCTGGCCGCCAGTGTTGCCAGATGGTTGTGACCTAAATCTGCTAAATGACGTTACAAAATCTGCTACATTCTGCTAAAAGTCTTGTCACAGATTTTCAGCTAAAAGCAGTGAAATTCTGTTAAAAAAGTCTTATTTTTAACATGATTGAAAGAAACGTATAAAGTTATACAACATATTTAATTTTTCGTATTGCACTCGCTCTTAGTAAGCATGGGCTGAAAATGCAGGTCTTGGCCAACACACTTTTCGGTCCACAATTTCTTCCAGTCAACATTTTGAGCAACGTAACTGCAGCTTACCTCGTTTTTTTGTGTGACACACAGTTCTTGACGATCTCTTTCAAATAGTTGCATGTTTTTATACAGTAGAACAATGCTCAGCGATAAACAACCTGAGCATAGCTTCACTCCTACAACTTTCCAAGTCTGGTCTTTGAAACTTAAAAGGTTGTGTTACGTTAGGGAGCATGCAAAGAGTTCTTTAGTCTTATCTGAGTGCTTTTTGCTACCAGTTATGCCTTTGAAGCTTGCAATATTTCGCTATGATTGCATTATTGCAAACTTCGCAAAAGGCTTTTCTTGATTCAGCAAGATGGCAGAGGACACTGAGCCAACTTTTAAGTTCTGAATCTTGCAACCATTTATGTCGAAACTTTCGGCAATTTTGGTTTACCAGGAAGTTTTTTACTAGACATTACTACAGTACTTACTAGCGTAACTGAACCACTTGGAAATATCGTGTCGTGGGATAAAAACATATTCTACCAATATTGTCGTTTAACCTAACACTCTCACTAAGCACACAAGCAAATCATTTAGGCTTCACCAAGCCATCTAATTGTTATTATGATGCAATTATCAGCTTGAAGCAGCTTCGTCGCATCATAATAAAAATTCAAAATAATTGCAAGCCGCTGGTTGTGCTTTTGTCCTGGTGTTACCCAATTAAAAACATCATAAGGAAGTACTGCATATTTTTTGAAGAAGGTGTAAAAGTTTTCATCTTAAAATACTGTTGAAACAGGTTTTTGGTCAGGAATTTGTCACCTACTAACCTGCCAAACGGTTAGTAAAATCCTGCTGGAAAATCAGCTAACTGCTAAATTGAAAATTTTACAGTTATCAGTGAGAAAATTCTGCTAGATTTAGCAGCAAATCAGCTAAAATGGCAACACTGCTGACTGCGATCTTATGCCTTTTGTTACGTAACTCAACAAAAAGTATCAAACAAGAATTTCTGGACACAGACAGCGTTCGAAAACCTTCGCTTACTACTTATGGCAAAATACTGACTACTTAGACTGAAAAAATCTTAAATATAATGCAATAAATAAAATTCATTACAGAAGACCGCGGGGCCCCCAAAAGCGCGAGGCCCGTAGCAATTGCTACTATTGTTAATCCGGCACTATTACGTCTCTCTAGGAACCCAAGGCAGTGTATGCTGCAAATGAGCGGCAATGCACTGCAGCAGGTGGAGAAGTTAAAGTGCCTTGCGATGGTATTTAGCCTACGAGTGACGGAAGGCGAACGCAGTTCTGCCTGAGCTTTATCGCTCTGTGGTCACAAAACGGGAGCTTTCAAACACCGCAGAGCTGTCAGTTTTCAAATCGGTCTTTGTTCCGATCCTTACCTATGGTCATGAATCTTGAGTTATGATCGAAAAAATATTATCTCAGGTGCAAGCGGTAAAAAATGGGTTTTTGCGAAGAATCCACGGTGTGACACTTCGCGACAAAATGCGCATCTGTGAAATTCGCAGAGCACTGAATGTCTAATCACTTTTCCGAATCGAGAGATACCAGCCACGTTGGTTCGGCTATGTGTTCAGAATATCCCACGAAATACCGGCGAGGCAGGTACTGCTAGTTAAACCCACGGGAAAGCGGCCCAGAGGTCTTCCAAGGACCAGCTGAAGTTACTACATCCCCGACCTTGTTTGGTCCCGTCGTGATGTGGAGCCAGCAGAATTATCTGATATTGCTGTTAATCGTGAGGTATTTCGAGTCCTCCTGGGGCTGCTGACCCCGCGACCCTCCCTACAGGAAAAGCGGGCATGAAAATGAATGAATGGCACAATTTCTTTTGAAACTTTTGTTGAAACAAAGAATTCTTGCTGTGTACCTTTATTACCAATTAGCTTCAGAATTGTTGACAGCCAAACTTCATTCGCTGGAGTCGGACATTTTACCTCCGACTCCGCAACCCTGTTGGAAACAGTGGCATAGCAAGCCAAAAAGTTTGTGGGGGCACATTTTTTATTTTAGGCTAACAACATTATTTTGCTTGGGATACCGCCTCTCAAAGCACAAAATGACTAGATATTCTAAAAATTTAGGGGGGCTATGTGGCCCCCTGGCTGCCCCTATTGTTGGAAACTCGAGTATTTCGCATTCCTTGATAAAACGCAGTTTTTTGGTGTTGAAGAACGCCTTCCGCTTGACATTGGATAAAAAGAATCTGCCAAACGCGGTTTTAGTAAAAAATGCAGAGAAACTTTATTGCGGGTACTGTAACTTCAAATGTAACTCGAAAGGAATTTTTAGCAAGGTTCTGAGTCCATACTGATGTTAATGTTTTGAACTGAAGCACTTGTGGCAACACAATCGTATCGTAATAACTTCCAAAAATTATACTTCAACTATTCTTCATCGTCCTCGTTGTTTAAAACAGCGCATGCATATAAAGAAATTGCGTAGGTATTGCTTATTAGCAGAACCTCATAACTGCCCTTTTAAAGCAGCTTGTTCGTTCAAGTAAAACTTCTGCTGCCAAATGTTTTTAAGCTCTGGGTAATATTTTCAGGCAATCGCAGCGTGCGAGCTAACCGCAGCGTTGCTGAACCATTTAATGACTCGTGTTGATGTTGTCGTAGCCGGACTGCAACGGACTTGTTCGGCGACATGAAAAAGCTTGCTCATAAACTACAGAAAAGTTGTTTTTTTAGTTGTTTCCATGCAAAATGATATTTCTGCGAACTGTTACGCTGAACAGGTGTATGACGTATATTTTGCAGATTTTGTTAGGGTTCATACGCTCTATCTTCAACCTTGAAACAAGTTCGGACACTGATTGGAGCTTAAGGACGATAAAGGTAAATGTGCGGCTTACATCCGGGTCATCTGGTATTCAGAGACATCGTCTTAACAATTCTATTTTTAAAGGATCTTCCCACGCAGGCGAACGCGTACGACTGCGGCGTGTACGTTTGCATGTTTGCCAGGACGATCGTGCACAACTTGTCCCGGCATTTCGGTCCTCGGCAAGTCAGCGAATTTCGCGCTTGGATGAGAAAAGAGCTGGAAGAAAACAGACTGTGCAATTGAAACTTTCTGTGACTAGCAAGCTTGTTACTGTTGGCGAGTGAAGTTTAACTTCTCTCAAAGAAGGTCAAAAACCTGGACAGCTTTCTCGAAGGTCAGTCGTGCGTAGTCATTTTTTCGTAAGAGTCATTTTTTCGTCAGGCCGACGGTAGAGTCCATGGCCATTTGATCGCTATCTTCCATTCACTCAAATTCTTGACAACTTTTTCCAATGAAGATAGGCCTTCTGCATTTGTCCCTTACGAAGTTGTTGCTAGGCTGACCCACCAGTGCAAAATGCCTGACTTCAAAAAAATTCACTTTCGAAGATACGCAGTACGCTTCGATACATCAACTTGTTTGTGATATGTCTCGAATGACATCGGCAGCCAATGAGTTACGTTTCTTTTGAGGGGAACTCGGTGCACAAGGTGCATAATATTATAAACGTGTTTGTTTTCGTGACAAAAAACTGCGAGCAGACCCCAATCTCACTCATTATTTTTTCCTTTCTGGCGCATCTCTAGGGCGACATGCTCAAGAGATAGTGTGGCACTAACCTAGATTTTTGGAGAAGCCTAGGGTTTCTCGTTGCTTTTTCCAACAGTACTGCCACCGAAATTTTATTCTTCTGTTGTTGCTCCGATCTTCTCATTGACCGATGTTGCACGTGGCCGTTGTTGTGAGACAGCATTTGCCCGCTCTCGCGACCTCGCTTGAACTTTCCAGAATAACATAGATTTTCAACCGCCAATGTGTTGGCCTTACGATGCGATTCTCGTGGGTATTGACCAAAAATGGATAAATTTCCCTTAAAAAGAGTTCGTAAACCAATTTCACACAGCATTTCCAGAAGAAAAAACACGAATGATGTGAAGCCCCAGTCTAAGCCCTGAACAACCATGCGCCTGAACCCATGACTGTTTGCACACATTGTGGAGAAAAAAAATTTTTTCTCCATCTCCAATTCTTATACTGTATTTTTCCTTTGTTGTGTTCGCATGCGCTATTGTTCTTCCCGACAGGCTGCTTCGGCGTACTCTGTTCACAGCTTTACAGTTTTGTTGATATTTTAATAAATCATCCAAAGACGTGTTTATTACAGATGTGGTGTTCAGTTCATCTGGCGAAAATATCTGAAACCGCTAACTGCACCAGAGTCTGCCGCATTCATAATTACCTTGCAAGCCGAATTCAGTTTTAATGCATAGGCGTAGCCAGGAGGCAATGCCCCCAAAATTTTAGCGTATCTAGTAATCTTGTACTTTGACAAGAAGCGTCCCAAACAAAAATACTGTTGCTCCCCAAATGTTATTTTGGGCTGGCTGCGCCACTGTTTTATTGGCAAGTTATTCCGGCCATTATTGTGCTCACTAAGGATACACGGCAATACGAGATTTTGTTGGATTAAGTACGTTTCTATCACTGGCGTGGGATTTCTTCAAACCCGGATTTCAACATCGTTTGTGGCTTACTGATGCTGCGAAAAAGGAAAGCTGCACAGATTGCGTGCGAAATCACCCAAGTGCAGAAAATACTAATCGTTTTCCTTCGGCACTGCTGTGTGCTTTTCGCGGTATCAGTGAATAGATCTTTTCTACGAAATTTATGCTGGACTGTGCAGTGTCCATACTATGTTTTTCTTTACTATTCCGTGACGAGATTGAGTGTGTTGCTTCAAACACCAACTTTAAAAAAGACGCCGATCAACAAACATAAAGCAGGGTAGTTCCAGGATTTTTCCTGTAGGGTTATCGAGATGGGCACATTTCAAACTTCAGTTTAAATCTATCTGCTGTTGTTTAGTTTAGAATATTTTTTGCCCGTGTGTCTACTTCGATAGGCAGCAAAAACGGGCGCGTTTTTATCAGAGGGGCGCCACAGCCGTTTGGGGGGCCAGTTGCCCCAAACTGCCCTCCTGGATCCGCTCCTGGCGTGTAATGACATAAAATGCAAGCATTTTTCAAAGGTGTTGTGGGACTAAAGCCTTTGCGTAATCAACTACATACGTCAACCAGTCACTAAAGAATTGGATCAGATCCAAGTCTTGCATGTGTGCAAGTTTTGCAGACCTACTTCAGGAGTTGGTGTCTTAACGGTAAACCGCCACTCAGCTTCGATTGAACGTGTGTCGGTGTGCATAAAAAGCGGGTAGGCTAAATATAAATGTGGATATCATAATGGCGGCCACAATAATTTCTTGCTCAATTGGCAATGTTGGCCGCAAAAAGCATAGACCAATGCAGAACATGCACTTATAGCATCGAGATTTTCACAAGCGTTTTCGCAAAACAAACGTTTCACGAGCAAACGGTGGCTTTCATCCAAAATAAAAGCTTGGAACGTCACTAGAAACAAACTTAAAACTACAATTCAGTGAAAGCATACGTTCGCTATTTGCCGTCTTAAATGTGAATATAATTTTTCGGAGAAAAGAGCTAGAACAAAACACATTTTATGGATGAAGGTTTAAAAATAATGAGCATTGAATATTTAAATGTTGAGACCCGGTTGTTTGCCCCCCCTACCAAAATTTCTGGCTACTCGCCTGGGTCACAGTTTGAAGAAGTAGAGTGATTCATTGAACGTAAGAGTTCTTTTTTATGACAAACAGTTTGGAAAAAGAAATTGCAGTTACGTATATTTCTATTAAAGTCAAGAAAAATTACGTCTTTTTCTGGAAGTGGAAAATATACCAAGAAAGTTTTGTTTATACCTGCAATTTGCTGTTGAAATAACTGAGCCCAGTGGCATCACTGGGAATGAGTGATGCCTAGTTTAATTTGTAGTGGCAGTCTGGAAGTGCAAGTATTGGTTCCAAACTGCTACTTCAATCGTGGTGCCTTTCAACAAATATCACCACCATCGTTTTGTTTTAGCTGCTTGTGAGAAATCTTACGCTCGAGGACTGAAGCAAATGCAACTTGCTGCCGACTACTCCCTACACAATCAAACTTTCAGCATCGCTGGCCTTTTTCTTGATTTAACGTGATCCGATGATAATCGAATCTAATAACAGAAGGCAGTCAATGCTCTTTCTTGCATCACCAAATATGTAATATCAAATTGTCGGTCTCAGTTTGAAGGAATACACGACTTCTTGTCTGACACAAGTAGGCTGCACACTTTTTAGGTGTAACCACAATATTTAGTAAAGTTCTGAAGGGCAGTGCAAAAATTTAGTGTCGCCCAGTGGCTAAAATTCGGTGACACTGGGCGGAAAATTTTTACAATTGCGCTGCAGTTTCGCCGCCCAGTTCATACTTATTTATGGCCATGCCTATTACAGGTTGCGCAGCACTTTTAAAAGACAATATATACATACCAGCTCTTAGCCTACAAATTTGGTTTGCACTGGTTGGTAAAAAGAATAATTAACCCACAGCAAAGCCTATGATGTTTACCTTGAATAAACCTTTCAAGTCTATATACATGGGCGTCGGAAGGGGCGCAAGAGTTCCTTGCTCCCCTTAGAATTTGAAATTTGGCATGTTTTGTTACATTTTTAGCAAAAAAGACTGTTTTCTTATTTTCGAGAAGGAAAAATGAAATTTCACCATTTTTGTCCTCCTGGAAAAACCTTAAACCCTTTAACGGCAGCGATTGGCCGGCCCTTTTTTGGCCATAAATCGCCAGCCGCTAGAGCTAGAGAGCTGTTCAAACCCTTTACGGATTAAGCAAGTCTTCTAGTTGACATCGAAAAAAAACGTTTTTCGTTTTCGGTGGGGGTTTTCTGGAGGTGACGTCACAATGAGGGCATGCTTTGGAAATTTTGGTCACTTTGGGCAGCCCTGGGCCCCAACCCATTGACCCACTCTATTGGCTCAAAGTTTTGTTGAAAACTAAGTCAAAATCCACGTTTATAGAGCGCTTGATTGACTTGCTAGCATATCTGTAACCAAGATTATGGGTCAAAAACCCAGTTTTTGACCTAATTCAAACTTCAGAAAAGGCATAATTTTCCCTTTCAGGACAAACTTTGGCCAGCCATAACTCGGCAGCAGATTGAGCTAGAGAGCTGTTCAAACCAGGGCTGTGGAGTCGGAGTCGAGGAGTCGGAAGGATTTTCAACCTGAGGAGTCGGAGTCGTAGAAAATTTCAACGACTCCGACTCCGGGCAGACCTT
>Ga0210059_1003041_pt1 | contig 26632 bp, 22 predicted proteins | sample Ectturendosymbi2_FD_188042 | JGI IMG/M metagenome (GOLD analysis project Ga0210059, IMG submission 188042) | Ecteinascidia turbinata endosymbiont from Florida, USA - Sample 2 (SPAdes) (version 2) | ecosystem: Host-associated > Tunicates > Ascidians > Unclassified | place: Key West, Florida... | reverse complement strand
CCCCCACTTGTGACGCCCCCCCAAGAAAACCCCTAAACCAAAACTGAAAAATTGTTTTTTTGACTCGAAACTACTAGACTTGCTGAATCCGGAGAGGGTTTGAACACCTCTCTAGCTGCAGCAGCTAGCGAGTTATAACAAAACAAACTCGAGCCAATTAATTGGCTCCGGTGGTCGTTATCTGCCAAGATACCTGCATTCAACCTGGTTCAACAGCAAGCAACCACATGCGGCAAAACGCCTACTATCATAACTTGAAGTGAACAATGTTATTGTTACGCAATAAAAACCAAAAGCAGAAGAATCCGCTCCCAAGTTCGGCCACCCGTTGGAGAATAAGTGAACTGCAAGCTCACTACGGCATGACCGTGAGTGTCTTACCGGCAAATAAACTGCAATTGCAAGAATTAAATCATTAATCGAAATTGTCAAATGCCCGTTTTGCCCCCCCTGCGGACGCCCATGCTTATACGCAACGTTGCCGTCACACCAGCAACAAATGAACGTTCGTTTTCAACGCTTCAATTCAACGGTTGCTAGCCTATCTACGCAGCACTATGGGGCAAAGCCAGGCCCGTAACTAGCTAGAAAGATTTCTGGCCGCCCTGGAAAAATGTGTTGGACATACTTTAAAGATATTGGACACAGGCCCATAACCAGGGGGGAAGTGGTGCGAAGACTCCCCTGCAAAATTTTCCGTTGGAAAAATCTGGAAAAAATCTGTTGGGCGTAGTTGAAAACTGTTGGACATAGTTGGAAAAATTTGTGCCCCTTTCAGAAAACTCTTCGCCACCCCTGGTGTCCCAGGCTGGTTATGGGCCTGATTGGACATAGCTTAAAAATTTGGGCCCCTCTCAGGAAACTCATTGCCCCACCTGGTGTCCCAAGCCGGTCAGCACGGGCCCGGGAACAACGGCTGATTGATTGGCTTTTTTGACGAATAACCATGTTGTGACATTGATCCTGAGATGGTCATCGACGAGTTGTTCAAAAAGAAACACGAACTGAATTTTACCTTTTAATTTTTCTCGCAGGTATTTTGTAAAGTCAAAATTTGGCTATTGGTATCTTCTGATTTGTTCCTATGTATCCACGTGCATACTTGTAATTGATCTTGACTTTTTCTGTAGGCATAATTAGTGATATTCTCAAGGACAACATTACACGACCCTTCGTTTTCCGCTACTTTTAATGCTCATTGAAAAATGTTTGGTTAATAACTGCTTGGTAATGACCACTGCGAAATCAAACGTTTTCTTGTCTTTGTTAAAATTTATCGATGCCGACTGGTGTAAGATAATTGACGTCATGTCTTGTTGTAACAGACCAGAAATTTACCAGTAACATCAAAATAATGTTTGTGCAAAATAGCTAATGTGTGAAATATGACAACGTCAGTGACTGGCTCGTCGCGAACTAAATTCCTGGCAGCGCCACTGACACACACTTTCTTATCGGAACGTTTTGAAACGGCGTTGGAGGCAGAACCACAAGATTACAGACACACTGTATATTTAACACTATAGAGGGGGAGCCCAAAGGGCCTAAGTTAGCAGGAAAGGTAACCAATTTCTACTGGTACCACATCATCTAGTATGGCTTCCTGTACAAGGAACTGGTGGACTGGCGTGTCACAGCTGGTGGGTGTGGTCATCGGGGGTGTTTAACGGCACCCCCAAAATTGAGCTAGATCAGCTGGAAAGGTAACCATTTATAACCTGTTGCAAGATGTCCAGCACACTCCCACGAATAACAAATGGCCAATGCCAGACGTTTTAAGTGGTGTGACACCCCCGCCAGACGTCCCAAAATGGCCACCTCAAAACTGAGCTAGATAAACTTGTAAGATAACCACTTGAAACCTGTTGCAAATTTTCCAGCAAAACCGAAGGAACCAGGGGCGCCAGATACTTGAGACGGTTTGTAGAACCGATCACGTCGCCACGGGGAGCTGCTGGGGGCCAGGGCCGGATTTTCCTATAGGCTACATAGGCTTACGCCTAGGGTCTCAAGATCCAAGGGGGCTTCTATCAAACTGTGGTACGTACGGAGTCAATTGCCTGTATATGATCATTTAGATTAAAATTCGTCAAAAATTTATGCCTTAACTGTTATTCAAGAAATTTAGTTTTATTCAACTTTCGTGGTGATAACGCCAGAATCTTCCAACGAGTTTCCATAAATCTGAATATGACGGTTGGTCAAGCCGCATGCCAACTATTGTGTCGACATACTCAATGCACGCTGGCTGCGTCCTGCATTTGCTAAATCGTACCGATTGTTACGTGTGACTCTATCAAAACAAATTTTGGCTGTCCATGTCTGAAATGCACCTGATCAATGGCGTAACTGACGGGGGCAGGGGTGGGAAAGCTAAATGTAAAAACCGGGCCACTACCTAGCTTGTTTTTTGGTATTTACTATTCTTTTGGTTTGAGTAGATTGTTGTTTATTCGCGTTTTTCGGGGTGTTTTCCGGTGATTTCGGGTTTTTGTATAGCCGTTCAATACCGGATTTGCTATTGTTTCTCAACTATTTTCTGAGTGTCAGCCAGTGAGCTCCTTTCAGCTAAGTTTCCCCCTGGCTCAAAGCTCTAGTTACGTCACTGCACCTGATCAAAGCAAGGTTGTAGTGCAGATAAGAGCTATGTGTAGTGTTAGCAGCATTATCTTACAACAAAGCATAGTTGTTTCTTAGGTGACTGAGCAATACTGTAGTTTTGTCAGCGTTTGTATCGCGTAAAGCTCGATTGGTATTTTTGGATGTGATTTTTTTCCATTTCAATTTTCTTTAATAAAATCATTCAGAAATCAGATTGCTATTGAGTACTTGCGTAAGTTTGTACTGCTCCCATGCTAAGCAAATCAGAGAAGATCTTGATGAGCTTGAATAGCAAGCAAAAGCCACTTTGCTAATTGGCAACCGCAGAATTCTTCCCCAACGAGACAGGGAAAAGCAAAAAAATGACAAAAACGCGTTTAGGCCTGATGCCTGTGAGTAGTGGTTCTTGATGGTCACTAACCGCTCAGGCGAAAGGTCCTTTTCACGATTCAAAAGAATTAAAAATGAATTAAAGGATCGTCATGTTCCCGAGAGGTTGTCCACACTAAGCATTCGGTGCATTAAAAGTGACCAGCTTAGGCAAACAAATTTTAATCAATTCTTAGATAATTTTGTTATGAAGAGGGCAGGACAAAACCTTTTTAACTATCCACTGTGCTATGTTCAGCCTTACTTGATTCGATGATTGTAGCTTTTGATTTCTTTGCACGTATTCCAATAATGACAGCATAAGCGAAATTTAAACCAGTCCAGTCGCCATGGTAGGCACTGGTGAGCTCAGACCTTCCAAATTTTTAGTATGAAACACTATAAATCAGTAAAATTTATCAAATTTTCAGAATGTCAAGTCCCTTTGTGCAAATTTAAACCCCTTAGTCAATACTTTCTGGTTTTTAAACTTCACATCTTTTCACGCGACAGTTTAGTTTCGTTCGATTCTAACGTAGTCTGAAAAAGTAAGAAAAACGCGAATCGTGAGCCTAACAGTTACAACCACTTGGGTGCGTTTTACGTGACGTGTTTTGCTCGTGTGTGTGAGATTTTCCCAGCCGTGGTAAGCGAGTTGCAACGTGGTCCTCACATTGTGCTTTAAAGTCTTTATGCCGCCACACATAGCCTACTATATAGGTGCAGTGTGTGTTTATTTTTAATAGAGATAAGAAAAACAGATGTGATTCTTATGAAAAACGTAGACCATGTGTTTTGTCAAATATTTCAATTGTGGCGATTTCGTTTGGTTTGCCTGTGGCAGTTAATAATCCTGTTCCCGCCAGCCAAGGAGGATTACAACAATTCCGTGCAATTTAACGCTTTTGCGTCGAAGGCATCAACAAGCGCAGAGATCGCGGGCACTCCAGTAATGATTTTGAATTTTTTACTGACTGTACTTTCAGAGCTTCATTTTCGGATTTTCGCAGATTGGTTAACGCTTTCCATTTTTTTCGAGAGGGGGCCTCACAAATGGATAAGCCTAGGGCCTCGCATCAGTTGCATACGGGCCTGCTGAGGGCTTAGCATGCCCAACGAAGATTTGAACCCCTTAAATAGAATGGAAGCACAAGAACACAATTGCTTTTACCACCGATCCGTTTTCTGTGCTGTCATGTTTTTCAGCCTGTTGCTGAAATTGCGTTATCGCGATATCGTCACGGTTTGCAGAAAAAATTGAATGGAGGAGCAAGGCAGTAGCCTGTAACATTTATTCACCGCAAGCTTCACACTTTCCTCTGTGACCAGGAAAAACATTGCCTGGTCATTTTTCTTTCGTTTCTGATGTGATAAACGCGTTTGTGGACAAGACGTCAGAATTCATTGTTTCGAGTGTTTAACGTGAAGTTGCCTAGTTGTTGGCGTGCAAAACTTCAACTTGTACTTTATTAATGCATTCGACCCAGTGATGTGGTGTAACGGTTTACCTTAAAGTTAATTGACCTCAGTGGTGTGTTGGTTCACCCATTGTCTTTGATTTGACAAGGCAAACTGCACAAACCAATGTTTAGTCCTACTGTATGTCCGTAATGAAACCGAGGAAGTAATAAGAATGATTGAGTAGATAGAAAACCTATACCCAAAAATATAATTTCTTGTTGCACACAATGATATTAAAATATCAATCGTTAACAAGCCATACGTTCATCGCAGGGTTGATGCTACCTTAGAAAATCCAAGAGTTGTTTTGCGCAAAATACATAATGTTTCTGTTCTTACACTCAGAAAGTCCGAAGGACATTTAATGTTGGTTTTGTAAAATTAGGTTTAATACTGCAGTTACAGTCAATTAACATTGTCTTTGACGAATTAATATACATCATATTCACAATCGGAATCATCCGAGTCCTCACTCCCATCCTCTTCATCAGAGCTTTCTGTTTCAGAGGGCTCATCCAACTTGTCAGTGGTATGGTAGCCAGGTTTCCAACCTCTTCTCTGAATAGATTGTGTGGAATTGCTGGCCCATCAAACTAGTTTTGTTTGCAGCAATCCTTCCATCACAACCCAACCACAATAAGTGGGCAACAAACCATGCAGGTGATGATGATGAAGCACTTGAATGCATTCTATTGTCAATTCGTGAATGCTTACTGTTTTTGATCATGTACATATCAAAGGAGTTTTTGTTGCAAAACAAATGTACTTAGTAGTTCACTTGATGAACTCGGTTCTTGCATACTTCCATATTCGCTTGCACTCGGATTTGTTTTTTTTGCATCCATGTTTCACACATTTTAAAATTTCTCTTAAAATATATAACTGCTTTGAAAAATTTTCAGAAAACGATTTTTCTAATCGTTCTTAAATTAATTATCAGAAGGTTTTTCTCAAGAGCAAGCTGAATTGGCTGGGTTTGTCATAATGAAGCATATTCTCTCTGTAGTCCGAAATATGTTTCCATATAAACGCGTAGCAGCCAGGCTCTTACTTTGGAAGTAAAATTTGTGACGCAACATTATTGAAAGGACTTAGGATTTTAACATGGTCAATTCATTACCAATAATTATTTGGAGATTTCGTGATGAAATGTAAACAACTAAGAAACCTGAATCGAACCATCCGCGCAGTTATAGCAACACTGATGCAGAAGAAATAAATCTGAGTTTGTAAACTCTGCTTAAATATCGCAAACATGGCTTTTTATTGGCCAAATTACGCAAGCTTAACACCTTCTGCTATCAAAGAGACTCCTGTTTAATCTCCTCCTGCATGGCAGATATTTAGATTATTAATCTACCACAACTTTTTATCGACAATGTAATCATAATTATCAATAAGATTAGAATAAAGTCGATGTGGACGTAACACGGCATCTGTGTTTCGCAAAATGCGCTTCTCTGTCGGGATTAGCTATGAAATCATTACTAAACAAACTTAACCAACTGCCACACAAATAACTCTACATTGCTATATCTGTTGCACAAGTAACTCTACATTGCTATATCGGAACAGCAGGCTGCCCAAAGTTCAAACTTTTGTCATAAGCATTAAAAATATCTAACGTTTGCGCAAAACAAAATACGAGAAGACTATGGGCAGCAACTCACAAACAATACTTGCGTCGAATACATTGATGGCGATTCTAGAAATAAAAAACGTGGGGACGGCACTTTGGGGCCAAAGAAAATGTAGGGGGGCCAACATAAATGTCTATCTTGCATGGTGATTTTTCGTTGTTTTGAAGATTAAGGTGCTGTGATTATCCCTATCAAACCCAACATAGGCTCGTGAATATCGTTAAATATGAACAAACATGAACTAGCGTTATTATTCACTAGAATACACAAGGCAACAGAACGCAATACTGCAGTCAGGATAAATTCGGATAAATCAACTGAAACCAATTCTTAATGCTTTCAGAAACCTTTGGCTACTGAGAAAATCAACAATCTGCTGACAGTAATGTAATCCAGTTCCATCTCGCATTGAAATGCACGAAAGATCAATCTTCCCACTTCTGCGACTATTTCTTAGTTTCGAAATGCATTTTTCAACACCACGACCGCGGTCTGACTAAATTTCACTCAGGATCCGAGCAACCACTAGTGTGTGTCGTCATACGCAACTCTTGTTACTCGACCCTCAAAAACAACAATAAAGCTTATCATGTATTTGGGAAATACAGAACGCAGTCTAGAGGCTTTCTAAATTATCGTTTAAAATGTTGCTCGCCGAAAGTCATCTACTTTATATGTCAACCAAATGAATTAAACAGGAAATTAAGAAAACAACTGAGGCTGGTCAACCAAAAGTCTTGGGGGCCAAGGACCACCCAAGCCCCTTAGAATCGCCACTGCATTGATAAAGTGCAAGTCGCGCTTTTGCACTCCCACAACTGGGCAACTTCACGTTAAACACTCGAAACAATGAATGCTGACGCTTTGTCCTCAAACGCGTTTATTCCATCACAAACGAAACAAAACTGACCAGGCAATGTTTTTCCCGGTCACAGAGGAAAGTGTGAAGCTTGCGGTGAATAAATGTTACAGGCTACTGCCTTGCTCCTCCATTAAAATTTTTCTGCAAACCGTGACGATATCGCGATAACGTAATTTCAGCAACAGGTTTAAAAACATGACAGAACAGAAAACGGATCGGTGGTACAGGCAATTGTGTTCTTGTGCTTCCATTTCTGTTTTATGACGTTCAAACTTTTGTTGGGGATGCTAAGCTCCCCGGGGCGACGTGATCGGTGCTATAAACCCTCTCAAGCATCTGGCGCCCCTAGTTCCTTCGGTTTTGCTGGACATTTTGCAACAGGTTTCAAGTGGTTATCTTCCCAGTTGATCTAGCTCAGTTTTTGGGTGGCCATTTTGGGAACGTCTGGCGGGGGTGCCCCACCACTTGAAACGTCTGGCACTGGCCATTTACTGTTCCTGGGGTGATGCTGGAAATTTTGCAATGGGTTTCAGTGGTTAGCTTTCCAGATGATCTAGCTCAGTTTTTTGGGGGGACTGGGGGGGGGTCACACCACTTAAAACCTCTGGCATTGGTCATTTGTTATTCGTGGGATTATACTGGACATCTTGCAACAGGTTATAAGTGGTTACCTTTCCAGCTAATCTAGCTCAATTTTGGGGGTGCCGTTAAACACCCCCGATGACCACTAAAATAAATTGGAGCATTACTGGAGGAGTTTCAAGCCAGATTTGACCATTTCCAAGAGTTAAAACCATGCTTTGCATTCCTTGTAAATCAGGGACGGATCCAGTCAGTACGGTTAGGGGAGCGATTTCAATAATATTTGGCAGTCAAGTCTCATTACGGGTTCACTAGGCTGATGTAAGAGAGATAAAGCATTCTTCACAACACTGTTTTCACAAAACAATAGACGGCCAAATGACCTTGCATCGCTAGTGCTGTTTTCCGAATCGTACAAAATCATGGTGAGCAAAGTTACTTTCGTAGGTTTTAGCGGGACAATCACCCCAACCGTCACCCCCCTGGATCCGCCACTGTAAATCCATTCAACTTTAATGTAATCGGTAATGGCTGTCCAGTTCACCAACCGTGTGACACAAACGTGACTGCTGTAAAAATTAAATTGACCAAAATGCAAGAAAATCGGCCTCCAAAAAATTTCATTCAATGCCACTCTACATTTTATTTCTGGCAACAGGTAAATACCCAAAATCTAAACCAGTTTACATCTCATTTCTGTGTATAGCACAGCATATTGCTGTGAATTTTTTTCTCTGTAATGAAATTCGTAAAATCAAACCATCGTGCAACCCTGAAAAATGAACACTTTGGAGAATTAAACCGCAGAACGTTCAAAAACGTACTGTCCAGATTTTGGGGAACTAGAAAATCAAACAAAAACATAATATGGACAATTGCTATGCATCATTTACTGTAAAACTCGCATTCTTTACCGTATTTCTATTGACACTACAAACTAGTTCTGCGGCTCGTTGGCGTTTTTGGTTTTCTGCAAATGACTCTTCCATTGAACAAGTTTGCCCATCCCTGATTCATACTATGTCTAAAGAAGCATGAGTGAAAAAGAAGCATTGCTGCCAACAACGTGCGGTTTTTATAACCAATACTCCCTCTGAATGTGCGCAAATGCACAGAACCACCAGACCATTTGCGCAGCGAAATCTCATCTCGCGCAATTTTCAACATTCCAAAGCATTGGAAAAGCATGAAACCATGCAGGAGCTATTTGAATTAAATGGTGCTTTGTTCGTATTTTCATAAGATTTTGCACTTTATCTAAAATTCGCACGGTTTTAATTCATTTAGAACTCTGCTAACTCAGTCTTTAAAATATCCATGCTCACCAAAACAAACATTTGCTCAGTGTAAAGTTTTCTCACAGGGAAGACACTGTTTGCAACTGTTGCCGTAACATTGGACATTTTCTTTTTGTGTACGTCCATTCGCGTTGCATCGCCAACAATCTGAAAAAGATAAGCAAAATGTCGACTTTGTCCCCCTGGAAAAAATTATGCGGACACGCATGGTTCTCGCCCTTTTTGAAAGTCTGTTTCACAAATATCCTGGTGCACATATCTTTGACAGGCCTTTGCTCAGCAGTAGCGCCATACTTTCAACGATGTCTCGGTCTCGCGATGATCCAAGAAGCGAACACGTGATTCGCGTGCACTCTCATGTGACGGAAGGTCAGTGCTCTAAGATCTGCGCGCGCATACGCATAATCAACGAATCAGTTCACACGCACCCACATTCTTTCGGTGCGCCAGCCAACACGTTCACTTCAGTGAAATAACATCGAGTCGTAACCAGGGTTGCCAGGTCGGCAATTTTAAGGCCAAATTCCAGAAATTTGGCCTTTTTTAAGTGGTTTGGCATGAAAAAATGGTGTTTGGCGTGTACGTCACAATTTGGCATTTCTGGGCCTGATGGTGTTGGCATGAAAAAACATTGTTTGGTATTTTTCAAAACCTTTAGCTCAGATACTGCTGTCGGCTTGGAATGATAGAACTTTTTCTCAGGACAAAGGTCCTCTCGTTTCTACCACGGTCCCATTCTCGAAGTTACAAGCGGCTTTGCCGTCTAAGTGACGTTACAGGGCAAAAGACGTAATACTTTTTGGGCAAGACTTCGAAAACTGCGGCACATTTATCATTATACAGTGTCTTAGTGTTGTAGACTGTGCTGTTTTCGCAAAATAAACATAAAAGTCTATGCAAATCAGGTTAGCTGTTGTGCAGTACAGTATTTCAGTTTCTTTTGAGAAAGGATCTACTGTACAGTATGTGGTGTTATTTGCAAATTATTGGTATGCTTCATGCTTTTATACATGTAATAAGTGAATATCAGTGCAACCATTAGCAATAGGTTAATATACGCACGTAGCAGTCCTGCCATATTTTGCAAATTTTCATGTAAGTTTAAACCATAATAAAGCCAATTTAGCAGATTTTCCCGGTTGAAAACAGATAAGTCAACGTGAATGTAGCAGATTTTGATATAAGTGTATACCAGAACAGCCATATTTGGTAGATTTTCTTTTTGTAGTAGGTATTTTGTGGAATGATGACATGTCTAATGCTTGGCTTCAAGAATCAAGTGATTGCAAACTATGGCATGATGGTATGTGTATTTTCATGAACTGTGATTTATTGTTTCCGGCATTCGTAGGTACCCTGTTTTTTGTTAAGCATTTTCAAGCAAAAGTAAATGGTGACATATTTTGTTCTAGCTTTGGCTTCAGGGACAAAATCTTGTATTATCAAAGGGGGAAAAATGAGTAAGAGTGTTTCTAGTTGATTTATGTTTGTTTTTCTAAAGTACAATAGTTTTTGTTGCTTTGTATGAGCGGTTCTCAAACTGTGGTACACGTTCCATTAGTGGTACGTGAAGCCCTTCAAGTTGGTACGCGAATAGGCCTATTACTTTCTGTTTATCAGATCTTCACAAAAATATATTCATAGCTATGTTTTTTATCGGTTTCTATTAATTAATTCCTGAATTTTTGTGTACTTCCCTTGTTATTTAAAAAAATGGCGATTATAATTTCTCACGGCCATTATCTTCATGTCACATTTGTGTAAATTCTGGTTTTCCAAACTTTTAATCGAATGATATTTGGTAGATTGAATTTTCCTGGAGCAAGGTGGTACGTGGCGACAGTATGGGTCCCACAAACGGTACGTGATGAGAAAAAGTTTGGGAACTACTGCTTTATATGCTATATTAGCGCCTTGTTCACGAGCACCACTGTGTTTTTGCCAAATTACTCATTTGGCTATACCAAAACCAATAGCATTTAGTCCGTTTCAGGTTGTTTGGCATTTTTTGAAGCGATTTTGTATTTTTTACAAGTGGTTTGGCATTTTTTGTTCACTTGGACCTGGCAACCCTGGTCGTAATGCGAATGGTATCCACTGTAGGTGGTAACTGCTATATACTGTAATATAGCAACATGCAGATGCAGAACAAATAACACAGCTAACATCTATGGCACATTAAAAGGAAAATGGTTGCAAAGATATTTCATACTCAAGCACTGTCCGCAACAGCTAATGTCGGCACTTATGTCAATTTTCATGTATTCTTCGGGATGAAGTTTTAACACAAAAATTCGCAATATGTCCCGAAAACTTGGGAATTTTGGTAACCCGACGATATATTGCAAATTTTACGTGCATTACAAACCCTAAAAAAACAATGTATTAAAACGTGAAAAGAACTTTTGTATCAAAAAAAAAAAATTTCAGTTTTGGATTTGGGGTTCTCTTGGGGGGGCGTCACAAGTGGGGATGTTTTTGCGTTTTTATGGCCTATTTTACCCGGCCCTGGACGCCCATCGAATGGGCCCACATTTTGGCCCAAGTATTTGCACGAAACTAGGCTATCCTACGCGTTTTCAGAGCCCTTGATTGGCTTTCTAGCATATCTGGAAAAAAATTATGCCATAAAAACCAAAAAGTAGTCAAAAATCCTACCCCTAAAAAAGGTTACCAGGGTGGAATAACACCCCTTTTGGATGTGGTCATAATTCGCCGTTAGAATAGGCTAGAGAGCTGTTCAAACCCTCTAAAGATTCGTGAAGACTAGTAGTTTAGACTGGAAAAAAGCGTTTTCAGTTTGAGATCTCGGGTTTTCTGTTGATGTTTACATATTGGGAGGATGTTTATGCACATTTTTTTACATTGGACAATGACGTCACTTTCGGGGAGTCGAACCATCCACCAGATTTGATGACTCGACATTTTTTTGGATTCTAGGCTTCAATACGAGTCTTTAGAGGGTTGTGATTGACTTTCTAGCATTTCTGGCTCAAAAGGTATGGCCAAACTTCCGGATTTTAATTAGGGAGATCCCCTGAAATTACTCAGCCATGTCCTCAACGATTTGGGGTATTTTGGCACTAACTTGGGCACCAGAAACGCTAGGAAGTCGATCTAGGCCTCTAGTCTGAAGCTTCATATTCCAGCCTAGAATACAACTAAATTTTGAGCCAAAATTTTGGCCCTTTGTGGAGGTGATGAAGTCATAATGAAAAAAACAAACAAAACAAACCTACCCTTGTTCTAACTCCACCCACCGAAAACCCCGTCCGCAAATCTACAATGTTTTTTTTCAGTGCAAACTAGAAGGCTTCAAGAGTCTTTCGAGGGCTCGTATAGCTCGTTAGCATATTCTAGTGGCGAGTTATTGCGGTTTATCGCAAGCTACAGTAGCCGCCAGTGGGAGACTCATGCATTTTCTTATTTTGGGGGTAAAATGGGGTTTTTGGGCCATAACTTTGATTCCAGACATGCTAGAAGGTCAGGCAAGCGCTTCAAATGACGCGGGAGATCATTTAGTTTCCAAAACAAGTTTGAGCCAAAATTTTGGCCCATTGGATTGGCGTCCAGGGCCCGTCAAAATTGGTAAAAAAAACAAAAACACTCCCGCTTTGCGAGCCCCTCCCAGGCGAACCCCTCACCCAAATCAAAAAATGTTTTTTTAATCGAACCAAGAAGACTTGCCGCATCCGTAGAGGGTTTGAACAACTCTCTAGCTATAGTGGCTGGCGAGTTATAACCAAAAAAGTACGCGCCGATTTATTGGCTCGCGCGGTCGGTAAAGGGTTAATAGGAAATCACAAACCACATTGCTAAAATATTTTTTTTAATTTTTCATTCAGGTTTGATAGCAACACATGTCATTTGAAATGCATAACAAAGAGCAGGAAGTTTCAATGATTCACTATTTAGGCCCGTCTGTCCAAAGTAACTCACCAATTATACCCGAATGCCGGGAACAAACCTGCTACTAGTACGGAGCCAACTATCAGACAGGTCACCTAATTCGACTATAGGCAGTCGGTACACTGCCGAATCAAAGCCGAAGTTAGTCAGTCCCGCAACATGGCCGCCCACCACTGGGACGGTTCAATGGCGGAGTTGCTGTTCATCTGGGAAAGAAATATTTTTTCAAAAAATTTTATTAAGGGCTTGCAGCATTTCAGGCGCATTTTTCAAAACATAAACAGGTTCAGCACTTCAGGCGCATTGTGTCTACAAATCAAAACATAGTGCCTATAACCAGCAGCTGCTGAATCTAGCCTGTTTCTTTCCTTGTTTCGTGATGTCAAACATTTAGTTTTGTGGGTAACAACAACTGCAAGCGTCAGCAATAGCAAAAATCAACCCCATACGGCGAAATACACCTTGGAAAATTCTGGCAGATAAGCAACATCTAGACACGCTAATTCCTTGTACGTAGCTTTCAGTCTAAAAACAGCACTTTACAAACCAAGAATAAGGTTATGCAGATTTCGGCAAATACTCTAATTTTGTGAGACCTCCTAGCATAAGTAAAATATACGAAGCCATGCAATTTCCATTAACAAATTTTGTTTTCAAAATTTGCGCATGTTATTTCAACAATATGTTTTCATTATCGCAACGCGCAATATCGTAACGTAAGTGAGTGTTTTCATTTAGTAATATGTCAGAAAATAAGATTGACAAAAAACAGCCCCTAGCTGACTGCCTGAACAATGCGAAATACAACGGTCTTAAAGTCACCGACTTTAGTGCACTGAAAACACACACATTCACTCTGCTTTCAGACTAAAGCTTGAGGTAGAGTACAGACTAAACCAAGGTAGAGCACAGTTTTCACAAAGCTTCCTGCTTACGCACCACTATTTTCCACCAGGCTGCAACGTCACAACTTTTCGCTGCCACCAGGTTCTAAAGTTCAGCCTCACGGTGGTCACAAAATGTTTTCAAAGGCTAAGTGACCTGCACAGCAATCCCACACAAGAACTAAACTCGAAATGGCGAAGCGCTTTAAAAATAGCAATTGTAACCTTTTGCCTAGAACTAGCAGTAGAATGATGTTTGAAATAAAGCGCGAGGAAAAATTCATAATATTTTAACTTGGCAGCTACAGCGACGCGAATTGCAAAAAAAAAATTTCGAAACAAACAAACCCCTTGGAAACATGATTGTGAGCACTGAAACGCGGCAAAATTTTTTTTGAAGTAAAAATGCAAGTTTCACAAACAAGCATTGTCAACAAAAAGTGAAGCAGGAGACACAACTTTGAAAGCATAAGGACAGATGAGATGTTAAGCCTCTATCTATTAATTATGGTTAACAAGTTAGAAAATAAATCTGTGAGGCAAGCCACACGACATTGGCAGAAAAAATCAGTGAAACAAAATCAGCCTCACTTCAAAAATTCACTTATAACCAAACTTCCGGCCAAAACGATTTCGTACGACTTTTTGCAGCCGCGAGGGCGAGTCGCACACCTGGTGGGCGAGCACAGGCTTGCGGCCTAGAGTACTGTGCGAGTTTCAATTTTTTGTCCGCTCCCGCCTCGTACCCGCAAAATTTGAACCCGCCCCCGCAGGAGTTTGTTAAATCTAACCCGCCTCCCCCCCTCACGTTTTCTGTTCTAAACCCGCACCTACAAAAAACTCTACTCCCAACTCATATTGAAAAAAAACTCAGTAAAAAAAACTACCAAAAACTAATAACGCCTGAAAACAAGTCTAAAAAACAGCAAAATCAAGCTTCTCTTCATTCCATTGCCAACCAAACTAAAATTTTCCACACATCTGATCTTCCGCAGTCAACAGATTTGAGGTGATAAAAAACACGTTTCAGCCAAGTTGTTACCAGCTGTGCGTTAAGCGCTGTCTTATATATTTAGAAGGGCTGCTAGACTGAATTATTCCTCGTACGACGACAGCATTGGAAATAGTGTTGCATCTGTGTTGTTACAGAACAGTACTAGATTTCATGAAAAAAAAAAAAATAGGTCACAAAAAAACACTAGATTACAAATGTGTGACAGATTTTTCTGATTACAAGTAAATTGGTGTTGTACTAAAGAACAGGCTGCCGCTGTTTCACGAACATTATATACTTATTGTATCAGACCACCAGATGGTGGATAGAACACGCACACACAAACAATTATTCTTTTACGGCTTAAAATCTTTCAATACGGCTAAAATTGCAACATCATTACAAAAAGGGTAAATTACCATAGGGAAAAAAGACCAACCACACATCCACGCCATTGCTTTTGACAAATCCATTGTAATCTGTAATGCGAAACTTAGGAAATTGAGGAAATGGCACCTCTGTTTCATGACTTTCAAGTGGCAACCCAAAACCCTGGAGCAAACCGATAAACCGTGTTGATCAAGCCGCTTTTCATCACGACATCCGCTACAAAAACGAAGACACAAAAACAAGAAATGGTGCACGTGATAAGAACATGCTTACAGAAACTGACAACATTTACAATCCAAGTATCAGAGAGAAGTTTGAACGTGGCATGGTCAGTAAGGTAATTGGAACCAAAGCAAAGTTTGGCATGGGAATTAAAAACAAACTCAATTTTAAAGCAACAGAAATTACTTGCCAATGAACTTAACAAACTAGTTGTAAAAAAAGTTCAGGAAACGAAAAATATATGTCAGTGCCATTGATGAAATATGGGCTGCTGATTTAATTGACCTTCAGTCTTTGTCTAAGCAAAACAAAGGTTACAAGTATCTGCTGAGTGTATTTGATATTTTTTCGAAATTTGGTTTCATTGTTCCATTGAAACACAAAAATGCTGTTGACGTCAGTAATGCTTTGAAACAGGTTTTCAAACGGTCACAACGGAAGCCAGAAAAAATGCACGTTTACAAAGGCAAATAATTCTGGATCAAACACGTAAAAGAACTTGTTAATATTTACAGCACAGAAAACGAGCATAAATCTATTGTGATTGAACGGTGGAATCGTACGATGAAAGAAAATATGTTTAGATACTTTACTGAACGGCCAACTAACAGATATTACGACATTCTTGTTGAACTTGTTGACGATTACAATAATAACCAGTATCACAGTACAATCAAAATGACGCCAACAGAAGCCAGCCAACCAGAAAATAGCCCGAGTGTCATCAGAAATCTTTACCCTGAAACATGTAGACTGAGATCACAGAAAAACAGAGTCCAAGGTTTGCTGTTGATGACACTGTCAGAATATCAAAAGCCAAGAAGACTTTTGAAAAAGGCTTAACTCCAAGATGGTCAGAAGAAATCTTTACTGTTTCTGAGATTCATTACACAGATCCAACTACTTACAAAATCAAAGATTTTAAACGGCGAAGAAATCAAAGGAACCGTGTACAAGCCTGAATTACAGAAAACAAGACAAGAAGCATTCAGAATTAAAAAAATCATACGAAAACAACAGTGACGTGTCCGAGTCATTTTTGTCTAGTCAGGTCACAAGCCGTTAGAGCCAGTTAGAGCCAAAGCGAGTCAGAGTTATCTAAAGTTTTTTCGAGTCGAGTCAAAACAACTGTCGAGTCACTTCGAGTCATCGGTTTGCAAGCTCGAGTGAATGTCGAGTCACATGAAATTTTACATTTTTTCTATGATATTTTTTATGCTATGAAATGGCACCCAACATGCTATAAAATGACGCCCAATAAGTTAGAAAATGGTGCCCAATGTCGTTTCAACAAGTTAAATCGCAGTTTGTTTGTATCCAAGTTTTCTCAGTTTGCATTTTACGTGTCGCTTTCACTCTCAGTCATTTCAGAAATCTAGCCCAACCTTGCTGCAAGTGTTGTAACCCCTCGGTTAGCGTTGTGCTGAATGTGTGATTCACGATGAACGGGATGTGCGGAAGAACAACACCAGCATGTGGCGCACACATGCAAAAATAGAATGAGCATGACGTGAGATCTCTATTGTTGCTTGCTGCCACAGTGTGAAGATTTGCGCACATGCCGCTCGACCTTTCCAATCACAACAAAGTGGTGTTTTGACCAGGATGTGAAGCTGGTGCCAGGTGCAACCTTCACAAAAGAACATGCGATCGGTGCGGTTCATTGCAAAAGGAGGGGATGTTGTTGCAGATGCGATTCACCAAAATCGGGATGTGCGCAAAGAGCAACACACAAATACTGTATATGTGACGCAAACAAGCAACAGTAGAGTGATCTCGTCGGGTGATCTCTATTGTTGCTTGCTGCCAGTGTGTGAAGCTTTGGGCACTTGCCGCTCGAGCGTTTTGATCGCCACACAAGAAATATACTTACTTGTCTTTCGCATGCCCAATACATGAAAATTACCAGAGATGAACACGTACGTGGATTTGGATTTAAATCTTGCGACATTTCAGTATATTGACGGATTTGGATGTCATCAGTTTTGCTTAAACGGATTGGAATTTGTGATTTTCTTTTGAACTTCTTCACAACTTTAGGTTCAAATTGGTTCAGTTTTGGGACTGCAGGTTCAGAGGATTGCAGCCATCGAAACGTTGGGAGCCAATTGTTGCACGCACAATGCTGCGTCGCCATAAGTCAGGGGTGTGCAACAGGTGGCCTGCGGGCCACAACCCCGCCCGCCAAGCCATTCAGTGTGGCCCTTGACAACACTCTGATTTTTCCCCATCATTCATGAAAATCCGACATTGTGAGAATTTTTTAATTCATTGTGTACATGAAAAAACTAAATTTTTCGTGCGGTCCAGCTCGATGTCTGAAGTTGGTTATATGGCTCACCGACAAAAAATGTTGCACATCCCTGCCATAAGCCAACCAAAGAAAGAGTCGAAGCGATGATCCTCAGCATAATAGGAATTACGATTACACATTTAACCAGGTTCACTCTTCTATTGTTGCTACGAATTCACCGTTATATGTGTCATAATCACGTCGCCACATGGGCTTAGGCTAATAGCAGTGGCAGGAATTTGGATTTAAACAAGATTTGGTTTTCGTATTTGCATTATTTTTTGCAATATAATTTTCTGATTGGATTTGAAACTGAACAACTTGAATCTATTTACTGGTATCTGGAAAAACTCGACGTCACAGCATTGGGCCCAATGCCATGATCACGATATGCAAATACTAGATTAAACCACGATAAGAGTCCATATATTGCGCCCTGCTGATCCCTCAGCGAAAGCAAAGCCTCACGTCTCCCTCTGTGCAAGTTGAGGCACTTGATCGTTAAAATGTAGCATAGAACGACTAGACAGACAAAACAGAAAAAATGAGCCAATCTTGATCATAACTGAAGCAAAAAATGCTCATTTCTTTGTGTGCAAACGAAGTGGGTTTGTCCATCAGGAACTTAGAGATTTTGTCAAAATGACTCTGACTCGAGTCTTGAGTTAGTAACTGTGACTCGAGTCAAGTCGTGTCATTCTGTGAAAAACGTGACTCGAGTCTTGTTACCATTTTTCTCAATGTGACTCGAGTCGAGTCCGAGTCACCAAAAATTGTGACCCGAGTGGAGTCAAGTCATTGACTCGAGCCACGCTATCACTGGTAAACAAGGCAACAAAGTATTAGTCAACTGGCAAGGTTATCCTGAAACAGTGGTATGTCTGATTGATGCTTCAGAAATACAAAAAAATATCTAATTACATAAATAACAAAAATGTTTTGCGGAATGTCAGAAACAAATCCTGGTAATTTAAATACTGATTTAAATCATTCTTATTTGTGGAAAAAGAGAGGTTTACGATACACAATCACTAATTACTCTCCAGAGTCAGGCCAGACCAAAACAAACAAACACTCGCTGCTTTTGAAACTTGGCAAAAGAATTGTGATCTTAAATTTGAGGAAGTCGAACCGCCAGAAGACTGTGAAATACAAATTACATTTCTTAACAACCATGACAATAAAGTCAATTGCCCTTATAAGCTTAATGGTGAGAAAGGCGGAACGCTAGCGCGTGCTTTTTATCCAAGAACCGGTAAAATTTGTGGTGACGTTCAGTTTGATAATGAAAACTGGACAACAAAAAAAAGCAGAACCGGGTCAATCGCTCTACAATCTTTTCAGTGTTGAGGTTCATGAAATCGGTCATGCTTTAGGACTCAAACATTCTGCTTAAAGTGATTTGGTAATGGCACCAATGCACAAACATGGATTCATTGCTGAAAACATAAATGAAATACTTGGTCAAAGCAACAAAAGACTGATTCAAGAAATATATGGAAAACCAGATACTGAAATATATAACAGCAAGTCTGCAAAAGTGGTTGTTGTTCAAACCCCAACTAAAAACAAACTTTGAAATGAACCTGAAAATTGTCACTGCACTGAAACCAAACTTTTTTGGTAAAAACGTTGATGAAAATTATGATAAGATTTCTTAGCATTTTTTGGTAAGTTTTCTTGTCAGTTTTTGAAAGTTTCTTTGAAAGAATTTTGATGATTTTTTTCTAAAACTATTTTGTCACAACAACAACATTTTTTGTTTCTAAATTATAGTTAACTAAAATACAAATATCAAAGGTGTTTTTGTCACTAAAATTAGTAAGCGTTTTTGTAACAAGTTTTGTCAGTATTTCTTGTCAAGTTTTCTTGTTAGTTTTTTGAGAAGAATGTTGATCAGAATTTGTTAAAAATATTTTATCACAGTAAATAAACATCATTACTGAAAATTAAAGATCCCCATAAGCGTGATAAAATTATAGAAGACTTTTTAAGAACGAAAAGAAACATTCAGACCAGCAACATGTCAGAAAAAAAAGCGAAATTGATATGCAGAAAGATTTTGCTGAGTTTTTTGAACCTGTTGTTGATTCGCAGAAAAAAACATTATGAATGGAACTGAACAGTCAGTAAATAAAATCCAAACAATTAGGAACGCCCAGAAACGCCAGAAAAAAAACAGAACCGCAACAGTGGAGAAAAACTGGATAGCGAGCAATGAAATACCTTGTTCCTGGAAAAGACAAAGGCACTGTCTTTAGTTTTGATTTCAACAACAATGGTAACACAATACTTGGTACAAAAAATATTTCGCTTGATGATGAGAGTAACATTTTATTGGTGAAAAGAAATACGATGGCACGATTGGTTTATGGGAAATGTTAAATAAGAAATCGCTTAACAATTATAGTAACGCTGATCTACAACATTACAAAGATATTGCTACCGAAACAAAGCTTTTATACAGAAACAATGACGCAAGTAGCAATCGGCCTAAAATTAATTGCCAGGGTTCAAAGTGGCATGATATTTTAAAAACCGATATGACGTAATAGAAACAGGACGTCTGGCACTGGAGTAGTTTATTTGCCCAAGAACACCGATGTTTTATTAGAAAGATTTGACCTTCTAACGGCAGAGCGATCAACAGGTAATACTGAAGTACACCATGCTGGTCAGTATCGTTGACGGGGTACGCGACGTTTCGGTCTGGCCGATTCGGTCTGGACCGTTTCTGTCACGGGACATTTCGGTCTGGCCGTTTTGGTCAGGGGGCATTTTGGCCACCACATTTCTGTAGGTAAACAACTGATTACCTTTGCTTATTGAAATGATTATACATGCAGGCGAAATGGCACGCTACCAATTCCCTTTTCAGGAGTCACGATAGTGATTAACATAGGCGTGCGGGAAGGGATTTTACTGGGGGGGAGGAAAACGTTTGCCCTGAAAATAACAATTTGCCCTGAAAGTAACTTGTTTAGTTTAATCCGAATGGGCCCTGAAACCTCTTGCAAATCTGTTCTATACAATTGAATTCGTTTATAACGACTTCGTCTGTAACGTCAATTCGCCTATAACGTTACATGTTGCTCGGTCCCGATAGCATCTTTTTCATGCATTTCAATTCGCTTGTAACGGCATTTCGGCAATAACCTTCTTTATGCAATCGCCTAGAGGTGATCTTACAGGCAAATTATGCAGTTACCTTGCTTGTTAACTCACGGGGTGAAGTTCATTGCATGTTGTGTTCTCCCATACAAGAAACTTTACGGAAACTACCTTTGCTGATGCAAATGTACACGCGACATCAATGGCGCAACGCAAAGGTTGAAAGCGACGGTTCCGGATCGAAGGGTCGGACTCCCTGCACCTGTCTGTGTTATCGTTGCTGTGCGCTTGAACGAGGCACTTATAAAGACGCGCACGGCGCACTAAAAGGGGCAAAGCAACCTCCACGTCCGTGCGGCCCATTTCTACTAAAGATTGTCCCTCGGTAAATCAAACACGCACTCAAAATGCATGTATCAGCATGGCTATACGTATTGTATCGTATTCGCATACTGTGATTGTACCATGTACAGTACTGCACGATATTACCACAAATGTAGCCTATAAAACAGTTTCCAAGTACTTTATACAAGTATTGTCATTTGTAACACCGGTCCATATTAAACAAACCGCCACCAAGGTTGGTCCAAATTACCCACTGCATTCACGAGGCTAACTTCAAAATTTCCCTACCTTACCCAGTCAGCTAAAATTTGATGTTAAAATCAATGCTGCAAGAGATAACAGAAAAGTTCTAAACAAGGCACGAAAAAACTGGCATTGAAGAAAACGTGGACTTGATCCAGATCAAAGTCATTGTAACCAGTCACGACTTTAGCCCAAATTACACACTACACTAGCTCAAATTACACGGATCAACCCAAGTGATATAGTTATACACACTCAATATACTGCATTGAAAATATTTTCACTGTTCAAGATTGTTGAGCATCTCTGCGCTTACCCTGAAAAACAGAGTTCACCCTGAAATTTTTCACTGTTTTCAATATATTTTTTACATTCAGGATTTTTGAGCAACTTGCGCTTGCCCTGGATTCATTGTATTGAATATATATTCTTTACAGTGACGTGCGGTGAGGTTCGTGACTGGTAAGACACTGTCTCTTTCAAAGCCAAATTTGCGAATGTATGAATTGAATGGAGTAGCATAAATTCACCACTCAACTGACTGCTTGTAGAATGACTAATGCTTATGCTTTCTACCCCATATCATAATTTGTTACACATATATAGGCACAATGGCGATTCCAGATTTGAAAAAAAGTAACATCTAGGAGGACCAAACTGAAGTGACTTGTCTACCACTTGTTTAACGGCTTCACTGAAAGCTTGAAACATTCCTGCAACTTATGCATACGTTTAGAATGCATGCAGTGATCCAATCGAGAATGCAGACCATCAGTATGATCGGCAGCTGCAGAGAACTTCAATGAAATATGCAAAGTAAAAGCACGACTGCGCGCAGTGTTGCAGATGACTATTGCGCAACAACACGCACCAATTCACTTCATCCTCCCCAGCCTAAAATTAAATCGAAACGGAGGTTCAACGCACTGGCGAAGGAAGTACAAAATACGTTCGATACGAAGCACAAAAACGACTGACTCAATACAAGGACACGATGCGGTCACAACAAGCAATCAGAAGCAACACGGATCACATTTGCACGACTATGTTCATCCGTAGGCGCATTTTAAAGGTCCTCCCCTTTGTTACTAGAATACGACAGCCTCACACGGGCAGCATCCCCGGGTGCTTCATTCGCCCCCAAACGCACATCCACACTTGGAAGCTTGAATGAAGCAACTATGACGTCAACACGTCTGCACCCAGCGCGGCAGGCTAACGCCACGCACTGATGCGCAGCAACATCAACCAATTTTCTTCACAAACTGACTAAATAGTACTGGCAGTTCGCCATGTAAAATAAGCAAACGTGAATAAATGGAAACAGGAAAAACAACTAAAAGAATATTGCAGCGGCTCGTCTGTCATTACTCACACCATCAAATCCCAAGAACGCTTCCTTCACTTCACAAGCCACCCGGCTTTAAGCCACATAAAAACGAGAGATCTGAGCTTTGTTTGTGACATACGTTGACTCGCCTACTTCTGGAGCAACAAATGGGGTTGCACTTTTTTCCTTTATATCATATCCAACCACATCACCTATTGCTGGAATTAAATCGTTCTGAATTATGTTTGAGAAGCCAGAATACACAGTAGTTGTCTCTAAATGTCTAACTAATCTTTCATCTTTCGCAGCAAGAGTATGTAAAAGTTCTACATAGTTGCCACGATTAGAGGAAATCGAACTATCATTGTTACTACAAAATGCTAATTGCTGTTTGGCTGGGAAGCAATGTGCATTAATGAAGTTTTTCAAAACCTCTACCTTGGCATTGTGAAGCTGATATTCAGTTTCCGCTGTTCGTTCAAAGTCAAAGTATATCACTGCGCTTCCAAAAGTTTTTAAAGCAACTTTGGTTTTGAATGTCGTTTTTTGACCTGGCATGTCTGCTGAGTGCTGAGGTTTCTCGGTAGATTTTTCATGTCACAAAATCCTGTTGTAGTCCACACATTTTCATAGTAAGTTTTCCCAATGCGACCTGTCGGTCACGCCAGTGATGCCATATCACTAGGATAGAATTGCCTAACTATGTCGTCACAATCAAACGTTTTCATTGAGGCAGAGCTATTGGCTGCCTCCCTTCGCCGCCTTACCACTAAAGCTGCATGTCTGACCAGCTACTGATGTGACATAACGCTGCATATTCATTATATTATGAACAACGTCAAGTAAGTGCCAGTCTATGTAATGCGAGAGCATATAGTAAAAGGAGTACATATGTTAAAAGTGTATACAAACATTACACTATTGCTGACATGAAGGTTACAGAGCTGACATAAAGGTGATTGCACGGCAAGCGCTCACCACCACAGTTTGTGACAAACTGCTCAATGCGAAAGCCACCCGGTGAGCGGAGCACAAGCAGTCGCTGCCTCCCTTCGTGACTGTCCACTGACTTGAAGAAGAAATACGCAAATTCAGATGTATTGACTGAGAAAATGATTAGAATCATACAATAATTGCACCTTTTCAACATGAAAGGACATGTTATTTTTCAATTTGTTACTTTGGATCCCTAATTTATTTTGCAAATTTCATGATTATGCTAGGGGAGGAACTCCCTTCCTTGCCTCCCCTGACCGCCCGTCACTGATGTTTTATCATTCAGATATTTGAACAACTTTCTTGCTCTGTAAAACAGCGTTGCCATGAAATTTTTCATTGCGTTGAATTATTTGTTGTCTTTCAGGACCTTTGAGCAACTGGTGGCTTGCCCTGAAAAACAGAGTGCTGAATTCACTGTATTGAACATATATAATTTTAATCATTCAGAATTTTGAACAACTTGCGCATGCCCTGAAAAATAGAGTATGCCCTAAAATTTTTCACTGCAATGAAATATTTCTATCTTTCAGGATTTTTGAGGAACATGTCTTGCCCTGAAAACAAAGTTTGTCATGAAATTTTTCGCTGTATTTAATGTACGTTTTACATTCAGGATGTTTGAGCAACTTGTGCTTGCCCTGAAAAACAGAATTTGCCCTGAAAATTTTCACTGCATGGAAATATTTTTGATCTTTCAGGATTTTTGAGCAACTTGAGCTTGCCCTGAAAACAGAGTTTGCCCTGAAAATTTTCAAGCCGAGGGGGCGGCTGCCCCCCGCCTCGTACGCCACTGGTGATTAAGTCTGAATTGTAATTATGATTTTGAAGTATGTGTTTTTAATTGGAAAACGTCGAAAATGATTGCAATTGCTTGCTCGCGGTGAAAATCAAAACCATATGTTAATACTGATGTCACGCCCCCAAAATGAAAATCATATGTTAGTGCTGTTAATGCTGATGCCACGCCCCCAAAATGAAAATCATATGTTAATGCTGATTAGTTGTTGGATATTGGATCATGTTTGTAGTTTTTTTAAATAAAAGCTTTTGTTGATTTAAGTAAGTTTGCATTAAAAGTTACTGTAACATCAATGACTTCTGCAAGATGTCATATTCTGACCGAAATGTGTCGAGACCGAACCGATCAAGACCGAAACGTTCCGTGACCGAAAGGGCTCACACAGAAATGGCTCAGACCGAAAAGTCCTGTTCCGTTGCTGATGAAATGTTACTTCAAAAAAAGTTTGACAAAAAACGATACCAAAAATGTAATGTCGACTGTAAATAAATGACAGGTCATTCAAACGGTCTCATGAATACACGATACGGGCGGTACAGACAATACATGCAGAGATACAAAGGTATTTTTGATAGGATTTTAAGATTCATTGCAGGTAAACATCTGGTGTAACAAAAAAGTTGACAGAGAACGGAAAAGATGTCGCCAATAGATTATGTAAAAAGGCCGGTGTGAAGCTAGCGAACAAAGTCGGTGAGAAACTACCAAACAATTTTCAAAACTGAGTACAAAAGCCAAAAGCATTCTGAACAAACACGTCACCAGTCCAGAATCAAAACAGTCAAAACAATCGATGCAGTCAAACGAACCTCAGTCATCAAGTAAAGTGCGTGAAGGTTCAGGACAATCTCATGCATTTACCATACAAGTCCTTGTTAGAAAAATAAATGAATGGTGATTGCAATGGTTTATTGTTTCATATGACTCAGCCAATAAGCAGAAGCACCATAAAAGTCAACGCATGCACGAAAACAAACATTAGCGAAAATTAGAGCAAATGAAAACACAATGGCATAATAGCTGATCGGTGTAAATAAAGACGATTGGATTGGCGAAAGACCGCGGCGGTCATCTGGTCAACCAAACCCGTTTATCACTTTTTGACAAGTGTTGTGGAACAACAGTTGGAGATCAAATAAGCATAATTAAAAGAAAACAGAAAACGAATGAACGCAGAACATGGTGAAGTAAATGTACAGGTGAAAGCACATGCCTATATACATAGATGAGTGGATCGAATTTAAGTGAACGAAATTGGTGTGGTTAGAGTATTTTCAGCAAGACAAAGAAATTAAAAAATAGTAATATAAAAAGTATAAAAGTTACAAAAACTTATTCATGAGGTACAAAAGAAAACAAAGCAAAACAGAATTAAACAAAAAGTGTGCTTCATGCCGAAAAGCATAGAATGTGCACACAGAAAATACGAAAAAGTAAATACACATAAACAATAAAACAGAGTTACAGAATAATAGAATTCACAGCAGTTTGTTGGACAAATTAAATGTTGCTAAATTTCATTATTGGGAATTTGTTTCATGTAGGGGGTGTTTCTTAAGTTTCCATTTAAAGGTAAAGGTGGTTGAAAGTTTAATATCGTCTGGTATTGAAGACCATAACTTTGGGCCAATAGATTTAAGGGAACATTTTCCTGAAGAAGAGTTAACTCGAGGTACAAACAGGTTTTTAGAGGTTGCTAGTCTTGTTGAGTGATAATCAATTGAGCTGAGTGGAATAAAATATCAATCAAAATGATTTGGAAGCAGTTTGTTATGATAAGAGTGCATGAATTTGCCTACTGAAAAGCTATATAGTTTGGGAAGGCGTAAGATGTCTAAGTGCTGGAAATGGTCTTCTAGTGATCCCATGTTAGTTGGATTTATTATTTTTACAGCTTTATTTTGGAGCTTAATGAGAGGCTGAATGGTTGCATTTGAAGCACGTCCCCAATTAAGGACTGAGTAATTAAGGTAGGGGTGGATTAATGAGTTATAGACAACTTTCAGTGCAGGTGGTGATGTGTAATGTTTAAGTTTGGATAGAATTCCACAAGCTCTTGATAGCTGAGTTTTTACCTTTTGTGCATGAGGTTTCCAGCTTAACTTATTGTCAAGAAGGACACCTAGGTATTTTAGGTTGTCTTCAGGGGAAATGGTGTGGTTATTTATGGTAACTTTAAATGAGGCAGGATTGTGTTTTCGAGAAGTTAATAGCATAAAATTAGTCTTATTGTAGTTAAGAGAAAGCTTGTTGGCTCTTAGCCAGTGGTCAATTTTACATAGTTCAAGGTTAACAGTTGT
>Ga0210059_1003040_pt1 | contig 26632 bp, 11 predicted proteins | sample Ectturendosymbi2_FD_188042 | JGI IMG/M metagenome (GOLD analysis project Ga0210059, IMG submission 188042) | Ecteinascidia turbinata endosymbiont from Florida, USA - Sample 2 (SPAdes) (version 2) | ecosystem: Host-associated > Tunicates > Ascidians > Unclassified | place: Key West, Florida... | reverse complement strand
TTAATGTTGGAGTGTACACCCCTGGTTTCAGAAGAACGTAATTTACTCCAATGTACTTAAGATTAATATAGCAAATAAACAAATTAGCAACATTAGCATAACACACGAGTGAATTATAACACAGAAACGAATTAACAAAGCTTTTCGAATATGGCAAGAAGGCTGCTCGCGTACCACTAGTGGTACGCGTACCACAGTTTGAGAACCACTGGCTTAAGCGGAAAATGTCTGCTTTTCTTCCATGTTTTACTTAAACACGCTGTAACTTTGCTTATATACACTTTTATGCTACCAAATTTTGATATGGTGCAGTTTGTAATATACTTCGCCAAATCTCAAAAGACCAACCTCATTGGACCTTCATTTTAACCTTCAACCCTTGGTTAAATATCAGTACCCTCTGTGTTCACTCATGCGTAACAACAATTTTTATTGTAAATAACTTTTGCTTGACACCACCTATCATCACAAGTGACACATCATCTGAAAGCTGTGGATGAGAAGATTTCAAATCACAAAAAAATTAGTGGCTTTTGATAACTGTTATAGAAAAATGACCAACAAAGTTTTCTTTAGCAAAACATTATTTCCTGCAGTAAAATGTGGAAAAGTGTGACCACATGCTATTAACATATCAATTTGTGCTGACAGTGAATATCAATATATGCTGCACTTGATATTTACTTCTTTCCTACTTGTTTTTTTGTAATGAAAATTTCGATTAACACGTTGAGAGCCAGCCTACGGTATATTTGTACTTGGATTTCGGCCTAAAAAACAGCAGTTTTCGGTTGCCTTACCAACGCCCTAGCTCCTCCGCCGATTGCGCTAGAGAGCTGTTCAAGAGCTCAAACGGATCGGCCAGTCTATTAGATTGCACTCGAAAAAAATTTTTTGGTTGGGGGTTGCGGATTTTTTGTGAGTGATGTCATAAGTGAAGTAGTTTTAGGTCATTTTGGCTCATGTTACCTGGCCTAGGGCCCAACCGCTAGGCCAAAGTGGTTTGCTGAAGTTTTCATTGGAAACTAGGCTCGAGTCCGAGTCTTTTGAGCCTTTGATTGACTTTCTAGCGTTTCTGGTTCAAAAGTTATGATTTAAAATAAACAAATTAATTAATTATCTTGGAATTAGCTAATTAGTCAAATATTTTTACTAACTTACATCACAACTTTTGAAGCCGAAACCCCAGCAGGTCATCCAAAGTATCAAAAGACTCGGATTGTAGCCTAGTTTCCAGTAAAACTTCAGCGAAATACTACCACCTAACGGTTGGCACCCAGGGCCAGGCAAAGTGGGCCAAGGTGGTCAAAAAGTCCTCCACTTATGACGTCACTCACAAAAAACCACACTCTCCAAGCAAAAAATTTTTTTCGAGTGCAATCTACTAGACTGGCCGATCCGTTTGAGACGGTGAACAGCTCTCTAGCGCAATGGGCGGAGGAGCTAGGGCGTTAGTAAGGTAACCGAAAACTGCTTTTTTTTTTTGCGAAAATCGCCGAAACCAGATGACTTGCAAAGTGTTAATGTTCTTCATACCTCCAGGCATCATCACTGAAAATTTCAGGCAAATCGAGCAAGAACTTTTGAGTTATGCCATTATCTGTCAAACATCCTATGCTAGGCACAGGCTACAACATTTTTTTCAAACGAGTAAGGTGCAAGCATTTGTTGTGAGTTGTTGCATACCTCGTTTCCACTTAAGATTTACAAAAATGTTCCCAATACCTTCCTGCATCAGTTCTGAAATTTTAAGTCATTCCATCAAACTCTTGGTGTTATGGCGTTGTATATCCAACCACCATGCTAGGCCTAGGCTACAACACTTTTTCGAAAACTCTTACTGTATTTTTTTGGACCATAAGGCCCACTTAAAGTCCTTTAATTTTCTCAAAAATGCGAAGTGCGCCTTATAATGCGCTGTGCCTAATGTATGAGTCTGGTTGTGCTTTCTCACCTAGAACCAATTGTATGCGGTAAAAGGTGCTATTTATTTAATTGTTAGTTACAAATTTTTTGTAAACAAACCATCATGTTATGTAATAAATCAAGAACAATTGCAATGAACAGCATATATGGTTCTGAGAGTAGCTAGCAGATACCACAGAGCATATTACTCATCTAAGCTCCTGACTATTTTGGTGCACACCAAATCAAACACACGCACAACTTTTATTTTATTCTGTTAGTGTCCAGCGGATTAGGCATGTGTGACAGATTAAACTCCCTTGTATGCAATGACAGATTAAATTCCCAGTGGCGACTCCTGCACTTGAGTGTTATTGTGAAAGAGTTGATACTGTGCCTTATAATCTGGTGCGCCTAATGGTCTGAAAAATATGGTAGGTCTAGGCAATTGCTTCATGTAACACCACAACTTTTTTCATACTCGTTTATTTGCAATGAAAAGTTATGATAATGTGCACAACCCCTGAAACTTTCATATGATATGAGCAAGAAATTTTTTAGTTATGTGGTCTGGTATACAGCAACATTTTACAAGGCCTAGCCTACAGCACTTTTTGCAAAACACTTAAGTCCTGACAGTTGTTGTGTATAGCAGGATAACTATTTTTGTGCTTGTGTCTTAGTAAAGAAAATTTTTGCAAATGCTCTGCATACCTATGCACACCACCCTAACAATTTGCAGCAAATATAACGAAAACCTTCGGAGTTATGTGCATTCAGGTCATGACTGTGGTACGGCTTAGGCTACAAAACTTTGTCCTATTGAGCAGGGTTTAGAAGTTGTTTCATGAAGCACCATAACGTTTTGAAACTAGTTCTTTTGTGACTAACGTTTACAGGAAATTTTGTCTGATACTTCATGCGTGTTTCCTGAAAATTTGAGTCCAATCAATCATGAACTTTGCGAGTTATTAATTTATGAATTGAGCAGCTGGACTCTGTTCACAGCACTTTCGACAACATTTGCTACATGTGGTGAACCACATGCAACTGGATCCAGGAAGTGGGTCATAGTGATGCATAGCACATCATAACCTACTGAAACTAGTTGTTTTGCAACCAAAATTTAGAAGAATGATCTTGTTGTTATGCATCTTTTCTGAAAATTTGAACTCATTCCAATAAGAACCTTTTGAGTTATTAATTTGTGAATTGAGCAACCGGACTGCTGGTCACAGCAGGCACACATCTAATGCTGCATGTTGCTATCGCGTATAAGTTCAGTTCAGTTCGTTTTTGTATGAGACACAATAACTTTTCTTGTGCATGGACATTTGCTACCAAATCTTATACAAATGTTCTTCCTGTACCTATGCATCTTACCTGAAAATTTGAGTTAAATTGAGCAAGAACGCCTCGAGTTAATTGGGTCTGCATTGACAACTTTACCATGCATAGAACTAACAATGTGATAATGATACATAAAAGAGGCGCTGATCAGGTGAAAATCCACGATAAAGTGTGGAGCCCAAGGTGTTAACTAATCACATTGATCTATGTTGTTCAGCAGCAAAAGCGTTAAGGTTCTTTTTACTCCAAGGCAAATATACAACATCGGCTTCAATTCATTGCTTACCAAGTTTTTCTTCACTTGACTTTTTAAAGTTTTGGAATGCATGCTGTGCAGAAAGCCCTAATTGCAGGCTTTAACTGAAATGAGATGTATTTATTATGAAGCACTGATGCTTTAAAAAAATACAATAAACATTTTTCAACACGTTACAAACTTTGTAAATCAAACCTGTCTTTCAATTCAACCTTTTTCACACCTTCATCATGGTAGATTGTTTGAAATATGGCACGCTGGAGAAAGGCTGTCTCTGATCAAAAACAAGACTCTGACTGCTACAGTAGAAGTTCATAGCAAAAGCAACAGCACTAACGTAGATTTGGAAATAGTTTATTTACCCCCATTGTGAAGAGTACGCACTTGGGACTGTTTATTTTCATATGCCTAAAGATTTCAGTTAATCAGTTATGTACATCTGAAATAATTACACACATTTTAGAACACCCTGTATTATAATAATTGGACTGTTCATAAAAACAAAATTAATGCATTCGTGTCGTGAGTACAAACATCTACTGTATAAAATAATTTAGACTAATTGCATGCATTTTTAAAAGGAAATAATTCAATCTGCTGGTGCCTAGCATGATGATTACTAAACATGCTAGGAAAGCATGCAACAGTTTAAATGTTCAAGTGTAATTAGGTTAAATTATTTACACTCCAGGAAAAAAAGTCATGTGCTTCTAATGCAGTAGAGCTTTTAAAACAATACCTAACTTCAAATAATACCCTGGGAAATTTCATTTGTAGCAAGGTCAACGTGGGAATGGCTTGGGCATGTAAATATTTTCATATTCAAGGAGAGTAGCTTTATATATACAGTACTTCACAATTAAAAGATGTGTTGTCTACAGTTCACAATTCACAAAACTTGGCTAGAATTTGCTGCATAATTTAGCTTTCAACACAGCCCTACCAGCAATTGAAATTCTATCCAAGTTCGGTTAATTGTGAACTGTAGAATCATAGCCCAGCCAATGGCCAGTGTTATCGCAGGCTGCCATTAATCTTGTTTTGTTCAGAGCCAGTAGCACAGTGCCAGTGAAAGCAGTTAATCTTAAAGTGTGCTGTTGCATATCCCTGCACTGTCAACAATGCCAACAAAGGAAGCCATTCCCAGCATAAATGTTTTTATCAATGCTGCAGCTTAATAAAGTTATCATATTTTCACAAAAGGTTGTCTAATACATGAGTTAACCAAGTGTTTGAGCAGCACAAAAGTATATTATTTATTGCAAAAACATTTTTGAACAAAAAAAGACTCATAATGTTTCTGGAGATGTTCATATAAACACACTAGGCAAATGCAATTCCAAATCCAATTGCAATTTAGCAAATTTTGCCTAAATGCAATTTAGGCAGCAAAAAAGAATGAAGTCACCAAATTTGCCTGAAAAGATGTAGTTTGGAAATTGCTTTGTCAAACAAGTGCTCAGTTTTAAAATTTAGTTAGCAACACCACCAGCATGCTTTTTGTCTGGCATCTGCTTTGTCTGGCAAGTTTGCAATGACATCTTGAAGGTCAATTATCCAGTTTTTGTTGGATCATATTTCATGTATGACATTTAAGGGTTTTTGGTCATATTTCATGTGCGACATCTAAAGATACATTACTCAATTTTTGATTGGTCATATTTCAAACCATGAGAAAAATCGCACAATTTTATTTTAATTTGTTGGTAATTTTTCACTACACCATCGGAGGAAAATGATAAAATAATGCTAGTGAGGATGAAGGAGAAATTCCCTCTTAACCACTGACGTCAACTTTTTAATTTTACAAGGCATGTGGGTTGAAATACCCCAAAGCAGTGCTCACACTAATGTCAATGTTACAGGCGACTCACATTTTATGAAAGGTCAGACCAGTGGTTCTCAAACTTTCATGAGCTGTGGCCCCATTCTAATTTTAAGCTGTGAATACTTGATACATTGTGACACTTGGGTTATGCAATATCATGGCAAAGCTATCTAGCGGAGGCCTCTGCTTGTGGTCCCGGGAGAACTTCTCCATGGCTCCCAAGGGGGGCCAAGGACCCCGTGTGAGAAATCCTGGATCAGATCAAAAAGATGAAACAAGCCAAAAGACATAAATATATTTATTTCTATATATAAAAGATGCAGTGGAGGTATAATTTCCAATAGGACTTATGCTAAATATTGCATAAGCACAGTGTTCCCTCTAAGCCGAAAAAAACAGCACTTTTGGCACTTTTCTTAGATGCCAGCCGACAAAAATTTAAAAAATGGCGATCGCATTTTTTGGACGCAATTTCCTTCACTGGAGAAAATTTCACAAAATACAATTTCATTATTTTTTCTAAGATGTATGGGACATATTTTCACTATTGAAGCCGTTCTCATGTCACAGCATAGAAAGATCAGACGCATTTTGGAAATTCTCCGCTTGCAAAGTTTAGAAAGAAGTTCTGGGTGCATTTTCCACAATTTTTGCGTTTCAAACCAAAGCTGTTTGCCGTGAAGTTCAGATGCATTTTTTGAGTTGTCCGTCTCCACAGTTTACAAAAATGTTTGGGCGTATTCTCACGATTTGTGCGTCCAAAAACGAAGCTGCTTGCCGTTGAGTTCAGATGCATTTTGGAAGTTTTCTCCATGCAAGCTTTATGAAAAAGTTCTGGGTGCATTTTCACAATTTTGGGGTCCAAAAAATGAAGCCGTTTGCTGTTGAGTTCAGACGCATTTTGGAAGTTTTTGCCTTGCATTCTGGATGTTCTCCGCTTCCAAGGTTTACAGTAAAAAGTTCTGGGTGCATTTCACGATTTATGTGTCCAAAAATGAAGCTGTTTGCTGCTTAGTTCAGACGCATTTTGGAAGTTTTCGCCTTGCAAGCTTGATAATAAAAGTGGTGGGCGCATTTTCTCGATTTTTGCGTCCAAAAACGAAGCTGTTTGTCGTGAAGTTCAGACGCATTTTGGAAATTCTCTGCCTGCAAGGTTTGCAGAAAAAAGTTCTGGGCGCAATTTCACAATTTATACGTCCAAAAACGAAGCTGTTTGCTGTGTATAGTTCAGATGCATTTTGGAAGGTTTCCGCTTGCAGGATTGATAAAAAAGGTGTGGGCACATTTTCACGATTTATGTGTCGTGTAAACAAACATTATTGACTTCAACATTTTGTAAAAATGCATTGGATACATTTTATAATTTTACACACCTGTAAATCTTTGCTGGGTTGTTCGGGCACATTGTGAAGTTCTTGACTTTCACATTTTATGAGAATGAATTGAATCTGAACACATTTGGACTACGAGTGCACCCACAAATTGTGATGTGCGAGTGTGGCTTTATGTGAAACAATTTCAAACAAGTCTTGGACTGGCACCTCAAACATGTTTCGTAATACCTGAACTTCGAAAGAATGAACAGATTTTGTGAAATTTGACCTGATGTAAGATGCCTGGCAAAATTAAGCTAGGTCGTTCATGGAGGCCTTTAACACTTTGAGAGCTAATTAGTTAATTAGATTTGACTAATTAGTTAATTAGATCATTAATTAGTTTGTTTATTTTAGATCATAACTTTTGAACCAGAAACGCTAGAAAGTCGATAAAGGCTCAAAAGACTCGGTCTCGAGTTTAATTTCTCATGAAAACTTCAGCAAAATACTTTGACCTAGCGGTTGAGCCCCAGGCCAGGCAACATGAACCAAAATGATCCAAAAACTACTTCACTTATGACGTCACTCACAAAAAATATCCGCAACCCCCAATTAAAAAATTTTTTTTCGAGTGTAGTCCAGAAGACTGGCCAATTCGTTTGAGCCATTGAACAGCTCTCTAGCGCAATCGGTGGAGGAGCTAAGGCGTTGGTAAGGCAACTGACAACTACTGGTTTTAGGCCGATTTCAAAGTATGAATATATCGTACCCCGGTTCTCAAAGTGTTAATTACATAGTAGTTGTTTTTATTCTCGTGGCATAGCTATTGGACTAGGAATGTTTGTTGCTTAGGTTATTTCAGATATAGTGCTCACCAACACACTGTTGACTCAGTCGCACTTCAGATAGTACGCTACAAACCATTTTCAGATTTCGGACGCAGGATTTAGCTGCTAAACGCGAAACCAATCTGGGAAAAAGAGACAAAGTAAAATTCCTTATGTTTGAAAATTGCTTTTATGCTCTTTTCTGGAAATCTGTCAAATGATTTTATTGGAAGGGTCATCCGTACTGTTGCAACCTCTCTGGTGGTGTTGCGTTGAATGTGTGATTCACCACGAATGGGATGTGTGTGAAGAACAGCACTATACATATATGTGGCGTGAACAAGCAATAATAGAGTGATCATGGCATGTGAACTTTATTGTTGCTTGCTGCCACAGTGTGAAGCTTAGCGCATATGCCGCTCGGGATTTCCGATCATAACAGTACATATTTTATTTACACAGTTGTGTTACATTTGCTTTATTCGAGTTTTAGATAGGGGTTGTTGGGCTAGAATGGGTTGCTGGAATGGTCGCGGTACAAAAAAGGTTTAAAACCACTGGTTTAGTGCGACAGTGAACAATGCACAACAAAGACAAGGACAGTCATTCAGGACCATATGAGGGCAACCCCTGAGAGAAATGGTTCACATTTGGCTAGGAAGTTTGCATGCAGCTGATTTCATTTATTGCCTCTGTGATGGTTCTTTGTTTGTTCGTGTATCAGAAAATGTTGCGTGTGTACGTGTTGGAAAAAGTGAAGACCATTTTATTTTTTTTTTGGTCATTCACCAACAAAGGTTGATGAAAAGTATTTTCGTTGAAAATGAACACATTTTAGGAAAATTCACAAAGGGTGCCTAAGTTTCTTTTGAACTTGACAACACGTTTTGGACACCAGCCGACTTACAAAAATCTTAGAGGGAAGACTTCACAAGCGTGCCATGATCCAGATAATTACACATAATATCTGTCTTACTTGGAACAGGAAGCTCCTGCCAGCTAAATTTATGAATTTGTCAGGAAAGAGTTCTACCTTTGCAGATATACATGGTTTGCTTCCATTGCTCATGTAAAGGCCAGTGGTTGATTTTTACATGTGTGTATTTTTCCTGCTGGGCCATCTGTTGTGGGTGCTCCAATAAGTTTATTGGAAGTCTCCATTTTAGGTTTCTGTTCATTTTTTGTCAACGCCAAATGAAATGTCACCTTGTTAAATCTTCTTCTGAACCTGTTGTATTGGCACAAAGCAATCCTGTCTTGCATGGCTATATAGAAATTGCCACCTTCATTTTTCTGTGGACTGCTGCTATGCCATTTATGAGATGTTCAACAAAATGAAGCAAGGAATTAAGTGAAACCGTGCTGAATGGAAACCAGATGTTCTCAATATTATCTAGGTTCAATGAACAAAATATCAAACAAGACATCTGCTATAGTGCAATGTATTTTTCAACCTAATGATTAAACCCCATTTTTAAAATGCTTGATATGGCTTTATTCAAACTTTATTTGATTCAGTTTAAGTTTTATTCTTTTATGTCTTTTAGTTTTATTATCTTTCATTAATCTTTTATTCAGTTAAATTTAATTTTAGTTCAATTTTAATTTAATTTATTTTAGTTTTATTCAAACACAAAGATGTGTAATATTTTCAGACATAAAAGATAAAATGTAGCAGGAAGGTTCTCATTGTTTTGCAATACACATAGCTTTAGCTTGTGTAAACATAACACAGATTTGTTAATACTTTAATATTATAGTCGGGATTCCAACTGTGAAGTGGTGTGGAGCGGAAGGAGATTACAATGTTCTTGTCATGGAGTTGCTTGGACCTAGCCTGGAGGATCTTTTCAACTTCTGTTCAAGAAAGTTTAGTCTTAAAACAGTATTGCTGTTGGCTGATCAGCTGGTAAGAATTGTGGCATAATCTCAAAAACCTTGGAAGAATACTGTATTTTCAGTAGAGCTGTATATTTTTGCCACAAGGACAAAAGATTCTGTTCAAGACTAGCAATTTTTTTCAGTGCATTGGCAATTTTAAATGTTAGGGACAACTGTGTTGTAATGTTGAGCATGCTGCCACTAAGTTTAGACTAAAATTCTGTCATGCTGTGAAGTGTGATTGCAATGCTGGTACCAACCGCTGCAAGGCCATTCAAGTCACCATTACTTTTGGTAATGTTTCAGTTGCTATGATTTCTTTCTCGTCTTTGAAATTCTTAACTTTCGCCAAATAAACTCAACTCAAAATCTTTCTTGCAGATCAGCAGAATTGAATACATCCATAGCAAAAACTTCATTCATAGAGACATCAAGCCAGACAATTTTCTCATGGGCCTCGGCAAGAAAGGAAATTTGGTGTACATAATTGATTTTGGGCTAGCCAAAAAGTATCGAGATGCTCGTACTCACCAACATATTCCTTATCGTGAAAACAAAAACCTCACTGGCACAGCTCGCTATGCCTCAATCAACACTCATTTGGGTATTGGTAAGTAACAGCAGGCCTCAAATATTTTTGGAAAACTGTAGCTTTGTCCATGTTGTTCTATGTTTTATTATGCCATTCTTGTGATTTTTTTTATAACCCATCTTTTCGTGTCCCCTCTGCAGTGAGTGGCTAGTATGAGGAGAGTCTAAATATAGGTTTATTTTGAACTGATGACTAGGGCAAGTTTTTTCAATAAAGTCAATTTTTGGTAGTAAGCTTGAATGACGTGATTATTTGCAAGAACTCTGGATAGAAAGAGTAAGTCTCATATTCTTAATTTGATAGGTCAATTAAAAGTCAATTTTTTAGCATCAGGTCAGTATTCTTTTTATAGGCCAACAAAGTCGATTTTTTATAATTATCAGTTTTTAGTCGAAATTTATTTTTAGTATTGGTGAGAAAAAGTGATAATTTTGATGTGCCTGATAAAGCTTACACATTATTAAGAACTTTAAGGCCAAAATGTACAACATCATATGATTTTATACTTTAATTCGTCCACCTGGTGATTGGCTTGCAGTGTTATGTTGTAAGACTTAGACTTATTTCACTATAGCACATAGACTTGTGTCGCCAGTTTCGTTAAGAATTTGTGTGTTTTCGTTTAATAAATGTTCGTTTTAATATAAAATCTCAAGAAATTCTTAAGAACTATCATTTATTCAGTCTAAATTTTGTTAGGACAATAAAGTCAATTTTTTTGAATTTTTAAGTCAATTTTTTAGTTTTCATGTCAATGAATACTTGCCCTACTGATGACATCTACCTGCAAAGTTGTTTGTATGGTACATGTGACCATATTTCATGTGATCTCGCATTTTTGTAAACACTTGCTTTAAAGATAAGCAAACTATCCGAATTGGATCTTTGAATATGGGCAACTGCCTCTTGTACTTCAATGGTATATTATACTGAGTAGAGATTGACCGATATGGCTTTTTTGGGACCGATGCCGATACCGATATATCAGCCATTCACGGACCGATAGCCGATACCGATGTTTCCAAATTTTTAAAATCTTGTTTTCTGCTTCATTATCAAAAACATTATGTATTCTATGCCTTACCTTTTTTTAAAAAACTTCACATATGAGGATTTATGAGTTAAAAATTCCAAATTGTAGTACTTTCAATATTTTGCTATGATTGTTGATTGATCTGATTAATGATGATGCTTTGGTTTCGGCTGCGATGGCTGATGCATGTTCCGTGGTTCATCTTGTCTGTTTTTTTTTTTGAAAACGCACCTGCTACATTGCTGCAAGATAACTGTCTTAACTTGCTTTGTTCTGCTTTCTTGAGCAAGTTGTCTGGATGCGTGAGGACTATAACAGTGTTTTGCCAACACCTACTGAGGCCGATAAAATCAGCCGTTTTGGCTGATACCGATATATTGGCAAAACCCAAATATCAGCTGGCCGATATGTCAGTGTATCTCTAATACTGAGACAGCGGCAGAGGCCTTTTGTAGTTGCTATAGCCCTACTAGACAGCTTTTTATGCAGGAATGCGGAAGCGGTGGAAGTGGTCCTTTTTCTGTGGAAGCAGAAGCGCGAAAATTCTTCCGCTTCCACATAGGTTATTTGACTTGATGAGTAACTTGGCTAAAAAGTTTTGTCCATTTCCCAATGTAGATTAAATGGTGAAGTTGCACAATAAGTCTGAATGAACGTGCGATATCAGTAACGCGAGAGAATGAGATAAAGCATAACTAGCATCCATGGCCTTCTTCATAGAAGGCCAAGTCATCGTGCAGCTTACCAATTTTATCGGAGGCTGATTTTTCGAACCTGGCTGCTGTCTACTAAAATGGTAACAGTTTGAAAGCACAGCAATCTCCCAGTTATGTTCGCAACTTGAATCTGAGCTGTTTGTGTGAACTTATCAGTTGTGCTTTTAACTGCGTTAGCAAACAGATGCTGATCATTAGGGCTAATGTTTGGAGACTGATTGATGCTTTGACTGAAGTTAACTATTCTTTTCAGCAAGGTATATGGTATTAACTTACATCATGCTATTCACTTCACAAACAATGTTAGGCAAAGCCAAGCGTTTAGTTGAATCATTTCGAGTCAAATCATCCAACTGATCCGAGTTAACGAAACATCACACGACAGTACCAAGTGAGGCTGCTGTAGGAAAGTCTGTGCGAAGCGGGAAGTTATGTGCAAACGTTATTTGCCCTAATGTCGCAAGACAGACACACACACAAAAAGCTAGTGCGTCTGTCCGCAGATTAACAAAGCTGGATAGTAAGGTATTTCTTTGGATTGATAACATGCATCGAGCAAACTGCCCCCTCTACGTTCACTAACCATCTTGAAAGCAAGCGCACTTGCTGAACAATTATATCAAATTGTGAACTTAGCAACATATTGTTTCGTGTTTACCACTTTTTATGACCAGTTGTCACATTTGATTTGCTGTAAATACCAATAAATTGCTGAAAATTTTGAATCCAGATTTTTTCATAGCTTTGTGCGACCTTAACTGGGATGCGAACATAACCCTTTCAATACTGTTCTGTACATATGTGTTTGCCAACTCAGTCTAAAAAGCTTATAGCATTTTATTAAAGATGTAAAAAGTTTGTCCAAAACCTTGTGTTCTAGAATTTTGCTCAAAGCATTATTATGACGTAATAATGTATGATAATCAAAACGCTTTGAAGAAACCTTAAACGGTACGCTATGCAATTTAGCTTGATATTTGTTAGGCTAAGGTCAGGTTGTTGTATGTGCTGTTTGTATTATGTCTTGAAGACAGTTTTCTAGGTTGTGTTAAGAGATACTGATATATTGGTCTGGCCGATATTTGGGTTTTGCCAATATATCGGGTCGATATTTGGGTTTTGCCAATATATCGGTATCGGCCAAAATGGCCGATTTTATCGGCTTCAGCAGGTGTTGACAAAACGCTGTTATATTCCTCACGCATCCAGACACCTTGCGCAAGAAAGCACAATGAACCAAGTCAAGACAGTTATCTTGCAGCAACGCTAGCGGGTGTGGCTTCATAAACAAGCAGACAAAATGAACCGTGGTGGACGCATTGGCCGTCGCAGCCAAAACAAAAGTATCATCATTAATCAGGTTAATTGAAAACCACAGCAAAAAATTGCTACAATTTGAAATATTTTAGTTCGTAAATCCTGATTTTTGAAGTTTATGAAAAAAAGGTAAGGCATGAAATGTCTATTTTTGATGAAGCAGAAAACAAGATTTAAAAATTTTGGAAATATCGGCTATCGGTCCATGAATGGCCGATATATCGGTATCCCAAAAAAAAAAAAAAGCCGTATCGGTCGATATCTCGTTGTGTTTTTTGTAAGAGCAGAGTAGCAGTACCGTGCTGACAGATTCTGACTTATGCGATCATTTTAACTAGTAATGTGACCTTGTGAATTGTAAGCTGCTGGTTTTGGTAGTCATGCTTGTCAGCAGGTTCATAGATGAGATAGAGTCCAGGCTCTGTTGGAAGTGGTGGAAGCAGAAGCGGGAGCGATAGGTGCGGAAGCGGTTGACGAAATAGCCGCTTCTACATCCCTGTTTTTAAGACATGATTTGGACGTTTATCAAATCAGCACACATTTTGCTCTGACAGTGGAGTTTCACTGTTGCACTCTGCTGAGATAATAGCAAGCATGTCATGGTCTTTCACCCGTGCATGGATGGGGGAAAGCTATGCTCTGACCAGTGAGATATATGTTGTGTGTGATATATGTGTGTGATATATGTTGACGCAACCTTTTCACCAGCTGTGTTTTTAACTGTTTTTAACTCACTCACTAGAGGATTGCAGCCAGTAGAAAACTTAGTTTATGATTTGGGCACGACAGTCCTTTTTATAACTTGATGTGATTGTTCTGTGGAAATTAATGCAGGCTGCAGAAAAATGTGACTGCACAAATCAAGTTGTCAGATTGTTTATACCTGTGGTTTTCAACCTGGGGTTCTTGACCCCAGAGGACTCCCTAGAGGGGTCGTGAACCATTATTGCAGCAAGTAGATATTTTATGTATATAGCTCTGTTGCGATCGGAAAGCCCGAGCGCCATGTGCGCAAAGCGTCACACTGTGGCAGCAAGCAACAATAAAGATCATATGCCAGGATCATTATTCGCGCCACATATATATATATGGTGTTGTTCTTCACACACATTCTGTTTGTGGTGAATCACACACCAACGCAGCGCCAACGGAGAGGTTGCAACAACATTCGCTCCTTTTTACAGCGAACTGTGCCCATGGCATGTTCTTTTTGTGAAGCCTGCACCTAGCACGACCTTCACACCCTAGTCACAGCACCACTTTGTTGACGTGTCTCTCTCTGCAAACAGGCAAGCTCAATCAGTGAATCTGATTCACTCTGCCCTATGAAAGGGCAAAGGCGTTACTCAGGCTCATGGCTGCTTGAGACATGAAGCAGGCAGAGGATTTGAGAGGTGACACTGTACAATTTATTGCTCTCAACTCTTGTGTCGTATGCAATAACACATAACGGCAACATTTACTGGCCATTAGCACAAACGACGACTTGTCTTTACCACGATGAAGAGACAATCATATCGCCGAAAACGGTCAATCGGTCAGTCAGACAACCCGCTCGCGATGCTACTCGGAAAGAAGGTCCATGCAAGACTCCAAGAGGTCGTAAATACACATGCAAAAATGCAAACAGAAAATGCATCCAGCACAAGGCGTGACTGTTAAGTCACTTGATACATAGAAATGCAGTTTGAACGTGTGAACGGTTTGTGCTCAGCAGGATGGCTCAATGAGCAGTCTATTACACTGCGTTGATTCCAGAGCATACGTACTTGTCCATATAGTTGGGCCACTGGCCGCAACAGCTGTATTACATTTGCTATATTCAAGTTTTAGATGGGGGTCATTGGGAGAGTGAGTTGTTGTAATGGGTTGCAGTGTGAAAAAGGTTGAAAACTACTGGCTTTCCACTTGTCAGAATTTCTACTAGTTTCTTCTTCACTACTCAAACTGTACTGTTACTGCCTAATACAAAAACTTTTTTTCTTGTGTTGCACCACCTTGTGGCACCAGCTTACAGCTTGGTGTTTAGATCAACTGCACTTTGTGTTCCATAGTGGGGCAAACCAAGATTGGTAGTATTGGGTAATGCTTCTAGCTCTTGCTGGGCATTAAGAACAAGAGCATAGACAATAGCTCTGGTTTTGAAAACAAGCTTAAGCAATTGCAAAGAAGATATTGCTTGTTTCCAAACAGAGTTGCAGGTCTGTCATTTTTTTAATAAATTCAGGGTTCCCATGTGGTATTGAAAGTATTGAAAAAAGTGTGTGCTTTTGTAGGAAAAATGAGAATGCTTTCAACAAAATTGCAAGAAAGCAGCATTGTGACAATTTTCTGGTAGTGAAACAAAAACCATGTATCTTTTATGTCATGGTGTAACCCCATTCATTTAAAATCACTAGTTAGAAAGGCCTGTGGTGACAATTATGTGTTACTGTCTGACGAAATATATTGCCATCATTTTCAAGAAAAGCAAATGGATTTTCTTGTTTGGTTTTGGGAAGGCCACAAAGTAGTTACACACATTAAAATGGACATGCCATGCCATAGCAAATGACATACATGATTGTGCTCATTCTCCAGAGGGTTTTTTGGTTATTGACCTAATTTTGTTCAGTGTTCGAAAAGGTAAGCTAGTGAATATTGCTTCAGCAAGTTTTAATAATATTATGGGACAAATGACTGAAGTGTGTCAGCAAGAAAAAATCAGATTGAAAGTGTGGAAGATGACACACTAGGATCAAAAAAGTTTGTGCAACTGTCAATGGATGCCAATATCCTTGCAAACTTCTACAAGTTTGAAATAAATGAAAGAAACAAACTTTAAAGGACAAGTCTGGTAATGATGTATCATTTAGCTTGCATAAACTGTATAATGCTTTTAAGAAAACTGCAGTATGGGTGGCAGATGTTTAATTTTTTGACAGCTTTATTTCAAGTGTTTCACAAAACACATCTGCAAGACAAGAAAACTTTGTATAGTCACCAAATTCAAGGTGTTTCCACTTAAGTAATGCTCACACAGATGGATTGAAAATGCATTTTTTACTGAAAGAGCAATGAATCGATCAAGTATCCACATATATATGTCTGCTGTGAGAAGTAAAACAGTTCCACATCATTCCACCAAGTCATATGCATGCATTCAAGAAGATTACTCAGATACAATTCTGAAAACAAAGCTAAATTGTTTTGTTTCAATTGCAAAACCAATTTCAAATTTCTTAACTTTTTATTAAACTGATGCACCTGTACTTAACGTTCATCAGCATGGATCTTGAAACACTTCTAGAGAAAATTTTAAGATTCATCAAAGGAAAGGTAATCATTAATGGAGCTGAAACAGCAACCAAATTCACAAAAACTGATAACCACAAAGATCACTCAAGCATTGGCATTGGTTTTTCTGCTGACAAGATCATTTGCACTTTGCGCATGAAAAAAGTCAAGTTAGGTTTAGTTGAACATCAATTGTCAAAAAATCCTTTGCTGTACACCATTATGCAGAATATAGCATGCTTATATCCCAAAAATATGTGCAATTCTTCAAAGAAGAGCAAATTGAGAAATATGAAAGTTGTACATCACCATCTATCTCAAGCTGGATTTTTTCAAGATAACTCTGGATGCCATTTTAAACCAGTTTGATCATTTTTTTACCTTGACTTCAATATTACCAGATTTTCAGTTTTTTCAAGAGAAATCCAGTGTTTAGATTACATTAAAACTTTTGTGAAATCTGACCTGTTGTGAAGCTCTTGTTAGTACTATCATGTGGTCAGACAAAGGTTGAATGGGGTTTTTCCCTGAACACATATGTATGATTCAAATTTGTGTGATTCACATCTGATTGCAAGGTGGCTGGTGAAGAACTACATTACTAATTTGGAATGATTACAAATTTTCATGATTCAGAAGGAACTCTGGCTGCACATGGAGCAAGAAGTCGATACTTTGCACAACTTGCTGCAAATAAGGAGGCCGAGGAAAAAATCAGAAGAGGAAGAGGTATGAAGAGGAAATTTCTGAAATGAAAGTAAAAGAACAGAATGCAAGAGAATATGAAAGCACTTCACAAAGCAGCAAATGAAATGGAAGGAAAAGCAGAAGATCTAAGACAGTTGACACTACTTACCCAGCCATACAGTCTTTGAAAAACAGCAGGCACCAAAGAAAAAGCTCATGCTGATCTCATTCAACAGCTTAAAGAGAAGTTATTAAGTGCTGATAAAATATGTACAGATGCAGTGTTTGATGATACAAACTGTTGGTCAGTGGTACAAAATGTATAGATGTATGTAACAGTGTTCTGTTGTCTTTGTGCTGACTTTCCTTCAGTTTTTTTGGTAGCTCTTGTTATTTGTGAGTAGACAAAGCCTACCAACTTGTATACCTCCATTGAGAATGATACAGTAAGCATTCAGCCATTGTTTGGTCAAATTTTGTTCTTTGCAGGTTTTCACAGTTTTACTGAAGTTAAATCAATTGATGTTTTTTGCATTGGTATGCAATGTGTAAAATTGTGTTTCATGAATATAAATTTTGAAAAATAAAATAAGTGCTGATATTGAACTTTTTAAAAAATTGTATTGAAAATGATTTTTAAAAACGTGCGGGAACCTTTAATAAATCTTGTAAACAAGTGCGTTGATCCTGAAAACGTAAGTTAGTTTAGAAATGTTTTTTTGCTCCTTCCGTGGGTAAGTTGGAGTGAGTTGTGAAGGGATTCTAATTGTGGATCCTAAACTTATTGTTTGGTTGGAAGTGACTTCCAACAGGGTGACTTCTTATAATGCCTTCGTTCGTACGTAATGACATGTATAACTATTTTCATATTGAAGTTATATTCTGAACCAATTTTGTCTGTGGTTTGCTGTGAATGGGGTGGTTTGTCAAATACTTCGTTCGTTGATTCGATTTTCAAACATGTTTAAAACTTTGTTTGGGCGTTTGAATGAATTCTTTTTGTGTTGAACAGACCAAACCCTCAATTATTTAGAGCTGCATGAACCGCACGAAAGTTTTTTGATTGAACAGATTGGGACATTGGTAGTTCTCACTCTGGGCAGTTAGATGTACACCTTTTCTTGATTGAAAACGCTGGTCCGTCTAATTTTGTAAAAATGTTTGCCTTGTGCAAGTTTTTAGGAAATGGCCAGTAAGGAAACTGGGCCTAGTGCGTATGTCTTGGCTAAATGCCTGCTTGTCTGTACGATGGCAGTTTGTGCAGATTAAACATCTCATTTTGCCGTGGTGTGCTGCCCGTTTCAATCAGTCGTCAGCCTCTACTTTCAATGGTTTGAGTAGTTGCCACTTCATCACCCAATCTGTTGGCTTTTATGACCACCGTGTGTAATCGAGAACGTTCAAAGCGCTTATGCTAATCATCAGTGATGGAGTAGAAACAGTAGCTTTATCACTTTTAATGTTGTTTTGATGCCCTCAAAGGAGTCAGTGACACTCTTCAATCATTGACAAGATTTGTTTTATTTGGGGCACTGGTTCTTTAACTGTGATCAGCAATCTGCGTTTACTCTGAGTTCAAACACCAGGTATACTGGTACAAACTCAAGAAATCTTAACCTGGTGTGTTTATACCTTATCTTATTATTTTGTCACTATGCATCGAAAGATATTGTTTCACAGCCAAGAATCAGACACTATGATCTTGTCGAAGTGTACATTCGCCTACTGAGTGGGCATCACCATCTCTGCGAAGTGCGTGAACTGTAAATAGGATACTTTACATATAAGATATTACTAAATACATAGGATCTTATGATTCTGCTAATGTTTCGGTCATATGTAACTTACTGAAAAATGCTGAAGATTTTAGACTGATCTGAACTCGAAGAAAAGGTAAACTTAGCTGTTTGGTAGCGAAGACTAGCTTAAATTAATGTGAACACGGTGCAAACTTGTGGTGTTCAAATAAAAACACAATTTGACGTCGCTTTGCCCTGCAGTATTACAAAAAATCTTAATATTCGAATTGCACGTTCTGAAGTGCATTGGAGTAGTGACAATTGATGGTGGCCTTTTATCAAACAGTGGAGAACACGTGTACTTTGTTAAGGTGGATTGTTTATTCATTGCAGAACAAAGCCGTAGAGATGATTTAGAATCACTCGGCTACATCCTCATGTATTTCAATCTTGGTTCTCTTCCATGGCAAGGTCTTAAAGCTGCTACTAAGAGACAAAAATACGAACGAATTAGCGAGAAGAAAATGTCAACACCTATTGAAGTTCTGTGCAAAGGACATTCAAGTACATAATACCATCCTGTTTAGTGTTCAGTTCGAACTACCAATTCGGATTGCATCAAACGAACATGTTGTGTTTACAGCTGAATTCGCAACGTACCTGAACTACTGTCGTTCTTTACGGTTCGACGACAAGCCTGACTACTCCTACCTCCGCCAACTGTTCCGTAACTTATTCCATCGCCAAGGATTCACATACGACTATGTGTTTGACTGGAACATGTTGAAATTTGTAAGCAACTCGTTAACTTGATCATTGTTTGGTATCCATAACATACGGTATGTGATTTTACGAATTATCACGATTGCGCTAGTTGGAAGTTGTCTAACAAACTGGACAATAATCGGTTTCTTTTCGATTTTCTTTTTGAGCATCAAACCGCACGTATTGATTTTGTTCAAGACTCAGACCTGATGAACATATTGTGAAAGTGAAACGACCAGTTTCATACAGTCTCCGTAATGTCCGGAGTTCGCTATAACCTTGTGACAGTGTTGCAACCAAGGGGAAATCGGGAAGTCTCCCAGTCATGACTCGTAAAAGTTGCAGTGACAGAAATTTCGTTATTTTTTGTTTTTTGCTGGTTTAAAAGTAAGTGCAAGAAATCTTTATGTTACTTTGCAACCTTCAGAAAATAGAGGATTGCAGTCTGCATTACTCCCATCAGTCAGTGCGTTAGTATTCAGAAATCTTTGAAACCAACCCGTAGCTTGCGTAAGAATTGTTTTGTGTTTTATAAATCTCTTCGTCAAAGATTATGGTCCTAAATTGTTCGGTATTTCAGAAGTGAAGTTTCGGTTTATTGACTTCTTTGTCGGAACAAACGCACAGAACTGCTCGGTGATGCCAATCGCGGTTGAAGTCATAAGTATGCGGCAAACATACTTGCGACACCGTCCACCCTGTCCCGATAAGAAAAGTGATAGCGCGATACATTGCCTCTCCTTTTCCGGTGAAGTGATTACTGCATGCCTGCGCTTGCAGTAGACTCAGTGCAAGGCCTTTTATACAAATATGCCCGCTGCAAATGCTTTCACGTGGTGCCCCTGATATCGCAGAAAGTTGTTGTGCAGTTGGCGCGACTGGTTTGTCCAACGGTATAATTTGGGCAGTTACTACCGCGAAATGCTCGAAATTAATCAAATTGGGACAGCGCAGAGTGTTTCTACTCTGGGGCACTTGAAAGCCACGCGTAAACGGTAATCTTACTGTTGTAAGCAATGATTGGAAACTGGAACATTACTCAAAGGAAAGAGTGCGAACTGGTCGAGGAAGCCAAACAATATTCCCTGGATGTGGTTGGCATTTCATCGAATAAGCGTCGTGGCTCGAACACTGTTGAGCTGGACGATGGGTGGAAACTCTTCTGCCCATCGTCTCGTGAAATTCCTAAAGCACTGAAAAAGTTCTTAAATGAAACTCGTAAAGCCCTGAATAAAACTCGTGAAATTCGTACAGTCCTGAAAAAGCCTTTAAATGAAACTCGTAAAGCTCTGAATAAAACTCGTGAAGTTCGTAAAGCTCTGAATGACGAGCTACTTATCCGAACATAAGAGATCTCAGCTGCAGTGTTTCGGCCATATGACCAGAATATCCCAGGAAAGATTGGCGAGCGAAGTCCTGTTGGCTGCACCTACGGAAAAGCGGCCCAGAGGTAGTCAAGGAAAAGGTGGCGTAATCACATATCCGACCTTTCTTGGTGCCGCTTTGATGCGAAGTCAGCAGAATTATCAGAGATGGCTGAAAACCGTGAGATATTTCGAGTCCTCCCAGCGCTGATGTCCCCGCGACTCACCCAGAGGAAAAGCGGGTCTGAAAATGAATTAATGAGTACCTAAAAGATCGTATGTTGTCTTCACTACCCGTTGGGCGTTTTTCAGGGTAGTCGAACTTCCCCCGAGGAACACGAAGCCAAGGACAACCGATCATCGTCTCGCGGCTTGATCTCTGGGTCAGCCCCCAAAGGTATTTAAACCGTACACTTCTGCTTTGATTCAAATGTAATGTTATGTGTAGGCAGTAGATGTACTTCAGTCTGTCTTTTTCCGGTCATAGACCGAATTTTTTAAGTCAATTTGGTCATAACGTCAGAAAATGCAGACTAGTGAATACAGTTGCGGCGAATGTTAATACTATTACGGGACAAATGAACGAAATGTCTCAGCGAAAAAAACTTCAGTTCGGTTATCTGTGTGGTTACGATGGTATTTTTGCTATGGAACGCGTGGTTTTCTACGATTGTGTACCATCAGCTGCATTTGTTGAACAATCTGATCATATAGCGCTAAGATGATTACGGTTTGTTTTTGCTGTCGTGAACTAGTTGCTGTCAAAACTAAAATTAACACTTCCCACTTTACATAGTGGTAGAACATTGAACTGTTTGTACGTTTGAACTTACCGTGGTACGCGCTTTTTCGCGGTTGCAAAAAGGTGATGATTTAATCGGAAGCTCAACCTTTATTTCAAAACATAAAAGGTAATTCTACACGGTAATTGAATGATGTTGCATTATTCAAATTAAATTTCTGTCTCAACCTTTGTTGCCATTCTAAGCAATTTAGAGCGAGGGCGTTCAACTGTTTAAATATATGCAGCCACTGTAATGCATCGTTTACGGCCTGAACAATGGACTCCGACTCATCACTGGATTGTGTTGTGACTTCTTCTGGTATTTGTAAAAAAAAACAGTTTTTACCAACAATGCATTTATCGCTCTACTTTTGGCATTTGAACAGCGAGGAAAAGTTGCGGATATTTTTATGCCAGTAAAGCAGATGTTCTTGATTAAATGATATGAACTTGTGTCTGATAACTGCCTGCAGTGGAACTCTGGTCATTTCAGCAAGTAGACAATCCACGCACGAGCAATGCCTGTGACATTAATATTAATTGTGCGGCAGTGCTATTGTCTGGTCGTGTTTAAAGTTTAAGGTTGAGCAGTGTTATGCAATTCGTCGCCAACCTATAGCAAAGTTTGAAATTGCACGACCAACTAATGAGTGCGCTGCATAAGATATACTCTGCACTCAATTAAACGAAAGGTTCAAGGCAATGCTTGATATAATTTGTACCTTGAAGGAAAAGATAAAAGCAACGCAACGGAATAAGAAACAAGTTCAAATCTCCAACCTTACTCATTCGGATCCCGAGAGTCGAGTCAGTTGGGAGCATGAGAAAAATGTAAATTATGGGTGTAGGAGAAGTCGAATGAGAAATTGCATGAAAAGCTTTTCAAGTGCGCGAACATGTTTGTCAGTTCCACCGCAACATCGTTATACGATGTTAACCTTACGATTGAACCTTAATGTGATGTTAGGTGTTCGTTCGTAGGGACCTGTGTAGAGAACCTATGTGGAGGTCGTGGTCGCTTGCGGTGCCGATTAGTCGGTCGATTACGTTTCCACAGAGATCCCCACTAGTTGAGGTGTCAACCTAGTTGTTACAGAGCACAGGTCAGTCCCCCAACTAAGTAACCTGACGTCTTGAAGTTGCCAAAGCCAGGCGAAATAAAAGGCTCTCACCACTTTGTCCGCAAGTAACTCTCCAGTAGCACTCTAAGTTGACTGCTTCTTTCGATTGTATTCAGATATACAACAAAACCACCATTACACCCGAGCGTGAAGTCAAAACACGTAACGTTAAGCGCTTTGATGAAAAAGTAGAATGACGACGGACAAAAGAGTTGGGTGTTCGCATGCGCCACAGGAAACAGCGACCAGCTGCGGTTATGTCATTTTGCAGGCTATCGTGTCAACTGTTGGTCTGTTCGCATACAAGTACATTGCGTTGAATCACGAATGGAATATTACTGGGAATTACGTAGTAAGAATGCACAAAACATTAAAGCACTAATGTATCCACTATACGTTAACAGAAAAAGTGACTCAAGCAAGGCATGAAAGTTGCCTCTTGTTTGAATGCAGAAAATTAAAACTGCAACACTGTAAAACGCTTTTAGACAGTTTAGCTCTTACACCGGGGTAATTCAAGTTTTACTTTAGATAAGCAAGCGTGACAGAGTCATCGCAGTCACAAGTGATGTTTTGTACTACAAAACTTAAATCGATGAAATTCTGCACTTTGCATTGGTCTTGCGATTTCCGGTGTTTTTTAAATCGTGGTTGCATACGAAAAGCAATAAGTAGGATCAGGTTTTTTTTAAAGGTGTTTTAGGGACCCGGTTCAGGTCCCTAGAATTGAAAATCGGGTCCTTACAATAAGAGAAAATCATTATCGGGTCCCTAGAATCAAAGAAAATCGGGTCCCTGTAATCAGAGAAATCGGGTCCCTACAGGTTCACATCGGGTACCTAACATTTTCCTTTAAAAAAAACCTGAGTAGGACATTTTTTGTTTGTAAGCCGTATGTCGTATTATGCAAGTTGTCAAGCGTACAGGGATGGAAAATTTATTGTCTCCTTGGTTGGCTTTCAACTTGTCGATTAAATGTGTACTAATCAGGGTTGAAAAAAAAACGTTTTTTTTTTTCAAAAAAAAAAACAACCCACCTGTTTTTTTTAAAAAACGTGTTTTTGGGTTTTTTAAAAAGAAACAAAATGTTCTTTTTTCAAAGAACACACAAAACCCCATTCTGAATTTTTTTTGTTTCATCATGCAATATCACTATTTTCAGAACTACACAATAATAACTTGTTATAACTGTTATGCCGTTCAAAATTGAGGGTAAAGAAATGTACACCGTCTTTGTTGTCGCAAAGTGTTGTCGGTCAGTTCATTCCTAAGTGGTAAGGCTTGGCAAGCATGCGCATAGCCAACAAAGAAAAACCACTCCCCCAAACTCTGTAGTTTCACATCAAGTTTATGTGCATGCCTTGCTAGTTCAGCATCCAAACTAAAGAGTGTATTCTTCAATATATGGTTTGGTATGGTCCAAAATCAGAAAAAGTTTAGATGCAGATAGGGCAGAAAAATTGGTTAAAACATACCGATTGTGCAGAGCTGAAGAAGAAAACCTTTCAAATTTACTCCAGGCCTGCTCAACCTGTTAGTGTTGCGGGCCACTTTCGCATGAGGAAATTTATTGCGGGCCACACACATTTTTGTGACGTAACAAATCCCTCGATTTTGATAAGTTATATGCGATAACACGAGGTGATAATGAGTCCTATAGTTGCACGCAGTGTTGCCAGCTTGTATGGATGTAAACCAAATCTAAAAAAATTGACATATTTTCGAAGCGTTTGTTATACTAGTTTTTCGTGGTAGGCTCATAACAGAAGCAACAGGTATAATTTTTGTGTGTTTTGATGACAAATATACTTGAACCTATGAGCCTATGAAAAAATACTAAAAATTTTAAAAGTCTGCTTACGAACTTTATATCGCGGGCCACTTAAAACAACCTCCGGGCCGCGGGTTGGGCAACCTTGATTTACTCAAATTGATTGATTGATTCTTTTTTTTCAAATCCTTCAAATTTCTTTGCTGTACGTTTTTTCTTATTAAAAAAAATTACTGTTAACTGTACAAGTGTCCTGCTTATATATTTTTTACTTGAGTAGATTTTTCGAAGAAAAAGTGAAGAGTGGGTTTTATTAGGTTTTTGTGAGTTGGCTTTTTTAAGCCCACTTGTGGGGGTGGTGAGTGGGGTCGTTTTCTTTACAACAACCCTGGTAGTAATTGTTGTCATGTCATCACAAAATATGCGGAGACTTTTTCATTGAAACTTGTAGAATTTCCTTTGCGTCGTCGTCGTTTGAGCTCGGTAACAATGCTTGCACGAAATACGGTTCAGTTCAAAGTCCATTTCTTGTTTCGGAGTGTCACAAGTGGTCTGCCAAAACTGAAAAATTTGTGATAGGTTTCAGTGTTCCTATGCATTGTTTGCCAGATGGGGGAGTGTCAAGCCGACACATCTCCAGAAATGAACGAGAACGAGAAAGAAAGGTCAGTGCGAGGTTGCATCGAGGCTCTGGTGCTGTTCCTCAAGATTTCTCGACCAGGCCGCAACAGCAGGTACGAAGTACTAAAATTGGTAGTTGGGCACATACTTTAAAAAGTTTTTTGCAAAGTTCAAATTTTATGAATGAACGCAAGCAGAAAAAGCACACCTTGTGGCAAATTGTAATTTTTAATGGTTTTCGTAAAAGTGGTAACCTACTTCTCGGGTTGCCTCCTTTTTGACATAACGGATAATCCTTTCACACAAACGGCGCTACCTTACGCCATTGTGACACGATTGTGATGTCACACAAGAAATGTTGAAGGATTGCGTAAATATTGATCATGTAGAACGAGGATCAACATTTTGCCGGTCCTATTGCTCTATACAAAATCTAGTTACAAAGTGTATTTAGTGCAGCTTAAGCTAATTGACAAGATTTTGCAGATCGGTACCACAAGCTGGCGACGAGAAGGCAGTTCGATGCCTTTGCAAGATGACCCTGCGCGCGGCGGGATCGTTCGGAACCAAAAGTAGTTACAGCCCCACAGTGCGACACCTTTAATCTCCGCCGACAGGAGGCAACATCACCCTGAACCCAGCAGTTGGCTCCGGCTTGCGGCTCAAGCCTACGCAGTAGTGCGACCGGTCTCACCATCGTGTTAAAGGATTAAGTCTCCCGTGATTGTTTGTACGACCTTGCGTTTTCCGCGTAGTTCATATTGCCTAGCTACCTTGTAAATGTAACACTTTCCGAAGCTTTTATTGTACTGTCTGATGTGCGTTATTTTATTACGGCGACTGTATTTCTTGAAATACTGTTTTTCTTTCTACATAAAATGTGATACTCGTGATCGGGTTTGACAGAATGAACATGTGTTGGACAGGTCGGTACCAGTCGAAATGTGAAGTACGCGAGAACCCACACTTCATGAATCTTTGACCCAGTTTTCAGGTGGTAACGATTTTTGCCGCAAAAGTTCCCGTTACGGTCAGTTTGGTGACTTTTCATGACCCTGGAATTTCTGTGCGTGGACTCGCCAAGTGGAGCATGAATTAATCTCGTAAAATTTTGAGGAACCGTTTCAGTGTCGCAGACAATTGTGGTAAAAAGTTGTCACAGCCGGCGTGTAGCAGCGCGGTGGCTGCTACATGCGACGCGCTAAGCATAACATCCCTAGTAGCACGAAAGCTACTGGGAACTTCCTTTAGCCTAGTGTGTAAGTGCGCAGGCAAGCCGTTTGGGAACTTCCTTTAGCCTAGTGCGTAAGTGCGCAGGCAATGGTGGAGATGCGGGGCACGGCGTGGTAGGGAGTTCGAAACTGCGTCGTGCGCAAAAGCTAACGGTCCTCGTAGGAGGCTTCGCCTGTGAGAGCACTCGGAGCGCGGCTCCCGCTTAAAGAGAGAAGGGGGAGTGATGTAGCAGCGCGGTGGCTGCTACATG
>Ga0210059_1003038_pt1 | contig 26655 bp, 13 predicted proteins | sample Ectturendosymbi2_FD_188042 | JGI IMG/M metagenome (GOLD analysis project Ga0210059, IMG submission 188042) | Ecteinascidia turbinata endosymbiont from Florida, USA - Sample 2 (SPAdes) (version 2) | ecosystem: Host-associated > Tunicates > Ascidians > Unclassified | place: Key West, Florida... | reverse complement strand
CACAAGGTTCATCATCCTCGATAAAATGCTTTGACCTTTCACCACAAGTGCACACACAACAAGGTGCATGCCCTTTCTGGCTCCAATTTCTTTCCTCTGACGGAGAAAGCGTCACAGATTCTCCTGCCTGTTTCTCAATGAAAACCACGAGCTGAGCAGGAGCCATTCGCGCCAAATTGATCTGCGTCATCAGTGCTTGCACTCGTGTGACCTACTCCCGTGCTGGCTTCGGTCAAAAGTTGCTGGCGTGGCTTACTAGTGAATCTGCATGCACCAACTCCTTTTGCCCAAATTGGTCAAGGTTACCTCAGGAGGGATCTTTGTGTAGGAATTTTGTTACACTTCAGGTAACCATGGGTCAATTTGGGCAACTTTTTGTTTCCCATCGAAAACTACAAAACTTGTGCAGATTTCGCTAGGACTGCCCGAAAGAGCGTCTAAACAAATGCAGCTACTGAAAAAAACAGCTTTCTACGTGAACGTTAACTAATTTTTAATTTAAGTAGAAGAACCGTTTGCCCAAATTGGGCAGAGGTTACCTGAGCATGGTTAACACTACGGTAGTTGAGGATTTCCAAGGTTCAAAGGTCCTGACGTCACAATCACAGGATGTTTTTAGACGGGTCTGGAAAAAACTGTATGCCGGCGATTGCAGGGCCCGAGTCAGCTTTCGATGCCCCTTTATTGCCAACTCAAAACCCTAGGTACGCCATTGTGTTTACCTCGAAGGTTTGATGTTACAATGCCTGCATTTCTCTTACACTATTGGATCCCTGTATGATGGGTGAATGACACTACAGTTGGGGCTGTTATGACTAGGGCAACCAATTTTTTGACCTAAAAAGTTAAAATTTTGACTTTCTACTTCATAAATTTTGACTTTATTTTGACCTATAAATTTTCTGCGTTTGCAACTGCAACATAATTCAGCCTTAGGTGTTGAGGTTAACCCAGAAGCATATTCATGCACTCAAAGCTTCGAAATTTTAAGATATTTGGTTGTTTAACTTTGGGAATGGATAAATACATTAATATTTACAGTAGAGTCAAACCAGAGAACATCGTCAAACTGCAACACTATAAGAATAACGAATTGAGCTTATACCAAAACAAGTCGTGTATGACCACATTTCTCGCTTTTCCTACATAATATTCAGTGGTACAGTAGCAGACAAAGCAACATTCTTACGTCAGAAATCGCAACAAACCCATTACTTTTATAGAATTGCAACTAAACTTGCGAAAGCATAGCAATATCTGTTGTTGTAGTTTCAATAAAATATCGATAAAGAGAAAAATACTGTGCTGCAAGAAAATTTTGACCTTACGATAAATTTTGACCTAATGATAAATTTTGACTTTTTATTGACCTAATAACTTGGGATTCCCTCACGGTATGAGTGATAAATTTGGTTTGTTGACGTTTCATAACCTTTAGAAACGGCAGAAAATTTTTGACTTTTGGTTGCCCTAGATATGACGAACCATTTTTTGTGCTCTTGCGTTGTTTGATTGTCCCTATGATATGGACCACGTGTCTGAAATAAATGAATTGTTATTATTAAAGAGTTTTTGTTAATGAACATAAACTTTTTTCGAAGGCCGCCGGTTGTGCACCCCCTGGTCTAGAATGTCTAACGAAAGATTGGCGAGCCCCGCTGGCTACATTAACGAAAAAGCGGCCCAGAGAAGCTAAATTTAAGCAAGGGGCATGTAGCGACAGCAATTAAATCTGACAATCGGCCGCCCAAATATTGGAAAACATTCAATCTTGCGCATTGTATTTTGAGTCTTTAGAAAACATACTACGTTTTTTCCATTCTGAATAGATTTTTCTGAAAGTTGCAGTCATATGCAGCTTAGGCCCAGGGCCGGTCCTAGCAGAGGCGGGGCCCAATGCAAGACCAAGGCGCGGGTCCCCTCTGAGCAGTAATATTATGACGTCATCGTGTTCAGTCAACCGTGTTACGATCGTGGTAGAGCGCAGACATACAGTGCAGCACCAACACGAGAATTAAGCACGTTTGCTAACGTTCGAGAGGAAATTTGCTAGTTCTGACGAGAGCGTTCTTTGTTAACAATTAAATTTATATGGCGTTTCTACTGAATTCTCAAGAGCAAGGTGTATCTGGCAAAAATGAACAATCTACCTAAACACTATGGCGCGGGGCCAAATGCAGCTGCATCGGCTTGAGGCCGGCCCTGCTTAGGCCAGGTAGATTTGGTGAATGATAAAATTATGGTACGCAAGCAGCAACTGTAATACACAATTCTGCAAACTTGAAAACAAGTTTCCAGAGCGAGATTCCCGGCATGGCTTTCGCGTATCAAGGCAAAGTTTGCAGGTTCTGTGTGATTACGACGTGAAAACACTACTGTCGATCAGCAGCAATTGCTGCTGCGGTTTAAAGTTCAAATAATCCATGCAAGACGCTTCAGAACATGGATTCTTTTGCAGCAATATTCATTTCGCTTTTTCTTTGGTAACGACGTTCAATCAGCAGATTTTCAGGCAATAACCCCCAACATTTTTAAAAATTAAGGATCCTAACACCATTACTTGATTTTTTTGCTAAACTTGTAACAACTTGAAGCTTAAACTTTCCAATTATTCCTTTCAAAAACAAAGTGCACTTTCAATACTCAACACAAAACACGCTTTCAAAACACTTTTCAAGGTCATCGAAAATCAGTGACATGCTCGATAAAATTTCAAAACATGTAGACATTATTATTCCTTGCAAGTAGGACTCAAAAGTGGTCATTCAGTAATGGTCAGGCCAGGCAATGTTGTGCACTTTAATCTTCACAAAAGGCAATATGTTGCTGTTGTAATTATTCCTATGCCGATGTCTGAAGAATCAAAGAACGACCATTTTAACGAAGTTGTGCGGAAAAAATCCAATTGCTCAGCCGTAATTGCTAACATCACAAAAGACACGGGCCGATGAGTAACACGTAACGCCATGCCCCTTTGAGCATCCAGCAAAAAACAAGTTGCTTACCACAAATGCGAAGTGTAATAAAAATTCACTTCGCCCACTTCTGCGCCGGCGGCATATCAAAACACTTTTGTTCAAAACAGAAATACGCCACAATCAAAAGGGATGCATGTATACGGGAAAAACACGCTTGAAAGCCATCTTAATGCAAGCATATTGTTTTGTGTTCAGGTTGCGGTATAGTAAACATATAATAAAGTATGCTGGAGGCGTCAAAGCATACGTCTTTCTCTTCTGAATGCACTTTGCCTTTTGCTGAGTAGAGAGGGTTGCTGATGTTTTTTTTTAGATGATCAGGCAGATGGTTGAGAAATTTAACAAGAAATGGCCTTTAGTTTCAAAAATAGAAATCATGAAAGGTTTCTGTAAACAACAGCAACAGTTTTCATTGCAAGACATGCACCAAGAAAAATGGCAAAGTTGATTTTAACATCTTTTAATTCTTGTTCTTTGGCCTTGCGTATTTCTTCTGCAGAAGGGGGTGCTCCTATACCTCCAGTGCCACGAAGTTGAAACATTCTGCTTTATTATTTCTAAATTACAAAACAGTTCAACCTGCAAAACATTGAACAGCGTCAATCAAAACCATGATAAATCCTGGCAGAACTACAGCAGTATGCGTTTTATGAAGGCAAATAATGTAAAAAACTGCAATGCCAGGAAAAAAGTGTATGCATGAGATCTAGGATCAAAACTAAAGAGTTGAAAGTTTTTGCAACAGCCACAAACCTAAACAAAATTAAAAGTTTGATTGCAGCATCTTGCAGACTTCAAAAATGCCTTCTGTTGATATAGTTGAACAAAAATATGTCTGCTGTTAAGAAAGTTTGACTTCAGTCACGCTAAAACAACCCGGAAAAGTTAAACGTTTTTAATTTATTGTCTAAAAGAGATGTATTCACTCAGCTTTTGAAAAGCTTACTTGCCTTTAGTCAATGCAATATAAAACTCTTTTCATATGTGATTCACATTGTGAACAGTCTCACAAAGTTTATATGAAGTTTACAGGTAGCAATAGAAATCCAACACAATCACAGAGCTACATCCAAGAATTAAGTGAGTATCCTCCAAGCAAAACTGTTGATTTCTATCATTTTCAGAAAATACTATATTTTTTGCTTTGCTGAAGTTCATTTCCAGTAAACTTGTTTTGTACTTCCACTGGAGTGTAGCAAGTAGTTAACAGTCCCCATATTCACTTGCTTGCATCTTGAGCCTGACAGCTACTTTTATAGTGAATGCTGCATTGGTGGCCAGTCAATAACAACACAATACATGAACCTTTTATTGCACTCATGCAGGAGGCTGGACAGACTGTAATCATTATTTTCTAAAATTTTAACCTCACCAGGAATCAAACACAGCCTACCAGCTTCAGTGGGTATGCTCAATCCACTGTGCCAGTCTTTGACTTTACTGACATTGGGAATTCGATGCATTTTACTCAGAAACCAGCCCTGAAATTAAAACATACCTTGCTGGTTTGATCATAACACTGAAAACTTGCTTGGAAGAAAAAACGTAGATATTTTGTTGTTGCATTCTAGATTTAATTGGCATCCATTTTATGTGTCCTACTTATGTAAAATTCCAACCAGCAGTAGCTCATGTTCAAGTATTGGTGTTGTTAAACCATGTCTATGACATGAAATTTTACAGGATAACTTAGGTAAAATTATTTGTTTTGATTCATACTTAGAAAATTAATGGCTTAACGATGGCGCTCAACGCACCACTAATTATGTGGAATTTAGTCAGAAATTTTTCAGGTCCCCACAGGTCCATACCAGGCACCTAATATTTTCCTTAACACTTTGAGAGCCAGTGTGCGATATATTCGTACCTAGATTTCGCCCTAAAACCAGCAGTTTTCGGTTGCCTTACCAACGCCATAGCTCCTTCGCCGATTGCATTAGAGCAGGGGTTGGGAATCTTTTTGGCTGAGGGAGCCATGAAAACAACATATTTTGTATTGTATTTCCGTGAGCCATACAATATTTTTCAACATTTAATGCAACTAACATACTTAACTAACGTGTGCATTTTTAAGCAAAATCAACAATTTTAAACAAAGGTAAATATCTGAACAAAGGTAAATATCTGAAACCTTTAATAACATGCTCCTTACTGTTAATGCGACTTCTGGTGCTGCATGGTGTTGCTGATGGCTTTGTACGAAAATTACAGAAAAATTTTCATCCCTAACAATTGTGTTAAGAAAATATCAAGTGAGCCAGATGCCGTCATTGAAAGTGCCACATCTGGCTCGCGAACCATAGGTTCCCGACCCCTGCGTTAGGGAGCTGTTCAAGAGCTCAAACGGATCAACCAGTCTTCTAGTCTGCACTCTAAAAAACTTTTTTGGTTGGGGGTTGCAGATTTTTTGTGAGTGATGTCATAAGTGAAGTAGTTTTGGGATCATTTTGGCTCATGTTGCCTGGCCTAAGGCCCAACCGCTAGGCCAAAGTGTTTCGCTGTAGTTTTTATTGGAAACTAGGCTATAGTCCGAGTCTTTTGAGCCTTTGATCGACTTTCCGGCGTTTCTGGGTCAAAAGTTATGATCTCAAATAAACAAATTAATTAATTATCCAAATAGTCAAATATTTTTATTACTTTAGATCATAACATTTGAACCACAAACCCCAGCAGGTCATCCAAAGTATCAAAAGGCTTGGATTGTAGCCTAGTTTCCAATAAAAACTTCAGCGAAATACTACCATCTAATGGTTTGGGCCTAGGGCCAGGTGAAGTGGGCCAAGGTAGCCTAAAAGTCCTCCACTTATGACGCCACTCACAAAAAATCCGCAGCCCCAACCAAAAAATTTTTTTTCGAGTGCAAGCTACAAGACTTACTGCGTCTTTTGAGACTTTGACCGGGTCGGTAGCGTTTACAGAACCGGAGAAATTTGCACGTAAAGCCACGTGCATTTGTGCTTTTTTCTCGGAAATCCCCAAAAGCGACCGGATGCCAAACTGTTAAAAAAACTATATATACAGTATTCTTTTCTGTGTAAAAGCTATGAAACTCAGGCATTTTACCTCATTGCTTTTTCAAATGTCATTTGAGCATAGTTCCTTTCAATATTGCTTTCATTTGGCACCTATCTTATCAAAGAATGTAAACAAAATAATGAAGAAATACAAGCAATAAAGAGAAGCTATCTTAACGTCATGTCATAGTTAAGTATTATATTTAAGCTTTGCTGCGAATATTATTTGGGTTACTGATGACACAATGCAATTGTTCACATTTGATGATGACTTGGTCAAACCAAATGCAGACGTTATTTTCCACCAAAGCAGTGCACACCAGCACTACAAAATCTTAAGTAGGAAAACAACAATCAATAAACATTATATAAATCTAACACTAGCAACATAAAATTCTTCAAGGATAATTCTTAGACAAAACAGGTAGCTCACATGATACTACGTCAGAGTTTTTTTAAGGAAAATGTTAGGTACCTGGTATCGACCTGTAGGGACCTGATTTCTCTGATTCTAGTGACCTGATTTTAGGGACCCGATTTTCACTGATTTTAGGGACCCGGTTTTCAAGTCTATGGAGCCGAATCGGGTCCCTAAAATGCCTTAAAAAAAACTGTACTAGGTTCTTATATTCCCTACCTTCTGTATCTGTAAATTATCATTGAAGAAGTAAAACTTTTTGCTTTTTGAATGTTTCAACAACAACCACTTAACGTAAGACATTTTCTCATAGGACCATTTATGGAGGAAGTGCTTTAAGCAAAAATGATACGCAACTAGTAATAATACACTGTCACTGGAAACTACTTCTCTTGGACAAAATTAACAGGAAGTATTTTATACATGAAATGTACACTGACCAGTGGAGATAAGGTATAGACCAGGGGTGGCCAAACTGCAGCTCCTCGAACCGTTGCATGCGGCTCTTTGAGCTTTCCGAAAAATTATATATTTGTTCTTTGTTTTTTATTGGTAATCAAAGTGTAGAAATATTGTAAAACGGTACTGTGGTAGCTAGCGTGTGGTAAAGTATTACTTTTGCAAGTCATTCCAAAAATAATTGTGATGTCACATAAGTGTAGGTTGCACATAAATGCATGTTATTACATTATCATGTTGCGGCTCTTTGTAACTTGGGTTTTATGGTATGCGGCTCATTCATAGAGCAGGTTTGGCCACCCCTGGTATAGACTGTAAAAAGGAAGACTTATTCTGGTTTAAGTGAAACAGTTACTTGGTTCATTGCAGTTCAAAAATGCAACTGAAAAATTTCTACCGAAATATAACTTGTTCACGGTACTAGTGCTGTACCATATTAATGTTTAAAACAAGTGTTTGGACAGAGTTAAAAGTTGCTAAGTTCTAGCACACAAAAACACATGTAACATAATTTTATGCAAACTTTTTATTACATTACAAACTTAATGACGTTGACTACTAATGCATAGCATCTTGAACCAAGACACCAATCTGTATTAAAATCTATCAAGAGCAATCTTGCTTTTGTATATTCTCCATGCTGATACGCCATCTTTTCATTTCATGCTGTTATCACAAGATCACATTTTGATGGCATATACAGACCATGCTGTCTGAGACGGATGCTCACTTGGTCAAGAAAAAGCTAGAGCTTGAAAGCAAAGTTGACTTTTATTTCAGATAAGAACTTGTTTTAAGAATTTCTTCCTACTGTAATACACTATAGCACAGCATCACCTACATGGTTTTCCCCACAAAAATGCTAAATCAACTTGCTCATGACCAGCTTACATCATGATGATCACGGTTTTAAAGTTTCAAAAACTATTTCATGTTAATAGCCCCAGGACACAGTATAGAAAATCTAATGCAGTACAATATAATCTAATGTAAATGAGTTTGTAGCACCTGTCTATTTTTGACCTTTAATTCAATATATCCAATAGAGATTGAAATATTAGATAAGAAGAGCTATTAATTGGTAATAAGTTTCATGCTATACAAACGTAACTTTGGCAAAGTATTTAAAAATGACAATGGCTAGAAGAACATTCTCTTGCTAGCAATTGTCATAGTACCTCTGTAGGAGCTTGCAACTGAGACTGGATTCTGTAACTAGAGTACACATGAGATTATTTTGAGTTTTTATGTTATGCCCTATGACTGACATGCCAACATCATTGTTACGCTAACAAAAATTGTGATGTTCTTACACCTTGCTCTTTGAAACAAGCAGTGTACAACAGGTTAGCAGGTTTTGATCGCCTCAACTTTTTACAAAGAATGGAGATGACTTAAAATTAAAAAGTTCTTGACTTATCTGTACAGTGTGCCAGACTATATATAGTCACCACTTTATGTCTCTGTCTTGCTCATTGGTTATTTTTGGGAAATGCATGAATTCTTGAACTGCAACTTAACAGCCCGAATGCTTCACACTGTGGCAACAAAGCGCAAGGCTTCACTGTGACAACAAGCAACAATGTCAATAGACATCACATGTCTCGCTCACTCTTTCTTGTTCACACCAATTACATGATATAAGTACTATTCTTAACAAAAATTTGATTTATGGTGCATCACACATTCAAAGCAGCTGCGACAACACTATTCTCAGCCCAACACCATCGACCATGCACCAATCAGTCAGCACACTGATAATCAGCGATCATACTTGGCTGTCTTGCTTTGCCAACCAATTCTCATGTCACATCGATTCAAGGTCTTACAGTTTTCTTTTCACCCTAATCATAGCATTCATTGCAATATTTGACTACTAATTTATAACATTCAAAATCTTACATTCATCCCTATCACACAATGCGCCAGTGTGCTTGTAAAACAATGAACAGATTCTCAACCACAGCATCTTCATTCATAACAAAAAATGCATTCCAAAATCATGCACAAGCAGCCCTTGACACATCAGCGATAGATCAGAGTGCTGACCTCTATGCCTAGTCAGTGCTTAATCTGTAGAACAAGGGTCACCAACCTTTTTGAGTCTGAGAGCTAGTACTTCTTGGTACAGATTCATGCGAAGGGCTACCAGTTTGATACACACACTTCCGAAAAAAAATATTGCTCAGTTTGTCTTAATTATGTTATCAATAAAAATTAAAGATGTTCATCCATGTCAAAACACTGAGTGAGCATGTGATGTTTATGCTATTGTCAGAACAGGCCCGCGGGCGACTCACATGGTCTGTGCGGGCAACCTGGTGCCCGCGGACACCATGTTGGTGACCCCTGCTGTAGAAGTAGAACATTAGATTTCAAACAATTTGTTTAAGCCTAGCCCGACTCAACTGTACTAGCTACTGACTCTGCACATTACGCATGTGAAAATACTGCATTCTTGAATGAAAAATACAGTAATACAACATACATTTCTAAAATTTGACCAGAGTCAAAAAACCCAGATTTTCAATAAAAACCCCAGAACCCCAAATAAAACAGAAAAACCCCAGATCTAGTGAAAAAAAACAGCAGTGGCAACACTGCTCATACAACACTTGCCCATCAGTTTGAAAAAAAGAGGGACACACATGCAAGGCTCTCAGTAATGCAACTCCAAAAATCCCTAGAACAATACTAAAAAGGTAGTGTCTATTTTACCACCTAGATTATGGCGGCAACTCATCGGCTGGAGCTATTGTGCCGCCAGTCGAAGATTCGGTCTCGTGGCATGACACAATTCAAAAAGGTCAGTTTGTCAGACAAACAGAGTGCTGTTTGTAGCGTAACGGTTATGCATTGCGGATGCTATGTCAATGGTTTTCGGTTCGACTCTTACCTTGCCGACTTTCGTTTTTTTTTTCTCTTTACTTTTTTCAGGCTTAGCTTTAGGTGTTATGTTTAGGGTTAGTCTTGGGTTAAGGTTACAATTAGGGTTTGCTTAGGGTTAGGTTAGCATTAGGTTAGGGCTACGGTTAGGGTTAGGTTTTGGGTTTATCTTTTTACGTTTACATTGTTGTTACCAAGCCTTTTGCCGCCGGCATCTTGGCTGCAAAATAGACACTGCCTACTAACTATTAGTAAAAATCCCTAAATCTGTGGTGGTCCAGCATAAAATCGTAGTGCCAATGATAAATGTTGAAAAACGAAACAAATATTTTTACAGCGCTTTTCTCCTGAACGATCAATAAGAACCTGCAGCATAATCACTGCAGATCAATTTGCAATGCACTGATGATGATATTGATAACAGGAGTTATCGAAACGTTTGCAATGCCGTTTGTATCGTCTTCTTTGGCCGTGATTGTCATTATAGGAAACAAATATGATTTGCAAAATAACATGAAATAGTTCATTTCAAACATTTTCATACTTTTCCGAAAATCCCTGAAAAGTGTCAAAAGTTCCCATTCAGGGACAAAAAATCCTTAAATATGACAGCACTGGAAACATGTGGCGTACCAGATGTGCGTTACCAGCACAGTGCACAATGTCCTGAACGGCAGAGTAGAAGAGTACCAGAGATAACCGGAGTCACATTTTCAGACTTCGACTGCGCTCTTGTTCCACAATTTTTCAATCCGGGTCAGAAAATTTTTCAAATTTGATAATTCGATTCCTGTTCAGACTCCCGCGACCATCGATGCTACCGAAATTCATCAATGTTTTCACTTAAGAAAGCTTGTTTAAAGACTACGCAAACTCCTGCTTCTGGCGAAAATTACAAGTGAGAACCCCGCATTCGGTTTTACAACTTTTTTCAAAAAACATTTCAAGGTTAGGTTTTTCAAAATAGATCCTACATGAGTAACACAACAGCAAAAATATTTTTAAAGTACAGCAAAAGGAGCGGCAGCGGTAGCTCACTACTGAGTGTTTGCACTTTACAAGAGAATCATTTGCAGCATTAACTAATACATGTCTCCACACTTCGGATCGCTTTCCGGTAGGCTACACTCTTTCCAATTCTTCGACACAGACGATGCACAATTACTAAAATAACTTACCAGTTATCAGAGGTGGGCAACCGCTACTTTATTAGTAGCGTCGCTATCTGTTAAATTCAATACTGGCTCTATCGCACCTGTTACTGAATAAAAATAGTGGTGAGCTATCGCTACCGCTCTTTTTGCTGCACTTAAAAAAAAATTTTGGTGTTGTTTTACTGACGTAGGATCCATTTTGAAAAACCTAACCTTGAAATATGTTTTTGAAAAAAGTTGTTAAAGAAAAAACGTGATCTGAAAAAAATAGTCAATGAACAGTTACGATATAGAAAAAATGATTTTACAATGTATACACATATAAATGAAACGTAGACTGCACAAACACCCAGAGTGCTTTTAGCGTCGTGAGTGAATTGCTGTAGGTTCAGGCTAATAATTCGCCGTTATCAATGCACGTTTTGCACCGTGTGTAGGCCTGCAGTATTGGATCAAGACTTCAAGAGAATGGTCAAGCAACAAAAGATCAAAACTGTTTTTCACAGAGTTTAAATGCGCGTGTAAATTGAATTAGGCCTGCAACCAGGGTGGCGGACAAACCGGGCAATCAAAGCCTCCCACGAAATTTTTATGCTTTATTTTAGATTTTTAAAAAATATTATGTTGATCTATGTTTCATGTGAAACGCCTGAGCAAATTACTGACTACTTGTATTTTAAACGAAGGTCTTTGTTTCTGCATGCCTCAATTTATTCGCGATAGTAGTTTCGTGTAGAACGTAGTTGATATAGCCTGCGTGCAAAGAACTGTTATTTCGATATTCCACAGCCAATTGACCAACCACCGTTTCCTTAATATTCTAGCTTTTCCACTTACAGCCTAGATGTTGAATGCTTTATTTTTAGCCGGCATCAGCTCTAAAAAAATAACCCTCTGAACATCAACAATTGAAACCTCTCGATTTACTATAAAAGCTTTCGAGGAATCTGCCGACTGGTCAGCTTTCATCATTTTGAGATGATTTAAACTTGCGCATATCTGTAGGCCTATTCAAGTTACGGGTCCTCACAAAGGTGACGAGCAAGCGAATCAGTCAAGCTAAGTACTTTTATAGGACATCGATTTCCCTTACCCGTACGCATCCACAGTATGAAAATCTTATTCATATAAAATCTATCATGAATTTTTTAATTCCTTTATGAAATTAAGTTTCCTTTTAGTACATTCAATGCTCATAGGCCTACGTACTTTTTCGCAATATCTGAAAAACGTTTGCATGAAAATATGCAAAAAAACACTAAGAACCACACAATTTAACAACTGAGGAAAAATCAAAGACAAGTGGTCAGAAAACAGTTCTTTTTGTTATGTTGTGGCATCCAAAGTTTGGTGTTACATTTGGACAACGATCATATGCAAAAATCGACATCATGTGATTTGCGGCTTAGCAGATGGATATGAATAAAATTTTAGCAAAATCGTGATGACAAAATAAATCAATCCTTGACGTTGTGTGGCTGGGTCAGGTAAGAATGTTAATCAAAGAACATTTTTTTCAACACGAACTTTGCTTGTTTAGTCCAGGCGATAGCCACTTGCAAAAAAATCGCATCATGTAATTTTTTCCTAAACACATGGCGGCAGATAAAATTTCAACGAATTGCAATCATAAAAAAAGCCCAACTACCTGACGTTTGCAGTGGCAAATCTAAGGGGGGGCCTGGGTTGGCCATGGACTCCCCAGATTTTTGTGTGAATGTGTTTTGTAAAAATACCGGCCATTTTGTCAGCAGCGCCAGATCAAAGCTGTATCGTAATTCATAAGCGGCACAGGGAAAACAGAGAGACAGTCAGTACTGTTAAGCCACAATTAATAATTTGCCCTATTTTGGCTAATTCGTTACATTTCGGTGTGTATGTGACGTTACAATCGCACCAAAGATTGCGTCAACAGCAGCAAATAAACTTCGCTGAAGAAACTGTCCTGACAAGATTCACTACAAGAGTCCTTATGATTTGAGAAATTCTGCGTTAGTTCTTTTTGAAGTTAAGGCAAAATATTTATTTTCACAAGACCGGCTTCAGACACTGATTTTCAAAATACCGGCCTCTGCTAAATTAGCAGTAAAATACCGGACAACCCTAGACATGTGCAATAGATAACTTTCGGCCAGCAATATTTTAAACGATAATTTCCAAACCCTCTAGCCTGCATTCAATATTTCCAAAATGCATGACAAGCTGGGTTGTTGCTTTTGACTGTCGGGTAACTACAGGTGTTTATGACAACACACACCAGGGGTTGCTCGCATCCTGCATGAAATTTAGTCAGACAGGGTCATAGTGTTGAAAAACTCATTTCGAAACTAAGAAACAGTCATAGAAGTGGGAAGATTGATCTTTCGTGCATTCCAGTGTGATATGGAGCTGGATTATACTATTGTCAGCAGATTGTTGCTTGTCCTAGTAGCAAAAGGTTTGTGAAAGCATTTGGAATTGGTTTCAGTTAATTTATCTCAATTTATCCTGGCTGTGGTATTGCATTCGGCTACCTTGTGTATATGACTTCGAAACATCTTATGTAAGTGTTTCCTGACTACAGTTTTTCTCTACCCACATGTCTGTCAACCTCATAGAATTTTGTACAGGTTTTCTGTAATGATTCAGAAGTAATTTTTCGCGTATTTCAGCTCTTTGCCACGGAGGTCAAACATTTCCATCAGAAACACACTTGAAAGAATTCACAAACCATGTTCATTTGGTGAAAATGATTTAAAATGTGAAATAACTTTGGCAAAGAATTTGCTTCGGGAAGAGTCGAAGCTGCGTATATCGCTCGAATAATTTTGTCCCTTATAGCTACTTCAAAAGCTGCGTTTGGTTGTTACTGGTAGCTGTAACTCTTCCCGTCAGCAGTGCTTCAAGCTCAAGAAATATTTCAAAAATGAAATTAGTGAAAACATTTTCCAGAGATTCCATTACCATTGAAAGATTGGGTAACATTGGTATACTTTAAATTGAAAGATATTAGCCAAAAACAGATTTAGATGATTTCGTTGATGAATTTGACAGTCGACATGTTAAACCAAGGATTAAGTTACCTTGAGGTGATGATGATGCAAAATTTGAACGCAGCCTGTGCAGGGACCTGTGTGAGCTGTGCAGGGACCATGGCTGCAACGAATTCTACGTTAAATGTGTCGAATCACCACGCCTCATTACTTCCTCCTTTCACAAGATCAAGATGACATTCAACGGAAGATCCAGCCACCGACACATTGGGAGCCATTTGTTATAGCCATAACGTTGCCCCGCCTTAACCACCCAAAGACAATGTTGAACTGACGACCCTCCGCGTAACAGCAATAACAGAGTTTTCTCCACTCGACTAGGCAAACTCCGGTATTGCTGCTACGAATTCAACGTTATATATGGCGAATCACCACGCCACACTAGCTGTTTTTTTATCCTGTTTTTATGATTTAACGCCAATAGAACCCAAGTAAGTGATGTTAAAAGTTAGAACACATTCATTTGATAAACCTTAAGTTTCTGTTGTTTTCACATGATGTGATATGATGTATTTTGTCGCGGACTCGGGGTTCATATTGTATGGGCCACGAGTCTGAGAATGTAATATGGACTCGTGATCCATGCTGCATTCTCATAAGAATGAAATCAAATTCTGCTTTTAAATTTTATTCTTTTTCCTCTTGTTGCATTTGTGTTATTCGTGATTTGAGTAACAAAAGTGCATGAATAAACGAAACCAAGCCAGCACGAGTTGTGCTTGTGCAATGTTCTAATGACTCCAGGTTGAGGTGCTGTAGCTCTTATTAATCAGCTTCTGATGGTCCGGATCGCGTTGAATGAAGCTTTCGTGTGAATCGGCCTTGCCGAACTCTCTCTTTCTCAAGTCCGCAAGTCAGAATGGCGGTTGGCAAGAATAAGCGCCTGACCAAGGGAGGCAAAAAAGGAGGAAAGAAGAAGATGTAAGTTAGAAATAATGCAAAGGGAACGTGCATTAAATGCTTAAGTGATTAAGAATGAGATTTATGATTTCTTGCACAAAGCATATATAGTGATTTTTGAAGATTAAAATTGGCCAGACAGGAAGATCGTAGGCTTATGTAAACACCTGTACGCAACGGACATCGTTCTAATTTGTGTCCCTATTCTAATTTAAAACTAACCTTGATCAAAAACTTTTTTGGGTTGTTTAGAAACTGATGGTTTTCCTTTAGTATTTAACTTTTCACTTCTGGTTGTTACTGAACAGCTTAAATCTATTGTAACCAGGTCAGCAGCATGGAATTGAGTCAAAATGTTGCACCATAAGTGAAACTTTACTTCTGATTTTCTCTTTCATTAAGAATAATGTGTAAAGTTTATGGCCAGTGGAAATTTTGCCGTTAGCGGCAAAAGCACTACTGGAGCTATTTTGCCATTACACGAACTTGACTGCTTGAATTGGTCATATAGCAAGGACAATATGCTTGGATCAACATATCGTCCTTGTCACATGACTGAAAACCCTAACCCTAATCTAAAACCTTGACCCAAATTGTAAACGCAGTGGCTATATATACTGCACATCTGTGGATCTTGAAATTTGAAAACTTATTCATACGCCACCTGTGACGTAACAGTAACGCACGACAAGTATGCAGTAGGCTTGGTAAAAATTACCTAAACGTAGAAGATAAACCTAATCCTAACCAAACACTAACCCCTAAACATAACATAACACCTATGTCTGAAAAAAAGTGAAAAAGTTGGCAAGGTGAGAGTCGAACTAAAAACCATTCATCCATTGGCATACCTGCCGTAATGCATAACCCCTAGACTACGAGATCTACACTGTTTGAGTGACAAACTAACCCTTTCATTTAATTTGCGTCAGGCTAAGCATATCCGTAGTCATTTCCAATTGTAGAAGTCAAATGTGTCTGGTTTTTTCAACTTCTCAAAAGTACATACTGTAAAAAGCGCTCTCAACAAAAGTGTCCTCTCCGCTAACAAAAACAAAGTAGCAGTACTGAGAACCGAAATGATGACCACTCATACAGCAGAAATAGACACTTCCCACTCAACTAGCCTAGGGTCCACCATACTGCTAGTGTCAAACTCAGTGTTATATGTGGACAAAGCTGGACATGGTTCGAATAGCAAAGTAGCCCCAGAAAGGCTTTTGCTGCTGGTGGCAGAATAGACACTACGAAATTTATACATGCAGTATGTTACTAATGTAATTCTTCTGTTAAAATTACAGCAGCTCATGATGTTTAATTGTTTAATGCCAACGGAAAATTTGTGCAATCTTGTAATAAAACACTGACGTGATTACCTAGTGCATTGTTGTAAGGCAGTGGCTGCAGAACAGCCCGTGGATCTTATTTGAAACCTAATTTGATTGGCACCTATAAGGTGACAGTAACACACAATAAGAGTACAGTAGACTTGGTAGAAATGTACTAAATGTGAACCCTAACCTTAATTATTATCATAGCCCTAACCTAACGGTAACCCTAAAACCTAAACTTTGGAAAGCTTTGAAAAAAGTAAAGAAAATCTGGTCCCATGAATTGAAACGTGCAACCAGTCACTATTACCAAAACTAAAGTCTCCAAGGTGAGAGCCAAACCAAAATCCATTGGCATAGCAGACCTAATAAGATGCATCTGATACACTACCAAGATGATGACACTTAGTCACAAACTCAATGTTTTATTAGAACTGCATCATGCTAGGTGATGCTGTCAAATAAGGTTTGACATAAGATCCACGGGTGGTTCCGTGGACACTTTCTTGTATTTGGTGAAGCTTGCTGTATTTTATATTAATGAAAACCTTATGACAAAACACTTTAAAATGTTGTAAACAACTTGGCATTGAGCTCAAATGTATATTGGACTGGAATAATTATTTGGTAGTGGCTACAGAACTGCTTGTGTTTCTTCATATTTAAAACCTTATTCAACCGCCACCTGTAACATGACAGTGACACATGACAAGAGTGCAGTAGGCTTGGTAGAAACATATTAAACCTAAATGGTAAACCCTAAGCCTAAAACCTAAACCTAAACTGTTGAAACTTTTGAAAAAGTAGAGAAAAAGTGGTCTCATGAATTGAAATGTGCAACCATTACTACCAAGATGAAAGTATCTAAGGTGAGAGCTGAACTGAAAACCATTGGCACAGCAGACGTAAACACTACCATTACACTACCACGACAGTGCCACTTGATCAAACTCGACGTTCGAATCGCATTATGTGAGGCAGTTTCATAGCCACTTCCTAATTATTTTATTGATTTTTTGCTATTTGTTTCTATATTATGTATAATGATGTTATGCACATCCATCCAAACATTTCAACCATGATATCTTAAATTTTATGCTTTGCTTGATTTTTGCAGACTTGAGTTTTCTTAATGCCAGACTTGTGTACTTTTATGTCTCAAAAAAGTGAAACTTTTGCACAAAAAGCGACTCCAGTAGGCCTAGGCTTGTTTCAGTGGTATGTAAATTGAAATGTTAGTTCGGATTTTGTAAAAATTTTATTAAGTTTTGTTTATTTGTGGGTGACATAATAAGTGGGGTAGGTTTATAGGCCTTTTTGACTGAGGTAATTGGGCCATGGGCTCTAACTCAACTGCTAGAGGGACTCTTTTGTCTCAAGTTTTCAGCTGAAACTAGGCTAAAATCTGAGTCTTTTGAGCCTCTGATTGGCTTTCTGCCATTTCTGGTTCAAAATTATAGTGTAAAACCTACCCCACCTATGATGTCACCCACAAAAAACCTGAAACCCAAAACTTCCCAATTTTTATTAAATGTAACTAGAAGACTCGTCACATGTTTTGAGGGTTTGAACAGCTGTCAAGCACAATTGGCTGGCGAGTTGCAAAGTAGCGACTCATGTAGAATTTCAAAATACAAGTATAGCATACACTGGCTCTCAAGGTGTTGTAAGATTTCCCCTAATTTTAAATTTGTTTGTTTTTACAGAGTTGATCCTTTCTCAAAAAAAGATTGGTATGATGTCAAGGCACCAGCCATGTTCAAAAACCGACAGATTGGCAAGACCTTAGTTTCACGAACTGTTGGAACAAAAATTGCTGCTGATGGTTTGAAAGGGAGAGTGTTTGAATGCAACCAGGTGAAATTTATCTTTGACAGTATAAACATATCTATTTACATTTATAGAAGAGTTCATATGTTGTTAGTTTTGGTAGTAAGGTAGTATGTATTATTTGTTTGATTAATTATTACATTCAAATGTGCAGTAATGTATTTCTACGTTTACCTAATAACCTAACCATTTAGAAGATCTAATAAGTGTCATGCATTTTCAACAAAAGTCTTACAAAAAAAGCATGATCATATCTTGTATAAACAAGCAAACCAAGTTTAAAAAAAATGCTTAACACTTATAGAGCCGGTCTATGATATATTCGTACTTGGATTTCGGCCTAAAAAACAGCAGTTTTTGGTTGCCTTACCAACGCCCTAGCTCTGCCAATAACGCTAGAGAGCTCTTCAAGAGCTCAAACAGATCGGCCAGTCTAGTAGATTGCACTCGAAAAAAAATTTTTTGGTTGGGGGTGTGGATTTTGTGACTGTCATAAGTGAAGTAGTTTTAGGGTCATTTTGGCTCATGTTGCCTGGCCTAGGGCCCAACCGCTAAGCCAAAGTGTTTCGCTCAAGTTTTCATTGGAAACTAGGCTCCAGTTCGAGTCTTTTGAGCCTTTGATCGACTTTCTACCATTTCTGGTTCAAAAGTTATGATCTAAAATAAACAAATTAATTAAATAACTAATTAGCTGATTAGTCAAATATTTTTACTAACTTACATCACAATTTTTGAACCCGAAATCCCAGCAGGTCAACCAAAGTATCAAAAGACTTGGATTGTAGCCTAGTTTCCAGTAAACACTTCAGCAATACTACCACCTAACGGTTGGCGCCCAGGGCCAGGCAAAGTGGGCCAAGGTGGCCTAAAAGTCCTCCACTTATGACGTCACTCACAAAAACCCGCACGCCCCAGGCAAAAAAACTTTTTTCGAGTGCAATCTACTAGACTGGCCGATCTGTTTGAGCCGTTGAACAGCTCTCTAGCGCAATCGGCGGAGGAGCTAGGGCGTTGGTAAGGCAACTGAAAACTGCTGTTTTTTTGCGAAAATCGCTGAATCCTAGCAGACGCCAAGGAGTTCAAGGTATTATATTAGAAAAGGCACTGGTAAAGCATTGATTTTTACATCGTGCTTGCTTCAGTCCTGATAAAATTTACATTCTCAGTTTTATTCAGTAAATAAAAATATGGAGATGTGTGTGGTTTTCTTGTTCCACCATTAGCTTAGTTTCCAAGGGAGTACGAAGTAGATGTTATGTTCTGTCTATTTGACTTTATAATCTTTGGTGCAGGGAGCAGGCACTATAATCAATGGTTTTTAACTTGAATCAATACACTGAAGCATTTGTGAATTTTTCAGTTTCATCAGATCAGCTGACTAATGTCGGCTGCATGCCACTGGGTAAAAATATTTTTGTAAAAACGTGTGTGTGTTGCAGTGGTGTATGTTCCTATGATTTTAGTGTAAACGAGTTGTGTACACACACGTAAACCTTGTCCTTGTCATACAATCCACATGCTTTCAGGTCAAGGGCGAGAACTCATTTGGCAACTTGACAGTGTGTCGTGTGATGACTTGTCTATGAATAAATGTCATTAGTTGCATTTGATAATTTCAGAACAATATAGCTTTTTTGCATTTTAGTCATTTTGCCCTCAATGAACAAATCAACAGTACTGTTTTGTGCAAAATATGTGAGTGGAAATCCAATCAAGGAAATTAGTGTCCACTGCCCATTTTCCACATTGGCCTTCACATGGTAGTTTGTGACGAAGCTAATTTTTCACTTGGAAACAACAAAAGCCAACATACCAGCACATAACTGTTTGCATACTTAAACACTTGGTTCGGGGATTTTTGGAAAAAACGCGTAAATGCACGTAGCTTTGCACGGGAATATCTCCGCTCCTGTACAGGTTACAGACCTGGTTGAAGCGTCAAAAGACGCGGCAAGTCTTCTAGTCCGCACTCGAAAAAAATTTCTGCTTGGGGGATGCAGGTTTTTAGTGAGTGACATAAGTGCAGGACTTTTAGGCCACGTTGGCCCACTTTGCCTGGCCCTGGGCGCCAACCATTAGGTGGTAGTATTTCGCTGAAGTTTTTACTGGAAACTAGGCTACAATCCGGGTCTTTTCGTACTTTGGATGACCTGCGGGGGTTTCAGGTTCAAATGTTATGATCTAAACCAGTAAAAATATTTACTAATTAGATAATTAATTACTTTGTTTATTTTAGATCATAACTTTTGAACCAGAAATGGTAGAAAGTTGATCAAAGGCTCAAAAGACTTGGACTCAAGCCTACTTTCCGATGAAAACTTGAGCGAAACACTTTGGCCTAGCGGTTGGGGTGTGCTAGGCCAGGCAACATGAGCCAAAATGACCCCAAAACTACTTCACTTATGACGTCACTCATAAAAAATCCACACCCCCAACCAAAAAATTATTTTTGATTGCAATCTACTAGATTGGCAGATCTGTTTGAGCCCTTGAACAGCTCTCTAGCGCAATCGGCGGAGGAGCTAGGGCGTTGGTGAGGCAACCGAAAACTGCTGTTTTTTAGACTGAAATCCAAGTACGAATATATCGTACGCCCGCTCTCAAAGTGTTAAAAAACAGCCTTTCACTGTAACTGAAATTTGATGTGCCTGAAGAAAATGAATGGCAAATTTGAAATCAGTACCAATATGTAATCTAAAAAGGTTACTGCAGATACTCACGTATAGGTCGCACTATTTTTACCATAAAATTGTATACTGGACATAAATACAAACACCAGACCTCTTAACAGATGTCAATAGAATCAGTCCAAATCAAATCCGGTTCACAAAAAGATTCGATTCTGTCTCGCTGATCCAATTAATTCGAACATAAAATGTTATTATTACTGGTACCGGTTGCATACTTTAACCTGTTGCATGCTAGCACCAAATATATTCATTACTGTTCTTCTCTTCACTCCCTTCATTTATCACGCTGAAAGAAGAGCCAATAAGCTATCCGTGTTTTGCTTCACTCCCTGAATTTTTTGTCAGATTTTCACCAGTGCGGAACCAAAGTTATTTCTCTTGGTGGATATCTACAGATTAAGGTGATATAACGATGCACATCATTACAGTGCAGCAGCTAATATTACAAGCGTGACAACTCGTGGCAATCTGACACCATGGTATTTGTAACTAACCTTTTTTAGAAAAAGATAAATATTTGATAGTTTTTGCGTTAGAATGAGCCACGTAACTTACCCAATTACACTGATCTGTATACAGATCAACCACAAATGCCCACTTTGACAGTCACAAAACTAGGGGTGCGACCTATACACGAGTATGTATGGTAAATCATGTCCTCAATTAAAACAAAATTTTTTTTGTCGATCTGTGTTGTGGTCTTTAACGGTGGACAATAAAGGTGTGTTGTATGAAATTGGTTTTCCTGACATTCTTGGCTATTGTTTTAGGCAGATCTACACGGAGATGAATCAACATACAGAAAGATGAAACTTATTGTGGAAGATGTCCAGGGAAAACATTGTATCACTAACTTCCATGGCATGCTTCTGACAAGGTATTTGAACCTTTTAACTGTTTCTTCCATGGGAGTATATATGTTGTGGGTGCGATTGGCGTAAAGTAATTGCGTTGATGGGAACAGCCAACTTTTTTAAAGAATTTGTAAGCTTGACTTGCCGTTCCCAAAGTTACATTATTTTCTGTCACCACCATAGTAGCATTATGTTTGTAGTTGCTGTGCAGGGGCAGTTTGCTGGGTAGGACAATACTTAGTTTGATATGTTTGTACAATTCGATTTATCTAGTCCATGACTAATTTGAAATTGAGTCAAAAATTAGAAAGCTTAGTTCCAGGTGAAACAACCCAATCAAACCTCATTACTGTGTGTAATATATTGTTGTGGGCACTGGGCAGGGTTGTGAAAAACCCAGGTTTAAAAAAACACCTGGTTTTTCTGTTTTAAAAAGAAACTGTTTTTTGTTCTTTTTTTGAGAAAAACACAAACCCCATTCTGAATTTTTTTGCATCATGCAATGTAACCATTTTCAGCCTTACACAATGACTTGTTATACCTATTATAGATTGTATTAAAAATTGAGGGTAAAGAAATGTACTCATCTTTGTTTTCACAAAGTGATGTTGGTTAGTTTACTCAAGTTGTGGGGCTGGCATGCGTGCGCACAACAAACAGAGGAAAAGCCACTGCCACATAACTTCAGCAGTTTCATGTCAAGTTTATGCCGACTGCCAGTTCAGCATCTATGGAGCGTATTTTGCAACATGATTTGTTATGGTCCAACATCGGAAACAGGTTGGGTGCTGAAAAGGCAGAAAAATTGGTCAAAATATACTGATTTTAAGATAACCAGCAGAATTTACTGTTCGAATAGTTCTGTTTTGTTGCAAGTCCTTGAAATTTCGTTGCTGTTCGTTTTGTGTGAATAAAAAAATTTACAGTTAGCTGTACAAGTGTACTGCTTACTTTACTTTTTACTACTTAATAGTAGATTTTAAGGAGTGTTTTTTGTGTTGGGTTTGTTTGTTTTTTTAAGTTGACTTCTTAAAAAAACAAGTGGGTTTTTTGAGTCGGGTTCAATTACATCAACCCTGGTGGTGGGTAGCTCCCATTATATTGTTTGCTGTCTGTAGTTGGGTTTGACTGCCTCTTACTAAGTCAGTCCACATATTTTGACATAAGTCTACATTTGGGTGGAAGTGCGCATTTTTTTCAAAAACATTTTGTGGCATGCATCAAATCAGCTACTTTGCCACTGCTAGTTTTGCAGGGAGTGAGTCAGTTTTGCATGTTGTATGAATGTGCCAAAGATGGCTGTGTGTGTGTCTGCCACTGATTTGATCCTCATGTCCATAGCTTTTGTTGATGACAGTCGGTGATGTAATTAGTGGAAATGTGCTTATCAAAGTTAACACTTTCCTGCTCGCACTCACTCCAGGCTGATAGTGGTGCTGAAAAGTAGCAGTAAAGGTGAATGCCTTGGTTGCCTGTAATCAAATTGTTTGCTGTGGCTTACCCACTGGATTTTTTTCAGTAATTTTCCAATCATAGACGAAAATGTTTTTGAAATGACTGAAAAGAATCAAGTTAATTTGGTCAGAATGTCTGAAAATAATAGGCTAATGAACACTGTTACAGTGAGTTTTAATACAACTGTGAGACACTCCTGAAATGTCTCAGTGAGCAAAAATATCTCTGCAAAAATTGACTGAAATGTCTCAGCAAAAATAATCAGCTTACCCATATGTGTGCTGGGCTGTTTTATGGAAAGCATGTTTGCGTGAACTGTTAGTGGCTTTTAGTAGAGATGAATGAGGCAGTCGCATTGAGCCCTTGTCAATTATAGTGCTTATAACTTTTTACATTTATTCAACCCTTCGGTTAATAGGAATGCTTCTGTCTTAAACCTTCAATAAATGACCTTTTGGACTTCTCCATTTTAAAATGAAAAGGATTTTTAAAGTACTTTTACAACCATACTACCGTTACATATGTTATGTAGTTGCATTGTGCAGAAGAACAAGAATACTGCAAGGAAAATTGTACGTCTTGAAATCGCAATGATTATATTAAAACAAGTCAGATAACTGCAATTGGTTAGTGATTAAATTGATAAAAGTGAAAGCTGACAGATTAAATGAATCAATACAAAGAGTAAAACTAATTTCTAGTCGTTGGTGATTAAGCATACAAAACGGAATGGAACAAGCGTTTGTTAAAAGTTGGTGTTACCCTTTCTGTAGCCTAATTTCTTGAGTGGTTTTTGCATTCCCTGTTTCAATCTCAACTAAAGTGTTGTGATGAATTTTTGTGGGGTGTGTACTATTTATCACAGGGGTGATGAACCTATTTGCTATTGTGGGCCACTTTGTCAGTTACCGCTAAGTAATCAGGCCGCACAACTTTTTAGTCATACTATGAAACATGTTAGTTCAAGACTGCTGGTCTCACCTGAATGCGAAATTTCAAGACTGCTGGTCTCACCTGAATGCTTTGGGGCCCGCGGCCGCAATTTCGTCACCCTTATTTAGCATTTCCTGTTACTTTAGTCATGGTGACTGTAACCTGCATAGACAACACACTCAAAATAACTGATAACATGTCCTACCCAAGCTTAAGGCCATTACTGGGTGCATGTGCCTAAGAGAAAGCAGATTTTTTAAGTTTGCACTGCTTGGCGTGGTCATCTGTGATGACGTTAGCAGTTTTATTGGTATGTTGCAGTGCTGGCAGTGTTAGTGCTGTTGGCAAAACTTATGTATAAGACTGATAATATCTAGATCAGTGGTTCCAACCTTTCTTGATGCGTTCCTCCCTTTGCTCATTTTGGAGCTTTTCATTCCTCATCTGTTGGTAGACTAGTATTAACTACAATTGGAACAATGGTCTTTTTTGACGACAACTTGATTAATAAAAGTGAGGAACTATTGTCTGTCAAATAATGGCACTAAAGTTGATCAACAAAAACATGTGATAGTCCAATAAATAACTTGAAAATATATAGTGACATCACTAATTCAAAGAGCCAATGCCAACTTTGAAAGTAAATACAACACTTACAATGAATAGGTAACTTAACCATAAATGGAGATTCCTCCTCTGAATTCATAAAAGGGAGGAGCCACTGATTTAGATCAAGGGTTCCTAAAGTGGTGCCTCGTTACTCCCAGGGGGTACTGAGATTAGATGTATTCAATAGTGTTGGGAAGTAAAGTCCAAATCCGGACTCAAGTCCTAATTCGCTAAGAACTTGGACTTCCTTCCATCCAGATCAACTTTGACTTGATACCTGTTGACTTCGTTGATTGTTGAAAAGGGCTGTCTAGATTGACAAAAATTTGACTTGAGGGTATTGAGGCATTAAAACTTTTAAGGACCACTGATATAGTTATTACAATTTCTGCAGTTGCCGTATGAAAAGTGATGAAACAGCCTGGTTGTTCATGTTTCATTTTATCCGGGTTTTATCCGAGTGCAGTAGATGAAAAATAAAGCGGATCAAAACAAGTGTGTTACTGTGACCGTGCTTTTACTGCAGTTACAACTTTAAACACAACAATAGTCAAATACGACGGTTGTTTCCCAGGGACAAATTGTGCTCCATGATCAAGAAATGGCAAACCCTGATCGAAGCCTCCGTGGATGTTTCCACGACTGACGGATACAAACTGCGAATGTTCTGCATCGGTTTCACGCACAGACGACCCAACCAAATCAAGAAGACTTCTTACGCGCAACACACGCAGGCAAGTGCACTTCTTTGCTGCGAGATCGAAATGTACGTTACGTTGATGCTGTGACATAACTCATTCTTTGGTCAATTGTCAGGTCATGAACATTCGAGCGAAGATGGTCGAAATCATGACCAGAGAGGTTTCCATGGGCGACCTGCGCGATCTCGTCAACAAGTTGATTCCCGACTCCATCGCCAAAGACATCGAAAAAGCGTGTCATGGAATCTACCCGCTTCACGACGTCCACATTCGCAAAGTCAAGATCCTCAAGAAACCGAAACTTGACAGTTAGTTTTTTTTCTTGTGCCTGTTTTTCGTTGCTTGTTACGGGGATAGAAGTGCGGAGCTTAAGGATCGCGGCCGTCCTTGGTTCATGGCCACCATAAAGCAGTGCTGCTGAATAGGCAGCTTCCTGAGAAATCTGTTAGTTTTTAACATGGCCCTGTTGCTAAGATTCACCTTTGCTTCAAGGGTCACTCTACATTCTAATGACAGTTAAAACGAAGCTTTAGATTTGCTCTCTTATCTGCTTGATCAAGCGTTTACTTCAAGATTCTAGTTTGGTCAGCGACCAAGACAAATCACCTGTTTCGCCAGTAAAAGTTGGTATTGAGGTACGCACAGAGATTGATTTGAGAATGGCATGCGCTTCACCAGTTGTTGCCATTTGGCTTCATACACCATCAACGCTCGTCACCTTTCGCTTTGCACTTGCGGCGGTCGAGAGGCGTGCTCGAAGCGACAACGCGCATGAACCAATGGCTTGAATATAATTCTTGCTGGACGTTCCAAAAGCAGTACATGTAACGTGATTTCATTCAGATCAAGAGATTTTGCGTTGGTGCTTCGAATACGTTTGTCAAGCTTCACGTGTGTGACGATTTTGGTTTCCTTCCAATTTTGGGGCTAATCGCGTTTGTTGTGTTTACGTGTTACTTGTAATTGTAGCTCTTTCAACCATCGGTCAACTGAAAAACTGTGATTAATATCGGCCACAACCATAGGCGTAGCCAGGGGGGCCCATGCCCCCCCAATTTTTTGGACTGACTACGCCCCTGGCCACAATCCATTGTGGCTTCCGAGCTCTGGACCACCTCTCAAGGAGGGCTGTGAAAAGCCAAACTTTAGGGCAATGAAATGCGCCATTTAAAGGGTAATTACTAGGGCAAGTTTTTGCAACTTGTTTTTACAACTTCCAACAGCTTCCTAAATACTCAAAATACGTGCAGTTCAATGTTTTGAGCTGTTTCCAGGGTTGTTATATTGCAACTTTTTGCAACATTTTCGATTTTTGCGTGCAACTTTTTACTGCAATTTTTTTCAAGTGTTGCGCAAAATGTAAAAGTGTAATTAAAAAAAATACAAAACTATTTCAGTTTAGTTCTATTCT
>Ga0210059_1003037_pt1 | contig 26658 bp, 17 predicted proteins | sample Ectturendosymbi2_FD_188042 | JGI IMG/M metagenome (GOLD analysis project Ga0210059, IMG submission 188042) | Ecteinascidia turbinata endosymbiont from Florida, USA - Sample 2 (SPAdes) (version 2) | ecosystem: Host-associated > Tunicates > Ascidians > Unclassified | place: Key West, Florida... | reverse complement strand
TAAGTTGGTGGTGTGTATTGTTATGTTGCTAGTCGTAAGATAGCGTTGAACACAATCCTAATTGTAGCAGATAACCAAATTGGACTAGCGAAGCTGAAGAACCGTCGATCGGATCCACTACATGACATACTGGGTGCAATCAGTCAAAAATTGTAAGTAATGCACACGTACTGCTTTCGTGTTTAACTACATGCGTTTGATCAGATGAACGTAGTACAACTTGGGTAAAACTCAGTTGGTGATCCGCACCACACTGCAAGTTATTATTTTCTCAGAAGTCGCAATGATCTCAAAACATCCAATGGTCCTTCTCTTCGAAAGTGTGGCAGGTGATGCCAAAAAGTTTTCAACACGGAAGAAAACTACAACTGTTATCTTGATATTGATGACAACACTACAAACTGAACGTGATCAGCGTGGGATTTCAAACGAGTGAAGCGAGGAACACAATCAGAAGTTACAGCTATGGAAGCAACAAGCAAAGAATGAAAAAACGCCGTGAATGATAGAACAAGCAAAGCCGCTAAACATCTTAGAAAACATCCTGCTTTTACTTCAGCCGGTTTGCCGTTTGACCGCCTTGTATGTTTGGTATGTTGCTGGTTTGGTGCAGCCTTACTGTGGAATAGAGCTGCATATGCGGGATTACTTGAATGTGTGCCTCAGCATATCACCAACCAACATGCGTTTGCTCAACGACTGATAGCAAAGAATTAAAGAAATAAATTTTGCAGCCACGGCACAACACCATTACTGCTTAAAAAAGCGGCAAATCGTTCTCTTACATCCGCGGCTCTACAAGCATGAAATCTGCCTGAGCGATTGAGTGGAGCAAAGGCAGTGGCGCCCTTTTCATACCCCCACGTTCCGTCATGAAATTCTGTTTCTATCCTCGTGATCACCCATCATTTCCTCACAGTACGCCGAGTCGTTTCGTAACCTGTTGTGCAATACTGTGCACGCTTTCACTACTTCGTCAGCGGTGCTGCGTTTCACGGCCAATGGTCTTCTACAAACCCTGAAGCGAGAGGACATGATCCCAAAAACATTTTCTACTGTTTTTCTGGCTCAATAATTGAATATTCGCTTGTCTGGTGTCAGCTGCTGTGTACGTAACGGTCTCATTAAATTATCCTTGAGAGGAAGTCGTGTCACTTACAAAAGCTTGGTAGTGGTTCTTCCTTCAAGAAAGAGTTTTACAGGGTGGAAGATCTAAACTATTTATATTCAAGCATTGGGCAAGGCTACAGTTTGCAAACATGTTGCGGTCGCTTTGTTTTTCGTGTGAATCGACGTCAGCAAATGTAGACCTTTGCTGTGCGTCTGCTACAACCAGCAGCACTTTTTTTTATTTTTTTGTAGTCGAAATACAATGAGCCACTTGGTGCAGGTTCTTCCAGAATATTACATGCTTTCCATCGATAGAGCCGTCACAGTTCGGCATTCCAGCGCATTTCAAAATCATTGACCAAGTTGCAACAGATTTACCAGATTGCTTTCCACGTGTATGGCGCGACTGTAGACACTATTGACTTGTGTTTGGTAGAAGGCAATCTTTCGATCAAAGATGTAGGAGCAGGCGAATTTTTGGTGGTGCAAAGGATATTCGGACAGACAATGTTGTGAGTCCCACAGCATAGTTATAATATGATACATACCAGCTTTCGGCGTACCTCAGCTAGGTGTGATGTTCCTTGCTGACTGCAACAGCTGGGGTGTGAATGGAACGCCAAACTTGAAAACTGAGGCAGATGCTCAAAAGTACCGAGCAAGCTGGGTTTTGGCAATGTTCTTGCACAGTCCAGCGCACTTTTCCTGAGTTATCAAAAACCAAATTTTAAGTACCAAATTTTCTGTTTGCAAGCCTCTGGCAACTTGGTAAAGGAAAATATAATGTACCAACACCTAAAGAGCATTTGTAGGGAGAAAGTTCGTCGCATAAAAGTTTTTCGGACAAATTTGGGAAAATACGGGCGAAATATCCTTTGCACCCCAAAAAATTGCCAGCTCCTACACTAGAAACATCAGCGTCTTTTTTGGCGGCAGTGAAGGTATAAATATGGCAATATTGAGTAAAGAACTTTCGTTTGCGCAAATAAACATCAAGGGCTGCTTTCATACTAACTGGAATATGAGCCATGTTTCTACACTGCAAAGATGACAGAGAATCATGTTACGTCAGTGAAAGGTGTATTACGACCAGAATCTCGGAATGAAATGTTTTTCTGCAGTTCACAATGGAATTAAAAACACTCCTTACATGTTACATTTCTTACGAAGTTCAGATATAGGAAGTTTTTTTATTCCATTTCGATTACGGTAGGTGGTGTTGATAGCTTACAACGCAATTCTAATGATTTCAAACCTATGGCACTTTTGGTGATTCCAGATAATGAGGGTGCTGTACGCTCGTAACTAGGGGGAGAAGCCCACCTGAAAAAATGCGTTTGACATAGTTTAAACAGTTTTATAAATGTAGACCACTCTCAGAAAAACTCTTCGTCCCCACTGGTGTCCCAAGCTGGTTACGGGCCTGTGTACTACATTTGTTGACATACAATACAGCTGAGCTGATTAGTTTGCATTCAGTGCATCTATCTAATCTGGGTTTGTTCGCAGTAATTACTTGACTGCAGTTATATTCAAATTTTGCTTACGTCAAATTAAAGCATAAAAGTCATTGTCTTGTATTATTTGCAAGTTTTGGTAGCTGCACTACCTCAAACAACACTGCACAAAGCTTCATGTCATTAAAAACTTCCTCAGAGACACAACAGTGACAACCCCAGTGGATGTTTTCTCGCAAGTCGCGACTATCACATACTACGTAACAGTGGCGTTCATTCTAAACGCGTCTTCGCGCGAAAAAATGTCGCCTTCGCTTCGCGTCTGGTGTAATCCAGCCTTTAGATACTGCACTAAACGCAATGATGCATGACTCGGGATTTATCGGATGAGAAAAAATACACAAAACTGTCAGAAAAATTAATTGCAAACGATTTAACATCTCATTACTTTTAAGTGTCGCAATTCGCAAACATCTCACGTAATAAACTGCGCTCGAGGCTTAATCTTTCAAAGAAAAACCTCTTCAAGGAATACGCCGAAAAATGTCTTAGCAAAATTCACTGGTTTACCTGTGACCAAATGCATTAAACTCAGCTTTAGAATCCGTACGAAAAGATCTTAGCTTATTCACAAACAACAACAAAGTGGAAGATAAGATGTTCATTAGGGTCAATCTGCCTCACAAAAACTAAGTCTTGTCAGTATCCCACTGGAATCGAACAAGGCACGCAAGCACTGTGCAACGGCGGCTTTGAGTGGATTTGACTTAATGCTCAAAACATGCTGCAAAGGATTAGCTAAGATACGAAGACCAGGATTTGGTTTCACATAACCCCACGTGATGTTGCTTGGTTGACCTCAGCTTAACATTTGCGCTCAGCTAGGATTCGTGATCTTGAAAATACCCGTAAACGTATTACTGTAGTCAATCACTCTTTCGTGCCAAGCGATGTTGTTGAAGCTTGTTGTCTGTGACACTGAGCATCTCTCAGGCATTGGTTACTGTCAAGACACCATAAAAAAATGTTCACTTATTTCTGTACCAGCACTTTATTAGTTCTACGCGACAGCCAATGAGCCTTAGCACCTCAACTGAGCTCAAGCCTGTCAGTTCGCGTGCAGCGTAGTGTTTCAGTGCAAATGCAATGAAACCTGAACAGTCGTCATAAAGATCTTCTTAACCTGGGACACTTTCGCCGCGTCCCAGCACTAAATCCAGTAGGACGCTTAGATTTGACAGCTACATACCGTGAAGAAATTTCCTTTGGTTTGTTTGGGTTGCTGAAACAGGTGCTGTTAGTTTAAAAATAACATTTGAAACCTGCAAGCAACCACTGGGTGAAAAATTGTATCCATTCATCGCCATTTCTATTGGATGAAGTTGCCACATTTCAAACTATTGATGATTTTTATTTGCTGGACTTTTTCCAAATGATTTTGTATTTCTGTTCACCAAAGTGAAATGCAAATACGGCTAAAATTAAAGCTGGATCTCTGCAGTTAAGAGCAACTTCCATGAATAAATAGGACATGTTCAGAAAGCGTACACAAGCTCTGAAAAACGTTTGAATCTTGCTCGAACGGTGCGCTGATGAAAAGATATTGAAGGTTAAAGGTAATCTGAACTTCAACAAACACAAAAGGCAGTCCTGCATTGCTTCAGAGACACCAGACGCTCAGCAGAGCAACGTACATAATGACCTTCAGGACGGTTTGTTAAGGGTCGCACAATCAACTGTAAAACATGATGAACATCATTAGTCTCCGGCAGAGTAAATTATTTCTAACCGAGACGTACAGAGGGTTTAAATTTTGATTTCGCGCCACGTAAAGTAGGATTCGATGCTCCACAAAAAAAAATTCCAGAACTTTCGAGAACACGGCGTTAATTCAACCACGCAGAGGGGAATGTCTGCACTGGTTAACCTTGTTCAAAATTTCAGGTGAAATAGGTCGAAACGCAATCGACCACCGAACTAGAGTTAAGCAGCACGGTTGCCTGTTTCTTTGCAAAGAGCCTGATGAGTCATAAATTAGATGGAACCTTAACCGCCCTTCCTACATCACCTGCTTTTTTCAGTAGCAGTGCAAGTGGGCGTCAAATCTGCAACAAGCAAACAAGATACGTCTTCAAATGTCAAGTCCCGTAGCAACCAGCGCAGCCGAAGAGATCTCACTCACGTAGCAATTCAGTAGTGCAGCAAGAAGTTGCCACAAAACTGTGTGCTGAGCGGTGTTTTTCTTTCAGTTAGCTAAGTATAAAATTTCAGGTTGTGTTTGACAAAAGGCAGCCAATTACCTCCATTCAATGGGCGCTGTGGGGTGGGCTCCATCACGATGGCTGTCAAAACGGCAGCTGCGTGCCCGAAGCAATGCAACTTGATTTAAACGCACTTTGCCAACAACAGTCGCTGAGGCTTTGTCTGAAACGCGATTTTAATCCGGCTAAAGTGTACCCGCTTGTTGTGGACAGGTCTGTTTTGATCCGAGAGGCGTCAGATGTTTAGATTTTTTTCCTGCTGCGATTTGCTGCTGGACTGACAACTTGTAAGTGATGGCGACGCTGATCAATTCCAGACCTATTGAATCTTCGCGCAAATATCCGTGCTACGTGAGAAAAAAACGAAGTCAGCAACAAAGAAGTGGGCGTAGCAGACAAATTGGACTTTTGCCAAGTCACTGGCATCCACATCAGAAATAAGACACATTCATCAACGACAAACACGTTTAGGTTCTATTCTGGCACGCCGCAACGGTTCTCTGCAAAAATCTCACCAGACCAGCGTCTCTTGTCCAGGAATGCTTCACCAGCGACTAATGCTTATGTATCAAACAAAGACGACAACTGCCAATTGCATACAAAGTCACCCACTGCAGGTTAAACAACGCTTAGTTTTTTTCTGCGAATGATTTGCCGGCTTTCATTGTTTTGCAATAACCATCAATTGTTTCACAATAACGACAACCGAAATAATCTTGATTAACAAAGTGGCATTATTAAAAATGGCGGGATAATTGACGAAATGCAACTCGTCCAGGCGGCGAGAGGTTTAATCATTAACCTCCGCAACGAAAGTACAACGAATCCGATTAACTCTACCACAGAAACAATGAAGCAGTTATTACTGCACGAAAAACCGGCATCTTTGAAGAACTTTTTGAAAGAACATTACCCAAGTCGCCCACGGCCAGACTAAACAGGATTTCAACGTGGACGAAACCGTCGAAAATGTCACGAGGCACAAAGGAAAAAACAAAAGCGCTTCCGCTCCGCGCGTGGCGCGACACAAAATGTCTGCTCAGGCCGAGCAACACCCTGTCTGTGACAATATTTTTGCGTAGGCTTCGCTTATGATCTTCCGTTGTGAAGCAAAACGACCAGGCTTCCATTACACGTGGAACGATCAGAGAGGGATGGCCGGAACCCGGAACTCACTTTCGCGACATTATCAAAGCTCCTGCTCAAGCTTTGTTATGCGAGCTTGTAAGGAAATAAATGCAAACTTGGAAATAATGTCATTTGTAATTAGACCTGACTATCTATTTGTCATTTTTATTTTTCGGAAATCGCCACGCTTACACAAAGATCACACCGGATTTGATAATTATCAATTACTTCGTTAGTCAATAAATGCCAATTAACTACATTCGCCCGTCGGAAACCGGTACGTTTATTATAGCACCAATCAACTCATTCCCAATGGATGCTCCATTACGTCATGTGACATTTCTCGCTTACGGCCTCATCGGTCAGAGGTTTTGATTTGCATGGAAAGCCTTCTATTGCATCGCAAACTGGGAATGACTGAAACTTACGCGAGGTATGTCTGGACTTTCTTTAGCTCGGTCGCAACTAGGATCTGTGGTGATACGATTAACATTCAGTAGCGATCTTCTACTGAGCTACAAAGAGAACTAAATATGCGTGAAGGGTAACACTACGTTTTAATGAAAAACTTCGCACTTTGTATATTTTTCCTGAAAAAATCGAACATGAATTTCGTCGTTGTGTACCAGCGCGTGCTCGTTAACTTACTAAGGATTTTTCTTATAGTTGGCGGCAACCGACTGCACGCATTCAAGGGATTAAACGTTTACCTGAATTTCCATCTAAAGTTTCTCGAAAGCTCCAGATGTGAGATTTCAAATACCACCTTCGCACCAAACAGAAACACGACGCCCGACAAACATCCCTGCGAGCATCAAATACCAACAGGACACTGCAAGAACGATTGCAAGGCAGTGCTGCAACGGAAGTCAGGTCACTGATGGAACCGCTGCGGTCTGATGTGGAATTAAGATGTGCTTTAATCAAACGTTTAGAACAAAAAATACGATCCAGTTTTCAAGACGGCGCACGCGCAACCTCCATGTGTGCCAGAGATGTGGCTGGCACATTTTGTTTGTTCGCAAACAGCGCCGCTCAAGATTTTTATGTCCGCGTGTGCATTGTAAACACATATTTTCCTGCACCACACTGCACGCCCCACAATTTCATACTCGCTCGAAAAAAATAATAATAATGCTTTTCGACCGCGTGTCGATTCCGCCCTATGACTGTTCTTGTTCTGTTTAAAGGTAGAGCTTAAGGTTATACTTGGTGAAAAAAGTCAAACCCAAACATCTAACTGTAATTTAAGTAAAACACACAATCCTTACCCTTAGTTTTAATTCTAATCCTAATTCTAGCCACCATCAAGAAAACAAATACCGCCGATTCTTCCAGAAGCGGCATTTACTTGTAAATTTCTTCTCTTATCTATCCAGAAGGTTGTCGTACTTTTCAAGCGCACAAAATTCCTCCAGATAAACTTATAATATATGATCTCAGACATTAACTAGCCAATAAAATTCACCTGTTGTAAAGGACCGTCTCAATGCTGACGATATGCTGAGCAGAGCAACGCCTTTCAACATGTTTCAAGCTGAAAATATTACTTTCTGGTTAAAGATTAACAATGCACAACCTGAAACATGGACAGAAAACCGACCACAACACGTTCGCCCGTGATATTTTCAGTAGTAGCGGCTTGCTGCGTAGCTTGCTAATGCCGAGTTACTAACTTCTCCCTTCTCGCTGAGTCTGAATCCACGCACATAACGACTAAATCACCAGCATGCATGTCACAAGGCGTTAAATGGTCGAAAACCTGCGGGAGGTGAGACTTTCAGTGGTAAAAATTTATAGTGACAAGAAAAAGATATTTGCGATCTCATGCAGAATCGGCCGTGCTGTTTTTCTGGATGGACATTAGAATCAGAGTTAGGACTAGGTACGGATTTAGAGTTATACCTCGCTGTAAGTTGAAGTTAAATCTTTGGATTAGATTTAATATACCAAAACTAACCATAAACCTTAACTCTAAACATAACCCAAAATAGTCATATGGCCGATCCTACACCAGGCTCAACTTACCGATGGTCTGATTATGAACAGCAAGTTATTCATGCAAGATCATTTTGCTCCATGATTGGCTGCCCACGAGTGAAAAGGAAAAAATTTTAACAAAAGTGTGCTTCCCTTTACGAACAAGAAACTTTTGTCGAATTAAGTTTGAAAAAACTAAAAATACATCAACAATTTCAAGCGATCCGCTTGAAATATGCTACAGTCTTTACAACTTGCCCACGCAGTGCGGCAAAATACGCGACAAGAAAGGTAAAGCGCAGTCAACTCCACCGCACACCACTCCAGCGCACGTCTATGCCCTCTGCAGCCACCTGCCGGCACTAGTTTGGTTATGAAACGCTCACGAGGGTGCACTGCGAGAACGATGCTCTCAATTGCACAGAATGCGCTTGATGGAGCTAGACAAGAAATCAAAGTAATTGGAAAAAATGAAAATTGAGGTTATGCAAAAGCGTATTAGAACCACGTACGCAAAAACAAAAAAAAAGTTGAACGAAATCATTTCCACGGTACGCAAAATTTAGTCAACGAAGCACAAAGTGAGGACATTTTTTCGTGCATGCCGCATCGTCTGCGTGTTTCGTGAATTAAAGGCCTTGCGGCAAATTCGTTGAATTTCCTGAAGACAAAAATAGTTACTTGAAAAACTTCCAACATAATTTCATTCGAATCGGTTGTTTTTGCTCCAAACAACGATTGTCCAATTCGAAGAAATTCCGAATGTGTCCGGCAAACATTCGCGAGACTGCGCTCTCAAGGCAAATACCAACAGCAGGAGCTGGAGATGGATATTTTCTTGCAAAGCGAATTTCGCATTGGTGGTGTAGCCACCACAAAAATTGTTGTGGCCAAAATGCTTGATTTGGGCGAGCAACTGTATTTTGTTTGGGATGCCGCCTATGAAAGCGCAAAATGACAAGATATTCTAAAAATTTTGGCTACGCCTATGCTTCGCACGCATAATCCAGCACAGAAGACCGAGTATTATTTCAGAACTAATATCCGCAAAAACAGTTCTTGCGTTTACAGTCAGTAACGAAAGGTTCGGATGAAAATGTAAGTTCGTCTCCAAACAAAAGTGCCATCGCAGTGGTTCTTAAAGTCCAGCAAAGCGATGATGAAAAAGCAGTGAATGAGTTGGTGGCTCAAATTTCTTGCATTTCGGCAAACAGAACTCGGAAAGCAGAATGGACTGAAGCTTGTCGAACCCCAAACAATAGAATCATCATAATCAGCAAACGCGTTTCGCTGCCCAGAGCAATGATCCAGTGCTTTCGGAAAATTTTAAATACTTGATTGCAAGTGAAACATTTTTGCGTCCACCTGTAGTTCGTTCTTTCCGGAGCCTTTTTCTACTCTACACTTTTTATTGGGACAAATCCACTACTTAGTCATTGCTACTTGCTCACCGCTTTTTCGCCAAGTTTCCAACATTTCTGCATGTTCCCAAGATATTATCAAAAACCATTATTACCAAAGGAATACGACGAAAACAAATTGAACCAACTTACTGGTTGATATATAAATGATTGCACGGGAAGCTCCTGAACCCATGAGGTCCGTCTTCGGGAAGAGGACGCTTTTGGTATGTACAGCCTCCTGGTGTTTGGGGTTCGGTACAAATTCTCGGCGTTAATGTACAGGGCATCGTTCAGCAGCAATGCAACCGCAAATATCATCAACATTTTTACCAAACCACGTTTATCGTATACAAAGAACCACAGCGTTTATGATCTAGTGCTGAAAATCATACACATTTTTAAGGAATAGATAAGACTAGCACCAGTCGCTTTCAACACGTGAAAGATGCACCGGCACAAAACGGTTGCATCACCCAGTAGGTAAAACGCGAAGATCTCCTATAGTAAATCATGTCGTCAATTCTATGGGACGATTTTTACCCTGGGTCTTTCATGCGCCGAAAGTTCTTGCTTAGCGGGGCACTTGCGTGGGGGCTTAAAATACGCAAAACAAATGAAAAAGAGAGCTATTAAAGCTCTTTTCTGAATCTTTTTTTCCTTTGTTTACAATTACTATAAACCTGTCATGCGCAGTTACCTTAAGCCTGCCAACAGGTACGTCTAAGTAGTGACATAAATCAGGTTAAGATCTAACCTTCTTTATAGCTTAAAAAACAACAGTCATCTGGTGGAAAAACACAAGCCTGGTGTTTTTTTACCAACTCAAATTACAATGCTGGAGTAATTTTGCAGTTGCGTTGTAATTATTCCATAAACTGCGTGGTAAAACTGCTTCCAGGGCGGACGTGGTACGTTTTTTTACAGTGATAGTTAAACGAAGAAAAAAATAACTCCTACAGAACAACTCCATTTTTTGTTTGTATTTTCATTGCAGCGCTGTCACTGCAGAGTCAAAGAAATGGCCACTACTTTTCAAGATGCCAACTTGACAGAAAGCACGCAGCCCTGGTTCCAATAAAGCAGACGTCACTTTCTAACCAGTTGCGATGCAGTTAAAGTTTTAAAAAAATCATGTTTCTAAGCTTTGCTTAGCAACACATGTTGAAGCAGAGTGACGCTTGCGTTCTATCCGAACATCTTGCTAAAAGCGAATTTCTGACCTAGTTGTAAACCTGAATCAAAGTAGCAAGTTTATAAAACCATGTTTTTTTCAATCTGTCTCATGCGTGGCTTAATCGGGGATAATTCATTAAACAAACGTCTGCGACATTCGATCAGGTCTCTTGCCGCTACTTGTCAGTAATGGGGATCTTCCGCCTAAGAAACCGCAGCATAATAAACATCCTTGAAAATCAGCTAAACAATGCTAGCACCGAACACGAGGTCACGACGCCCGTGCCGCGACGTCACAGCGACTAACGAGATTCAGCTCTTTAAAGTACACTCAATTCTTTTACGCTTGTGTGCCTTTTGAGTGAAACCCAAATACCTTCACAACCTCGTTCGGGCACGCTGACGTGCTTGGTTTTGCTATGGTGCAGAAGCAAATGCATGCGTAAAGCCGGCGTCAGGGCACAAGTGTGTGAGTGCGTGAGTCTGAATCGCAGGGGCGTGCATGTTTATTATTTTTCGCTTTCCCTGAGTAGCACCAACTTTTTGTACCATAGTCTTAATCGAAAACGCACCAACTGTGGTCAAAGTGTGCTCGTGAACATACTCCCGCTGACACCATCATGGAGCTCAAATTTCGTCACAAAAATGCACGCAAGGGAAACAACAACAATAAAAAGCTCTGAGGCTGCTGTATGCTTTCACGGAATCAATCGACTGGGCTCTGCTTTCCTGTGACGGGTTTGAGTCAAAAGTGACGGGTTTGAGTCAATCATCACGGCGTTAGAAAATCGATTTATTCGGTAAGTTGAATAAAATTTCAGGCTGAGCGTGGGTAGTGTCGTATTGAAATCGATTTACTATTAAAACAGTTTGCCTATTCATTCAAACCCGTCGCCTATGTAGAGACCAGTTATTTCAAATAAAACTACTTCACCCCCCGATTCCTGTAAACAACAGGCAATGCAATATTTCGCCAGAACTAGCAAGAAGTTTGTTAACAGTCAGACAAGTCGCCATGCGCGCGCCAAGTCTTACCGGCCCATGCAATATTAATTGATTCACCACCTGGGTACTTACAAAAACTTTTGTTTAGTTTATACCAGTCATTCTCAAAACAGAGCCCGGGAAAACTTGTGAGGGAGTCTTCAAACCCTTAGGCCAATAGAACAATCGGACAAAAATTAATACTGTACTAACAATATAGACGAGTCATTCCAGACAAGGTATTATTCCATAAACTCACGATAACTATGTAACATGTTATTTATTAACCTTGCTGGCCCGACAACAGACATCGCTCTCGGAGTCTATTTGCTAATAGTTGATCTTACTGTTAAGTCAGTTTTGCGCATACCCACATCTACAGCTTGCATGTTGAACTACGAGAACATAAATCGTCTCGGCAGCCTGGCTTTCGGAAACAGAACTGCTGAAGCTGGCCCACGGCCTTCAAGGACAGGCAGGATTGAAAACCATGACTACTTGCTTCTTTCGCTGAAAGGCAAGGCTTCTATTCGGAAAATTTTTCATCCAAACTGAAGCACCATTTCTTCAGCCAACGTTAAGATCATTGGTGACCTGCAGCTAAATCAGCATGGCACGGAGAGTAAGTCGCCCCACGATGATGCCCGTCTCCAGCTGCACGAACAAAACCGCCGCAGTCACAACCTTGGTACATCCGCTGTTCATACACGTGGGAACGCAAGCTGGCTGTTCCATTAGCTCCTGGCATCATCGTCTACTCTCCAGCAACGATGAAAGATGTTTATTAAAACGCATAAATTATATAGATGCGATGGGCATTTGCTCTGGCAATCGTTCGCGTGTAAAACAACAGAAGCTTGTGCTAACTGCTTTCATGGCCCAGCAGCTGACCGACAATGCACTGCAGTTTTTACCACACCAAGTTCATTTTTGTGAAACTACGCAAGCAAGCAAGTTGTTGGGTTACCAAAAGCCAGTACCTGCTTTGTGGCATGCGTTATACAAGCCCGAAAGTTCCGCTCTTGTCAAACCACGATCCCAAACCTATTGCTGATGTTTTGAACTAGCTATTCTTGCGCTCACGAATCTGTGATCTCACGTAAGACCTTTTAAAAATCATCTAATTAAAAATGAAACACTTGCCCTTTGTTACGCCTACGCCATCTTGTAATCCAAGTTCTGGACCTGACGTCATTTGCTAAACATGGCGAACACGAATATTTGTTGAGCTATGTCCTGATGTTAGTTTAACTCAGCCGATTACACGTGGAACTTTAAAGTACTGCCGTGTTGAAAATGTTCGAAGAGACAGTGAAGGGTAACTGTTGACAAACTGAAAGGCTCGCCTGATGAAATAGCAGTGTCAACCTACGTAGGAAAAAACCTTGGTCGCCGAGTGACCTGCTACATAACGTCTCCCTTACTACTGAACGTGAGATGTTAAGGCGGTTACACAGTGAGGGCGTAAAAAGCAGGGAGAAAATTCCTTTGATGTGCTGTTAATTTTATCATTTCTCAAGTTTGCACTACGCCAGTTTCATAGACTGTACACAAAAACTGATTAAGACGTCTGCTAGAATGGCAGTTGGCTTCGGGTCAACAATTTATGGCATTTTTCGAGCGTTTTCGCTAGCGAAATGTTTGACAAGCCTCCGATTAAAGAGCCGTACTTAGAAAAAGCAAGCGGTAGAGGAGTATTGAGCGACTTGAAAACTCTGTGCAACAGGCCACATTTCCACCGCCATTCACGATTTTTATCAGATGGACGCAAAAATTCTTGGAACTCTTGATCTTCCTTCTCATATAGCTTCATTTGTGCAGTTCCGCTTTTGGTATGATTACGTCATGAGCACGCAGCAGCTATGAACAACAATGCCATTGTTTCAAAACGTGCGAGAGAAAAATCAACAAAAATGCGTCACAATCCTTGTAATCAAGTTATCATCAGTTTCGTCATGCTGAAAACGCGGTTCACCAACAGCGCGACATAGTGTGTGGCTTGCCGTCCAAAAAAATCGCGCTTTAAACGATTAGAAAAACGTATTCGGTGACACTGTAGTAGAATAACTAATAGTAGTCACGATCAAACTTCATGTGTTGTGAAATTCGTCGTGACGCGTCTCCGCTCCGGCAAGTGGTTGCTGGAACTTAGCCAATGTGTTTTTTGCATTACTAGCAAATTATCCGCTTCAAAGGAGTTGAGGCGGATAAATGTGATGCACAACAGGTTTTCGCCGACTTCTTAATTAGGAAACTCAAACAGTGAGCAGCGTATATGGGCGGTTATTCTCGACTTTAACAATTAATTCTTTGTCAGAAATTAACCCTAGAGCTTCTGCATTTACGCCACACCGTGGTTCGACGCCAGGGTGAATAATTGCAAAAAAAAAATACTTATGCTTTCTACAAAAAACTTTTTCGGCAAACAAGTAGCGTTTATTCGGTTGTAAAGACAACCGCTCATTTTGTTACACCTCGCTTTACGCAATTTTGAACAAGCAGACCAGCGGACTTGAAACCTCTCAGACTTGCCAAAAGACTGCATCGTCGCCGCAAGAATAGAATCTTTTGATCAAACTTTTATGGAATCGGAACCATTTTCGAAGTTTTTTTATCTAATGAGAATTTTATTAGACCTTGGGTGTTTGCTTCGTATACGACCCTGGTGGTTTTCGTAGTTGAAAAGAATAGAAAATGGCTGAAAAAGCTGCAGCAAACCGCGTTTCCTATCAAAGTGCATTGGTACGTTCAAAAGCTTTTTGTGACTCTAACGACCAGTGTTTTTTAAGGCGTTTTTTGAAGGACCGAAATGATCTCACAAATTTCTCACAATACAATAGAAATTTGATTTCGTGCTACCATCACATTTCACTAAAACCTTGCTTTATGACCATCTCAGTATTCAGATAAAATAGTTGCGTTCTCTCAAACTGTCTTTTCGATCATCAAGATCAAACTTTTAAAAAATCCTACTAACAACAATACCAAACTCGTTTCATCGTTGGTCTGTCATCAAACTGCACATCGCTATTTGTTATATGTCCGTTTGGCTCTGGAAGGGCTCTGCACTCTGCGCAAACTTTCCCTTCTATCGTACCATGCAATAAAACGGCTTAAATCTGTGTTTTCCACAGTTGCAATATGTAAAAAATGCAAAAATATCTGATATTTGAACCAGTTTCTTTTTTTATGGCAGGTTTCAAAATCTTTACCTCATTTTGGATTATTTTTGTTGGCAGTTTGGATCTTATTGCTATTTTGCATCTTTATAACACAGGAGGACTGCACTACATTAAGTCAGTGGCATAGCCAGCCCAAAGTTTTTGTGGGGGCAAAATGTATGATATTGGGCGAATAACACTATTTTGTTTGGAAGCACGCCTCTCAAAGCACACAATGACAATATATTCCAAATTGTTTGGCCCCCCTGGCTATGCCTGTCCTTTAAGTACTGCTCGACGCGCGGATCAGCAGGTCATTCGATGATTTTAGCCTCTCAACCAAAACGACCTGAAACGCCCAAGGACGCTTTCAAACAATCAACACTACTAATGAAATGGTTGTAACACTTTCCTACTATCGCTGGAACTTCTGGCTAATCCGAAACTGGCTGCAACTTGAACGCTCACCTTGTCATTTGCCTGTTCCAGGCAGTTAGACGCATAAGCAAGCCAGTGAAACTGCAAGCTCAGCAGCAACGATCTGACCCACGTTTCGAAAGGATTGCTCCTCATCTGCTTACGTGACATACGTGACCGTATAAATTTGCACCCGGTCTTAACAACGAGTAAATGCCGGCACGTATCCATGTATGATGGAGATTTCCTTGACATTTTTCCTCACTGCGCCCAGCACTTGAGGTGAAAGACTCCCAAGTATTGCGATAAAATCATTCGTTCAGAAGCATGCGTTGAATCTCACAGCTATTCGTTTAAGTTTGAGAATTCGATTAACTTCCAGGTCATCCTTTACACGAGATTTCTGAACGGATTCCATGCGGCCGGCATTTAAATCTTGGTTGTTTGACTTTATAGTAAACTCGATGCCAAGAACATGATTGCAAGACTTTCAGAGAAAACCCGTGAACACTAGATTCGCCTCGTTAGGACTTTGCAAATACGTAAATATTGACAGTAAATTTGTAAATTCAGCGACAGCAATTTTTCCCGCGTTTAAAAGAAATTAGTTCTAAACTTCGTTATATTATTTGTGAATTTTATAAGATTCAGTGAAGGACCCACGTACAGGGCAAACGACCATATCCAAATCAGAAAACAATTTCAACTTGAAAAACGTTTTCCGGCAAATAGAACTGCAGCACCGGTTTTAATTTCTTGGTACGATACGGAAACTGAGCATGCAACTGAAGGAACTATTCTCACCTTTAAATAATATGAACAAATCCGTCCAATCTTTGCAGACATTTAGTTTAGATTTAGATGCTACGCAACATCCGTGAATGTGACAAGCAACTGTTGTGTTTCAAAATCATGCGACGAAGCACGAATGCATTCCATCGCAATAAAGCACTGGCTTTGTCGCAAACCAGTCAAAACACCAGAAGGCACGTCGCCGAAACGTGCGTCATTTTGCCCGTCGGCTCACAAATATTTGGAAGGGAAATAGACAATCACAAACTTCCCTTGTGCAAATGTCAAAAGACGAATGCGTTTGTCCGGTGGCCCACCCCGTCGGCTTCGCAGGTTACTATAATCTTCCATTCTGCAACGACGAAAGCGCATTTTGAAAAATTTGCACAACCAAACCACCAAATTGATATTGCTGGCACAAGAAACGATAAAACTGCAATCTGTCACTTGCTTGCAAAATTCTATCTCCCATTAAATGAGCAAAGTGCATTTGACGCCAGCTAGCCAAATATGTCCTTGCCGTTTACCTTCAGCAAAACAGTTGTTCCAGACCAAAATTTTTAAGTGAATTATGATAGAGACATGAAACCTTCGAGAGGTGTCCCACGAGACAATCTGTTTAACTGATTTTGAAGCGGTATCCAGCGCATGCAATTGTCTAATGTTTGCGCCAATAAACTCAACAGTATGTAGGCTACCCTTGGTACAAAGCTTGCCAGAGATGCAGATGACAAAAAAGCCATCTTTTTCTGCCCAGTAATTTTAGTGTGACAAAAAACGCAGCGACAGCGCGTTACCGAAGCAGTTCTATGGTTTTCATTTTTCTTCCATCATTGGCCAGACACAACTTGACATTTGCCGCAACTTTTGCGCATACACACTTCCGCTTCCCAACCCATCGCCTGTTGCACAGAGTTTTCAAGTCGCTCAATACTCCTCTACCGCTTGCTTTTTCTAAGTACGGCTCTTTAATCGGAGGCTTGTCAAACATTTCGCTAGCGAAAACGCTCGAAAAATGCCATAAATTATACTACAAAGCCTGCAACGAAAACGTGGTTCTCTTGACGCATCTCATAAATTAACAAGGCAGCATGCTTGCAGCAAAATCCTGTAAAGGCAAAGCTCGCTGCTGCTGGCTCGGCTGTACCCGCATTGAGATGGATTAATGCGAGGTCAACGCCACAAGCGCCCTCCGTTGACTGCGGCTTCTGCAGTAACTCGAAACGACGTACATGGGCGCGGTCACGGACCCATTCGTCTTTCCCTCTTTAAAACAGCGAGCATACCTTTACTTTTAAGATTGGATTGTAAACAAGGAAGCAATATGTGTGTGACAACGGCAACTCTGGCCGGTGGCGCGCGTTCGGCCGGAGAGCAGAGGAAAAACAGCACTTCAACTGCAGCGCGCCGTGACGCCACCGCTTGTTATTTTTTTGGATTCCCGCTAATTGCAGATTACGTTTAAAGTGTTTGGCGATTACGATCTTAAAAGAATCACAAAAACCACACCTGAGAGTGCGGTGTTTAATCTGGTGTTCGACAGACCTTTCTTGGCGGTGCACTCGCGTAGACAACAACAGCACAAAACGCCGCAGATGCCGCAGCAGTGCGTTGCAAAGCTCGCTATTATCGACAGAACAAAACAAAAGACAGCATTGACGATTATGAAAAAACACGGAAAAGACCAGCAGAGCCAGACTTTGTACGATAGTTTTTTGGCTTTTTTGTTACAGTCCGATGTGACAGAACTGACACAATTCCCTCTGATTGATTGAAGCAACGTCTTGCTGTTGCATACTCGCGCACGTGTTGGAAAGGAAAACTGTTTGTTCGACAAAGTACAGTATTTTGTTTCTAAGCCATTTGATGAACGTTTCGTCACTCTGTTTCGAGGTATGAAGCGAATCAGAGATCGTTTATCACATTTCATCTTGTTCTAGTTGTCTATGCTACGCTTCACACGGCAGATGTTGCTGACACACCGAACGTTTACGTGAGAGCTTTAAAAAAACTTAGCAAGGATTTGAGTGTCGAAACCTGCGGTTTCGACGAAGTTTAAAATGTAAGTGACACAACGTTTAACTTTCACACGCCCGCAGAGCTTTCGCCGACGTGTTTCCAACTTTAACATGTGATGTGTAAATAATTTCCAACACGTCTCAAGACAGTGAATTGTAGGCAATAAGTTCACACGTTCATCAGTCAAACGCTAGTTCTAAAATGTATCTTTCTCTCTCACGTCTGCAATACATAGACACCTGTGTCATTTTCAAACACAGTTCGCAGCAATGTCCCGGGAAGGGATTCGTTACTTTAGTTAGCGAGCCACGATTTATGGCACTGCGCAATTACTCCCACTCCTCGTTTCGAAACATTTTTGCCTCGGGCACTTCCAGCTCTCCAGAAATCTTTTCGTCCTAACGCGGTGTTTCTCCAGGCAGGAAGGGTTGAGTCAACAGTAACGCTAACTGCTTAAATCATGCAGAGTCCGAAAGCACAAATTTGCAATTCTGTCCGAGAGGTGCGTCGGAGGCTTCGAGACTGTCATAATCCTGGCGTTTCGCCACTAAAAACTTTGCAGTAAAACTTGAGAGCTTTGTTACAATGTTCCCAGACGACATAATACTGCAACTTGCAGGTCGGCTTCCGAGCTAGCGAACTTTTTCTAGCATTTCTTCCGCAGTATCTGACTGTGAACAGTTGTCCACAAGATTCGTCTGCATGGTTACTCAACAGATTTCGCCCGAAACGAAAAGCATGTCGTCCGCTCACGCTGCCTTCTTCGCATGAATCGGAATGCTTTTGAAGTAGAATGAAGATACATTTTAATGCCAAAAGTGGCGCTTGAAAGCCAAGCGGCGACGAGACAACGCAAGAAGCGAAATCGAGCTGCACTGCGATGACAAGAAAGCGGGCGTCGCAAATGACGCAAATGTAAAAATCTGCCAAGTTACGGGCGGGTCGTCCCAGCTTAAGCTTAAAAATAGTGGACGTTCAGAAAATTGAGTTCATTAGAGAGCGCTTGCCCTGGGGCAGGACAAGTGCTATGGTCAGAAAAATGCAAATCCAAGTATACAGTTCATGTTCGTGTGCCACAAGCCATAACAACGTAAAGCACACGTGACAAGCTGTCTATTTCCACATGGAGCAGTCATTGACAACTTATCGAGCTTTTGTTTTCTCCAACACGATAGTTCTTAGCTCCAAAGAACGACAACTCCGAGAAATAAATTGCTTGGTCACGACACCTGCTGGAAACCTATCGTTGGGGAACATATCGTGTGCATTTCGGAACTGTTAGAAGCAAAAATCGTAAACTTGTTTTACTGCTCGTGATACGGTCAGCCTTTAAATGGCCAAACACTAAATATAAGTCTAAAGCCACAACACCTAAGCATCAAAGTGACAAAATCTAACTAACACCATCCAAATGTTAAAATCATACCAAAACAGCAGTTGAATGACGGTCACTTTACAGATCCATTTGTTTTTACAATCTTAAACAAGCCTACTAGCCTGAATAAACCGGTAAAAATGGCATTATACTACCTTGTGCAGAACTAATCCACTGCGAAACAACTGATAGAAATCAACTAACAAAATATATTCAGTTAAGTCGGTTAACCGGAATGCAAGCCATGAATCATTGATGAGCCGGTCCACCATTAAGGATGCCGCGGTCTGACGGTGGTCTTTGAAAAAGCGCTCCACCCTGTCAGAGCACTCGGATGCGAACAGCTGGTGTCGAAAAAAGCGTTATGGCGTCGACTCCCTCACGTCACACACTTCAAATACCGGGAACCACGTTGATCCCTCCACTGTGACAGTTACCCACGCATGCTAAGGGTCCGTCCGAGAATTCACAAGGGGTTTTCGGGCTTGAAGCACAAGCACAATATCCGGTGAGCTCAGCAGACTTAATAACGTCTTCTCGCTGATTCTTTCCACCAATAGTCATGCCAACACGACAAGACGCGAGACAACACGAAAAATCTCTGCTTCAGAGAAACCAAGAGATTTAGCGCTTAAAATCATTCACGTACAGCGCTGGACCGCAGCAGTCGTCATAACGTGTTATTTTATTAGATCGTAAACTGGCATGTTTTGCGTCAATTCATCACTTAATTGAAGCAAATTAATTCACTGATTTCCGCATTGGCAGGTTAAATCTCGCGAGCATTTTAAACGTTACTGCGCCGAAGCGCTCACTCCATGACTTCGTCACCCATCGAAAAATCAGGGAAAGCAAGCACTGAAATACAGGCGCAATGAAATGGAAAGAACAATTTTCGCATTCCGGCAGACGTCTGGCCTTATATGGGTTAACGGCGATGAAGTTGAGTCTTGGTCAAAGTTCAGTTTTTCGCTTAATAAAGCTCACTTGGAACCAGTGCAGTTCCAAGTGTACTGTGTCTCGGAGTGCATTACCCTTTCGAAAAGCGCCAACGTCCTTTTCGACGTTGGTGCTGGATTATGCTGGGCAGTCGACCGGGCACGTGCGCTTTCCAGCACGCGCAGGGCGAGCAAACATCAAGATCAAACGCGAACACGCATTGCGTGCAACTGCGAGGATGAAGTAGCTGGAAGCAAATTGTAGCGCAAACAGCAAACAACGCCCAGGAGGTCCAGTTCAGACTACAAGGGAAACAAGTCGGCGAAATCAGAATGCGACTGATTGAGGGTTGCCGTTGACCTTTACATGACTCGGTGTATTGAAAGGTCACAATCAAAGATGACACGTACCGGTAAAGTTCAACAACACACCTTTGCCCTACATGTAGTCCCCCGCTAGACATCGGTGGCGGTTTACAACAGCGGCTGTTTGTCCGCGCGGCGCTTTGTATATGATTGACGTGCTGTTTCTAAAACAATTTATTTGTTTCTTGACCACACGATTTTCAAAAATGGTCGCTGATATTTGCTGATTAAGAGCTTCACAAAGCTTATCTTAGGTAAACAAACTCTAAAGCATTGGTTTCAAGCAGGTGTAATCATCTGTGCCCAAGCATATCCCCTTTCCTTTCGCGAAAATATTGCTTCGTCACTGTCGGCCCCTGACTTGAGAATGTTTAGATAAATATTCACATTCCTCTTACAAGTGTAACTCCGATTTAGGCTATCGCACCTTTAGACCAGGGGTGGGTGAACTGCGTCACGCGGGTCAAACACGGGCCTCGCGAACATTAATTACGGTCCGCATCAGAATTTTCGTTGCCCTAGAAACAACACAACATCGCGTTGCACGTAGACAGTGAGTCAAGAGGAGGCTCTCTCGCTACGTCGCGTGTCTCCTTATTTTACTTAAGATGAATGTATAATTTAGAGATATAATTTATTACTTTTTGCGGCAGGCCAGCAATGATCCACAATCCTCGTGGCCCACAAAAGTAAGCAGGTCCCCTCACCCCTCATTTCGACGAAGAATATGTGGGCACTGTGGGTCTCACTATGAACCGGTGTAAAAAACTTGCAAGACCGTTGGCTCCCAACGGACCTTCTCTTCAGTTAACATTGACCTTTCATTTCCGTGAGTTGAGACTAGAGACCATTAATTTTTTGGTCGGGCACGAGCAGACCTAGTCTACTCAAATACGTTAAGACACATGTACGTATTTTATTGGTAGCACAGGGTTTTGCGGTTTTTAAGACTTCCAACGTACAATTGCGTCAAGGGGGCATGGGTTTTGAGCGCCTTTGAAAAGGAGACACGAAACATAAAGTGCCTTATAACCTAAAGCAAACCAGCCTTACCGAGCCCGGTAATATTTTGTTGAATCGCATGCAATGCGACATATTTATTTAACGACTATTGGCGGCAGGCCGAAGCCTGAGAAATGCTTTTTGTCGGGGCGGTTAAGGTGAACGCTCTTGCCTCAGGAGCGCTACGTCGAGCCACCCAGTGGCCGTCGAATACCCAACCTTCCAGTTGAGAGGCGGACACTCTCACTCTGGGTTAGTTGCCGCTCCCAACATCAGTACTATTTTCTTGATATTGTTTGTGGAAGCACATCAGCATGTTGTATTTCGCTTGAGGGACACATGACATCAGGCGCGTTGTCAGGTATTGATTAACGGAGATGAGAGCGCAGCAAAAAACAAGAGGTTATAAGTCTTTTCTGGGTGGGAGGAACAGCAACAGGATTACACCACTGGCAATGACTCAGCATGACGTTAACACTGTGGCTTCAATCAAGAAGAACATTTTCCGATTCTTATTTTGAAAAATATAGCCACAAATATCGAAAACATATTATTTCATTCAACGTTGCAGCTCAGTCGTAAGCCATCATCAGGCACATTGGGAAAACAGCTTATGACTACGCCGAAACGTTGAATAAAATAGTATGTTTTCGATATTTGTGACTACATCGTTCGCAACAAGAATCTACAGCAGCTCTGTGCATTGCCTTCCGATTCTTGTTGCACGACTAGTTATTGACACAGTTTCAAAAGTTTATCAAGTGCCGACCTACACATGAACGCCAAATCTTGCTTGTTGAAATCTATTACGGCGTATGGCAAAATGTTTTGCGTACGGCATAGTAACAGCAGTTTAATAGCATCGTTGCAGTACAACGAATGCCGATTGCAACGGCGAGTCACGCATTGGGCGGCGCATCACTTATCCTAGTCCGTGTCTGAACGCCTAGAATTAATGGAATCAGTTTGGGCAAGACAAAACGAAAGGGAAGGGGAATTCCATCACACTGCGCAGCAGAACCAAAGGGGAATTTCGGGCAGCCATCGAGCACGCAAGAGAAAACAAAGTATAGTTTTTTGAAGAAGCACCTTCAAGATACACTAACAGCCTTTTGAAGAAATCGCGAACGTTTGCTATAAATAAGCCTCCACTCAAAAGTAATTTATCGTCACCACACCCCACGCTGCAAATCGAAGAACATGTTGGAGACGCACTCGATAGCTGTCAGTAAGCTTCGCGATAATCTGACTCTCTGTTGCCACCGGTCGTAAAAACGTGACTACTGAAGTCAACCTGACCACGTTCGATCATGTAATCACCTGGGCGAGGTTGTTTTTGGCGATCCATCGACTGCAACGGCCTTTTACGTGCTTTGCGCATTGCAACATGCTTGTGTGACGTAGATAGCTGCTCGTGGCAGTTTGTACGAATGAATTTGATAAAACACTTCGACCTTCTCCGCTCAATTTCGGAGAAAGTGCAAAACCGCTCGGCAAACATATCATCTTTGTGTTCCTTTAACAACGTATTATTACAAGAGGTTATCTTACTTCAATCGAACGGCATGAGCACGAAAGCAACTTGAGTGACAAATACCAGCATCGCTAACATTGCGTTACACATAATCGCAACTAGAAGCAAGGTTTTAACGACGCATGGTCCAGACATGCTGTGCAGTCATGACGTACGAGTGCAGTTGGCGTGTCTGTTCGTTGTTCGCAAGTCTTGTTGAGCAAGCCTGCATAACGAGCTCACAATAACCTTTGATGAAATGTGCAGCTGTGATCTTGTGACACGGTCTTGCAATCCAAGCTCGACATTGACTTGGCTACGAACAAAGTCAAGGGCGATGATTAGCTGTACAGCATGCATGCGTAACAAAGATTTAACCTTTCTAAACGTTTCGACGTTGCAGTTGAAACAGCATCCATAACGACTTGAAAGCGTTGACGGTAAGAATTGTCACGGATCAATTGCAGCAAGGGCTGGTGATCCTTCCAATTGCAGAATCCAACTCAAAGCAGCATGCATGATGGTTTCACCTGTCGCTGCATATTTTCAACGTTGCATCGAATGAACAAGGATGACATTTGCAGTGATGCGGTGTGCAACATCAGTGGCTCCGGTCACGTGACCGACGAGACAGAGGCTGACCAATGAGGCAAGACGTTGTTTTAGCGACGTTCGATGGTGTGGCCGTGGTCTACGATTCTGAACTTTCATATGCAAGGAGCAAGAGGACGTGTGACGCTATTGAAGCACTCTTATCTTAAGAACGAGCTGCACTGAAATAGACTGGACTTCTCGAAAACTCTTGAGATTGACAACGCTGATCGTTCATAACGGACAAGCTGAAACCTTTGCAAAACAGCATTATGGTCATGAAACACCGTCACGTTGGAAATAATGACCTGTATTTCTAAAACAGTGACAAGGCTTCGGATAACCACATCGGAAAATGGGAGTCGACTAGAAGTCATTTCCTCGAAAGTGGCTGTACATGAACGGTGATGATGTTATTTACGGACCAGGTACTTTAAATGCACAGCTCAGAAACATTTTCAAAAGCTTTTTTCCAGAACTTTCGAAAAAGTCCCGTTTCTTGCGCAGAGACATGAAATCGCAAAAAGCCGAGAAGCTGTCTGGCTTAATCAGTGGCTTTCCACGTTAAAATAGCTTTGTAGAGAACATAAGAACCACTTCGTCACTGGACATCACAGGCAAGCTTCATTCAAGCAAAGGTTGACCTCGGCAGTCTGTTTTAATACGACGTTATACGTCACTCTCTGCGTTCACAATCAATTCTCCTTCAAACATAGCGAGTAGGTGTTTTCAAAGCGGATTAACGACTTACATCAATGTCACCACCAATTAAACTGTTTTCTATCAAACATTTATTGTCAGTCAACGACAGGAGTTACAGGTTTTCTGAGTGTTTGTAAGACGCCTGCGAAATCGGCAATGCACCTGGTGCAGTTATGACTTTTATCCAAACACCAGGTGAAGCAATTATGTGCTCTGCATCTTGAAACTGATTGTGAACTATGGTAGTGTTCAGACATCTTATCGGTCACAGCGGTCGCAACAACACCTGCTGTCACATGACTGCTAACATTTTGCAGGCTAATGTCAGCCAGGAACGACAATAAAAATTAGCCACGTAACTCAACGTTGAAAAGGGTAGGAGACCGCATTCTAACACGCCAACCCTCACCATGGTGGGTCACTTGTTGTCGCCATAGATACAAAACTGGTTGCGGACACCAGACGCCTTCTGGTGTGAAGCAGAATGTTTAACACCGCGTGGTGTGTTTAACACAAGTAACTTGGAAATTTTCTTTGGTGTTAATGTTTACACTCTGTGGATGTTTTCGGTTTCGTTGTTCCGCACGAAAACGGCAAAGAAGCAATTTTTGCCAGGGTTACATTTCATTTCAAGTGACTATAAAACAGACTTTAAGGCTTGCTATATCAAATGAAGTAGATTTTAGGTGGAAAAAACAATAGCGTTATTTTTTCTGCTAATATCAAACTATGGGCTTCAATCAACGGCCTGAATATTACATTGGTAACCACAGGACACACAAGAACAAGGAACTGTAGACCAACACTATTCTGAGGATGTAAGACGTTTTTCTTCTCCAGACGCATCAGCTAAAACTGTCGTTACAATTCAGATGCAATTGACGGAACATTTTGGTTTCACGACTGTCAGTATTTTTCTCATGTTCGTCGCATAGTCTGGTGTATATTTACCTTTCTCTACCAACTGGTGTACATCAAAGCATTTCTCCAAATGCTGTTCAAACCAAGTGGCATATCGTTTCTAAAAATACGTTGCAAAACACCAGAACCCGTACAGCAAACCGCACGATTGCGACACTTTTCTCGTCCGCCCGCGCTCGGCAAAAGAAATTTTCATTTGCGTCTGTCCGTTTCAATACACGCCAGCAGCAGCGTTTTTATAAATCAGTTTGACTGATCAAAGTGCCGCCCTTCAGTTAAGGACGTGTTGGAGCCCATCCTTCCAGCCCGACAGACGCTTTTCCAGAGTTTAATTAAACGACAGAGACACGACACGCATTCTCCAAAAAGCGCGCGTCATCATGCCCAAGGTGATCCAACTGCGCAACTTCGGCCAATGGTTATGAGTAACGGGCTTTTGCAGACATGTTAAGTGCATGGCGCGTATGGCGCGTAACTAGAAATAAAACGTTAGCATACGCATTTCGTTTCAGGTGCAGCCACAGCAAGAAGGAATCGCGATAGCAGTAAAGGTCCACACAAACGATTCGTTTCTTCCAAACTCCTTAAACAGTGTTTGCTTAACGTTGTTTGTCGAATTTTTACTGCTTTTCTGGACAGCACAAGTTTTATCGCTCAGCAACGACGTCTGGCCGCTTTCGTGTTCCAACAACTGCTCAGATTTGCAGAGCTCCAAGCGGTTCAAACTTACGTCCGACCAGCAACCACCGAAAATGCAGTCAAACCCGCACACGACGGCGGCGAAGCGCTCCCTTTGAATGACCTATAACGCTAGTCACTAGGTGGAGATAACGAGCAATTAGGAAAAAATTGTGGACGGTGTCAACTGCGTCCAGCTGGGTGGACATGAGAACTACTGTTGCAACTTCGATGAAGACGTGTTTTCTGACGAAGCAACAGATAAAAAAATACTACCCGTACAAAAGGACTTCACGACATGGGTGTCGTGTCCGGCTGCCTCTTCACGCTTAAGTACGGTGAAGTTCAACAGTCATGAGGAGTTGCAATCACGAAGATCAGGTTTTGACAGTGAAACCACCATTCTGCGCAGCCAGGATTTTTTTAAGGGGGGGGCTGAAATTATGGAAGCAAAAGCTATGAAAAGTAAAAATTGCTTGTGATAAGAATAGCCAGGAAAGCACATATATTGTGGATAAACAGTTGACTGTACTCACCACGAAACCTGGGGTCCTTCCAAATAAACTGCCATCTTGTTTCTCTGATATTCTTTCATGACGACCGTAAAACTCAACCACCTTGATTACATGTCTCAGCCGAGTTTTGCTTTGATCTATGATTTTTTTCTACTGTCGGAAAGCATATTTC
>Ga0210059_1003036_pt1 | contig 26661 bp, 15 predicted proteins | sample Ectturendosymbi2_FD_188042 | JGI IMG/M metagenome (GOLD analysis project Ga0210059, IMG submission 188042) | Ecteinascidia turbinata endosymbiont from Florida, USA - Sample 2 (SPAdes) (version 2) | ecosystem: Host-associated > Tunicates > Ascidians > Unclassified | place: Key West, Florida... | reverse complement strand
GTGAATCCGTCGAGAGATTGCCACCTCCGAACACACCAGATATTGAGAGGGCATACCAGGATTTCTGCGAGAGCCTACTTTCTGCGGCTAAACAATGTATCCCACTTGGCCGCCGGAAGAACTATGTGCCATGCTGGGACAAAGAGTGCGAGGCCCTCTATCGCTCCTTTATCCGAGCCCCGTGGGGACTGCCTCTGACAGAGCCGCCTCGTTCTTACTCTCTCGACTACAACAGAGGAAGCAGGAGCGATGGGAGGACCCTGTCATTTCCATTGACTTCTCGCACTCCAGCCGCAAGGCGAGGAGAAACATTAACAAACTTATTGGCAGGTCTGGACGCTCCTCCGCCTGTGCCCAGTCTCGGCAAATTCCATCGCCTCGCAATTGGTGAAGAACGGGGCACACAAGACTAGTGACTGCGAGCCAACCAGGCTCGTCATCAAACAGCTCTCCGACATTTGGAGGATTCCAACACATGAGGGTCACAGTATCTCGAACCCTTCAGGCCGGAAGAGTTTGCTGCAGCCCTCAGACGCCTGAACCCAGGAAAATCTCCTGGATTGGACTCCATCTTCCCGGAGTTCATACTCCACGCCGGGTCGGTTCTCAAATCTTCGTTCTGCAACTTCCTCAATTCCTGCATGCGCTAAATGAAAATTCCGAAGATCTGGAGAAGAGCACTGGTAGTTGCGATCCCTAAACCAGAGAAGCCATTGGTGGACCCAAAGAGCTATCATCCTAAATCTCTGCTTTCTGTCCCCTTTAAAATCCTTGAGAGACACATATACGCTCGTGTCGAAACAATCATTGACCCACTGCTCCCACAGGAGCAGGCAGGCTTCCGACACGGGAGATCGGCCGTAGATCATGACACCCTGCTGACACAAGACATCGGAAATAGCTTTTCAGCTGAAAAGAAGGCTGGAGCTGTGTTTGTCGACCTCACAGAAGCCTACGACACCGTATGGCACCGCGGCCTCACCTGCAAGCTGCTGCGATTGCTACCTGACAGACACATTGTACACATGATCATGGAGATGGTTAGCAATCGCAGCTTTACCCTTACCACCGGAAATGGCAAAAGAAGCAGGTTACGACGCCTCAAGAACGACGTCCCACAGGGATCTGTCCTGGCGCCCCTTCTGTTCAACATCTACACCTCTGACCTTCCAACCACCGTCTCCAGAAAGTACGCATATGCTGACGACCTAGCAATCATGCATGCTGATGGAGATTGACAGGCAGTGGATGGGACGCTGACCAAGGACATGGCAACTGCAGGTGAATACCTCCAGATTTGGAAGCTAAAGCTCAACACCACGAAAACAGTGTCGGCAGTCTTCCATCTCAACAAAAAGGAAGCTAAACGTGAGCTAAAAGTCAACTTTAACAACGAAACCCTGCCCTTCTGCTCCGAGCCAATTACCTCGGAGTAACGTTGGACAGGTCGCTCACGTATCGCCTACACCTTGAGTCACTTCGCAAGAAGATGACATCACACGTCGTACTCCTGAGGCGGCTTGCTGGCTCCGGCTGGGGTGCTGGAGGAATACCGTTACGAATAGCCACCCTATCCCTGGTCCATTCGACTGCAGAGTACTGCGCTCCTGTTTGGTGCCGCAGTGCTCATACCCGCCTTACTGACCCCACCATCAACGACGCTTTGCGAATTGTGACTGGATGCCTGCGTCCTACACCAGCGGACAACCTTCCAATCCTAGCAGGCACCCAACCTGCTGAACTTCGTCGCAGAGGAGCCACACTATCTCTAGGACGCCGTGCCATGGAGCCTGGACACCTGCGCCGCTCAGCGCTCACCCGTCCATCGGGTGCAGCTGCACAGCGCCTCAAATCGAGACACCCATTTGTACCCGCCGCACAACAACTCATCAGTTTTTCTGACAACAACAACATTCATGCGGCGCTGTGGACGGATCATCAATAGAACGTGGAGTGGGCGGACAACCCCACAAGGCTCCACACTTTAATTCCAGACACCGGTACACACACACACCCGGAATGACCCTCCCAAGAAGAGCCTGAGTCCGGATCAACCACCTCCGCACCGTTGTCGGACGTTTCCGCTCCTGCCTGTACAAATGGGTATGGCCTCCTCTGCGGCCTGTGAGTGAGGCGCAGAACAAACCGTCGACCATGTCGTCCTCCAATGTCCAATGCACCGACCTCCCCACGGACTACACGGCCTGACGGTTCTGGACGATGAGACAACCGAATGGCTGCTCAACACCTGCCCCGATATCTAGGCGGGTTAGCAGTGGATAAAAGAACTCGCTTAATCAAAAGAAGAAGGGCTTTAAAGATGCAGATATTTCCTTGCTTTAGTTGAATGGAAACAAGCGAAGTGCGCCGCTTAATTTTTTTTTTCAGGCCGTGATGACATCATTCAAATATCGTGTGACCTTTCACAGTTTTGACGTCACATCAAAAAAGGTTGGAACCTAAAAGTGATCAACTTTTCAAAAGTCGAACAGAGGAGACTTTTTGCTTCTTTACAGAGTAAAAACAGCTCTCTAGCTCGATCGGTCAGCAGGTTATGACTGCACAAAGTCCAAGCCTCCTTAATAGCTTTGCGGTTCTTGAAGAGTATAAAATTGTTTTGTCGTGAAAACTGTGTTATGGTTTTGCTGCCTTGAACTCGTTCAAAGACCTATGCTTTTTCAATATGTGCAGATATGGCCCTTTTCGGTTTCTGCTTACCACATGTTTGGTCGAAAGCTTCCATCAACCGCTTAGCAATGCTCAACAGATACAGGATGCACAATCAATATGTATTAAACGTAAGTAGTGTCCTCAGTGCCTCGGTTGCGATTGCTGCCATAACTGGGTGGTTAATTGATTGAGGACAACTGGGTTCATGGCAATAGTGTAAAATTGTTTTCTTGCCACAGATTCTTAATAATTCAGGAGCTTCCTAAAGAAAGGAATTTGTTGTTTTCTTTCCTGTGTTTGCACAAGATTGTCATTATGTCAACGCTCTATCTTAGCATGAAGTTGCAACCAGAGGTTCTTAATTTTTTTCAGTAGCACCCCTTTGGCGTCACTCGTTGATACTCGCGCCTCACCTATCCTCAGAAGGTGACGTATACGTTTCAGAACTTAAACAAAATAACTGAATATATTTCATACTGGTAAATTACATAAATAAACATGTTCAAGTCGAGCTTTTTGATCGCTATATTTGGGATTTCAAGAGACTGCAGGCCTTCATATTAGGAGTGGAAGAAAGCTGTATTTTACTTCAAATTTTGATTTTTCCTGCTGTGTTAACCATTCATGCAAAATAAATTGACATTATGAAGTTCTCCACAGTAACAGGTTAATATATTGCATCACTTCAGAATGCGCCCAAAGATAAACTCCTTGTGTTCAACGTCCGTGACGGTTGGGAACCTTTGTGCAAGTTTCTGGGAAAAGATGTTCCTGACGTTCCCTTTCCGCACAAGAACGTGGGTGGATTCATTCATGAACTTATGTTGAAAGAAAGCGTCATCATGCAGCGGTTGAACAGAGGCACAAAGCTGGCTGCACTCTTCTGGCTGTTTATTGGAACTGGGGCAGTCATTCTGATGCGAAGAAAAATTTTTATTTAATATTTGAAGAACCAAGATCCTATTTATGTCATGATTGAATGTGTAAGACTCTTTGTCGGTATCAAATAGAAAAGGAAGCTTGGCGGCTTTGTTTCTGTTCAAGCAGACTGCTGCAAAAACCGAACAGGTCCCTGCAGCTCAACAAAGCTTTTGAAAACATCAGTGCTTAAATGATTCATTGGTATTATAAGTGTTAACTTATGCACGTTTCAACAATCAACGGTAACTATTACCTCATTCTCAAATCGTCAAACAACCTTCAAACCGCTTTTAGCTCAAGTGCTATTGAAATCATCCTGCCGGCTTAAATCTTAAAGGACTTCAAGCGGTCAACTTACAATGGCTGGTCAACCAGCCAACCGTTGTGTTAAACCGCGGCAACAAGTATTTCTTTGACTTTACTGCCGATCTGTGGTAAAAACCGGTTGTTGCTTCTTCGCAAATACACAAGCACATTTTTGTGTAGACTCAATGGATCAAACATACGCAAGTTTGTTTAGAGGATATGTGTAACTTTCACCAATTCACAATACTGTGTTTATCATATTTGTGAATTACTGGAATATCAATTTATTTAACAACAATCTTGCTACAGACGACAGCCTGACTGGTGCAATCTTGTCGTGTCATGTCGAGCTTTCAAAATACAACAATGAAAGAAAACTATTAAAACCAAACGGAAATGCAAAAACGAATACGCTGCATTGCTAGAGCCACAGCACTTCAGAAACTCATCAACAGTATTATATACATCATCTGAAACGGGGATCGACGCATGAGGCACATCATATAGATATAATTGCAACAGACCAGCATGAACAAAAAAAAAAAGCAACAGAAAAGCACGAATCTCCCATAAACGATGCACAAAGTCGCGCGGACGTTGTCAAAACCTATTACAAAACTTATGAAAATCATACACGGCGCAAAACACAGCAACCGAGATATGTTATGGCTCATCATCAGGCAGGCCAAATAAGAATATACGCAGCAACTCAACGTTACTCAGACAATCAAAGACCTCAGGTGATTTGTTGTCGGTTACAATATTACACTCCCTATTGCAATGGATCGCTCGTGCGGCATCATGATATTTACAGTAAAAGAAAAGGTGAATCTCAGTTTCGATATCAGCACAAACGCAAGTACGATAAGATCTTTTATTGATATTTAATGGACTATGGGCGAGGCTAAGCATACAACGAACGAATGTCAAACGAGGATTAACTCCCAAAAGGTGAAGGGTACTATGTTTTGAAACATGGAAATATGATTTTAAACGATTCATGAAATTTGGGTGACTTGGAGAAGGTTTAATTTCAAGTGGGAGAGAACTCCATAAGCTAAAGGCCTTACGGAGAAAAAGGTTAAATGCCAGTAATTTTTTTAATAGTGGAATTTGAACGTCTAGATTGTAGCGCAAAGTGTAGGGAACAAATTTACTGAACGATCTAAAGAGATTCATAGGGGAATGAGCAGGGTACCAAACGAAAAATTAATTTAGAAAAATTGCGAAGAATAGATATTTCTCTGCGGTGGTTTAAGCTTTAGATTAAGTAGAACATCTGAAGAGGATGTAGTTTTTACACAGCCTAATGTGATTTAAGCGACGAGCGTTGCGCCTTTTCTAGCAGGTGTTTGTCGCTATCAGAGCAGTTGTCATAAATAATGCTTCCATAATCAAAAATCGGTAATACGTTTGTTTTGTAGATAGTAGAGAAAGAGTTGCGAGGTAATGAATTTGAAAATGAGCGAAGATGATTTATTTTACTCATCACTTTCTGATGAAGTTGGAGAAGGTGAGTATGCCAAGAGAGACTGTGATGAAAGATTAAAGCCAAATGTGTTACACTATCATTAAAAATAGGGGGGATGGATATTCTTCTGGATATTGTCATAACGGCAGTTTTAGAAGGATTGAAGTTAATATTCCAAGCCTCTGACCAGTTGTATAACGTAGACAGATCTTGAGAAAGTACCCTGTGTAGGTGAATAAGACATTTGGCAGAATAATATAGAGTGGTGTCATCCGCGAAAAGGGAAATGGATGCATTTATATTTTTAGCAATGTCGTTGACATAGATCAGCAATAATAGAGGGCCTAGAACGGATCCTTAAGGAACACCTTGAACTAGTGTATTTGAGGTCTGACAGGGTCCTGTTGATGAGAACGACTTGAGAACGCTGAGAGAGATAAGAAGATAAACTATTTAATAAAGGGCCACCTATACCAAGTTCGTGAATTTGAACCAGCCTGCAGCCTAACATGATTATCGAACGCAACGCGTGCGACTCGTCCTATATATAGGCACGCTCACGATCCGCGTGCTCTCTTTCTCGGAACCAGCAGAAGAAAACGCAACGCGACAATGTAACTGAACGAGTTTTTCCTTGAGTTTGCACGTTCCTTGCGTGAGAGACAGCAAAAGATAAAACTGCGTGTTTTCTGTGAAGATGAAACTGCAAGTCTTCCTGCGAGATTTGCTGAGCCGGGTTTCGTATCAACGTTCCCACCCCGATATCTTGAGCTCGTCGATTCGTCGTTTTGCTTTCACGTAATTACACTAACTGACGGCATTCAACGTTTCTGTGGTTGCTTGCAAGACAAGTTTTTCTGGGAAGTCAGAAATCAAGAAAGAATTTCATTATCGCAGTCGTGATCAGGGGCTGAACCACGTCGCCACATAAAATTGGTTCCCAGACCGGGAAAAAGCTAACTCGGAAGCGGCGGAACGGCAGGGTCAGGCGGGCCGTCCTGTCGCCGTCTATGGAAAACATATTTCGTTCGAAATGACAAGACGAAGGGAGGGTGTCTGCCACACGAGAAACCCCGGAGTGAGTACACGCAGCCTGAACGTGTGGCTCAAAATCGATAATTGAACGCATGGGGTAAGCCTGGCGGAAGGTGCGCAGCTACGCAGTGCGAGGGAAGGTACGGGTTGCAACACTGGGATTGGTAGGTAAAGAAATGCTCTAGTGGCGGGATAAAAGGGGGCTTTTTCTAACATGATAACAGAAGAATTTAGAAAACAAACAACGAGTAGGTACTAGGGAGTTGAAAAGCACGCCCTAAAACTCGATAAAAGTAATTGGGGAAGCAGCTAGAAAAAGCGTTACCGGCGGAAAAAGGTACAATGAAGTGAAGGCAACTACTTGGGATAAGCGTAGGAATTAAACAATTGACAAATCGAATCGAAAGAAACGTGCGCGACGAGGCAAAAATAACAAAGAAAAGAAAAAAAATTGCTTACTGTTTGGTTACATCCGCGGCTGGAAAGCAATGCGTGCCGTTTGAATCAAAGTCTCTTTAACAGGAATGTAGCTAAAAAAGTTCACATACTAACTCCAAATCGAATGAAACAAGTGAAGAACGTCCGGCCATATTCCAAAACATGAACAGGAACCTCGTAGTAGGGTCGTAGTGCAGTCCAAGTCGTAACGTCGAATGATCAGCGGCTAACCGGTCTGGGAACCAATTTTATGTGGCGACGTGGTTCAGCCCCTGATCACGACTGCGATAATGAAATTCTTTCTTGATTGCTGACTTCCCAGTTAAATTCGCCTTGCAAGCAACCACAGAAACGTTGGATATCGTCAGTTGGTGTAATTACGTTAAAGCAAAACGACGAATCGACGAGCTCAAGATATCGGGTAGGGAACATTGATACGAAACCCAGCTCAGAACATTTTTTATCTCGAACTGGCTATCTCGCAGGAAGACTTGCGGTTTCATCTTCACAGTAAACACGCAGTTTTATCTTTTGCTGGCTCTCACGCAAGGAACGTGCAAACTCAAGGAAAAACTCGTTCAGTTACATTGTCGCGTTGCGTTTTCTTCTTCTGCTGGTTCCGAGAAAAAGAGAGCACGCGGATCGTGAGCGTGCCTATATATAGAACGAGTCGCACGCGTTGCGTTCGATAATTATGTTAGGCTGCAGGCTATTTCGTATTAAACTATTTCGTAGTTTAATGGGCGATTGGTATCCAAAACGTGCGATCTCACTAGTTCCTAAGCCGTCACAGAGAAAATGATTAGCTTAAATTCTAAGACGAGTTAGAAAGCAAACCTTCAAGCAAAAGGTTTTTCGAAAACTTTTTCAAATCTGCTTGAGCTTCAGCAATGTTTTCCTAAATTTAAGCTAATCATTTTCTCTGTGACGATAAAACAATATGCTTTCCTAAATTTTTAAAATAAATACTGGATGAGACGTTATGAAAAGCATTTATTGTGACTTTTGTTTTTGTCACTGCAGAACAGTTTTTTGAACGAACATTTGTTCGTCCAAACTTACTTTCAAAACAATTTCAGGATTATGATGTCTTTAACATTCACAAAATTTATTTGATGGTATCTTTAAGCTCTTATAATATTGATTTAAAATAAGCAGGTGCACTAAGATTGAATTATTGCATCAACTCAGTACTATCTTTTCGAATCGATTGATTTGGACTGGGCTCGACTGAGTATTTCAATGCTTACTTTTGTCATATTAAAATTGAAAAGAGAAACGCTATGGCACGTTCTGAAAGTAATAATACCAACTTGTTTCTTATCATAGCTTTGGGTGTTTCGTTTGAAAATTTTAAGTGGATATATTAACTTACAGTTACAGTTTTTCTTATAATTACTAGTGTAGCCAAGTACTAAAATGATGTACTGAAATTGTAAGCTGTATTATTTATGGAGAGTGTAAGCTGTGTTATTTATGGATGTACTAACGGTTACTTTATGAAAGAAAAATTTATTTTAGTAGTTCAAGAAAATCTGCACTATGCAACAGGTGATTTTTCGGGCATTTTTTGAAAATCATCTTTCTACTGTTTTCCGACATGGGGTCAGTCCAGTCGCCAGCCTCACATTTCGAACAATGAACGATAAACAACTCCCTGTTGAAAGTGTAATTGGAATGCTCTTTTTCTGCATAGTGCACAGTCTTCAAGTTACTACTAAAACTGGTCCCGGTATTTTGTGCTCATTTCAAGTCGCTCCGATACAAGTTCAAGTAAAGTTTCAAGAGGCCTGAAATTTTAAATGCGACTTTTCTTTTGCGTGTTTTTTTGTGGAAGGAATATTAACCGCCGAACAATCGTTTTGTGCATTCTTGAAGCCATGCTACCATAGAAAAAAGGCAATAAAAGCGATCTTTTTACTTTCACGTCGTGCACTTTCCTGACCGCGGAAGGTGATCAAGTCTTTCTCATTCCATTTGTTTTCTACACCAGAAACGTGAATCCAAAGTGGCGAAAAAGGCTGGAAGAAAATCTGCACTAAGCGGCTGAGCGGATGGTTTGAATTTTTGGTCTTCTTGCGAATGGATTGAGCTTATAAATGTGGGCTAAATATTTAGAGTTGTGTGCTCCCAGCAAGCGTCGATTGCCACAAATAAGGCCAAAATCTTGTCTGATTAAGGACAGAATGTTTCCGGACATTTTTTATATGAAACTAGAAAACTGCTGCAACTCTGCTGTAACAACGCACTTTGCGTCTTGAACATCTTCTTCCAACACAAGAGATTTGCGCAAGTACACTTCGTACAGAGTTTCGTTGGACCAAGGGTCCACGATTGATTTCTACATACTGTAGTTTTAGCTGACTTGTTCCAATTAGTTTTGGACATTTGTGTCAAAACGGGTGAAGAACTGTCAACCGATCACCACCTAATTGCATGCAACTTTCCTCTGGAAAAACCAACAGGACCAACACGAACGTGCAGGGCTAAGTAGTTTTAACAAACAACAAGAAGAGTGTCTGCGAAATTCTTTCACAAGGATGCACACCCTTCCATGGAAGCATGCTCTTTGCCACTCCTGACCAAATTTGCTATATAGGCCTTCAGAGTTTCTTTACTCTTAGCTGTTCAACCGCTTCCACCAGAGAGCGCCCTGGCGAAGTGTATCGTGTTCTGTCACTTTTTGCTGCTCACCACCGCTCACAGCCAATCACAGGACGCCCAGGTGAAAGTGCCGTACGTCTACTGTAGCCCTACAGTGCAAACATACCTTACGGTTTCATACGGCTGGACACTGCTAAACAAAAATTGCAAACCGCAAAGGAGCTGTGATGCAGCATCGTAACACGGTGGATCATAAAAGAAATGAAAATGCAGTTGCAGGTTTTGGAAAGTTGGATTTCCATTGGTTAGTGAATCTGTCACTGCTGAAGTTACGAAAGTAGACATCGCCTTACGTCTTTTGTGGTATATGTTGCCGCTGCTCAATAGCAAGTGTTGATCGTGTATGATGCATTCATTAAAAAAACAAGCAAACAGTAGCAACCTTAAAGATATTAGGGTACATAGAACGAAGTGTTAGAAAAATAATTTAAAAAATATTTTGTAAAATCTGTTGTAAGCAAAATTCATTGAATATATTAATGGTGGAGTTTCCTCCTACGTTTGTGATCAATCGACCGCTGTGTTCCAATCTAAACATATGCGTGTGCTATTCAGGTATTTCAAATTTTGAGTAATGTTTTTTTGTAAATATTGCTCTCCACTAATACAGCCCCATACTTGGAAACATTAATGAAATGCGCTAGTGCACTTAAAAAGTCTTTTGAAAATTCTGCTGTAAAAATAAATGCAAGTCAAATTCAGAAATCGTGCATGAGGTGTTGAGAGTTTCAAGAACGAACCAAGCAATCATCATTGCAGCTGTACAGAGCATGTACAGAACAATTACAGTTTTACAGTTGTGTTGCTCATACAAATTTCTTAAAAAATAAATTGAGCTTGAATCCTTTAAGGACCGCAGAAGTCGATATATTGGTTCTGACTATTTCAGTCATAACTCTCCAGTCGACAGAGCTAGAGAGTTTTCAAAACATCTACGAATTCGGCAAGACTTCTAGTTTCGACCGAAAAAAATTTCCGTTTTGGATTTTGGGTTCTCTTGGGGAGACGTCACAAGTAGGGGCGCTTTTGCATTTTTATGGCCAACTTTAACCGGCGTTGGGAGCCAATCCAGTTTGCCAGGTTTTTGTCTCAAGGTTGTTTTTGAATCTAGACTTTTATCCGAGGCTTTAGAGCCGTTGATTGGCTTTCTAGCATATCTGGAGCCAAAATTATCTCCCAGAATTCAAAAACTGGTAAAAATTTCTACATCCAGAAATGCTAACCTCGGGTGTATTACACCTATATTATATATGGCCATAACTTGCCAGCAGCTTGAGCTTGAGGAGCTGTTCAAGCCCTCTAAAGACTCGTGAAGTCTTGTAGTTTAGACTGAAAAAAATTTTTTAAGCTTGGGATGTCGGTTTTTTGTTGATGTTTACATAATGAGAGGATGTTTATGCATATTTATTTACATTTGGATGACGTCATCATCTCCTGGGAGTCGACCAACCGAGCCGATTTCGTGGCTCAAAGTTGGATTCTAGGCTAGAATGCGAGCCTTTAGAGGGTTTGATGGACTTTTTAGCGTTTGTGGTTCCAAAGCTACGCCCAAATTTACAGAAATAGGGATATCTCCACTAATCCCCTAGGGAATTCGTTAAAAACTTGGGGTCTTCTGGCCATAACTTTGGCACCAGAAACGCTAGGAAGTCAATCAAGGGCTCTAAAGACTCATATTACAGCTTAGAATCCAAACAAACTTTGAGCCACGATATTGGCTCATTGCTTGGCCAATTACGTCATAAAAGAAAAACCAAAAAAACAAACATACCCCAATCCTGACATTATCCACCAAAAACCCCAAACCCAAATCTCAAAAGTTATTTTTCCATTATAAACTACAAGACCTCACGAGTCTTTGAGGGTTTGAATAGCTCTCTAGCATAAGCTGCTGACGAGCTATGACTGGCCATGTTAGTCGTTAGAGGGCAAACCACATATTTCCTGCAATTTTTTGATTTATGTGAAAATAGGGTTTTTGAGCCATAATTCTAGATTCAGATATGCTCGAAGGTCAATCAAGAGCTCTGAAGACGCGGATGATCGCCTGGTTTCCAAAAAATTTTTGAGTCAAAACAATGACTCGTTGGGTTGGCGCCTAGGGCCCGGTAAAGTTGGTCAAAAAGGCAAAAACATGCCCTTATTGTTACGTCACCAACAAAAAAACCCAAACCCAAATCATGAAACTTTTTTAAAATCGAAACTAGAAGGCTTGCTGAATCTGCAGATGGTTTGAACACCTTTCTAGCTTTATCGACTGGCGAGTTATGGCTGAAATAGTGTATCAATATATCGGCTTCTGCGGTCCTTAAAGTACCCCTGCACAACATACGACTTACATGAGCATTTGTCACATTTCGTTGAAACTCAGTGAAAGAGTTTGAACATCAGCAAATAGCAAAGCTCTTTTCCCAAATCACCTACGAATCTCCCACCCGCGCCTACGAATCTACCACCAGCTCTGATGTGCCCTTTCCGGTAAAGTCATGCCGAAGACTTGAATATCAATACTTGCGCCCCGTCCAACCTCGTGCTCCGCGTTGATGGTTGGATGCAAGTAAACGGTTCATGCGCGGTGCTGCCAATTATTCGCCATTAATGCACCATTCACTGCGAAACAGTCGCCTGGCCAAACGGCACAAGCAAACGAAGATGGGCGCCATAGACGACTCGTGATCCTCCAACAGGAGTACGGAAACGGAATTTAAACGAAATTAACCTGAATCACCAGCAGCGCTTTTCAACATCCGGTACGACTAAGCACCATAAGTTGAAGAAACTTTGTAAGACAAACTTAAAACTAAGGCCAAACATAGAAAGTGGAAGATTTCGACAAGAACCTACTATTGTGTCAGTGCTTGGCACTACCTATACTGAGTAAACTGTGGATAATTTTTGTGATAGTGACTATTGTTGGGCGATAATTTACACCTTAAAACCGTTGCCAAACTCAAACATACGAAATAAAAATATATCCATGTTGGGAAGCATTGTTTATGACACATGTTATATACGACAAAACTTTGATCTACTAAAACTAAGAGCTAAAAATTCTGATCTTTCAAGTTGAGTGACACGTTGAAATTGATTTGAAGTTGGCACAAAATTGCCAGTAGGCTTGTTTGAAAAAAAACACTACCTCCCGAGCAGCTCCTCCTGTACACAAGCAGCGATCAATACCCTGATATATTTTTATTTTTTAACTTTTTTCAACATAGTTGTTGCAAAAAATACACACTAGATCAGGTTTTTTTTAAGGAAAATGTTAGGAGCCCGGTTTGGATCTGTAGGGACCCGATATCTCTGATTCTAGGGACCCGATCTTCTCTGATTTTTAGGGACCCGATGATAATTTTCTATGACTCTAGGGACACGATTTGAAATTCTAGGGACCTGAATCTGGTCCCTAAAACGCCAAACCCTGCACTAGATCTAAACTGCTACAACGTACTAGAGTCGGTTGGATTTTTTCATTGAAACATACTTACCCAGGAAAGATTCAGGGACAAGTACTGCTGTCTGCACCCAAGGGAAAGTGGCCGAGAAATGGTCCAAGGACTAGGTCGCGTAACAACGTCGCCGATCTTGTTTGGTCCCGTCTTGGTGTAAAACCAGCAGAAGTATATGAGATTGCTGAAGACGTTGAGGTACGTCGATTCCTCCGATGGCTGCTGCCACCGCAACAACACCCAGAGGAAAAGTGTGTATGAAAATGAATGAATGGAAATTACCTTTCTGATGTAAACTGAAGTGGTGCATTTATCCTATTCTTCGCATTTCGTCAAACTGACGCAAAACCGTTCCTATTGCAACAAGCATTAAAGCATTTTGCTCAGTAGCTCTTTTGAAACATGTCATCCCTTTGTGTGCACAATTTATAGAAAAACAGAAGTGGAAACTGAATTTGCATACAGTGTTCAAATCTTCATTATTGCTATGGCAGAGTTTTCAATCGATTTTCGTAAAAGACGTTATTTCCAAATTTAGAGCGTATTTCCAGAAAAATCAACTCATAAGTTACACCTTCTAAAGCAGTGTTTCTCAACCGCGGTTCCGAGGGCCGCATGTGGCCCCAAGCACCCTTTGTGTGGCTCTCAGCAGTCTTTTAACAACAGCTAATATAATTTGTGTAACAGTCTTCGTTCTGCAATAAAACAAAACATGCCAAATGACTTGTGTTAAAAAGTTAGAATGCGGCTCTCTATCCAAATCGTGGGTCTGGATTTGGCTCCCTTCAGCGAAAAGGTTGAGAACCACTGCTCTAAAGCAATCTCCAAAAAAACACCCCAATGAGGAACATACGGTTGATTAAAAAAAGGCCCTGCTATTCATTGGTCACAAGCACATAGCAATTGCAGGTGTTAGCTTATACACGTATCGATTCAGCAGCCAACGGCAACTGTATCTTTCTGGCTCAAATCGCAAACCAATTTTCGAAACCGCTATTGAAACCAACTTACGGGCTTAAATTTTAAAGCTTGATTGTGCTGCAGGGACCTGTTCGGTTTTTGCAACAGTCTGCTTAATCAGAAACAAAGCCGCCAAGCTTCCTTTCCCATATGATCACGACAAGGAGTCTTACAAAGTTGATCGTGACACAAATGCGGCCTTGGTTTCTAAATATTAATGAAAACTTTTCTTTAAAGGAAGCATTACACAAAAATTTTTCTTCGTATGAAAATTACTGCCCCAGTCCCGATAAACAGCCAAAAAAGAGCAGCTAGCTTTGTGTCTCTGTTCAACCGCTGCATTATGACGTTTTCTTTCAACAAAAGTTCATGGATGGATCCACCCACGTTCTTGTGCGGAAATGGGACGTCAGGGACATCTTTTCCCAGAAACTTGCACAAAGGTTCCCAACCGTCACGGACGTTGAGCACAAGGAGTTTGTCTTTGGGCGCATTCTGAAGTGAAAAATACATCAACTTGTTACACTGGAGAACTTTAGCCCAATTTATTTTGCATACCATAGTTACTCAATTTTAAGCCGCTCTTAAGGGTAAGCCGCCGTTGATTGTGAGCCGCACTTCACCATAAGTGACCTAAGCCTCTGAGATACTTTCGCGTATGGCATGCTTCGTGTTTGATTAGCAACCCTGGTAATGATGCTTCACCACTACAACTGCCTTCTGTTCATCATAATCCCTCCTGTGACGGATGTGCACATGATGCTGAAGAAGAAAAGATGATGCAAAAAGAGGGTTTGGTCAACAAAACGTAGCCAAGGAAAGACTGGGCGTCATCTGGGCATTTGGCAAGCTGAAGAAAAAAATGTAAGCGGCCCGTGATTGTAAGCCGCACGAAATTATGAAAAAAAGACTTTATAAGCTGCGGCTTGCACACGAGTAAATACGGTAAATGGTTGAATTAAGACGGACAAATCAAAACTTAAAGTGAAACTATAGCTTGAATCTACTCAACATATGGAGGCCTACAACAATCTCAAATATTGCGATCCAAGAAGCGTAACTTGAATATGTCTACGAGGTGCCTGTTTTATTTCCGTGTTTGGCTTAGAGTTGGTCACGGAGCCGGAGTGGACTCCGGCCGGAGTCTACGATTTTTGCCGGAGCCGGAACCGGAGTCGGAATTTTGCATAAAAAACGGACATGGAGCAGAAGTGAAGTTTTCAGTTTTTGCAGGAGCCGGATAATAGCTGTTAGTAAATTTAAATTTTCTCTTACACGCTAATTGTTAGATTATATGTTGGCTCTATCGTCTTGCTTAAATTGGGACAGTGAGAATTCAGTGCAGGCTGGCAACGATGAAGGAGAGTCACAAACTGGCGGACTCTATTATGGCTCATACGGCTAGAAATGATTTGCCCATAACTCATGGCACCTTTCACAGGAAATAAGATGCGGGAAATAAGCTGTTTCTGTTAAGGTCCAGGTGCCGCCATTACTTCGTCAGCGTCATACAGCCTTCGGGTAGTCACAATCATTTGGCCCTTAGAGCAATTTGAGTTTGAGATCTCTGGTACAGAGAGTGTTCGATGTAGTCTATGTTCCTTCATTTGTGGAGGCTAATAAGTGAAAAGATAACAATAGTTGTTCTTGTTTCATTGTGCTTGTGCCTAAAGCACAAAGAGTTAAATTGAATAGTTAAACAAGAGTTGGTTCAGGCTAAAACTGAAAGAGTTGAACAAGATTTGGTTCAGGTGTCAATAACGTATGATTCTAATTCTTGCTTTCAAATTTGGTAGTGTCTATTTTGCCTCATGAACCAAAACCTGTGCTGGGGTTATTTGTCCTTAATTGAACACAATTGGTTTAAGTGGTCACATGACAATAAAACACACAAGGAGACAACTGGTTAGGGTTTACAGTTAGAGTTTAACCTACAGTTCACACAACACAGACAAGAAGGCACTACCTGCTTGCCAGCAGCAAACCATTCTGGGTAAAGGCAAAATAGCTACAGCAGTGCTTTTGCCTCACGAGGCAAAATAGAAACTGCTTTCAAGTTTTCGGAGCGTAAACATGAGTCGAAGTGTAACTTTCCAATGAGATCCGGAGCAGAAGTTGGAGTCACTTTTTTGGAACAGGAGCAGGAGTAAAAAACGTGATTTCGATCACCTCTGGTTTGGCGCAGAAACAGGGTCCATATCGCAACAGTTAGACAAACGCAAAGAGAACTGCTGATACTCAAAGCATCGTGGGTCAGATGTGCATTGGTATACGTAGGCAAAACGGAAGAGGAACGAACATTAGAAAAAAGCATCAGCACCTACTTCATTCGATCATTTTCATATAGAAAAGTAACATCGTGAGATAAATAATGGAGATTAGTGAAATGCATCGGGGAATTGAAGTGAGTAGATAAAGAATTGGATGAAAATGCGCATCGTTGTACAAACAAATACAACTTATTTCTAATTAAGGCATCAAATGACTTGACGAAATAGGTAACTTGATTTTGGCGAACGCATACATTCCTGGAAATGTAATGCAAAATTCGATATGCATTATTGCAGGCAACGCGGAAGAAGTTTATTGTTTTAGTGGACGAGGGACCGCAAGGTCATAGAAAAATCAAATCAAAGCAACAGCAGATTATGTACACAGTGTTCCCAATTTCAATCTATATCTTCAAGGCGGCAACGGCTTGACTGCTACAGGTGTCTTTGCTTACATAAGATGATGCAAACTGTTTACTAGAAAAACACGCAGGCCAGTGCCATGTCGTGGATTAAAACCAAAGTTGTTGCTAATGATGGAACAAGTGCTGAAATTCTGGATAAAATGAAATGCTCAAATTGTTTGGACATAGTCGTTATGAGAGACACACAGGTCTTTGATTACCAGAATCACTTACATCACCATTCTTAGGTTTGCAACTAGGCACAGTAACAGTTTTCACGCATTATTGTGCAATTTGTCGACGCATTAAACACACATGGAAATTATTACTGGGACAAAATGCGCACGGAGGTCACCATAGGCGATGTGTTCAGCAAACATTTCATCTTTACCAACAGTACGGTTTAGGTGATTTCGTGAATCAGCTATTCAACCTTATCACTGTTGCTCATAAGATGACTAATCTCTCGAAAATTCTAATTTTTGTTTCGAATTCGGCTTAGAAAGGTGTCAATATTGTTTTAGGATGAATTCAGTAATACTTCAAAGTGATTTTTCCTGCATCGTTACAACAGCTTCATTTCCTGTTGCGCTCACTATATGGATGGAGAGCATACATTTCTTGTTCCTTTTCTGCTATTTTGCTAAAACGTCCTTTGGGAGATGGTCCTGCAGGGCACTTGTAAGTGGGTCCGCTCCTTGCTTTTCCTTTGCTTTACGGAAGGCTCGCAATGCATATTTGAAATTTTGGCGCCTTTTTTCATGTTGTCAAACAACGCTCCCCCTCAGGGTCTATTATTTTCTATCCAACAAAAGTGAGCATTTCCAGGTTTCTTACTCACAGTCACAGTCATTTTCCACCCAGGGATGTAATGCCTGGTTGGTGTAAATTCAATATAGCTTCGCTTGCTGTCCTTTTTGTGACATACCTACATTGCTGCATAATTGCTCTAACACGTCGATGTGGTTTTGGTCAATACGCATGTGGTTGTCACATTGGGTGACCTCCTTGGACAATGGTATCAATTTGGTAGCTCAAAAATTGTTGCTGTGTAGCTTCCTTCCAATTCACTTTTTCTCATGTTTCGGAATGTCATCAAGATTTGAGCCAGCTTTGTAGTTTTGACGGTGACAGGTACTGGCCTATGATCGGAGAGAGTGAATTAATGCAACACTTAAATTTTCAAAATAGATTCAGGATCTTGCAAATGGAATATAAAGAATATTCATATTGCAAGAGTCGAATAAATGGCTGTAAAAATCAGTTGTATCGCTATACAACAGTGCAGAGCGAAGACCGTCTTGATACCATCATAAGGTGTTTAAACATCAACGAATTTTCTTTCTAATTTTCGCTTTGAAATTGTCAATCACTACCTCCGTAAAACATGCTTTAATGCCATGAACGTGTACATTAGTACTTAATCCTGCTTATCTCGTGCACGATCAACCAAATAAAAGTTTAGAACTTTCTGTATCTAATAAGATAGCGTTGATATAAGAATATATTGTGCAAAAGCAAGAAAGTAAACAACGAATTCGTTTCCTTACGACACTCGTCATGCATTACGAATCTAGGCAAGAAAATACTTTTACACTTTTGATATGAACCAAGTTGTACGCGATGTGATTTTAACCACCCAGTAATGAAAGCAACTCTGCACGCGCACTGAGGACACTATACAGTACTTACGTTCAATACATATTGATTGTGCATCCTGAATCTATTGAGCATTGCTAAGCGGTTGACAGAAGCTTTGGACCACACATGTGGCACGCAGAAGCCAAACAGGGCCATGTCTGCACAAATTGAAAAAGGAAAAGGCACAGCGGTTAGAGCTTCAAACAGCAAAAATAACTACAATTTTTATGACAAAAATTGTGAAACAAAAACTTAAAACTACCTCAACAAAAACCATTGATATGGTCTGCGTGGGTTGACAAATGAAAATGAAGACCATTCACGCAAAAGTTTTGAAATGGTGGTCACGATCTATAGCAATAGTGTGTGAATCTCCAATGCGAAGCTCTAATGTTCCGTTCTAAATTTGCTTCAATACAAAATTTGTGGTGAAATGATAATGGTCGTACAGTGCGAATTTGATTTGAGTAACAAAGTTACCAGCGGGTATTTCATGGGGTCAGTCTAACTTTACACTCCTTTGTTTGCTTTCATGTTGAAGTGCATGAGATTTCCCTTTGTGTTTATATCAACACAAAATTTATGATATCACACCGAGAATACTTCAGTAAAGTGCTTTTGACTACACTTCAAAAATATCTTTATACTTACGGCAATTTGCAAAAAATCTGTGAAATGCCCAGCCCATTGGTGATAATGCCCACATAATTTGTAAATGAAACTTCCTATTGAAGGTTTTGAATTGATTCTTCCAGCTTTCAAACCAAGCTTCCTCGTCTCTGGTAGTCAGTATGATCTGATAAAGTTTCAAGAGGTCAAATAAAAATGTAGCAAAGCTACCCCAACCCTTCAAAAAGTCATCTTTGCAAAGTGGCAATGGGTAAAAGAGACGAAGAGCATTAGAGAATTCGTTCTGTACGTCACAATTGTGTTTGTCTCTTTTTTATTAGTCTACTACCTGCTTATCTCGGATATAAGATTCATATCACAATTAAGAGTGAATGCAACACTACTGTCAAATAACATTTGCTTGGTTACGATGTGTGAAATTCAAATGACTTAGGATAGTGGTTCCCAACTTTTTTGTGTCATGGCCCCTTTTGAAGATTTGGTTGGAAGCTGTGGAGCCCTTTAAATGAAACCAATTAATATTGCTACGTACAAGTGGTTTCTACTAGAAAAGGTTATCATCCGCTTTACGCTCAAAAGAATCAAGATTGTTTCACGAAATTTAAAACGTAACAAATTGACGGTGTTGCGCAATAATCGAAATGTCTGACGGATGGAATTATTTAAGGGCCGGATAATTGCAACTTGCATACCTTTGAATAACAAGCATGTTCTTTCACTTGGGCCTCGGAAGGAAGGGACAGGGGGAGGCCTTGACCCTGGATTTCGAAATTTAATATTTTCCTATTAACATTTTAGAAGAAAAATGTTTTTCTCTTAGTTTTGGAGTTGATAAAATGAAATTTCACCCCTGTTGCCCCCCTGGATAAATACTTTCGACACTCATGCGGTCAGGTCTGGTGATCGTTTTCGATAATTTCTTGAAAATTGTGAATTTCATCCGTTCACAATCAAAGAAACATCGAATTTGTTTACATCTGTGCAAGGACATGGAAGCAGACGCAATGACGTTACTATATAATGCTTACGTACACTGGTTATCCAGAGGAAACGTTTTAAAGCTGGTGTTTCAACTTCGGCAAGAGTTGCGGGCTTTCCTTGCTCAACAAGGAAATCCGATGTCCACTAATTTTCAAGAGAACTTTGACTTGCAGAATTGTCCTACTACTCGGCAATGTTTCAGAACACAAATCGTTTAAATTGCTAGTTGTAAGGAAAGGAATATGATGCTTTTGAAGTTGTTAGTAAGGTTCAGGCGTTCAAACAAAAGTTGAAGTGGAAAAGCAAAGTATCAAAAGGTGATTTTTCAGATTTTGAATGTTTACAGAATGTCTTCCAAACTGATAATTGAGAGATGGAGGACACACACCTGGAATCAAAACTATAATCAATTGCGTACAAGCATGTCGATATTCACTTACAAAATTTGGAAGTCTATTTTCCGAGAGACTTTTATTAAAATCTGAGGTCTCTGCTATGAATCGTGTAGCCGTCTATATGTGGAATTCGCTTGGGTTACCTAGCAAGTGAGCTTATTCAACTGTGGTCAGATTTGGTCCAAAAAGTAGAATTTAGAACTTGTATAAACTATGCTAGGTTTTGGGTATCAACGCACAACATGCCTGAATACCGAAATCTCAGTCGAAAAGCAATTTCTGTTATTGTTCCACTGGCAGCAACCTACTTTTTCGAGGAAGGATTTTCTGTTATTGTCGAAATTAAATCAAAAAAGAGAAACTCAATGAAAGAGGTTGATCTTATCTTCATGACCTTTGCCAATTTCATCTTGTGAGCGTGGCCCTTGAAGCAACGTTAAAAAACGCGACGCAGTAATTACATTAAATGAGGTGTGTTTCTTTTTATTCACACTACGTACTGTACAAACTTTGCAAGCACGAATACTGGGTGTCATTCAGTTTTGTGCTACGTGTCGTTTCCTGTCGTTATCTGCGTTTTTGTTTCATGCGTAGCCTACTATTTGTCGCGGGCGTATGTACACTGAACGTTCTTCCGCTGTATTTGCTACCGTAGACTTAACTGCCACTGTCTTCAGTGCCTCTGTTTTGCTGACATTCGTCTTGCTGCAGCTGCCCCCTCCCTGTCTGCACTGCCGCCACAGGCGTCGGAAGGGCCCCCATGGATTTCGAAATTTGATATTTTGCTATTAACCTTCAGTAGAAAAATGTTTTTCTCGGACTGGGTAAAATAATATACCAGTTCGAGTGTTGGTAAAATGAAACTTCGCCACTGTTGGCCCCACCCTATGGAAAATCCTTTTGGCCGAAAAAAACTCCCCAACTGCCCTCCCCTGGAAAAAATCCTTCCGTCGCCAATGGTCGTTCACATGAGCCAGATCTTGCGTGGCCTGTAGCCTGTATTCTAGAGCTGTCCTCGATAGACCACGAGGGCGGCTAGTTTAGCACGTCGCTATTTTACTTTCATCTTACACATACAAAGACCATGGACGCCAAAAAATCTGTCGGTGGACCGTTGGGGGTGCACTGACCTCAGGATTGGAACCACTGACTTAGGAGAACCTAATATGGAAAAATGGCGAGTGGTAATATTATCTTACGTTGTCGTCAATAAACATGTAAACTTCAAATCCAACTAAATCACTAAAAAGCTGAAATGAGAAGGAGCCTCTGCACAGCACATTTCAGGTTTGACCCCGAACTCCCCTGCCTTAATTCTGATTAATATCATAACTATTTTATGCAACAAGACATTTTATGTATTCAAACCAGACCGTGCAACAAAGTTCAAGAAACGTTTTTCACAACGCCAGATCAACAACAAGCAATGGAAGAATGTTTCTTATGTCATAAAGAATTTGTTCTGTCGCTACAAACAAGATAGCAACTAGGATGATAATTGTTAGCTAAAGACCCCTCAGCTTCCAAAACCACAAAGAAACTTGACTCTCCACCATGCGTATTAGCAGGCCCGTAACCAAGGGTCGCAGGGGGCGAAGCCCACCCTACAAAATTTTTTTCACCCCCACTGGAAAAATGTGTTAAGCATAGTTGAAAACTACTGGACATAGTTTAAAAAATTTGGGACCCTCTCAGAAAACTCTTCGCCACCCCTGGTGTCCCAAGCTGGGTACGGACCTGCGTATTAGCAAAAGATATCTCCTTGCTACAAAGCCATTGCCTTGGAAAATCAGAATACCATTTGAAAAATTGTTTATACTTCGCTCCCTTCATCAGGCAAAGGAACATTACAAAATGATGAAGTTGTCGATGGTCTCAACTGAGGATTTAATGTCATATCTCTGTTCACAAAATTTTCCACTTACTTGGCTTTAAATATAAACAAGCAACATTTGCAACACCCAATCCTGACCTGAGGAAGCCCTAAAACTCATTTGGTCAAAAGTTAGGTTTTGTCGAAGCACGTGTGATATGCCTAATGTCAACAAATGTTAGTTTTCAAGGAAAACGCCACAAACAAGTTTTGAACTGCAATGATGTCTCACAATTCTTCGATAGTTGAAAAACGGCTCATGGAAGATTTTATAAAACACGGTTTGGAAACATTCATAGACGCTCATATATTTAAAGTTAACAAGCATGTCTGATTTTGTCTTCCGCCTGAACACGATAAGTTCCATCCAATCCACCATTAACAAAGCAGTAAGAATGCACAAATTCGTAGATTTGGTGATTAGACGCAACATCGAAAGGTCACCTAAGGTCACCAAAATACCAAAAACCATTGCATTCACAAGTACTTCAGATCAGACTTCAGATCAAATTCAAAATAACCTTTCAGTGTTCAAAACATTTTTCAACCTAGCTTTTTTCAAACTATTGCACTACGAAAACAGTTATCACGAACGTATTTTTCTAAAGTCGTCATACATTCATTTCGAAATTGGAACCAAATACCGGCAAAAGTACAACGAGTCGAAATATTGTAATAAATTTTGAAACATGAATAAAATTTAATTACTAAATCAAATTCATTCCTTATTCAACAAATCCTTACACCAGTTCCTTTTTTTAATGAATTTTGAGTTATACGCTGCCCGCTTTGCCTTCCACTATATCATTCAACTGTTACCCAAAGCTTTTTTCCGTTACGTTGATATTTCATCGCTATCTCACCTTTACCTTTCGCATTATTGCCTGCTTGTCAATAAAAACAATTACCCATTATTTTTCTGGTGTTTGTCACTTCGATGGTCTTGTCGGTTAAGCTATTGCACTGAGCAAGCAAGCCTACAGGGATGGGTGAAACATCGGCAGACAGACAAAATTACAAAAATCACCGGACAAAATCTCCAACTTACTTGAAATCGCAGTGCAAAAGAATTTATCTTGAAAGACTCACCAAAGCATCAGGAAACGCCTGATGAATTTGTTCCCAGAAGAAAAACACAGGAGCATCCGTTATAGCGTCAACGTCTTCGTACATTCTTTTAAAATCTTCAACACTACCTCCGCTGATTAAAATCCTGTTCCAGTCTTTACCATGATACCAGAAATGTTCCATGAAATCAAAAACCTTGTACCCGAGCAAAGTTAAAGCATATGATAATGTTTTTGTTCCAGTTTTGGAATATCCAGCCAAAATCACTTTCATTTTTGATTGAAATCTCGATACAAACTCTGGAGTTGCTTATATTTAAATTTAGCTTTTCTCGTTTGAGAACTCAAAACCTAACGGATCTGCAGGAAATGGTTTGAAAACAGTGTGACAAACTTTTTCAGATTAGTTAATCAACATTTTGCTATGCATGGATAACGCCCGCTAACATTGCACTTGGTTATATGGTTTATTCCACTACAAACAAGCTACACACTTTCAGGTGTTTGTTCTGAGATCTTTTGTGTCTACAAATGATTGCTGTTAGTTTGCTGCAGTGACGTCCTGCAGCTTACTTGTTGTATCAACTAACATGAGGTTCCGGAAAGACATTATACTTTTAGAGCTAAGTTTCATTCCAGCTTGATGGCACGCAGCTATAAACAGACCAAGCACATGTTGAAAGCCCTGCTTTGGTCCAAGTAGTATTAAAGCATTAGGTGTGGAGATCCCAGATGGCTTTACAGAACACTATGTTGGCTTGTCCGGAATTGGAATCTAATTATCTAATTTACATCCGAAATCCTACAGTGATTGCATTTTGGCTGATGGCAGTTGCCTTGAACAGCCGCCACATCTCTCCTGTGTCCATTGTGCATTCCAGGAACTTTGCCAACAAGGATGATATGCTGTCTGCAAGGGCCTTTCTAGGGCATGTACGTTTTTTCATTTAAAAATTTGTAATTGGCATAATATTCACGCAAACAATTTCAATTTTTACATACAAAATTTTAGTTCGGCAAATAATTGCTTGAAATATGGCATTTGTTGCAAAATGTTCGGTAATTTTGAAGGTTTTCAACCTATAGTGTTTGGTAGTTTTTATGTGATATTGAGATTGATTTTGCTGGGAGATGATGAAAACGCAAAAGTAGGTATTTTCTATTATAATATAAATTGCTTAAATGCAATCAATCAATCAGTTGTTTTTATCGCGACGTTAATACATGCTGTCGTTTGACAAAAAAGGTTACGAGGATTGCTGAAGAGACCGCAAGTTGTACAAGTTAGCCAACCCTAAAAAAGAACAAAGAGAAAGGCAATATGAGTGATATGTAGATCCATATTTAACAGCGAATCTATCACAACACCAGGGTGTTTAATACTCTCAATCTGTTCTATTGTGAGACCACCGCAACAGAGGTTGATAGGGGAGGTTAAAAGTGAAATTTTAGAAAAGAGTGTGCATATTCTGTATATTCTGCACAAATGCATATTCTTCAAATTACACTAGTTACAATTATAATTTTCAGATATTTTGGAAGGTGATATTTTTCTGCTTGCCTGTCCGGCTCATTCTTTATGTCTGCGTTGGTCATTGAAAAAAGTGACTCACATTATCTGCTCATGCCCCAAAGAAATTAATATTGCTGTAAAGGAAATAACTCTTATGAAAGGTCGAACACACAAGACTGTTTCCATTGGAAAGCAACAGATTAGCTTAGCACACACCAGAGGAAATTAAAACGTTGAAAAGGCAAGCAGAGAGATGCAAACAAGGATGAAAGAAGCTAATTACTTGAACACAAATATATGCAATCCCCGATGATCGCAAAGTCATGAGAGCAGAGCCCACTCAACTGATTCCTCAAAAGCTTGCAAGAAACCTAGAGCGTTAGTTGCAGAAAGGTGCAGCAGGTTTGAACAACACAAACAACCCAACACGGAAGATCTGCCATCAACAACCTGCAAAATATTGTCTGTTTCAGAAACGGAAGACCAAAATTGTATATCGAGTTGAAAGTTTGTGGAGCAATCAGACATTCTAATTAGATATGTTTCTTCAAAACACCTTTTTTAAAAAGCTATGCAGAAACCAAACAGTGCTATGCCGAGCTTAAGATAAGGTACCTGCATTCGTGCCACAACTGCTACATCTGCAGCTTCTTTGGTGGATGCTCGTTCAATTAATGAATATTAAAAGCAGTGTGTGATTGACGACAACAAAGTAAAGAGTACACAAGGAAAGACCGCGAAGGCACTGTTGGCTTCGTCTGCAAAACAGGTGATATGAACTATGTTTTCTTTGATGGGCGTCATCAATTTCCCAGTTGTATTAAAGAAAAGCATTATTCTGTATGATGTGAGCCTGGTGGAAGGTACTTGTGCTACTTCACTGCTCAAGAGAGTTCAAAAATATAAATAGCTCTTATTGTCGACAGCCTGGTAAATTTCACGAAGAACGAAGAAATTTATACAAGTTTACAAGTCGTTGGAGGTAATTCTACAAATGTGAATACAAGTCGTGAGGGAGTTGTCATACTTTGGGTAGATGTTAACTAGTTGGTTTGTGCTGTTTACACCAAAAAGCTTCCGTTACGACACTTGATTGCTACTTTAGACTCAACAACTTTGTTAAACAATCAATGGACGAGTGATCTTGGAAAGATATGGATTCAGTTACAGCATTTGAACTGCAGCGTTCTGTTACAGGCACGTTTGCCTGTAACTCATTGCTGAACAAAAAACAAACTTGCTGTCTGAGACAGTCAGAAATCTGAAATATCCTCAAGTCTGAGACAGTCAGAACTGATCCAAAAAGGATTACAGCCAATCAAAATTGATTAAGTCAACTGACTCAACTGAAAACGGCTAGCCTAGAACGACTACCTCAAGTCACCATAAAAACAACGTCATTGAAACGTCAGTAAAGTCACAAGACGAGTCACAAGACACAAGCTGAAATCACATGATGATAATCAAGACCAGGGGAAACCCCGAGCCCCGAGATTTACCCGAAGGTGCTGGAAGCATTTAAATTAGCCAATCACCAGACAAGTTCGCAAGCAATAGCCAATTGGAACACCTGAAGAAAATGGGAATTTCCAAGTCACATGACGATTTATGGGTATAAATAGCGTCTCATTGGACTGAAATTCAGACTTTTCTCTTTCCTCCTTTAGGCACGTGTCCGAGGTTAAGTTATAGACTCGAATCTGAGAACTCCGGCTATAATCAGAAAAGAGAAACTGGCTTATTCCGCCTTTAGTGCAGGGTGGCCGAGGTTAAGTCATAGATCCGAGTCTGAGAACTCTGGCTATGATCAGGAATAAACAAATTGTAACCCGCGGCTTGCATCAGGTGCCATGCCAGTTTTAAACCTCAGAAAAATGGCTTGTCCAAACGGCGTCCTGTCAGTTTAAAGTGGCTTGTCCGGGTTAATCCCTGGCAGTTTGAACCACAGAAAAATGGCTTGTCCGAACGAAGTT
>Ga0210059_1003035_pt1 | contig 26661 bp, 12 predicted proteins | sample Ectturendosymbi2_FD_188042 | JGI IMG/M metagenome (GOLD analysis project Ga0210059, IMG submission 188042) | Ecteinascidia turbinata endosymbiont from Florida, USA - Sample 2 (SPAdes) (version 2) | ecosystem: Host-associated > Tunicates > Ascidians > Unclassified | place: Key West, Florida... | reverse complement strand
TTTAGCCCTGATGAAGACAGTTGTATCAACCGTCGAAACGTTGGCAAGTTTTTAACGTGTTTTTATGTTTTTAGCGCCAGTAGAGCCTGATTAAATTTGTTAAACACAGTGATCGTGGGCACTTCAGTAATGATTGAGAACCTATTAATGACCGTACTTTCAGAGCGTAATTTTCCGATTTTCGCAAATTGATTGACGCTTTCTATTTTTTTCCTCGAATTAATGGGTGAGGGGTCCTCACAAGTGGATTAGTCTAGGGCCTCACATCAGTTAAATCCGGTCCTGCCTGTGGTACTAATTTGTATGACATCGGACATCAAACTTTTCACAAGAACCCCCTTTGAAAGAGCCCAGTGCCCTGCAAACGATGTAAAGTATTTGTATCAGGTTTGCTATTTTAGGGTATGTAAATTGCAAATACAGTATCAGCAAGTAGTATGAGGTGTTAAATTTAGACAACTCAAGTTGCATTGCCTGAATCACTTTCGGCGATAGTGCAAGTTATCGTACGTAGCCTATAGCCTGACGCTTTTTGGTTGATTTTGAAATGGTAGTTTTCAGAATGCACCGTACGTTTTTTGTATTTTTTAAATGTACAATACAGGGTGGGTCAAAAGTAGACGCGCTCTTGATTGCTTTTTTACATTTATGGCTGAAATTTTGCAAGGGTATTGACAAATACTGGATCGTTCCAGTAATAAAATTATTCTACTTTCACCACTGAAACCAACACATTGTTTTTTTCTGTTCAGATGAACTTGTGAAGACTTGCTAAATTGTACAAAAACACGTCTAAACCTGTCAATTCGTCCAGTATAAGCGAATAAACAAAAATTGCCCAGTTTGGGCAAGGACAACAAGGGTGTTTAAAGGTTACCTGAGCAACATTGAAGTGTGAGGCAATGTCACAAGGTACAATCAATCTTCGTTTCGTTAAGAATCTAGTAGGAAATTAAATACAAATTTTTCCAAAACCAACACATTGTTTTTTTTTCTGATCAGATGAACTTGTGAAGACTTGCTAAAGCAACATTGAAGTGTGAGGTGATGTCGCAAGGTACAATAAATCTTCGTTTCGTTAAGAATCTAGTAGGAGACTTCCCCGGCTGTTTTCCTAAACCTGGTTATCTCATTAACAAACTAACTTCAGTCTGAATCAGGGTATCATGAGCCAGCACCGTCGAGAAATTTAGATGCGTTGTTTCAAATGCCTACGTCGAATGCAGTTTAACTGAAACGAGGGAAGACAGCCTACATGGTAAAATTCCAAAATCTTGCTCCATAAAAGCTGCTGGTGTATGAGGTATAGTGGCGAATGATTTTAGTTTGGCTTCAAGCCAAAACTGGCACTGACATATGTATTTTTCTACTTAAACGGAGTGTGTCTTATTATGTAAACAAAGATACCCCAGTGTTTTCAGCTTTCTTAGATGCATCTAAAGCATTTGGCAGAACTAATCACAACCTGCTGTTTGCTAAATTAAGCGCAATGTACCTATGTGCATAGTAAGACTATTGTTGAGTTGGTACAGGCAACAGACCAATCAAGTAAAATGGGGTACCAACTACTCATCCCCCTTTACTGTAACCAATGGGGTAAGGCAAGGGGGGGTTCTGAGCCCATACTTATTTGCTGTTTACCTGGATGAACTCTCAACCCAGCTGGGATCAGCCAGGGTGGGATGCACTGTGGGAAATATGGTTGTGAATCATCTAATGTTTGCTGATGATATGTGTGTTCAGCTCCAGTATTAGTGGGCTGCAATGTCTGCTGAATATTTGTGGTGATTATGCTGCTGAACACGAAATCACTTTTAATTGCAACAAAACAATTGGTGTTCTTTTTTGCTCAAAAAGTATAAACAACCCCATCAAATGTTTTTCTAAATGGTGTACGTGTACAAGTTTTAGACCAAGTGAAATATCTTGGTGTGTGGATAAATGCATCATTGAAGGATGATGACGACATTCAGAGACAAGTGAAATCACTATACTGTGCAGCAAACAAACTCAGAGGCACTTTTGATCAGTGCTCTCCTGCTGTAAAAAACACTTTATTTCGTGCCTATTGCATGCCAATTGTGGAGCAAATACACGCAGACTAGTATGAAGCGCTTACGTGCTACATATAACAATGCCTATCGAATTATGCATTACATACCCAGAAATGTTAGTGTTCGCCCACACCAGGTTAGCCATTGTGTCAGGACCTTTGATGCCGTGCTAAGAAACAACTTGTATCGATTTATTATGCTCTGCACATCTTCATACAACTTTTTTATTCGATCGATTCAAATGTCTGATGCTTTTTACAAATCTTCATTTTTCTTCATTTATTCAACACGCCTGTGTGGAGACCAAATGCAGTAGTTGTCCGTGAAATGTTTCGGAGTTTGCGTCTCACCCGTATTGCTTTTGCGTAGTAAAATATGTGGACACTGTGTACACACCAAGCAATAAAAAAAGTAAAAAGTGCTGGGAAAGTGTCTTGATCCTCTCAAGGCTGGACACGTACTAACACCGGTTGTGTGATGCGCTACTGCATGGTTATCCATTTTCTGTGCCCTTGTAAATGACGATACAGCTGTGGTGAGGATAAACTGCTTTGTTTCTCCTTGTTATACTCTTTTTTAAGCCTGTCATCCCTCTTTAGCTTAGCCCAGGGTTTTTTAAGGCGTTTTAGGGACCCCATTCGGGTCTCCAGTATTGAGAAAATTATCATCGGGTCCCTAAAATCAGAGAAAATCGGGTCCCTAACATTTTCCTTAAAAAAAAAACCTTGGCTTAGCCAGAAGTTTACTTCAACGTGGATCACTTACCGATGTGCCAACAACTTTTGTTTAAGAAGCAAATGTTTTATAGCTGAGCTGAAGCGACCTGCTCGGCGTTTCCTGCCGTAGCTCAAGCTCAGCTGACAATCTTCTTTTGCATTGACAAATGCATTGGTAACCTATCCACCTATTTTCCAGGAATTAATTATTGAAAGCAAGCGAGATAACGACAAAATGGGCAAATACCTTTGAAATTGCCTTTTATGGCTGACAATTATAACCATAGCAATAAATACATTTGAAGTTTTCAGCGTATATCTAAGACATCGTCTGTGAGAACATTCTTATCAGTCAAAGATGAAACGCTCGAGAATGTCACCATCACATTTGCTTCACCGAAAGGCATAATATTTAGTGTGACGAGCCTTAGCCATAAGCTTCCTTAACCTGACACCAACAAAAAATCTGTTACTGAAAAACGCCATTAGTTTTCGAAAAAACGATTCTGATGTCGTCCACAAAAAGCGCGTCAGATTCAAATGTTTTTCAAATAAATCATAGGTTTCCCACAGAAAATCATCCGAACTCATCAAATAACTACCTCTATACATCAGTCAACAAGTGTTTAAACGGCAGTAAATCCACGAATACCGATTTACAAATTTAGTGACTATTTGGGTCCCACCCCGCAACAGTCTCATCGCGTGCATGTTGACAGTGGTCTATTTCCAGTGACACGTGATTTAAAATATAACTGGCATGGCGTAGTGTGAACAAACAATACGTACTTATCTATTCAACAACCCTGGGCATCGAACACTACTTAGAGCTTCCACTGTGCTATTCTTTTCTACAGCAAACAGCATCACGAAGTCGACGCATGATGTTGCGATATTGTTAACAATGATGAAATGCAGTTGAAAAGAAGTCAAATTAAGACACATCAGGAATCGTATATTTTATGCAACAGAGCATGATAACACACCTTTTCAGATCTGTTTGTTGACCTCTACTTGTGGTGCGCAATGTTCACAGGAGTTAAGCGCTACCTGAAAAGCTGAAGTACTAAAGCCGTGGAGGCAGATCGTCAGACACTTTAACTACAGTAAAAACACCAACTAAAGTTCTAATCCGGCTAAACTGTTTATTTGTAAAGCACATTTACAAGAATGATTGCACGTATTTAAGAGGGGGCGTACTGCATTGCCAGACGATCAAATTCGTTCTCCTGAAAAAAAAACCAAAAAAATAAGTAAGTACACCTTCACGTTCGTGTAGGTTTGCTTCATTTGTTACTCACCTTAACCGCAAGCTCTCGAACAAACGGATGGTTGTTGTGGGAATCTTTCAATTGCGATATGTATCTATTGGCAACTTCACTTCCTTTTCCTTGATGTTGCGATAGCAAAATCATGTTGATAAGTGTTTCTGCGCAGTTACTGTCCTGAAGGAATATGTGTTTCATGAGCTTTTCGTAACGCAACAGGAATGAAAATAATGAAGCATAATTTCGTAAACTAATATATTTTACTTTATCCATGGCTTCTTGCAGTACTCCTTCAGCTTCATCCCATTTCCCTTGCTGCATGCAGCACGATGCTTGACCATTCAGTAACAACGGGCTGGGTTGATTTTTGTCAGCCATTTCCTTTAAACAACAGATATCATTACAAACAATCTATTCGTATTGGTGAACCAGCAAGTCACGCCCAACATCAACACCAAAATGCGGTTTCGGACGAGATATGCTATTTGCAAGTGATGCACCGACAATCGCATGCTTCAAACGTCACAAACTCGACTTGTACCGATTATGGCTGTAGAGTTAACGTACACCGTTAATCCACAATTTACAGTATATATTTTTAATGCAATATTTTGGTAAAAGCGCAATTACCTCCTATCCACGAGAAAGGCCAGCATTCTACTGTTATAAAAATGACACACAGCTGCTCAATAGTAGCCATTAGAGATGGTCTTATGGCTTGTTAGGACGTTCGCGTGTGAACAAACCTATGAGCAATACTCAAGCTCTGGCTGTACAAAGACTGCAGGAGATCAGGCGCTGAACAAAATAAACGTTGAAAAACCTATGGAACACGGTGACAGGCCGATATCCTCTCTAAGCTGCTGTAGCGAGTGCATAGAACCCATTAAGTTAATAACATAGTTGTCACGAACCATGTTTGACTTTTGTGTCAGCAAGTTTCACTGTACGTTGAGATGATATCCAAAGTGGTACACGAAAAGCGGAAGTGCTAAATAGCCTTATAATAAATACTACGGCCAAAGCAAACGATACAACTGACATCTTGCAAACGTTTCGATAACAACTGTTATCATCTTCAGTGCATAGCAATCAAAAACCCACTATCCAAAGTGGGTTACAACAAAATCAGGCAAATGTGTTTTTGACTCTTGAATATCGATCCAATCCCCAAGCACTGTAGAGCTGTTTTCTGTTACGTCAAGGCCTGCCGCCAATTACGCCAAAACGGTACGAAATTCCTTCTTCCGTGATCACGTCTTGCGGGGTCTTAGCCATTTTGGGCGCGGTTCCCTGCAACTTTTTGGAAAAACACTATAATGTTTCAATGTTGGTTGCAAGTCGAGAGTGCTAAGCGTATAGTTATACAGCGGTTCAGCTGCAAGTAATCGCATAGATGTGTTTACGATAGGACGTTTCACTCAGTCTGTTTTTCTTTTCGCTGAGACATTCCGGTAATTGTTTTGCTGAGACATGTCGACCATTTGTCTCACAGTTGTATTAAAACTCGCCATAAGTGTTCATTAGCCTATATTTTCAGACATTCTGACCGAAATGACTGAATTTTTTTCGGTCATTTCAAAAACATTTCGATCTATGACCGAAAAAAAACAGCGTAAGCTATTCAGTTGAATCTCACGCAGGCAATAGTATATAATAAGATACAACCGATTTCATCTTGAGCTGATAGCCGTTAAGGAATCGCTGAGGCAGAGCTGTCATTAGAGGCTACTCAACATCAGAAACAAACTAGTACACTTCAAAGTCCGAATCAAAGGATTTTGAAAAAAAACGTTTGCAAAAGAGGCTCGAAACCAAAGAGCGCCCCAACTACTTTGACTTCATTTCAAATACCAATAAATTGAAATGGATCCGAAAATCAGCATTAACAGATTTTCCCATTTTTTCTTTGATCTATTTTTGTTTTTGATTTTTCGTATTTTTCAAAGTTTTTGTTTTAGTAAAGATGCGGTTTGAAATACGTTATTTCAACACAAAAATTTACTGAAAAAAGTACAATATGCTATCTGGGGGCATATGATAATAGACGTTTGTAGATTAAATATATGACTCTTTTGAAACAATCAAATTGTTTAAGAGTATTTAAGTATGCGGTTGTGAGATACCCAAAACGTTTTTGAATGAACCTGATTTTTGTTTTAGCTACTTCACTCAAATGGACAACCAAGCATTAAATTGATACAAATTTGCATGTACAGTTCCCAATTGCATTTTGCCAGGAAAAATTTAAGAAAACTCATCTAATTAAGGTGTTGTTTTGCACCAGCAGATTTGCAGCTTTTTCTGAAAATTGCCTGGAAAAACGTTGGTAAGTTTGTAGAACATTTGCCAGCTTAGCAAATTGATAGGAAGACATGGATTCACCATCAGAGAACAAAGATGTGGTCATGTTGCAAATGCATGACTAAACATTTGCTGACATATACTAACATGAACCCACACAAACTTCTTGTCTTGCAGCACATGTGTTTTGTTGGCAATCGATTTTCGAAATGTTGGCAGCAATTATACGCCATTCATAAATTGTTTAAGGTCTGAGCTATGAAATATTCGTCGCAAACAAAACTAATTTGCACCTAAAAAGTGATTCCCGTTTTTAGACTAAGACATGAAATGGCTGCTCAACACCTGCCCCGAGATCCAGTGCAACCTAGCAGTGGATGAAAGAACTGCTCAAACGATGAAGAAGACATGAAATCATCAATATGTGCTGCATGCGCAGGTAAAGGCTATGCCTCAAAACGACCCACAGAGCAGCAAATGCTGCTCGTTCGACTGCAAAGGCACATTCAAATTTTAGAGACCCTTTAGTTTAATGTTGTAAATGCTTCACGAAATAGACCAGACAACCAACACAAACAGCGGGAAGAAAACCTACAGGTGCGTGCAAAACCACATTTTTACAAGGTTCCCAAAATTAGTGCTTGGGGGGTTCAAGAGTGTCAGTACCCATAAACCAGGGGTGGCCAAACTACGGCCCGCAGGCCGCATCTGGCCCCCCAAATACCTTGGACATTTTTTCAAGCACGACGTTTCCGAATGTTGACAGCAGTGCAACAGCATTGACTGCTGCCTGTCCCTTGTTGTCTTGCCTGCCGCAGTAGCACTTAGCTGCAAACAGCGCTATAAAAGTGTAAACAAAATGGTGTGATTTTATTATTATTGCAGTGCAATACATTTTAACAACCTATTTTTGCATATATTACGTAAATCGCTCTGTATCCGGCCCTCAAGTGGCTAGGCACTCGCGAATTCGGCCATCGGGTCAAAAAGTTTGGCCACCCCTGCTATAAACAATTAGATTTTGTTCATTTTTGCGTTTTGCGTCTTAGTTTTACTTAATTGTTTTCTATGCTGGTCCCTAGATCACGGGCGGGCAACCCACTTACTACCACGAGCCGCATCGCTGGCGGACCGCAAAAACTAAATTAATTTTTTTCTTTGAATCGTACCTAACTTCCTAGGCAAAGAAAACTGGCGAGATAGACAGTCTGTCTAAGTATCTGCGTTTCGTTGACGCGATGTTGTGTTCTAATTTGGGTAACGAATATTCTGATGCAGGCCACATCAAATGGTCACGCAGGCAGCAGGTTCCCCAACTCCGGACAGTGAATGCTGGCCCTTCTTTCACCGCACCTGCTCATCATAATTCAATCATTCATGACAGTTACAAATCAGGTTTAACAAATTAGGTTTAACATGGGCTCGTCTTCGCCCATGATCATCCAGTAATGTTTTCCACCCTTCAAATGGTTAACAGAAGTTTCGCAATGAATGTTTCCTGATAATCGAGAACAGATGAAAGTGATTTTGGAAGTAAAAAGAATTTTGGACTGAAGGGTCGAGAAAGACATGCAAGTAAAACACTCCCTGCTTAACACTTCGCTGATACCGTGAAAAGACACAATTGTTTGTCTATTTAAGCTTTAAGATTGTACGCAAAACACTTTGAACAGCCATTAACCTTTCGCCTTAAGAAGTTACTTCCGTAGGTACTAATAACGGTTTGCTTGTTTCATCAACGTCGCGGGTCATCATGTCTACATCGATAATTCTCATGACAATGTTAAAGTTCTGTAGCAGAGGTTCTCAACCTTTTTACTGAAGGGAGCCAAACCCAGCAGACCTGCGATTTTGTTAGAGAGCCGCACTAAAAATTGTAACAGAAGTCGATTGGAACGTTTTATTTTATTGCATAACACAAACAAAATAAAGATATTATTAATAGACTATTGAGGGCCGCACAAAGGGTGGTTGAAGCCGCATGTGAATCTAGGGAACGCGGTTGAAAACCACTGCTCTATAGCACCTTCACACTGCTGCGATCGGACAGCTCGAGCGGAAGCTTCACACTGTGGCAGTAAGTAACAATAGAGAATACACGTCGCGATCTGGGTTATTTTTCGGTCATAGACCGAAATGTTTTTGAAACGACCGAAAAAAATTGTCATTTCGGTCAGAAAGTCCGAAAACAAAGGCTAATGAACACTGTTACAGCGAGTTTAAATACAACTGTGAGACAAATGACCAAAATGTTTCACTGACCAATGTGTCTCAGCAAAAAAAACAGGTCGCGATCACTCTCCGCTTGTTACCGGGTAGTCATCACATCCAACCGTTCACCATTCATATGTGCGGAGATTACACGTCACGATCACTCTATTGTTGCTTGTTCGCGCCACATATATATGGGTGTTATTCTTTGCGTACATCCCGTTCGTGATGAATCGCACATTCAATGCCACGCCGACGGAGAGAATGCAACAACCAGACTTGGACAACTAAATAATTCTAGTCTTCTAATTCTATGAATAGAGCGAAATTACGGCAATTATAATTTTAATCTAATTTACTGAAAGCTTTAGTGCTCTAATTTTAGTTTTAATCTAATTTCCGATTTTGCCAAAAATGCTGATTTGTCCAACCGTATATTTTAAGATGAAACGAGATGAAATGCACCCTAGTGCAAGGAAAGTGCGACAATATGGTCACAAGAGCCGTGCCGCCAACCAGGGTTGCCAGATCTACTTTTGCCAGGGGCTAAATCTAGTCCAGAAAAGAGCCAAATTCTAAGAGAAGTGGCCAAAAAAAGGGCCGAACCAATTTTCCAAATTTATCAGCAGTTACAAAGTCATGAACCCACACTTAACAATTTATTAAATGGAAAGGTTCCTCAACCACGATTGTAGCTCAACAGCAAGACAAGTATATGATGAAAGATCGTAAGAGAAGAACTTAATGTGTAGCTACAAACTGAGATAAAATTACAATGATCGATAAGCGCTAAAGCGATTAACAACAATCTGAACAAAACCAACAAGCACGTGCACCACCTAAATAACGGTAAATCACTGCTACCTCTGCAACTGCAGCAAGTAACAGGTATTCTGATGAACTTACTTTTACATTAGTTCAGAAAATCTAAGGATCCTAACCAAAATTTTGTAAGCGAAAACCTTCCAAATATAGAAATTTGGTGAAAAGCTGCACTCAATTAGTCAAAAAAGTGAAAAAATATGGTTTCTCAGAAAGGACCCCATCCTGGGAGGTCAGATATTGTCATTTCGGTCAGAAAGCAAGTGTTATTTGGGACCAAATTTCTCAAATTTGGCAAGTGTTTTGGCAGCAAGTGTTATTTGGGACCAAATTTCTCAAATTTGGCCCAAAAAAGGGCCAACCTGGCAACCCTGCCGCCATCCTACCACTTGAACAGCAAAAACAGTAAAAACTCGATCAAATTCGTTCCTCATTTACAGCTGCAGTACAAGCTATGTGGCCTTATCAATTCATTATTATTATTATTGCGTCACACTGCCTATCCACTCACACGCAGAAGTCACAATAATCACCAGGTGCTTGCGACAGTCAGTCAGCTGTGATGTTTCAAGGTAGGGGTCTCCAAACTACAACCTGCAGGACAATCCGGCCCGCAAAGCCATTTTATCCGGCTCACGAAGTCATTTCATGCGACCCGCGACAACATTTTGTCAATAATGAAAATTTTTTTACGAAAAACTTATTGATTTGGTAGATTGTGACATATCCCGAAACAATCACATTACGTAAAACGTCCGGCCCATGATGTTGGGTAAAAGCTTACGTGGCCCTCAGACAAAAAAAGTTTGGAGATACCTGTTCCAGGGTATTGGAAAAGCGAACATCGTTTCCTTTATCTGAAGGCTGCTGCTCGAGAACTCCTGGGTATGACAGCGACATCGGCTCCGTCGGAACGAGTTTTTAGCCATAAAGGTGAACTGTACAGCGAGAAACGCGCCAATCTTGGTGTACGACTCCTTACTATTCATATGCTTATGAGAATGAATATATATTTGGGCATGAATTGAACTTGGATTAAAGTCGCTTTGGCTTGTGTAAATGTCATTCGAATTTTAGTTCAATTCCTAGTTTTCGAAATTCCGCGAATTTTAATTCTATTCTAATTTGTAAAAGCTCAGTTAGCTCTAATTTTAATTCTAATCTAATTTAAAAATGCTAAAAAATCTAGTTCTCAAGTCTGGCAACAACACCGTGGATTTTTTTCTGTATGAGTATGACGCAGCTTGATAACACTTTCTGCCAGCCATAATGTCCACCTGCTGCGCATTTCTGGTGACGGTCTTGATATCAAGCCAACGCCGACACACAGCATACTGTCGCCCAGGCACGGTGCTCGCAGTGTTAACATCACTAACAGTGATGTAGTTGAGAACGAAACTTTGTCAAAAAGTCGGAGACCTGAACGCGCGAGACTCGAGAGACACAATTATTTTTCGGCTTCGTCAAAACTTTTGACAAATTTATCAAAAGAAGTCACCCCCACTTCTTAAGTTCCATATGGGACGACGATAAGTCAGTAACAGAGTGTCCGCAATTGAAAGGTTGTGTGTTCGACCCACGCGCACTGAGTGAATCGCAGTAGCGCTGCTTGGGCAAGAGCGTTCATCTCAACCGTCCAGGAAAGAAGCATAATTCAGGCTTCGGCCTGCCGCCAATTGCCGTCACAAAAATCAAATTGAAAGAAAACTTCCATTTAGTCGAATTTCACTTTTCCTTCAACAAGGATCAGACCAACAGCGAGCATGTCCAACTGTTGGAACTTTTCAAAAATGTGTTGATACTGATGGGGAACTCAAAGTTTTGAGACGATGGAATCAACACTACGGCCTGCAGCCTTCGCGATAGCGCCCTTCGAAGTCGAAACTCAGTTTCGACTTCGAAGGGCACTATAGCGAAAGCTGTTACGAGACCAAGATCAACTCTTGAAGCTCCATAACTGATCACCAACATGAACGAAATTCCATATCAATCTATCTATAAAAGCAGGCCAACTTCCTCGACACAATCGAACGTATAAAACTCCACACGCAGAAACAAGTACTACATGAAAAAGATTTTGAATTCCTTAAGGCAGCGGTTCTCAAACGGGGGTAAATTTTACCTATCCTGGGGGTAAATTTAATGATGTTGTTATACATTTTTCTACAACGCTAGTTGGTAAACAAAAAACAGAGGGTAAATTTTATATTAGGAAGTTGGCAAGGGGTAAACGGGAGAAAAAAGGTTGAGAATCCCTGCCTTAAGGGAATTGTTGGTTATGGTGTTGGGAATGTTCCGCAAGTGTCTATTCTTTCATTGTGAAGTTACCACAATGAATGGTTTGTGAGTACTTCGTGGGCAAGACTGTTGTACACTTTGAGTATCTGAGAGACCAGGTTTACGTTTTGACCTGTTGAATCAGATAAATTCAACACATAGCAAATCAATACCTGGAAGATATAGTATGCATCTTGGAGTTTTTCTCCCCCAACACTGATGTTGAACCAAGCCTGAGCAAGTTGTGTGAGTGTAGCATCTTCATCGGATTCTTGCATTGACTTTAACTCTTTTCTATTCAAAATTACAACAGCCATATAATGGTGCATATTGAATACAAGCTATAACCGAATTCTTAAAAAACAAAATTAAAAAAACAATTCTTACCTTGCTAAATCCACACGGTTGATGAAAAGTTGAATTTGTATTGTCATAGCAGACCTGAATAGCACAAAGCAATTCCTGAGAACACAGCCATAAAATAAGAAGTGCAAAGCCAAGTACAAGCATTGATCACTGGCCAACAACTAAGCCTTACAGTTTTGGCGAGATGGTTTAACTGAGCTTCTGGATTCATTTTGGAAGGATGAATTTTAAAACGCTGTCGTTTTTCCCCTGCGTTGTACACGCCATAGTCAAAAATGTGTTTATTAGAACAGTCAGTGGATATTGGAACAACAACTTTATGAGAACACCCGCACGTTTAGTTTTGTTGTCAATTAATTCCAAGCCACATTGCTACTCCTTGTGAAGCATACACAGCTAGGAATATTTCAGATGGTTCCATATCAGCTACAAACGTGTGCTTCAGTGATCAAGTATGAGAAGCAGAAACATCACATTTACTTGACCAGCTGTAGTCAGTTGGCATGGCTGCATCATAACTTTCTCGACATTTTACTTTTATTTCACTAAAATTCTGATGTAACTGTTCTGATTGCTATTCACTCACATGATGGGGGAGCAGTAAATAAACTTGATGCACATGATGGTACCAATATCTTGAAAACTGCACAGTAAAGTGTCAACACCATTTGTTTAACTCTGGATGCTATTTTCTTTCCCAAGAACGATTTAACAGTTTCCACAAAAGCACTTCAGGATTGGGTTCATTTGCATTCATAAAAGTTGGAAAAGTATGGTTATTTTTTTCTGACTCATCAAAATCTCAGGTTTTAATTTTTCTACTGCAGATACTGAAAATTAGTTGGACTCTATCTGAAAGGTCACTAGTCCTTATTTGAGTGTTTTTACAAACCGTTTCATTTCATGATAATCACCTTGATATGAAGGGGAGGAAAAACATTTGCAGATCTTTACAAAAGATGAGGAACTTGAATTTTTCACATCAGGTACCATTTCTTCTTTCATACGCCAGCCCTGTTTTATCCAATGCTGGGCTCTAGATCTAATGTCCCTCAAGCACAAAGCACATGGAAATTTGATGTGGCCACCTTGCAGGCCAAGTAGAAACTCAATCACCATAAATTCAGCACAAATGATTCACCTGCATTCACACTGTCACAGTATGAACTTTTTTCCAGTTCATGTGTATTTAATTTTGACAATTGTTGAGTGCTCTACAAGAGCAGTCACACATGTTGCCCCTATGCAGGAAACATTTTAAACTATGTTTGCAATTTTTAGCAAGTCTCCAATCTCTAGGATTACATTCTTAGACACCAAGATTCTTCAGAAGGTCTTCGCTGTTGTTGTGGCATACAGCACCATTCTCCTATGTGAAACAGCACTATAACTTGGCATGGCTTTCCAGCAAAGTTGATAAACTCAGACAATGCTTCAGGAAGATTCAAATCTCTTGCCAAGTCACTGAGCTTTCTTCGGGTAATTAATGAGTTGTAAAGATAGAAATAATCATTATATGTTTGTGTAGCCAGCTAAATGGGACAGTTGGTTGAAAACACGCTACCAAAGCTGGTAGGCTGGGTTCCATTCCCAGCTGGCTCATATCAGACTTGAAAAACGGTACTGTACTTGTGGCCTGTCCAGCCTTGTGCTCAGCGTTGATGAGTGGGTACAAAGGAACAGTTCACATGTGGTGCTGCCATTGACTTGCCACCAATGCAACATTCACTGTGAAAGTAGCAGTGTAGCTCACGGCGCAAGTAACCAGACATTGGCACCGCAGCCCACTTGTGACACTCTAAAGGAAACCAAGTATAAATGAAACTGAACTGTAGTATCATTGTTTTTTGTATGTTTGTTATTGGTCAAGATTAAGATCAGAATTTGTTCCAGTCAGAGCTACTAGCAAGTATTTTAAAACACATTGCATGAACTAGCCTACCAAACTGTTGAAATACCCTTGTCTTGCCATAGGATTGAGAAGAAAGAACTCACTCAAAGACACTTACCGTAAAACCTCTATTTCACCGCCACGGCACTCTATTTTTTAACCCTTCCTTTATAGTGGCGTTCAATTTCAATTAGAGGGTGGCGCTCTATTTTTTGACGAGCTGGTCAGAATTTTGAGATAAAATTTATTAATGAAAAGAAAAAACATCTAACACATATAATTAGCAAAAGACACGAATACAAGGTGATTACTGGTAAGTAATCACAGATTAAAGGTAGGGCTGATATTTAAATCATTCTGGAAATTCAGGCTAGGTCTTATATTTGGAGAAACATGGTAGAAAGGAGATTTCAGCCATAACTATTTCCAAAATAGAAGAATTCATCTAAGTGGTGTTCAATTAGAGGGTGGCACTCTATTTTTCAACCCTTCATTTAAATAGAGGTTTCACAGTAATCTGACAAAAGTAACACAAGAAGAAGAAACTTAAATTCAATCTAACTTGCAACACAACTACTGTGAGCAAAACATATCTTGCAATTGATTATAGTGCATGCAACCGAATGTTGCAAATAGTCTGCCAGCATATCTTTACAAGCTCTTCACAAATTAAGGCAGAAATTATTGCATTTAGCAAAAAGAATTTACTCAGCTCTGATGTCAATGGAATCATTCAGTGAATCCAGTATGGCTGGAATAGCTGGTTATTTTAGGTTATAAAGTCATGAAATTGTTCGCAAAACTTGAATGACTGCTTTATAACAATTAACACATTCAGCGTCGGTGTATGCAATATTTGTACTTCAAAATCATGCATTGAGCTGCTATTTTTACACCACTTTGCAACTCCAAAAACTTGCCAGTCGATTGTGCTAGAGAGCTGTTCAAGCCCTCAAAAGAATCAGTGAGTCTTCTAGTTTGCAATGAATAAAACATTGCAATGAATAAAACATTAAGTTTTGGGTTTATAAAACATTAAGTTTTGGGTTTCAGGTTTTTTGTGGGTAACGTCATAAGTGGGGTAGGTTTAGGCCTTTTTGGCTGAGGTTATTGGGCCCTGGGCCCCAACTGTAAGAGGGAAGTATTCCGCTCAAGTTTTTAGTGAAAACTAGGCTAAATCGGAGTCTTCTAAGCCTTTGATTGGCTTTCTAGGGTTTTTGGTGCAAATTTTAGGGTAAAATAACCAAAATTTGTGTAAAAGAATCTTTCTGGATGATTTTTACCCAAACTTAGTTGTCTTGGCCATAGCACGTTACGATGCCTCAAGAATGGCATCCTACAGGAATCCGTCCTTTTAACCATCCACACCTTTAACCCTATTAACGTCCATAGCAGCCACTTTTTTGACCAAACTTTTTACTTCCATAACAATCCATAACTCGCCAGTCGATTGAGTAAGACAGCTGTTCAAACCTTTTACGGAGCAAGTCTTCTAGTTGAGATTGAAAAAAATGTTTTTTCTTTTGCGGTCTGGTGACACCTGTGGGGTACGTCACAAGTGGGTGTTTTTGTATTTTTGGCGAACTTTATCTGGCCTTGGGCACCAATCCAATGAGTCAATTTTTGGGATCAAAATGTTTTGGAATCCAGGCTATCATCCGAGTCTTTAGAGCCCTGATTGGCTTTCTATCATATCTGCAGCAAAAATTTTGGCTAAAAAACTCAGTTTTCAGAAAAAATCAAGAAGTTTCACAAAAGGCAAAATAACCATTTCAGGCCCAACATTCGGCAGCAGAATGAGCAAGAGAGCTATTCAAACTCTGTAGAGACTTGTGAAGTCTTGTAGTATAGAATGAAAAAAAATTAAAAGTTTTGGACTTGGGGTTCTTCAAACAAACAGATGAATAAGCTCTTCTGGTGATTATATTTTATTATCAGCCAACGTTTCGCCCACCAATTCAAGTGGCCTCCTTCAGGGCAATGTTTTCAACCACAAAACATGTAGCATACCAAAACAGTGAGTAGTATGACGTACAAAGACAAAAAAAAACGCAAAGCTGGCCATCTCGTTATAAGAATGGTGACAGCGTGTCACAGAAAATACGTGGAAGTATAAAATGAAAAAACGTTGGAAAATGATGAAGCGCAATAACACAACAAAACAGGCCAAAGCCTATATTTTTCACCAATTTTTTTGGGGGGGGCTATAAATTTTGCTCCAGATACGCTAGGATGCTAATCAAGGGCTCTGAAGACTCGGATCATGATCTAGTTTCCATAAAAAACCTTCAGCCAAAAAATTAACTCATTGGTTTGGTGCCCAGGGTCGGGTAAAGTTGGCCAAAAAGATGAAAAAACACTCCCACTTGTGATGACCCCACACAGAACCCCAAACGCAAAAAATTGTTTTTCAATTTTAACTAACTAGCTCTCTAGCAGAATCAGTTGGTGAGTTATGATGTTGCAAACTTGGGCAAAAACGTGTTAGTGGTGGTCCTTAAAGGGTTGACTTGCCAATCACCATCTCCAGAAAGAATACATACGCTGATGATCTAGCAATCATGCATGCTGATGGAATCTGGCAAGCAGGGACAGGAGTGCTGAGCAAAGACATGGCGACTGTAGGCGACAGACTGGAAGCTAAAGCTCAGCACTACAAAAACGGTGTTAACAGTATTCCATCTCAACAACAAGAAAGCTCAATGTGAGTTCAAAGTCAGCTACAACAATAAAACCCTGCCCTTTTGCTCTGAGCCCAAATACCTTGGAATAATGTTTTACAGGACGCTCACGTATACCCGACACCTTGAGCCACTTCGAAAAAAGCTGACATCACATGTTGCACTCTTGAGGTGATTTGCTAGCTCTGACTTGGGGTGCTGGAACAACAACATTGCAAACAGCCACTTTAGCTCTGGTCCATTCAAAAGCACAGTACTGCGTTCCTACCTCGTAACATAGTGTTCAGACCCTGTCATCAACTACACCTTGCAGCAGCCTGTGACTGTATGCCTGTGTCCCACACCAGTGGTCAATAATCCTATCCCCGCAAGCATCCAACCTGCTGAGCTTTGTTGCAAAGTAGCCTCACTGTCTCTAACATGTCATGCCATGGAGTGTTCCACTCAGCTGTCACCATTCACTGGGTGAGAATGCACATCATCTCAAATATCAAGATATCCATTTGTACCTGCTGCATAACAACTCATCAGTTCATCTGAGGACAACAACAGCTAAGTGTGGCGATCTGGGTGGATCACTGATGGAATGCAGATTGGTTGGAGCAGGATGCGGAGTCACAAGTTTTTGGGTGGAGTCAGAGTCAAATTCCTAAGGACACTAGGAGTCAGAGTCAAATTTTTTTATCTGACCCGGGAAGGCTAACTGAGTCTTTTGTACATTGCACTTCTAAGTTAGGAGTCCAAACTTGTGCCTGTTGAAAATGTCAACATTTCAACTTGCAATACAATTTCTTTTGAAACATTTATTTAAACATAATTCTTGCTGTGCACCACGATTTCCACTGATTCCTAGTTGCTTCTCCCTTTGCCATTGTTGACAGCCAAACTTCATGGAGTAGGAATCAAGAGCCAGAAATTTTTGAAAGGTTGGAGTCAGAAAATTTTGGAAGCTCGGAGTCAGACCTTTTACCTCCAACCCTGGGTTGGAGAGCACTAGGAAACTCTATACTTTAATCCCTGACATTGGTAACCACCTTCCCGGAATGGCCCTGCCAAGAACAGCTTGGGTCCAGCTTAACTGTCCCACACCAGTGTTGAACATTTCCCTTCCTGCTTACACAAATGGAGTATGGACCCTTATTCAGTTTGCGAGAGTGGCAAACAAAGAATAAACCGTTGACCATGTTGTTGTCTTCACTATCCAATCTATTGACCTCCATATGGAGCACATGGTCTGATGGTTCTGGATGACAAGTCAATCGAATGGCCGCTCAACATCTGCCCTGAAATCTAGTGCAACCTAGCAGTGGATAAGAAATTGCTCAAATGATGAAGAACAATGCTGACTATATCAAGGCATCAAAAACGTAACAGAAATGTTACTTGATACATATCAATTGTAGCATTTTTACAATATGTACACATCATTACACTGGTACAATTACTTAAATCCGAACAAAACAGTTTCCTCACGCTTCAAGTGATTCAGAGCTATGTAGTGTGCGAAGCGCAGCTTCATAATTTGACTCATGATAGTATATAGAGGCTCCCATCAAAGGTAATGTCTTGTCTTCAACATCAACATTTCCAGATAATTTTTCCTCCAACTTCTACAAACACAATATTTGCTCTTGAAGCAAAAGCTACAGGTAGGTTTATTAAGCTAAATATTAGTGGTTAGTTGTTTCCCACCAGAGCTTCATTTTTTATCCAACCAATCTCTGCATTTTTGGACAGTATTCACCTGATATGCCAAGATAAACTATGCCATTGGGAAGCATAACTTACATGTAAGGCTTCCAGTATCACATAATTCACTTCACACTGGCTGAAATGTACATGGTCTACAAATCTAAGCAAGTACATGTCATAACATTTTTACAAATGCAATACAACATACTTACCTTAAGAATCATGTCTCTTTGGGAAGTGTTTGACAGATATTCAGCTAAAAGTCGAACTGCTTGCAATTCTGAAGAAGCTGATGTACGTATCTCATCAAGCACCACACCAAATTTCCGTTGGGCAATATATGCCCGATAAAGAAAAACATCACATTCTATCTTCTTTTGGTTTGAACTAACCTTTATAATATGACATAGATGTATTAAATATTTAAAAGCTTGCATGGAACATTTGCAAAAACAGCTTCTAAAGAAAAAAGGTTTATCCATAGCATGTACAACATACACCAATCATACATGCAAACAAAAATTACTTGTAAATTTAGTTTTGATCAACCAAACTTGTTAACTACGAAATTATATCTCTAAAAACATCTCATTTAGAAATGCTAAGATCAAAAGCACTGCAGACTTACCTTAACTTTCTGTGCCTCATTAATACACTGTTGGTACAATCCAAGATAAAAGGCATTTTTTACATCAAACAATTCGTCAACTTCACTCTGAGCCATTGTAGCAATATCCTAAAATGCTACTTGAAATATGACAAAATCATTAAGACTGTTTTTGGTTATCATTAAAATAATCAAAACCACATGATGCATAAAAAACTTATCACAATTAGAAGGTGAGCTTAGCAATATATGCTTTTTTCAGAATAACTAAGATTTAGATAAGTGCCTCAAATGTTTGTGACCTTTGACATCAGACATAAATCTTAAGAAACGTCAGTATTGAGTGTAACTTTAGCACAAGTGCCATAGCTTTAGCACAAGTGCCAACTTTAGCACAAGTGCCACCTTAGCACAAGTGCCATTGTTGTGGGAGTTGAAAGCGCCAAGCTCCTTTTTCCAATTAGCACCCCTTATTTTTAATTGGCTCACATATGATGATCATGTAAACTATGACAGTTATCATTGCTATGTTTTGTCTCCAAAATAAATGCTCTTGAGGAATACCCTTGTTGTAGTCACCCAAGGCTTTTGAGGCAAAAAGAGTAATGAGAATGTTTGCCATCTGATGGACACACACTCCAGCCTAATTCCTGTTACAGTAATTCAAAACAATTAAAATGGCTCCATGACTGCTAACATCATATGAGTTCATCATAGAGTGATTAGTCATACAGTAGACAATGGCAACAGGCACTTTCTTTTGACTTATTCACAAAATTCATTTCTTAGTAGTGAGTAGCAGTGTTGAACAAATCATTTTTGCAATCCTATAATACAATATTCTTATCACATACTGTTTTTTTCGGACTGTAAGGTGCATCAGTATCCGTATCAGTTTATTTGGGAACATACAAATCATGCCACAGAAAACAAACCACATTAGAACAGCGTTTATTTTGTTCCCAGGACATCTGAAACAACCACACGGTTTTCTAGTCAGATGCCCTGATAAGTAACAGGAACAAAAAGAAAAAAAAAAATCTCCTTTAATTTTCTCAAAAATCAAAAGCGTTCCTTTCTTATAATGCGGTGTGCCTAATGTGTGAATCTGGTTGTGCTTTCTTACCTATAACTAATTTCTATGTTATAAGCCAACAACAATTACAACGAGCAGCGCTGGAAGGTTCCGTGAGTAGTTAGCACATATCATATTGTTATTAATGTTGAAGCACAGTTTGTGTTACACTTCACAAGGCTCCTGACCACATTGGTACACACTGAACCAAACACACGCACAGCTTTCAGTTTGTTCAGTCTGGCATATTGCATTTACATAAGTGAGTTTAATTTGTCTTCTGTCACACATGCCTAATTGGCTAGATACATAGGACTAGAGAAATAAAAACTGAAAAAGTGACTATTGTTATGTATTTTGTATGTGTTACAACTGAACAACGGTGAGAGTTATTGTGAAAGAGTTGAATACACATGTTAATAATATACATGCAGATTGATTAAGCTTTTGACACTGCAATAATATGCAGTGTGCAAAAGAAAAATTCAATATGCTTTATACAGGAAATCAGCAACACCTTGGAAATGGCACTCTGGCATGCTTTTCCAAATTAAATGATCAGCTGGACATCTCAGACTTACAGTAGTAAAAGGTACTTTTTACACCCTACAAAGAGTCATTGGAGTGCAACACTGTAACTGGCAAAACTTGCTTAGACAAACTGGTTCAATATTAAAAACTTCGTTTTTGCAGTGCAACAGTGCAGTGTTGCCGCTCTGTTGTTATGGAGAAGTACCAGATTTCATGATAAAAAACACTAGATTCGCAAAAAAACACTAGATTACAAAGGCAAACTTACACACTGTGAAAATTCCCTAAAAGTGTGATGCAATGCAAACAACTTCAAAGACATTTGTGCAACTCATTGTAAACTTGAAAAAGAAAATGGGAGGTAGTAGGAACACTTGTGTTTTTTTGTACAAGGTCACTGAAACTTTCAACAGATTACCAAGTGGCTTCACAGCGGCTTAACTCAAAACATATTATATATATGTTCTTATTTAATTGATGATATAACTTAGAGGTAGAATTTTTAGCAAAGTACAATTGCACGAAATAAAAAAACCTCAATTACAGTTACAATTACACAAAATTGTGTTATTAATTACATTCAGCTCACTAATTAAAAAAACACTACAGTAGATGATAGTTATGAAAAACCACTAGAATACCAGACGAAATGAAACAACACAGTAGATCTAGTGGAAAAACATTAGGAATGGCACCAATGACATGACACCAATCATATTTGTGAAATAAGTGGTTTGTTCACATAAGGTACGCCATGACTTTTTGTGGAACTCTACCTTATTAGAACTAAACACTTTTTCTCTCACTTACTAAACATATTTTGTTGGAAGTGAGTGACTATTCGCGCCTGTCCTGTCGCAATTCAAATAAAAGGGTCACTTTGTCGTTGAAACCATGTGGATTATATAGTGTAATGGTTATGCGCTACGCCTTCTACGCTTTAGGTTTTCGGTTCGAATCTCACCTTGCCGACTTTGGTATTGTTTTTTTTTTATTTCGACTTTCCTCTACGGTTAGGTCAGCTTAGGGTTAGGTTACGGTTAGGATTAGGCTAGCTTGGGGTTAGCCTAGCTTAGGTTTAGGTTAGCATTTGGTTTGGATTAGGGTTAGGGCTATGGTTAGGGTTAAGGTTAGGGTTTATCTTTTACATTTACTTCGTTTCTACCAAGCCTACTGCACTCTCGTCATGCGTTACTGTCATGTTACAGAAGGTGGTCGAATAAGGCTTCAAATTTAAAGATCCGCAGGTGGTTCTATAGCCACTGCCTATTTTGTTTTTCATGTACCCAACACTTATTGGACTAATGTTTGTTGATATTAGTCTTACTGTAATCTGCCCATGCCATTGTCTCTTCAACATGATTTGGTGATTCCACGCATCTCCATCTGGTTGGAAATAACTCAACTATGGAAGTCACCCAATTATTTATGGTCCGTGGGTAAATTTATTTTTCTTCATGATTTGTATGCGCAAACTTTGTCTTCTACCCTTGATACTTGTTGTAATGAAATGAAATGTTACTAATTGCATTGCTTTTTGCCTCATGACCATTGTTGCTGTTCACTTGTTTCACCTACGTGCTCCAGCTGCCCATCTGTCCATGCCTCAACTCTTCACCCATTGCTTGCCCACCAGACCATCATCTGTGTTATGTTGATTAATATTATGTATGTACTACTGTAAAACAATTGTATGATATACTTTCTCTTTATTGTATGTTTCTCTGCTCTTCAGATATTGTCTTTGTAAATGTTTTTTTTTATACCATGTTTGTCCTGCATGCTCTGTTCTGATTCTGCTGTGTTTTTGTCTTCTTTTTCTATTTTTTCGTTATGCTGTAGTGGATTTAACTTTTACACTTCTTTGGTATTGTGTTCACTTCACGTCTCATACGTCACAACAATCATTTACGTGAGTAACACTGATGAAACGTAACTGCAAAGGTAACGACTGTTTGGTACTTTTTAACCATTCATGATTGTGTGCCTACATTTGTGTACCTACTGTTGTGGAGTGGCACCACTGCCACAGTATCCGAGTGGACAGGGTATGCTTTCTTTCCCACAGAATATGCTAATTTGCATCACACCTTCAGATCGGAGAAAATCTAAAATAAAGTTTGTAACCAGAAAAGTAAAAATTATTCGGAGAAAACGGGTCTGGTAGTGGACAACCCGCCCTCAGCATCGATCTTCCCGGGTGACGACGTCATCGATTGAAGATAGGGTTGCCAGATGCGTTTTGTAAAAATACCGGCTATTTTGCCAACAGTGCTGTATCTGCAGTAATCTGTGTTGCAATTCGTAAGGGGCACAGGGAAAACAGAGAGACAATGAGTATTGTTAAGCCACAGTTAATAATTTGCACGTATTTTGGATGGCTCATTACATTTCGGTGTGTGTGTGTGACGTAGCAATCGCACCAAGGATTGCGTAAACAGCAGCAAATAAACTTCCCTGAAGGAACTGTCCTGACAAGATTCACTACTAGAGTCATTATAATTTCAGAAATTCTGCGTTTGTTCTTTCAAAAGTTACTGCAAATTATTTATTTTCAAAATACTAGCTTCGGGCACTGTCATATATAGGTAAAAATTTTCATATATAGGTGAAAATTACTTAAATTGAACAGATTTACGACCCAAAAGCAGACTTTCGCAGAAGCGAAACGAATTTATTGGTGTGTTTGCAATGTTTTGGTACATCATACTACAGCAGAACTCGTCTAATTCGTCAATCTGCTTTATTCGTCACCTCTTTCTATCCCTGAGAAGCGTTTTGTTTGTCTAATTCGTCATTTGAAGTTTCAGTTTTGATGTCTACGCAGCTAGTACGTATGGGAATTCAAACAAATTAAGGATCTTTATCTGAGAGTTGTTGCAGCTCACAATTTGTTTATCGAATTTATACACGAGGTTCGAAACGCGACCCGACTGCCCATTGAGAGAACGCGGAAAAGTTTATTAAAGATTTAAAAAGTGCTTGATTAAATGGAGGGGTCCAGATAGAGCAGAGGAATTAATCGTTGTATTCAACCATAACGTCATAAAGTTCTATTTTACTGCAAATAAGAGCACTATGTATACGAGTTAATATGATAAAGCATACGAGCTTCTGTGACAGAGTTTTCACCTGTTTGCACAACTCGTCACTTCGCCTAATTCGTCACTTTTTTCTAATCCCCTTGAGGTGACGAATTAGGGTTGCCAGATCACTTGAAAATTTTTCAAGGACATTTTGTTGTTTTGTGATTATTGTTATTGAAAATTTACTTCATGCCTACTTTGGATACTTTTTAGATATATTGGTACAGCACATGTTCTCAAACAACCTTGCTGAATAACAAGGGATAATCAATCACATTTATTAAGAACGCAGAGTAAATATTACATGTACATTGAACACGTTATTCTGTTCGATTACATTGTTTAATCTTGGTTCTTGAATGTTCGGTGTAATCAATAGTTGGATAATGGACAGTTTCACAATCATTCAAGAACTTTGAAGGACGCCGGAAAATTCGCAAGGACAACAAAATGTTTTTCAAGGATCAAGGACATATCCATTTTTGATAGAAATTCAAGGAAAATCCTTGGCGCTCAAGGACGTCTGGCAACCTTATGACGAATTAGGCAAATTCTACCGTAGTAACTGTCATGTCCAGGCATGGGCGCAATTTTGTTATAAAATGTGGGGGGGAAGCTTGATACAAAACCAATATAATCATTGGGCCTATTCGGAAGTGAAATTGTGTAAATACAGATTCCCAATCTTACTTTTAGAGGTGTTTTCAAAGCAACATTAATCACGCTTTGCTTTATCCTTACAAATGATTTAGAAATCAATAAACATAATTTTGTTGTTGGGCATGGTACTGTAGTTCAGCTTGGTTACACTACTATCAGACTATGATACAAAGAAGCAAAGCAATATAGTAGAACACATCAACTGGGTTTTATCGGAGCTGTCAGTTGGAGTGCACAAAACACTGAATTTCATTGGTCGCACGTGCATATCACTCTTAATTAGAACACATCGATTTTCATTTTATAGGAAGTGTGTTTTATAGGAAAGCGTGGGTTACAACGTGATTTAATGTCTTGTGTAAGTTGCTTAACCTTAAAAAGACGATAAATTGCAAGGTGCGATATATGTATTGCAAGGTATGGTAGCTAAATATTTTTCTTGCACATTCCTGCTCTTTAAAATCCTACAAATCTTTGGCTACTGTGCATACACGCAGCCCCATCCCTAGCCAAATCTCCATTGAAATCTTCTTACAGTAGAAAAAAATGTTTGGCCAAAATCAACGAAATTCACAAAATGATTTAGGCTACAATTTATTTTAACTGCTGATGGGTGGAGGATGTATCCTTTCAATCTCCCCTTGTCACCCCCTGCATGCTGTTGCGTACCCTATCGATTGTCCAAACATCGTTTGTCTAATACCTTTCCCAACATGAAACCCTCAAGCAGAATTATCCAAGCCATCTAGAGAAGATTTCAAGATATCCAAAAGAAAACGAACCAGAAGTCTTTCTGAATACATACCCATATACCAATCTAGCCTGCAATGTCATTTCTGCATACCTAATCATCTGGTGACCAGGCCCGCAACTAAGCGGAGGGCTTCGCCCTCTGGAAAAACTTTCTCCCCCCTGAAAAAATGTCTTGGACATATTATATGCATAACCATTGTTTTCGTTGTTACATGCTATGTAATTCTTACGTGCTATCAACGTAAAATTTGGGCCTCTCTCAGAAAACTGTTCGTCCCTCTGGTGTCCAAGCTGGTTACGGGTCTGCTGGTGACTATTGCCTTGTGACTTCTGTCAATTATACCACTCATGTCAGTCTTTTCACAATCAAATTTTTCAGGTTTAAATCAAATTTTAACAGGAGAAATAAATGTCAAAAGTTTTATTCTAGAATTATACACGCATAACGACACGAAAATATATTTGAGATTAAACAGAAATCAAAATGAACAAAGGTGAATTGGCAAATTGTACCACGTTTCGCCTGGAATAACACGAAAAGAATGTCCAGCAAAACTAGGTGTTATGTAGGCTCATAGGTGGCGGAACCTGGAGGGCCGAATGGGTCTAGGCTCCCCACTTTTTTTCCTTGGAGGGCCTAGCCCTCCCACTTTTAAATTTCGAATTTGCCGAAATTAGTTATAACATAATTGGTATTGGGTCCATTGTTAAAGTAAATTGTTTTCATGTAAGACTAAGAACCGGAAGGATTTTTTTGGGCGTCGGAAGGATTCGTCGGAAGGATTCGTCGAAAATTCCCCCCCCCTGGAAAAAATCCTTCCTGGGCGTCGGAAGGTTTTTTTCCAGGTGGGGGCAGCAGGGGATTTTTCCAAAATTCTTTCCAGGGGGGACCAAAAACGGTGAAATTTGTTTTTTGCCCCTCGAAATTGAAAAAACAACCTCTTTTTGCTAATAATTTCAAAATCCGGGGGAGCCAAGCCCCACCCCTTCCGACGCCCATGCTAAGAACAACAAGTAATTACAATTATGTGCTCAACACAGTGTATTGTATGATAGATGGGGTTCTGTGTAGATAGGGGTCGTTGAGGGCTTATCAAATTTTGAATAAAGTTGCTTAACACTTTCAGTCCCGCGAAAACCCCAAATCTTGCAGAGTTTGCAATCCTATAACTCGCCAAGCGATTGAACTAGAGAGCTATCCAAACCATCCACGGATTCAGCAAGTCTTGCAGTCAAATTCGAAAATAAAACGTTTTTCGTCTTCGGTGGGGGGGATTCCTGGAGGTGAAGTCACAAAGAAAGCATGTTTTGGAAATTTTAGCCACTTTTGTCCGGCCCTGGGCTCCAATCCATTGATCCACTCTTTTGGCTCAAAGTTTTGTTGAAAACTGGGTCAAAATCTGCGTCTATAGAGCCCTGGATTGCCTTGCTAGCATATCTGTAGCAAAAATTATGGGTCAAAAACCCAGTTTTTGGCCTAATTCAAAACTTTTCAGAAAAGGTATCATTTTCCCTTTCAGGGCAAACTTTGGCCAGCCATAACTCGGCAGCAGATTGAGCTAGAGAGCTGTTCAAACCCTGTAATGACTAGTGGCGTTGTGTAGTTTATAACAAATTTTTTTTTTTAATTTAATTTGGTTGAGGAGTTTTGGGCCAATGGGATCATG
>Ga0210059_1003034_pt1 | contig 26666 bp, 16 predicted proteins | sample Ectturendosymbi2_FD_188042 | JGI IMG/M metagenome (GOLD analysis project Ga0210059, IMG submission 188042) | Ecteinascidia turbinata endosymbiont from Florida, USA - Sample 2 (SPAdes) (version 2) | ecosystem: Host-associated > Tunicates > Ascidians > Unclassified | place: Key West, Florida... | reverse complement strand
CTGAAAAGTCTAGGGTAGTGTAGAAGTCGGTCATGTTGATCAATGATTTTGATAACTTTCGTAAAAAGTGTACCCATTGAAAATATGTTTATTGGATAGCTGGTGTTAACAGCATCACATATTCGTTCAAAAATCATTGCGGTCTCGTTTCTAATATTAGAAATCATTGTTTTGATTGTAACCTTGATGTTCAGGGAATCATAGTAATAATTTGGACTTTGAAGTTTTAAAATTATGTGCGAGTGTGTATTTTGTCTTGGGATTCGATTAAAATCAATATTGGGTGCATGTAGCACATTTCCTCTTTTCTTTTGGCGTTTTTTTCGCCAAACGTGAAAGTGGCAGCTGGGCGAAGTGGCGACTAGCTTTGCCCTGGTGTCAATATGATCTGTGGATAAATTTACATTTCTTCACGATTTGTATGTATAAACATTGTTTTCTGCCTGTGTTACTTGTTTTTGTAATGAAAAGTTGAATTGAAATTCCTTGCTCTCTGCCTCATAACCATTATTACAGCTCGCTTCCTTCACCTGTATGCTTGCCTCACCTGCTCATCTCTTCCCTGTCCACATGCCTACCATCATCTGTGTTATGTTGATGTCTTCACCCATTGCTTGCCCACCTTCATCTGTGTTATATTGATGTTCATTGTGTTTTTTTATTTTCTATCTGTACTAAAATTGCACTCCTTTTTTGTAAATGATTTGTTCGATTTTATTTTCTTGTACATTTTTCTGGCCTAATGCCATTGTCTGTTTTCTTGTTTGGTACTGCACTAAATAGAAATTTATATTGTAGACACTGCACTAAAATTTTTAATTTTACTGTTTCATGATTTTATTTTTGTTTCTGGTTATTCCTTAGCAAGACAAAAAATTTTAAGACATTTACTTCGATATATGTACATAATTGTCTTTTAAAAGTGCTGTTCAATCTGTATGTGTTTTCGTTAGAGTTGTGTATTTATCTTATATATGGCCTTTTTGAAGCTTTCTGTCTTTTTTGCAGTTCAGGTGCCTTTCTTACCCAAGACAACTAGGCAACCCTGCATAGTATATGCAGGGCCTCTAAGAGAAACCTTTTTAGGAGGAACAAAACTCATTTGGGGCCCCTAAGACTTGCAAAATTATTTTGAAATAACTAAAAGTTGAGTCTAAATGATCCGCATCAAACTTCAACAAGAAGTGCTCATTTATTGATCTATGAAACATTATATTAAAACATACTTTCTACTGTATTCAAATAATTTCACAACATTATCATTTTTTGAACATGACTTTTGAATAGGCATACCATAATTTTTGTGACTGAAAACTGGGACCCTTCAAAATAACAAGCCTTATCAGAGAAATGTGGTTCATGTCGTACTTGGAAAATGTAGTTTTTTCAGATTCCTACTGTGAAGACACCAATAAAACCTGAAACAATGCATTTTACTAAAAACCGAAACAATGTTCAAAACAAAATTGCCCAATCATACTTTTCCATAGACTACACTTTCTTCAGTAAATCTTTGCTCGATTTTATTTTCTCATAAAAATCACAGTAGCAAAAGTCAGAATTAATTTTACAGGTGATATGGAGTTTCACATTCTACTCCATTCTGCTTCTGTTATCAGACCACATGTTATGTATGATAGAAAAAAATATTTCAACGGGTGTGGATGTACCAGGTGTAGGACTGATAACTGAATGCCTAACTGGGGCGTTTTGGTAGGCTGATCGTGACCCCGGAAAAAGCCTTTAAACCGGGACTGTTCTGGCTAAAACGGGACATATGGTATGCCTCCATTTAAATGTTCATAGTAAAATCTTACTAAGGAAGAAATCAGAAAAAGATCCTAATTTAACTATTATATAAGTGCTTTTCTGGCTTTCTGATAAGTAAAATTTATAATAACATAATCAAAACCAACTTGTTTTCTAGATTTTAAGCAATGATAGACTGACTCAATGCTTAATCTTGCTAGGTCAACAAGTCGAGTTTGTGATGTCAGTAGATGGCAAATAATTTTTTACGAGTTTAAGCTTGCCTAAAGATCTTTCAGTACATGCTACTTAAGACAATTATTAGGCTGAATGCCGAATACTGTTTTTTGATCGCACCTGCAAACATAATTCTTATCATTTTCTTCACAAGTTAACTGGACAGCACTACCTCACTAATCTTTGAGATACCATTAACACAATGTAAATAGATTGGAAATATCTCGCAAGACATGTTATGCCAGCTGCTGAATGGTGTCACTTTCCTCCTGACTTCTCAACTGAACCTTAACACATTAAAAACTTTACACAGTTAGAGTTAGCAATATTGCCCTTGTTGTTCTCATATGTTTCTACAAACTATACTCCATACCATACAAAGGCGAAAACTTCAGTGCATTACTTCTCCCACAAGTGAAACTTAAAATTTGTTTTACCAGCCTGGTGTCAAGCAAAATTTCGACTTCACGCCATGTGCGCATGTACCTGAGTAATATTCTACATGTGAAATATGCCGACAAAAGTGATGATTAGGGCTTAGGGTTTATTGGTTAGGTGTGTCAGATTAGGGTTAGAAAAAGAAATGAAATTGAGGTCCAATATTTTTCAGTGGCTAATGCTATTCCCATATACAGTAGCTTGTGGGTATCTGACATCTAACCAAAAACTATTAATTTACACAACAAAAAAGTAATCGTCATACTTTATTCTTTACTCTGAGAAGCAAAATAACTGACAAACAATAGTATGTCAGAAATTTTGCAGAGGTCAGAAATTCCACTTGACACTGGTATTGCCCAACTGGTGGAATAGAGTCAATCGAGGTTGAATAAAACATTGCTGATGAAATGAGACTGTGACCTCACTGAGTAACTGTATCCTTGGATTGAGCCTACAGCAAGGATGATGGAACAGAATGAAATATTTTGGCAAGCAACTATTGCCTCTATTCACTGCAAGCCACAATAAATAGCCACACGGGCCACAGGCTGGCAACTACTGCTTCAAAGCATTCTGTCGAAATACTATAAGTGGTTAGTTTCTCCTGTATGGTTGAAAATCTTCAGATTTCTGGGCATGTCTGCTAATCCTGGTTTCATATTTGATCAAAGCAGGGTTCCCAACCTGGGGTGCATTTATCCGAAGGGGCAGATTTAAAACATATATCAGTTGATATTATTATCAAAAGTCATTATATGCTTATTGTTAAATATATCTATGAACAATCATGATGAAATATTTTGTCATGAGAAATTTTAAGGGTACATATGTCCAGGCTTTTTTTACAGGTGTTTTACGGACCCGATTCAGGTCTCTACAATCAGAGAAAATTATCAAGGCGCTCAAAACACCTAATTATATGACATTTAGTCAGAAATTTTTCGGGTCTCTATAGGTCCATACTGGGTAGCTAATGTCTTCCTTAACATTGAATTCCAACAAAATGAGTTACTGCTAATAATTATCAATGCATCACGTGAAGCAAAGGCACTGCCAGCAATTCACATTAAGACACATCACACTAGCTTACAAAATCCTTTAGGCCAAAGCAGTTTTATCACCAGAATCAATTTCGCTATATTCTGAGTTTGTTAGTGACAAATACTAAAAATGTTCCTTCAGTCATGGGCTCCTTCGTAGCTGTTGGGCCCCAGAACAATGTACCTGCTGCACCCCCCTCCCATAGGCCCTGACTATATGGCTTGTCTTGTTTCATATAATAAAAGTGCACCTTGGGTAAGCTGAGAACAAGACTAGGAATATTCAAGTGCTTTTGATAAATGTCATGTTCGTTGGAGTCGCTTCTGTATATCTTCTCTAATGACAAATTGAATATTTGATTTTTATATATACCGAGGTGTTTTCAAATGTGTAATGTTTTATGCAAATTTGAGAAAACTTTTGTATGTATTGCCATGTGACTGTTGAAAAAAAGTAGAAAAACAACTAAAGTTTACTGTTTTATTTTAAACTGTACAACACAACATAAGGTACATTGCTTAGCCCATTGTTAACATATATGACCTTGCCATTCATTCACTGTTGTTATTCCAGGTTATATTAGTTGCAATGTTCTATATGCAAATAATTATTGCTCTAAAGTTGTTTGAAATGTCAACAAGGTAGTGTTATAGTTTTATTGTCTTGGGTGTTTTTGAATGTTTATGAGAAATCATGACCAGTTAGGCTACACACATTACAGTAATTACATTTTAAGTTTTTTTGTTACAGATAAATTTGGTATATTTTTAGAATAGATTTGGTATATCTTTTGAAAGAAGAAACTTTAGCAACACTGTTCCATAGGCGTATGGCTACCTTGCTGCACACTACCAACAATAAAGCCATTCTTGAAAATACAGTAGTCTGTTGTTAGGCCTGAATCAAATAATTGAAGTTAATAGTATTAACAATGCCATTGACTGAACCAAACAAATTGTTTGAAATGAAATGGGCCTAACTGAAACACGGGTCCCACTTACTAACCCAAGGCCTATATGTATCATTAGCCTGGAACCGGACTGTGGTGACAAAGTTACTACTGTTTTGTACTGTATGTTTCAGATGTCCAGGACAAACAACTTTGGTTCAGGCCCTTCTGATGAAAGGTCATTTCGTACAGTTTTTTCAGGTGTTGCCAATGAACCAATCGCTTTTGTTTCAGTGTGTGGTGTGAAGCAAGGTGGAAAAAGCTTGTTTTGTAGACTGTTGATTCGGTATTTAAGTATTTTGGAGCAGAAAGGGGTGAGTTTGTTTCATTGCCATTTTTCATCTTGGATGTTTGGTAATTTTACACGAGCTTTTGAAGTGGTTTCGGTTAGCTATATCCAACCCAAATGGCTTAACGAGCCAGAATTTATGTCACTGTCTTACCCTGGGCTGCACACTGAATGACACATTAATGAGGGCCACACATTGAAAGGCTTACCTTGATTTTAGCATAATAAATTTAGTTTAAGCTAATGTACTGAACGACTGAAAGGTTCTAATCCTATCTGCAACGGTAACAGACGTGATTAAGTGGCACTGCAGACCACTTCTATCAAAAAGGCGAAATTCAAAATTATCAAAATAAGAATAGCTTGTCAGTATATACAGGATATTTTACTGCAGCGAAAACCTAAGCTGGGTGCATTGGCTGCGGGTTGGACATGCGGATGGTTTAGGTAGATAAAATCGGCAGGACATGCGGCTGGTTTCGGTAGATACAATCATTCGCTTTGTTGTTATTTTGCCATGTTTTACACACAAATAATAAGAATGTCAATCCTAGTCAGGCAGGGACGCATCCAGGGGTCTGTTTGGCTGTCATGACAGGCCCCTTTGTACTGCAGGTCCTCAGCATTAAAGCTGATAAAATATCAAACACTATCACTACAGGTCTTTAACACTTTGGCGTCCGGCTGCTTTTAGGGATTTCCGAGAAAAAAAGAAACAAATGTGGCTTTGTGTGGGAATCTCTCCGCCCCTATAAGGGTTACGGACTAGGTCGAAGTGTCAAAAGATGCAGTAAGTCTTCTAGTCTGCACTCGAAAAAAATTTTTTGCTTGGGGAGTGCAGTGTTTTGTGACAGACGTCATAAGTGGAGGACTTTTGGGCCAACTTGGCCCACTTTGCCTGGCCCTGGGCGCCAACCGTTAGGTGGTAGTATTTTGCTGAAGTTTTTACTGGAAACTAGGCTACAATCTAAGTCTTTTGATACTTTGGATGACCTTCTGGGGTTTCGGGTTCAAAAGTTGTGATGTAAGTTAGTAAAAATATTTGACTAATTAGCTAATTAGATAAATAATTAATTTGTCTATTTTAGATCATAACTTTTGAACCAGAAATGCTGCAAAGTCGATCAAAGGCCCAAAAGACTCTGACTCGAGCCTAGTTTCCAATGAAAACTTGAGCGAAACACTTTGGCCTAGCGGTTGGGCCCTAGGCCAAGCAACATGAGCCAAAATGACCCTAAAACTATTTCACTTATGACGTCAGTCACTAAAAATCCGCTTCCCCAACCAAAAAATTCTTTTTCAAGTGCAATCTACTAGACTGGCCGATCCATTTGAGCTCTTGAACAGCTCTCTAGCGCAATCGGTGGAGGAGCTAGGGTGTTAGTAAGGCAACCGAAAACTGCTGATTTTAGGTCGAAATCCAAGTACGAGTATACCGCAGGCTGGCTCTCAACGTGTTAAATAATTAATTAATTTGTTCATTTTAGATCATAACTTTTGAACCAGAAATACTAGAAAGTTGATCAAAGGCTCAAAAGACTCTGACTTGAGCCTAGTTTCCAATGAAAACTTCAGTGAAATACTTTGGCCTAGTGGTTGGCCCTAGGCCAGGAAACATGAGCCAGAATGACCCAAAAACTACTTCACTTATGACGTCACTCATAAAAAATCCGCATCCCCAACCAAAAAATTTTCTTCGGAGTGGAGACAAGAAGACTGGCCGATCCGTTTGAGCCATTGAGCAGCTGTCTAGTGTAATTGGCAGAGGAGCTATGGCGTTGGTAAGGCAACCAGAAACTGCTGTTTTTTAGGCCAAAATCTAGGTACGAATATATCGTAGATTGGCTCTCAAAGTGTTAATGCGGGTGATTAGGAACAGGTAACAACATTTCCCTTCAAATGTTGCATATTTCTATTACGAAACAACAACGTCGCTGCCTTGTCTAAGTAGCATCTGTGCAATGACATGAAACAATCAACATTTCTGAATGCTCTAAATTGATATTGCGTCGCATGCACGTGTTTTGGAATTTCCTAGTCTGGAAGTGCCAACTCCAATGCAAGCAAAGCTGTCTTAACACTTTGAGAGCCAGTCCACAATACATTCGTACTTCGATTTTGGTTGCCCAACACCCTAGCTCCTCCGCCGATTGTGCTAGAGAGCTGTTCAAGGGCCCAAACGGATCGGCCAGTCTAGTAGATTGTACTAGAAAAAAAATTTTTGGTTGGGGATGCGGATTTTTTGTGACTGACGTCATAAGTGAAGTAGTTTTAGGGTCATTTTTGGCTCATGTTGCCTGGCCTAGGGCCCAACCGCTAGGCCAAAGTGTTTCGCTGAAGTTTTCATTGGAAACTAGGCTCGAGTCGAAGTCTTTTGGGCCTTTGATCGACTTTGTAGCATTTCTGGTTCAAAAGTTATGATCTAAAATAGACAAATTAATTAATTATCTAATTAGCTAATTGGTCAAATATTTTTACTAACTTACATCACAAATTTTGATCCCGAAACCCCAGAAGGTCATCCAAAGTATCAAAAGACTTGGATTGTAGCCTAGTTTCCAGTAAAAACTTAGCGAAATACTACCACCTACCGGTTGGCGCCCAGGGCCAGGCAAAGTGGGCCAAGTTGGCCTAAAAGTCCTCCACTTATGACGTCTGTCACAAAAAACCCGCACCTCCCAAGCAAAAATTTTTTTCGAATGCAGACTAGAAGACCTGCCGCGTCTTTTCAGACTTTTACCAGGTCTGTAGAGCATACCGGACCGGAAAATTTCTGTGCAAAGCCATGTGCGTTTAGGCATTTTTTTCGAAAATCCCTGAATCCTAGCGGACGCCAAAGAGTTAAGCTCATACACTGCCACACACATGCAGAGCTGTTTTGTAATATTTCGCTTCATGGTGAGAGGACACGGTCTCCAATCGTGATCATTTTGTTTTGCAGTTTCAACCAAAATTTTATCTGCTGTTTACACCTGCTAAATTATGACAAAATTAAATACATTTAGGCCTTCCTCAGGGTCACACCAGGTAATGCGAGTTCGTTTCCACTGAAACTATATTTTTGCAAGGAATTTCTGATTGAAAGGTGCGACAGCTAGCCTCAGAAATTATGGTCGCATTATCTGAACAAAATATTGGTCAAGTGTTGTACTTCGAAGATATCCTTTTTAGAATTGAGCAGTTGATGATGTTGTTTGTTGTGCAAGAAGTTCTGTCTTGATTTTGAGTAATTTACTTTTACATTACGATGTAAAATCATCACAGCAATTGCAACTCAATAGTTCTTCTACACAGTGAGTCAGCAAGTATATTTATAGCATCGTCATTTTGATAGACAGCGCTCCACAGGCGCAGTTGTGCAGCTGATTGTCTGCATCGATTTTAGTGCATGTACGTATGGATAAACAGCTCTCATTGCTGTATGGCTGTAGCGTTGCCAGACATCTCTTGAGAAAAAAAGCCAAACCATGTCTGAGAAAAAGCCAAACCGGTTAAAAAAGCCAAATTATTAAACAAACAAAATCTAAAATTCTTTATTAGTTGTAGGACATTTTAGAAGAATAAAGTTGTAGCATTACCTTTGCACTCTACAGGAACAATTCCAAATCTTCATATTCCACATTTTCTACAGTGTTTCCATTCGAGCCTTTGGTATTATAGGTTGCCAGATATGCTACAACTTTATTCTTTTATGGATTTCCAGATAACTTTTGAGAAAATACACTAATCACTGTCCAAAAAGCCTAAACTCTTTTCAGAAAGACATTTGAAAAGCCAAAACACCAGTCTGATAGTATGTGCCAAGTGCATCCAAAAAAAGCCAATCATTCAAAATGAAAACCAAACAAATCTTTTTGACAACAAATGGCTCAAAAAAAAGCCAATCTGGGAACCCTGTTTGGCTGACATTTGCTGAATGTTCGACAATCGAAGTATCTTTTCAGCACCATGTTCGTAGGAACAAACAGCAATTGTGATGTAATAAATGCGCAAGTTGGAAATCTTTCCTTGTGTGTTTTGACAATGAGATCCATACCACTATCTATTGCACTATCTATACCACGCTCAGCTCCTTGCGGAACTGAGCAAACAACGATAGATACCGGTTGCAACCCAGCACTCCCACGCAACTATGTTGATCATCCAGCAGACTGCAACCTCTTCAAAACTACAACCTTATTAAATTTGCACTAATTCGGCCATCAACTTTAAACCACGATAGAAATTTATGAACTTTTGAGGGCGCCCAACGAGACAACCTGTTTTGCAGGATTTTTTTGGGTGTCCCAACGCCTTAATTTTATTTTTGCATGAAATTGTTTAGTGTTTGTGCCAATTAACTCTCTCTCTCTCTCTATTCTAAATAGTAAGTTGAACTAGGCTACTAGTTCAGCTTGATTGGATTTTAGGTAGAGCTTGATCCATAAAGCATTTTTTTGGTCGATACCAATGTTTTTTTTTCATGCTGATAACTGCTGATATTTTGCAACACTCAAACCACAGTTGAGAGACAGTACTGCAGTGTGATGAAGAAGCATATAACATGGAATTTTGCACAAACCTGGGTCACTAAGATAGCCAATCACCACGGCATGTGGGCTACCCTGATTTGTTCGCAGGAAGCCATCTGCTTACCACGCAAAAACCTGAGAATGAATGTTATGTCTCAGACCGGTTTGGGACGATTGCTGAGTGGTCTGAATATTGCACACTACTTGTCTTGATGTAGTCAGAAGGCTGCGGTCATAAGGAACAGGACAGAGAATTTTCGTTAATTAATCAGAGATGAAGTAGCAACTCGTTTTTTCCTAACACTCTGTGCAGAAAACTAAGGTAGTGACTTTTATGAGCAAATATTGCTGATATGCTGTGTATCGGTGGAATTTTGCCAATATGATACTTTGGCAACATCGCAAAATCCATCAGTCGATTTTCAGTCTTACCCCTCTCAGTCCCGTGTGAGCCACTTTTTTTAATTTTAAAAAATTTGTGCAAAGCCAAAACTCGCCAGGCGGTTGAACGAGAGAGCTATTCAATCCCTTTATGGATTCAGCAAGTCTTGAACTGCTGATAAAAAAAATGTTTTTTCATTTTGGGTTTGTGCTCTTCAGGGGTGAACGTCACAAGTAGGGGTGTTTTTGTGTTATTTTGGCCGTCTTTGCCTGGCCCTGGGAACCGTTCCAATGGGCCATTTTTTGGACTGAAAGTTTCATTGATAATTTGGTCAAAATCTGCATCTATAGAGCCCTTGGTTGACATTCTAGATAATCAGGAACTAAAATTATGGCTCATAAACCAAAAATAGACCACCATTTTGCTCCCTCAAAAGCCACTCTGGGGGGAATTTCACCCCAGGTAATAACTCGCCGTCAGATTGAGCTAGAGAGCTGTTCAAACCCTCTAAAGACTCGTGAAGGTATGTAGTTTGCAATAAAAACAAACGTTTCAGTTTAGGATGTCTGTTTTTTTCTAATGCTTATATAATGATAGGATGTTTATGTTATTTTTTGCTGACTTCAGCATTTTTGCCCGACCTACCTTTAACACATTGAGAGCCGTCGTACAATATATTCGTACTTCGATTTCGGCCTAAAAAACAGCAGTTTTCGGTTGTCCAACGCCCTAGATCCTCCGTCGATTGTGCTAGAGAGCTGTTCCAAGGCTCAAATGGATCGGCTAGTCTAGTAGATTGCACTTGAAAAATTTTTTTTTGGTTGGGGGTTATAAATTTTTTGTGAGTGACATCATAAGTGAAATAGTTTTGGGGTCATTTTGGCTCATCTTGCCTGGCCTAGGGCCCAACCGCTAGGCCAAAGTGTTTTGCTGAAGTTTTCATTTGAAACTAGGCTCGAGTCAGAGTCTTTTGGGCCTTTGATCGACTTTGCAGCATTTCTGGTTCAAAAGTTATCTAAAATAGACAAATTAATTAATTATCTAATTAGCTAATTAGTCAAATATTTTTACTAACTTACATCGCAACTTTTGAACCCGAAACCCCAGCCGGTCATCCAAAATATCAAAAGACTTGGATTGTAGCCTAGTTTCCAGTAAAAACTTCAGCGAAATACTACCACCTACCGGTTGGCGCCCAGGGCCAGGCAAAGTGGGCCAAGTTGGCCCAAAAGTCCTCCATTTCTGACGTCTGTCACAAAAAACCCGCACCTCCCAAGCAAAAAATTTATTTTTCGAGGGCAGACTAGAAGACTTGCCGCATCTTTTGACACTTCAACCACGTCCGTAACCTGAACAGGAGCGGAGATATTCCCGCGCAAAGCCACGTGCCTTTACGTTTTTTTTTTCCGAAAATCCCCGAAAGCAGTCGGACGCCAAAGTGTGAAAACCCTCAGGAGCCATTTTAGTGACACAAATTTTTTTTTTAGTCTAGCCCGTTTTTGGTTACATTTTGGGACTTTGAAGGGTCCGAATGGGTTTTTAGCGTTCTTGGTTCCAAGATTAGGACCAAAAAACCTTAAAATTAATTAGGGAAATTCCCCAAAGGTATTGAGAAAAGCCCCTGACTAATTGACTGTTTTTTGGCTTAACTTTCGAACCAGACATGCTAGAAAGTCAATCAAGGGCTCTAAAGACTCGTATTTCGTATTTGAGTCAGGAATCCAGCAAGAATTCGATATGCAATGTCCGCACGTTGGATCCACGGATAACATCATAACAATAATCACGAAACAGACCCCAATCCAGGGGTCATGAGCCAACAAGGCCAAACAAAATTATACATTTAAAAAAAAAATCTATTGTACAAGAGTTCAAGAGTCTTCAGAGGGTTTGAATAGCTCTCTAGCTCAATCTTGCTGGTGATTGCGACTGGCCAAAGGTTGGCCTGAAGAGGCTTATGGCTTTTTTCAACTTTTGCTGAAAACTAGGTTTTTCAGCCATGAGTTTGGCTCGAGACATGCTAGCAAGTCAATCAAGGGGTCTAAAGACTCGTATTCGAGTCAAGAATGCGAAAAATATTTGGGACAAAAAAATGGCCCATTCAGCCAGAGCCCAGGGCCAGGAAACCAAGCCTACAATGCAAAAACACCCTTCCATTGTGACGTAGACAATAGAAAACTCCAAACCCAACCCAAAATTTTTTTTTTCAATCTCAGGTACAAGACTTGCTGAATCCATAGAGGGTTTGAACACCTCTCTAGCTCTGGCTACTGGCAAGGTATAGCTTTGCAAACTTTTCAAATATTTTCAGGAAAAATTGGGCCCACGGGACTGAAAGGATTAAGAGAAAATGTGGTTTTATGCTGAAAAGTGATATGAAAAGCTGCACCTCTACGACAGACCCCTTTTTTCCAGGCTAGATGTGCCACTGTAGTCAGGCTACAATTTGGAATTCTCTACTGAAGTCTAAGAAGTTTCAAGTACAATGGAACATATCACAAAGGTGTAGTTTATTTATAGGTTATACAATATTTAAGATAACTAGCAATTGAGTGAAAGAACACTGCATGGAGGGACAACAAAACTCACAGAAAATGCGAATATTCAGAAAACAAAAGCTATGCAATGCACATTGAAACAAAGGCAAGCGGGGGGCAGTAAACTGAGTAATACTGGTTAGTACACTAGGAATGACCAGCATAAAATCAGATCAAACTTGCACACAGGCCAATATGCTGGCAGCATTCCCTCTGTAGTACATTCTCACTGCGTACTTTCCAGTAATATTCCATTCGTGATTCAAAGCAATGTACTTGCTTGCAAACAGCCCAACAGTTGACATGATAGCCTGCAAACCTACATTACCGCAGTTGGTCGCTGTTTCCTATGGCGTATGCGAACACCCAGTGCTTTTGTTCACTGGCATTCTATATCAAACCATTTAACGTTATGTTTTTCTGACTACACTTTCAAGTGTATTGGAGTTTTTTTTTGTCTATATATCTGAATATAAATGAAAGAGGCATTTACTGCAGAGTTCTATTGGAAAGTTTTTAACGGACAGAGGTGAGAGCTTGTTATATTGCCTTGCATTGGCTTGACAATTTCAAGACATCAGATTGCTTAGTTGGGAGATTGATTTGTGCTCCTGCAACAACTAGGTTGACCCCTCTGTGGAACTGTAATCGACTGACTACAACTGACAGCGCAACACCCTAGATACCTACACCTCTGACCACAGCCAAGGATAGGTATTGCTGGAACTACTGTTGTTGCCTTAGATCACCAGACACGCTTGCAGGGAATTAAGTTTCTTTGCAAGGCTGCCCAAAAAGTGGCAGTGTATTTGCCATACACACCAGGGGTTTCACTCGTGACTGGTTGAAAGCAATAGTTGTTAACAGTGAACACGCTGGGAGCCGGTGTATGATACACTTGTACTTTGAGACCCTGCATTAGCCACTATTTTTGTGCCACTATGTAACTCCATAACTCGCCAGATGATTCACTTAGAAAGCTCTTGAAACCCTCAAACAATGCAGCAAGTCTTCTTGTTTGCATTTAAAAAATTGAAAAGTTTTGGGTTTTTGACAGTTGATGTCATAAGTGGGGTTAGGTTTAGTCCATTTTGGCCCAGATACCAGGCCCTACGTGCCAACCATTAGAGGGAATTTTAGCCTAAAGTTTTTATTGGGTACTAGGCTATAGTCCAAGTCTTTTGAGCCTTTGATTGGCTGTTTCTAGAGTTTCTGTTTCAAAAGTTATGGCCTGAAAACAAACAAATCAATTATTTATTTAATTAGGGGATTAATTCCAAGGGCTGGGGGCATTGAGTAAATCTTTGCTGGTGAGGTCATTCCAGGCTGATTATATTTCCTTTTGTAGTGGTGATGAATCACGAAATTCCTAAGAAGCATCGGTTGTGTCATTTTCTTTCCCATGAGAGGGTTACTTGTTAAGAGAGGGAAGAAAAGGCCTTTACAGGCATGCGAGTGAGATAATGACAGGAAACATGTCAGAGACAGGTCTGTAGTGGGGTGGAGGCCAAGGCCATCATGTCAGATTCGTAGGAATTAGGGACGCTTGTGACCAGCTTTCTTTTCCAAAAGTCGCATTGGATATTTTTCCATTTTGGTTTTTATAGCAGTGTCAAACGGTTTAGAATAGTTTCTGTTTGGATTAATTGATTGTCAAAACCATTGTGACATTGTTTTCTTGTTTCGGCTTAGTGTAAATAATTAGTTTGATCATGGTCAATGTAAAAAGTGACTTTCCTCTAGGATGGGCAACGGGCACAGACAAAAATTCCATGTTACATATTCAAAGAGTAGGCTTAGCATTTTGTAGGATTTTGTGGCTAGTGTGGTATTTAATGTCCTAATCCTGTTTTTAACAGTTCAGCAATATAGAGCAAAACTTCAAAGAAAGCATCGCAGATGATTTTGACCTTTCTCTTCCTACTGAGAGAAGTTCATCTGCAAGTGAACCAATTTACATCAAGACAAAGCATCATTCAAAGGTGTGTTGATGAAGTAATACGTTTTTCTTGTTTATTAGCAGGTTTTTTTAAGGAAAAAGTTAGGTACCTGGTATGGACCTGTAGGGACCCGATTTCTCTGATTCTAGGGATCCGATGATAAATTTTCTCTGATTCTAGGGACCCGAATCGGGCCCCAAAAACACCTTAAAAAAAACCTGTTTATTAGTTAAAACATTGAACTTTGTTCTGGAAAATATGGCTTTTCATGTTGCATCGTCAATTTACTTGGAAATTGATGTTCAAAATTGCATAGGAGCTCTCAATATGCTGTATGCATAACTGCTTTAAATCACAAGTGTAGGCCACAGTGGAAAAATGTATCCAAAATGTAAATTTTGCAGCAATAAAGCATGAGCAAAATATGTTACTTTTAATTGCTTTGTTGCCAAACTGTTCATATCAGTTTTGATAAACATAGTGGCTTGAATTTTGGTAGAAATTTTGGAAGAACTCAGCTGAAAGTTCATTTGATGAAAACGTTGTTGGTTGGACCTTAGATTGGTTCAGGTCTAGACTTTAAAACTACCTCAAACTCTTTCACTGCCTTTTATATTGTTAAACTAACTGCGGTCAGTGTTTTAGGGTGTTTTGAGAGACCAAAACAGTCTTATAAATTTTTTCAACAGTCTGTCTCTTTGTATTCTCTGTAGAACCTTGCTTTACAACCATGTCCCTAAAGCAGGCACGCTGCTATTGCAGGCACTTTTTGTCTGCTGCCAAATTAACTCCTCTTTTGTTTATTCTGATCAAAGTCAATGAAGTGGTCACTTTGCTGTTCAGAATTGCAACCATTATATAGATGCCAAAAGTAGAAAAAATTGTATGTTGGAAAGTCGCTACATGTAAAACATGCAAACAGTTTTTCAGTATAATACTAAAAGCCATAGAATTATCCATTCAATATCAGTCGTTGTGATGCAAAATATTGTTTATTATGTATTATTGCCTCTCTGTTGTGATAAACTCCACGAGCAACTCTTGATTTCTGATAGTATACAACAAGAGTCTCCAAACTTTTTTGTCAGAGGGTCATGTAAGCTACTACACAGCAGTTGGATTACCGGACATTTTATGTAATGTGATTGTTTCAGGATATGTAACATTTGACCAAATCGACAAACATTTTAGAAATGAATTATTTTTGAAATTATTATTGGATGAAATGGCCTCACCAGCTGGATGGAATGGCATCACAATTTGGATTTTCCCGCATATCATAGTTTGGAGGACCCTGGTATAGAATGTCATATCTCAAAGTGTGGTAAACTTTGTTTTGCTCATAGGCTTTCCAGACAGCATAATTATTCTAGAGACAAAATTCCAAGAAAATTTCCAGAGCTGCATTGCGTTGTGAATTACTCCAGGAACTGCTTGGCTAGAGCCAGGATTTTTAACTCATGTATCATCTTAAAACCAATGCAATATGCTGCTACAGCCAGCCCAAACGCTCCAGTGATTGTATAAGTGAACAGGCCAGGACAGCTGAGAAGTTCCAAAAAACAAAGACTCGACTGAAAGTGACAAAGTGATGAATGTGGTGGAACCGCAAATTCCACAATGATGAAAATGTTTTTTTTCTGTAATATTTTGATCACTTTGGTCACTGAAACATTTCAGTCATATGTCCCAATGTCCTATGGCAGTATCAAATCTCGTCCTAACAGTATATATTTTCAAGCACAGTGACTGAATTGACTTATTTTTTTTGGTCATTTAAAAAAAATTCACTTGATGACTGAAAAATAATCAGTGATAAAATGACAGCTGATGGATGGGAACTTGTTTTGTTGCATTAGATTGAAACTTAAAAATTTTTTTTGTATAATCTACCATGTGAATAGAAACAATTCGTTGAAGCAACTATGGTAATTTTTACATACATAAATAGTTGTTGTATCTGAAAGTTTCTGAGTAGTCACCCAAGCCAAATCTTTAAAAAACCTGGTAATGGTGTGTGCTCAGCATCATTAAAAACTATCGATTTTTTCACTGAGACAAGGCTTAAAAACTTCTGTACTTTTGAATTTATTTATGACATTTTTTCTCTACTTGATTTCTCGTTTGTTTACCCATATCACATTTACTGAAAATTACGCATAAACTACCGAAGCGTGTTCCACTAGTGCATGCCTATTTTATTTAAATACAAGTTTATTATGTAACATTCATCAGGTTGGGGATGAAACATAAAAAACGGTTGAAAGTGATGATAACATATAATAGTAAAAATATGATCCAAGAGCAAAAAAGCACACTGAAGTTCAATGCTATTTCCAAAATTGTGAATATATTTAGTATATCAATGGCTTTACTGCTCACCTTAGGACATGATTGTTCTGAACTTAGACAGTGTGCATACACTGCGTCATAGTTATAGTATTTTTATGATGCTACATTGAGCATCAAACAGGTAAGTAGTTTCTTGTTAGGTTTTGAAACCGTGATAAAAAATGAAGCCCCCTTTCACTCTTGCATTCCCTACATTAGATGTCAGCATGATATTGGCAATTGCTGGGATATTGGTCAATCTCTGTGAAGCTTGGTGTTATTAACACTGGCTGGCAGTTATGCATTAAAAATTTTCCACTCTTCGTCAGTTCAGTTTGCAAAATATGGGTAAAACCTTGACACTTATCAGTATCATCATGATGGGAGATTTGAGCCTGATTTGACAGAAATTTGTGTGTTATGAATATTTTGATGCGGCCAAAGATAGAATTACTATTGTGGTGTGGAAAGTGGTAGCTTAAATTAGTGATGATCTCATTCTCAAAATTCCGGAACACATTCTTTATTGCCTCTGAATCTCAGTACTAGCACTACTGGGTATGGTTGGTCATGACGTTCACCCTACAGGCAATTTGTATGCAGCAGTGCTCCCTCAAAAGTGTGTGAACAAATGAGGGCAATTTATCATTTTCGACCAACTGGCAACCCTGTTCTAGCCTAGGACTTCTCAAACTGTTTTGTTCTGCGGCCCATTTTAAAGATGGTTTTTCAATGCGACCCTTTTGATAGATAGCCTAGGCCTTAGATGTTAATGATACGTATAAATATCCCATTGCAAATCTCAACAGGCATTTTTGTCTATGGCAAAATCATAGAAATGCACACAATCCTCGAAAGTAACTATACAGTAATAAAACTACAAAGTAATGGAAACAGTAAGGTGAAAAATATTAACAAAAAACAATTCAATTTATAGAAGCTATCAAGCACAACCGATGGGATGGGTGTACTTGATAATTTGCACACAAATATCCATTCGTGGATTGATACAAATGCGGGACGAAGGACGTTCTCAACATTTGGTTGGTTTTTCGACTTGATGATTGTCAATTTTGAGAATGCCGCTTGACACAAATATGTTGTGCAAAAGGCTATGGGTGTATGAACGGCTGTATCAGAAATGACTGGGAATTCATTTCTTGTTCTTATCTAAAAATGACATAAATTATGTTTTGAAAATTCCAATCGCCAACTTTTGTCGTTTGAACACTCCGCAAAGTCATCCTCGGCATAGCAGAAATGTCGCTTCCTGAAATTTCAATTGCATATGATTTATGTGTCCAACTTTTCTTGAATCAAAGTCCAAAGTACTTTTGAAACTGTGCATCAAGCTTTTAACTTTAGTCTGAAACTACTGAGTGTGCTCTCAAAGAAGTTAGCCTAGCCCCTAGACTAGACCTAGAGTTCTAAACACAAGCATGCCTTTGTGTTGGAATAAATGCAATAAGGTCTATGTTGGTCAGTACGGTAATGCAATCATGATGTAACAAGGCATAACTTGTGCTTGGTTGATTATTATCATTTGATAGCTTAGGCAGACATCCTAGTAAACAACTGACAGCATGAAGCATGGTACTGTCCGTAAAAAGGCAGCAGAAATAGATTCACTGCAGGCCTACTTTCAATTTTCTTGAAAATATTGCAAAAACTTTTATATCATCTGATTTGTTAATTTGTTCGTGACCCCAAAATTACATTTTGCGAACCCAAATGGGGACGCGGCCCATAGTTTGAGAAGCCCTGTTCTAGCAAACTGTTGATTTGGAAGATGTGCATTTTCAGTCTGTCAAAAATGATAGCGATCAGCCTGAGGTGTGTCTGATGGAAAGACGTTTGTATTTGTGTTATTTTCTATGAATCTGAAACCACAGCATTAAAAATGGTGTATGCTATGTGTTTAGGTTGCTGTAATAGTTGTTGACACGCAAGGCACGCGTCCATGGAGTTTGTTTCCATGCGAAGATGAACAGATGATACTCGACTTCAGTGCAACTGTTAGCTCAACGTTTATATACAATACAAAAAATGACGGTTCTGAAGATCACATGCAAGTCATGCAGGTGGGAAATAACTTTTGTTTGAACTAGTGTGAAATTAACAGATCACTGGATGAAGCTGAATTTTCTGTGGTCACAAGTCATACTATATTCTAGTGCAGCCCAATGCCATTTAAATTATTCAAATAAAAGCATTCTCTTTTAATCTTATGCTCCTGATGCTTTACGTTGGCAAACACTTATGAGTGGCAAAATATCATGATGTGTTAGACAGGACAAGCTACGACTCGCCATCACGGTATTGTCAACAAAATGAAACTTATGAACTCTTCGTAGATGTTGGAAGTGCGACTGCACTCCAATAAAAGGTTAAGAGATTGTGGTTATTTTGGTGTATTTTAACAGAATGCAAACATTTTTGCCTTTTTTCAAGTTCTACTTTTATTTAATGCAGATGGTAATTGTTTAAGTTTCATGACAATTGACAACAGGTCAAAAACTGATTTGTGCTTCTTATCTAGGCAGTCGAGGTTAGCCCTACCAGATCTGTCTATATTTTCCCATGCAAATTAGGATTAGCTGCTTTCAGCTATAGCAACATTTCCTGCTAAACTTGACATGTGTCGTCTGTTACAGTGTTTTTTTAAAGCGTTTTGAGGAAGCGAAACGGTCTCAAACTTTTTCCAACGGTGTCTCAACGTACAGTACAACCACTCTGCATTACGACCACCAAAATGAACTGAAACCTCGCTTTATGATCATCTCAGTCTTCAGATAAAATAGTTGCGGTCTCTCAAAATGTCGTAACGGTCACCAACGTCAAACCTTTAAAAAAGCCCGGTCTGTTATATCACAAAATTTATGTAAATAGTTGTAAATGTAAATAATTGTAATGCACAGAAACCCACACGTTCCAAAACAAAAATAATTACGAAGAAACAAAACATAAAAAATGAAAGTAACACCTCATGAAATTTAAGAGCCAATATAAATGAAATTTATTTTGCTTACTTAATACTTTGAAAATACGAACTCTTGTAATTGATTGCAAAAAGTGCTTAAAGGTACAGCTTTAAATTTTGTTCCACTTTATTCCAAAGAGAAGCTTCTCTATAAGAAATTAATTTTTTACCGGCATTGCTTGAAACTCGATGAATAAAATAATTTTCTATATTAGCATATCTGGTTTGATAAGAATGAACAGCAGAAGTATCTTGAAAATATTCCTTATATATTTCTGGTAATTTTCCGTGGTGAAATTTGTGCATAAACTGTGCCAATTCGAATTGATAAATGTCATTCAGTTTTAATATTTTTAAGTTTTTGTACAATAGAGTTACGCGACATCTATATTTGCTGAAAATCATTCTCCGTAATATGTTGTTTTGTAACACTGACAATGGTTGTAGAACAGAGTTATTGGCTGTACCCCACGAAACAACGCAATATTGTAAGTGACAATGAACGAAGCCCAAGTATAACGATCTCAAAACATCAATGGGAACAAATTTACAAATTAAAAAAAACATGTTGCAGGCATATAGAAGTTTTATAGAAGTTTTCTTTTAATCAACTGAACATGGGATGACCAATACAATCTACTGTCTATTAACACGCGCAAATACTTCACACATGTCATTCCTTGCAATAATACATTATTAATATGAACATTGAGAGAGATCAGTTCAGTGGGACTGCATAAATATTTCGTAGACCTTTTCAACGTGTACACTGACTTTGAATAATTAATCGATAATTTCTTTAGGCGCATCCACTTGTCTATATTAGCTAATTCTGAGTTTACCAAGTCTTTCAGCACAACAAATTTTTATGAGACAAACTAAGTTACGTGTCATCTGCATAAAGTACTGTGTTAAAAGCAGAGCAATTTGGAAGATCATTCACATACATTATAAACAAGAGTGGCCCTAGAACCGACCCTTGTGGCACCCCACAGGAAATATTTGCTGACTGAGATTTAGTATTTTAATAGTGGTATAATGCTGACGATTTGAAAGATAGCTGGCGAATAATTGCAGTGGGATACCTCTTATACCAAAGTTGAAGTATAACTTTTCAAGTAGAATTTTGAAGTTAACTGTATCAAGCGCCTTTGATAAGTCGATGAATACTGAACAAGTATAAAGACCATTGCCACTGTTTAAAAGAGTGGAATGACTAGTTTCAACTGCATAATCAGTTGTAGGTCTGGGTCTGTATCCATATTGATGTTTTGATAGTAAGCTCTTGTAGATATGAATACACTCTAGTCTGCAAAATTGTTTCAAAAATTTTGTTAAATTGAAGTAAAATAGATATTGGTCTATAATTGATGCACTTAGTTTGATCACCTGACTTGTAAACGGGTGTTATATGAGATATTTTGAAACAGTTTGGATAGGCGCCTTCATTTATACACCCATTGAAAATACCTGTAAGACAGGGGTGGGCAATTAATTTGGCTCGGGGGCCACTTTGAGAAGGCCGTACTTAGTGGAGGGCCATACCTTCTATTGCAGTGTCTCTCAACCTTTTTCGGTTCGTGACACCATTTGTATTTTTACATACCTTAATTGTGACCCCTTCGTACTCTGTCTTTAATGCCGGTACATATGACATTATAACCATTATGATTACAGCAAAATGCTGTTCTAGAAAAATGGAACAAACTACCACAACATTTTTCACCACAAAAATTGACCGTATGGCCAACTTCGAAATTCGTGGTTAAGTGCTTGACTTGACACCTTTTATCACGCTTGACTTCACTTTGATTTCGTGTCTCCGTTTTGATGTGAGGTAGAGCTGAGAAACCACTCTCGCAGAGATATACTGTGGCAACGAAAGCAATATTCGGAAAGCCAGTTCAGACAGTTGTGGATATAATTCACGCACAGCTCACCAGAACAGAGAAAACGTCATTTCATGAAAAAGATCATGTGCTGATGAATTATTCCGAAAATCACAAAATTGGTCCTGTGCTTCATCAAAATATTGGCTATAACCAGAGAGGTAGAGAACTGATTTCGTGAAAATGCATCTTCCTAGAGCTCTGAGAAATATCACTGGCACTCTATTTCAAGAGATCGAAGGTGGTCTATTATAGATGTCTTCAAATTCTTAGCAAGTTCGTCACTTTTTTCAACAATATTTGACAATTTCTCAAGCATAGCGACGTTCCTTGCACTACTTTACGAAGTCAGTTTCGCAACTACGAATAAAGTTCTTGCAGATTCGTCTCGAAGCTGGATGATGTTTGTAAGTTTTCCTTTTAGCTTTAAACCTTTCAAAATTTTCAGCCAAATAAGCAAGACTTTTCAAGCAAATCTTGTCACTGATGTAAGACAACAACTCGTTTGCTTTCAGTTCTGAGAATAACTATAATTCATCTTTCATCACAAAAATGCGGTTTAGAATGTTTTCTTTCGATAGCCAGCGTACAGACTTGTGGAATAGAAAAACTCGCGTGTCGAAATCATGTCTTTGCAGAAGTCCTTAAAACAGGCAAGTGTTAAGGCTTCCAGATTTGATGTAATTGGTAATTTTTACCGTGGATTCCAGCACATTTTACAGAGGAGTAACAATAATATTTCCATTTGCAACCCTGCCGAATCAAAAGATTTTTGCTTCTCCCGAACATCTGCGCTTGTTGTAGTTTGCAGTTCCCCGAAAATAGGAGCTCCTCTTGTCTCAAGAATTAATATATATCTCACAAAAACAAGCAACTGAGCACATGAAGTAACATCTGTTGACTCATCCACGTGAAAAAAACATTGGATTTGGAGATGCTTTTGTTTCATTTATCACCTGGTCTTTCATGTCTTCCGGCATATCTGAAATGCGCCTCTGAATAGTATCGCTGGAAGAGATATTCGTTTAATGTTTGCCTCACTACCTTCTCCAAGAAGTGTTTTACTGTTTTCAACAAACAGGGTTTCACAAGCGTTTTTTTCCAATCGTGTGAGTTTTTTGCTTGGCAATTGCAAGTGCGACTTCATATGATGCCTGCCTTATTGGGGGAAACTTCCAGCAAGATAATCTGACGTTTCGAACTCGCTTCATGGCGTCGGAAGAATTCTACAACTTTTTCTGGCGTGGTTGGAATGTTTTGTCTCTAAATACCGTATCAATTCCGAAGGTTTCACATAGTTTTTAGCACTGAGGTCCTTTATATCACTGTAATGTGCTTCTTCCGAAATGTTGACTGCAACTTCACAACAGTAAACTGTTGGTAGGCTATCTTAGTCAACAACTGGTTTAAAACTAGAGTAAATTCTTTGTCACATGCCGGAAGGCTTTGGCTCGAAATGCTGTAAGAACTTCGAAGGTTTCACAAACTCAGCATCAGCACCGAGAACAACGCTGCACAAAACACATTATGGCTTCATTGTGTTTTTTCCAACTATGGAGGTAAAACCAAATTTCAAATACTCTTCAAAATACTTGCGTTTCCTGTCCGTGGCAACAATAGAAATGAAAGTATCATAATACTTTGAAGGTAGAATATGTTTCTGCCTGACTGCTGGCTGCAATTTCACAATAATAATATGCTGGTATCAAAGACTACAACAGTTTTAAAACAAGATTGACCATGTGCATCAATTGACACAAGCAATATACTGCTTGTGGTTTACTTCACCTCGGATTTCGACAATAGACGTGCAAGGTTGTATTTGATAAAACTAACAGATTGGACTCTACAACGGTGGTCTGACGATGGAAAGACGTATCTGCTCTTCAGGTTGCGACTTCGGATGCATACATTTCCAATCATATTTTGCAACATATTGTGATATTTGGATTCGTAACTCCAATGCTATAAATTGCACTAGTAAATCACGGCATGCGCAACAAACAAGCTTCTCCGAGAAGCAAGTGCAATGCGATAACCAGATTTTGCGATTTGAACTGAAGTGTTAACACAAACACGACAATTTAAACATTTCCTTACATTGAAATCTTTGCGCACCCTAAAAAAACTTCACGACCTTAGTTTGACAAACGCTGCTCTAGTAGATATAGGTAGAATCAAGTCTCGGTTCAAGTTAGCCTGAACGCTAACATTTACTGTGATAAGTTCGAGGAAATTTCAGACTTGTTGATTTTTCCTGAATTCTTCCGCGGGCCACTGAAAACGCTGTGGCGGGCCACATGTGGCCCGCGGGCCGCTAATTGCCCATCCCTGGTGTAAGAAATGGTGCTAACATTGACTTCGATAATGTAATAAACTTGGTTTGCATATCACCATGCTGTATAGCTTTATTATCTGAAAGGTTTTCAGTAAGACGTGAAACTTCTTCCTCTGGAGTTTCATGCATATATAAAGATGAATAACAAGGGTTAGCGTATTGTGGTTCGTCTAAAGGTCCTGAGATTCTGTTTGCAAATGTGTTGTTTGTTATGCTATAAGTGCATGTGAAGTTACTCAATATATAGCGTTTTGCCTAAATCTAGAGTTGTGAGCTCGTAACGCTTGTAGTCAATAGACGTTATTGCGTTACGTGCGTCACCCTCGTTATTACTTGTTGTTTTAAGGGTATTTCTGAAAATGTGACTAACGAAGTGCGCACTGTTGTTTCTATAGCTGGTTCGCATAGGCTGTTGCAAATATAAAATGTCGTGCTTGCTGATACTACAGAGGAACATATGTCTGCAAATCATCGATCTATTTTGGTTTGTTAACCAAGTGCTGATCATATTTTCGGTGAATTTGTAGGCCTTCAAGGATTATGGTGAAAGGCTTGAAGAAAAGCGTGTGTCTCCTGTCTTTCCTGTGAGTGACTTATTTGCCTATGCTGAGATTATTTTACTATATGCGTCAGTAAACGCAAGGTATAATGTTACCCATAATTTGCATATGTCTTCCTGGGACACGTGACATCCGTTATTTCCAGATCAAACTTTTTACTTCCATATGTGCATTGTTTAATCACTTTCGCAACAAAATGTTATCTTCCCAGCGAAACGTATCATACAAATTTTAGGCAGGATACCACCAGAAAAAGGATTTTTAGAGGGGATTTTTTTGTTTGTGCGTCGAAAACGTCATGCACATGTTAGATCCGTTTTTTCAGATCAAGTCATGGTGTTGGAAGTCTCATCACATGTAAGGTATTGGTGGTAACATATGGCCTAACAGGTTTTGCACTTAAAATTGCATTGAAATGTTAACTTGGAAAAGTGTCCAAAATTTCTGCACATCAGGTATCCCTGGGTAGTGTAGTACGTACCCATACATCCTATATAAAGCCTTTCAGGGACATTTTTGGAAAATAACTCTGGCACTATTCCATCTGTCTCTGAAAATCAGGAAAAGTCATCGAAGCACAGGTTTCTAACATTTTTCTAACTATGTGAAATTAACAAAAGAAAATGCCTCTGGGCAGGGGACGACCCATGATTCCCGAGCAGGGTTCTGTTTTTTTTTCGCTGAGACGTTTCGGTCATTTGTCACATAATAGTATTTGTCCCGTAATAGTATTAAAACCGGCCGCAATGGTATTCACTAGTCTACCTTTTCAGGCATTGTGACCGAATAGACTCATTTTTTTCGGTCATTTAAAAAACTCAGTCTATGACCGAAAAATGGCCGATAAATTTCTTGACTGAAAACGGTTAGCTATAAATTTTTTGGCTAGTTGCTGTAAATCGAAATTGGGTTTAAACTTAGGAAGGCCATTTTCATATCTTTCGCTAACAGCATGGAATATTGCTTTATCACGAGTGGCGATCAAATGATGGAGCAACAGCAAGGAAATTCATCAATACCTCAGATTTTGATCCTGAAAGTTGCATGAAAAAAGCGTTCCGCAGATTCGATAAATTTACGTTAACAGATCTGCTTCAATCCGAATCGAAAGAATCGAAAAAAGGCGAGTTTGTGATGAACTACTAGAAGTGTTGTGGGCTTGTGGTAATCATGCGTTTTTTTTCAGAGACTGGTGTAGATTACTGTATGTGTGTGCAGTGTACATTGTATATTGGCTTCTTATCTGCCTTTCCTTGATGTATCACTCACAAGAGTGTTTTCATCCTCTTAGTATTAATTACGAAGTTACGAGGCTTCAAAGGGTCTCGGTGAAAATCAAGTCGGGCGTGGGTTAAGGTTTAACCATAATAACCATTTCCAAGGGTATCAGGCCCCTAGTGTTGGTGTAAAGGTAAGAGATGCAAAGTGCTTTGCTGCCAGTTATTAGTGTTGTGTACTGGTATGCGTTGTACATATTGAAAAATGTGCCGAATGTTTTAAGAGAGCTGTATCTTCGTCGTCTGTACCTTAAGAAAATTGTAAAACTTTAATTCTATCTTGCCCTAACTTTCACATTATCCTTCTTCTGTTTAGGCCTGGCCCAATCATCTCTTGACTATTTTTGCACTGCGGCTAAATGTGTCGCTCAAAATATAGTCGTGAAAAATTTGTTTGGTAAGGTGAATACTGGATCAAATTTTTATGAATTCGCCAAGGAAGCGTTTGTATTTCTGAAATCTGCAGTATCACATCGCCACGTAACCGAACAACTAGTTGAGGTAAGAAATTGAGCACAGTGATGTGAATTGTGTGAAACAGCGGTGCCACTGGATACTGTTGCGCTACTTATTTCTAGGGAAGCATGAATATCCAGGAAACGCTAGTGCGCGTAAAGCTAAATTTGACATAGTCCGCAAAATGTATTGATTTAGATGTAGGTGGTTGGGGCTGAGGCCTTATATAAAAATGTAATTATGGCGAATTTTAAAGCAGTAATATAAAGAATGATCAATTGTGACTGTAATGTTGCGCGTGTGTACAATAGTGGTGTCGATTTATTTATTTATTATTTATTCGGACCATTTTCACATTGTTCAGTTGTTTACAGGCTAGGGTAACTTCCCATATTAAGAGTTAAGCAAACGTCGGCAAAAGCGGACTTTCTTACAGTAGAGATCGCTTTTTCCAAGGCAGAACAAAGGAAGAACTTATGGCACAAGGCGCCAAAGCTCATTCCAGCTCTTTGCAAACCGAAACAAGTAATTAAGCAACAGGAAACTCGTAACATCCCATGTAACCTATAAACAAATGATGACAGGAATTGATGTTCCACGATACAGCAATCCACAGTCAGTGCTGTCAGGGGCGCAGCCAGGATTTTTCTAAGGGGGGGGCTGAAGTTATGGAAGCAAAAGCCTTGTAAAGGAAAAATTGCTTGTGATTAGAATAGTCAAGAAAAGCACTTAATTTGTGGAAAAACAATTGACTGTACT